>JAABUX010003511.1_pt1 | contig 20729 bp, 28 predicted proteins | sample 5561851 | NCBI WGS metagenome assembly JAABUX01 (sample SAMN10711883, study PRJNA513361) | rock metagenome | isolation source: Antarctica rocks | place: Antarctica: Victoria Land, Richard Nunatak red sandstone | collected 2016-01-03 | reverse complement strand
GCGCGGCGTAGCGGTCGGTCAGCAAGGTCATGACCACACACTCCTTTCAGCACCCCGTAAGATCAGGAGATCATCAACAATGCCCCAGGATACACCTTTTTTGGTTTCGGCTTTGCCGAGTTAGGGTATGGCGACTCCTCCGCGCTCCCTCAATCAGTGGCGCCCCGAGACCCACGACTATACCGGCCAGGGCGTTGGCGTTTACGATGACGCGCTTCTGCTCGTTGACGCCGCGCACATCCATGTGGGCGACCACATCCTGATGGGCTCGCCGCAGGACGTGGCACGGTATCGAGTGCGCCATGTCTCGTACTCTCCGGGCTACCCCGAATATTGGCGCGTGCAGATCGAGGTCCTGGAGCCCGCGCCGGGAGCGCAGTCTGAGAGGGCCGCATCATGAGGGGTAAGTGGGAGCGCAAGAGCGACACGTTGTGGACGTATCGCATCGCGGGCGCCGCGCGGCCGTATGGGTATGTCGTGCAGTACAGGGACGCGGGACGCTCCGACGCCGACTGGGACGCGACGGTAACGGCGGGACGCCTCGACGACGAACAGACCGTCGCCGAGCGGGTGTCGTTCGATGAGACCAAGGCAGCGATAGAGCGGCACGCCCAGCAGCATGCCGACCGGGTGTAGAGAGTAGAGATACGGCCACCTGTGCATGAGTAAGGCACCCGTGATCCACTGGATCGAACGTAGCCCGTTCTTGCACGAGGCGCGCGTGACGGCCGCCGCCGCGTTGGAGGCGGCACGGGTCGCTTGCGCCCTGACCTACGACACGGCCGAAGAGATACCCTTTTAGCCGAAGGAGGACCAATGGCTCACGACACCACGACAGAGGGACAGGTCGATGCGGCGCGCGTCCAGCAGGCGCGCACCAATCTCAGCGCCCCCGTCCAGGCACTTTTAACCCTTCTGATGGAGAAAAGCGCCCCGGACGATAGCACACTTCCCGGCAACAAGCAGGACGCGGCGCACACCGCGCACACCGACGCCAAGATCGTCGCCGCTATCCCCTGCACGACCTGCGGCGAGCGGCTGCCACAACCGGGCAGGCTCCGCTGCCAGGAGTGCCTCGACGCCGAATAGGTCCGACGACGCGCCAAGGACCTGGAGTGGTACGAGCGCCACAACGATTATCACCGGCGCGGATAGAGCACACGAGAGACGAGGCATGATGAACCCAGAGCGCATCGCGCGGGATTATGAAGGGAGAGCAGTGTATGACGCGCACCTATCCGGCTACCCCGATCCCGGAAGGACAGGACATGGCCGGGAACTATCACTACCCCGCGATTGAGGCCGCGCACACGACCGAGGAACTCGCCGACTTCAACAAGTGGATGAACGGTCAGACCATGATCGTCGACGACCAGGGGCAGACGGTCATCTTTGCCCGGGACTACGAGCGGTGGGTTGATCGCCACCACACGTCACGGTCACGGCCTAGGGCGTTGAGCCCTCGGGGTGTAGACACGAGGTAGCGGTGGAGGGACAATATTACTTATGAGAATGGAAGTTCTCACAGAAAGGATAACGCGATGATGACGCCAATCGGCGCCACCTCCGGCGCCATGACCGTCCTCGACGGCGTGACCAGCGCGTCGCTCGTAGTCGCCTCAGCGGAGGCCACGCCCCTCGACCAACGACCGGCCGCCGTGTACCTGGCCCGGCTTGCCGTAGGTGCGCGACGGGCGCAACTGGGCGCGCTGCGCACGATGGCCCACCTTTTGGCCGGTGCGGACGCCGATCCCTTCACCCTACCCTGGCATCAGTTGGGCTATCAGCACACGCAGGCGCTGCGTACACAACTCGCCGCGCGGTACGCGCCGGCGACGGCCAACCGCATGCTGGCGGCGCTGCGTGGGGTGCTGACCGAGTGCTGGCGGCTCGGTTTGATGGACGCCGAGGCGCGCGCGCGGGCGTCCGATGTAGCGGCGGTGCGTGGGAGCACGATCCCGCGCGGCCGCGCGCTCAAGGGCGGCGAGCTGCGCGCCCTCTTCGCCGTCTGCTCCGATGGGAGCGCGGCCGGCGCGCGGGACGCGGCCCTCCTGGCGACGCTCTACGCCGGCGGCCTGCGCCGCTCCGAGGCCGTCGCGCTCGACCTGGCCGACTACGACCCCACGTACAGCGCCGACGCGAGCGCGCTGACGATCCGCCATGGCAAAGGCCATAAAGAGCGCATCGTCTACGTCCAGAACGGGGCGCGCACGGCCATGGGCGACTGGCTGGCGATCCGGGGCGACGAGCTGGGGCCGCTCTTCATGCGCCTACGCAAGGGCGGCGTGCTCGTGCCGACCCGCTTGACCGACCAGGCCGTGCTCGACATTCTCCAGCGGCGCTGCACGCAGGCGGGCGTGAAGGCGTGCTCACCGCACGACCTGCGGCGCACCATGATTAGTGATCTGCTCGACGCCGGCGCGGACATCTCAACGGTGCAGAAGCTGGCCGGCCACAGCAACGTCACCACGACGCAGCGCTACGATCGCCGCGGCGAGGCCGTCAAGGCGCGGGCCAGTGGCCTGTTGCATGTGCCCTACGGCGGGCAGGGGTAAGGGTTAGCAGTTTCTATGTGTAGGGAGTGCTACGCTCCTTGGCAAGAGTGGTACTAGCCACTGCACAGAATGGAAGGCATACCGCACATGGACAAGAAAGCGATTGAAAAACTAAATAAGTTGCCCGAAGATTCGCAGCTCCTTGCTGCATTGCAAGTCGGCGTGAAAGACGAGGCTATGCGCACCGCATTGGACGCAGTTCTCTACGATAAGAGGCTCACCAACCCCCAAGCGCGCATCATTGTCGCGTCGCTTCTCCAGCTCTACCGCGATGAACAGAAGCGTAAAGCACAGGAGTCTTCGAGGGACGGTAAGGTACGTGTCCGCGCCCACCTCAATGAAACCACTACCTACACTTTTGTAGAACCAACACGTCGGCGCAAAAAGAGACTCCATCGACTGGAACGCTTAAGCATCGAGGACATGGCAGCAACCATCGGCATAGCCGCTCAGGATCTGCACGAGTGGGCTGAGCGTGGTGACCTTGAACTGTTCCCCGATGGGACGACAAATCTCTTCTATGTGTGGGAATGCGCCACACAAGCAATGGGTACTCCCTCCCCAGACGTCAAGCATATTGTGGCGCAAATGCACGCGTACGCTACACCGCGACTCTATGAGGGAGGCATACCAGAGGAGGCTATGGCGCAGTTCGATCATATTCTGCACCGAATCAGAAGGGCGAATGCAACACAAGCGCAGGCAATGGTACATGCGTTGCGCACCACGAGCGCCCCGGTGACAGGACGCGTCGAACCCATGACAACGCGCGGACGGATACCAGGCGATATGGCCGACCGCCTCGTTCGCCGGTGGACGAGGACGCGTGTAAACGAGGGGGTCTATCGGATCACACACGACCGAACGCGAAAGTACGCCCTAGCATGTATCGCGTTTCTCGGCACACGGCGCCCGCCAACAGACGTACAGCGACATGGCGATGGCTACATCAATCTAACTATCTGGTGCCTGGAACATGACTATCATCCCGATACCGGCGTATATCAACGCTGCCGAGACCTACGCGATCGGCTCCCTTTCCTATATGCCTGCGGTCTTCTCCACGAAGGGCAACGCGACGAGGTTAACGTCGCCAAGGTTCTTTATAAAGTGTGGAAAGGGAACGCCAATCGCGCGTATGCCATCCTTGAAAGGCAAAGCCTGACAAACGCTAGCTTCCGGCGCGCATTCTGGAAACTAGATGACGATGGTAATGGTGATGCCGTCCCCCCTGAGATTGGTGATGTAATTACCCCTGAGATTGGTGATGCCGTCGCTCATGAGATTGACCGACGGCATGCGGACGACCGCGCGCCCGAGATAGGCGGACGTCGTAGACCACAACAACGTCGCCGCGATGATTAAGGTTGACAAGATATGTCACATGCGGTACTATAATAGCGTGGTCCGAAGGACTCATTAGGTTAGTTTAACTGTGTACTTTTTTAAGGCGCTTGCTATATAGCAAGCGCCTTTTTCGTTTCGCATGGAGAACAACCATGATTCTTCGAGACCGCTATCTCACCGTGAGCGACGTAGCCAAGACGTTTGGCATTGGTGTCTGGACGCTCCGCCGCCTCGAACAGAACAGGCGCATCCCTCCAGCTCGCCGTGACCCGTTCAGCGGCTACCGCGTATACGACGAAATAGCCGTCGAACGCATTAAGGAAGCTATTGCCCAGATGGAAGCAGACGCGGAGGCTGCCATCTCTGCCTAACCACCCAGACCGCCGCCATTTGGACGGCGGTTTTTTGTTGCCCATTTGCGCGGATAATTGGTAGTTATTTGATGCAATAAACTGCTATACTTTAACCAAAGAGCGACAGCCGGCCATTAGGGCACGGCTACGCACTCAATGGGAGGAAAAGAGCAGTAATGGAAACGACAGGACGGCATCCAGGCGGGCGCCCTCCCAAGGGCAACAACCGACGTGGCGTACGCGTCACCGTGCAGCTCACCGATGAGGAGGCCGCCCGCTTTAAAGCAAGGGCCGAGGAGCGGGGACTTTCGACAACAGCCTACATACGTCAGCACGCGTTGCTAGCACTTAAGGCCGACGAGATGGCAACGGCATAAGCAATAGGCGCCGGTAGAACGCTACCAACGTTCACACCGACGCCTACCACCGAATAGCCAGGGACTCCTCCAAACGGACCCCTAACCAAGGAGCGATTTATGCATAGCCCTACCCCTATTGTACCTCAAAACAGGGTGCAATTGTGACCGCCCTTCCACACGAGCAACCTGCTCGCCCTCATATCCTTCCTCCGCAATACGATGCTATCCCTACCGAACTAAAGGCACCGTCCCAATGGGTTGCGTTTCGTTACGAATGGGATGAGCGAAAAGATGACTGGAACAAAGCGCCTCGAACCCCGCGAACGGGGCGACTAGCCAGCACCACAAACCCCACGACGTGGGGCACGTTCGACGAAGCACGCGCCGCCGCCGAGCGCGGAGATTTCGACGGCATTGGCTTCGTATTTACCGCCAATGACCCCTACGCCGGCATTGATTTGGACCATTGCCGTGATCCACAGACAGGCATCCTGCAACAATGGGCTCGCCAGATTGTCGACGACATCCCCGGATATTGGGAAGTCTCGCCGCGCTCAGAAGGCATAAAGGCCATCGTTAAAGCTACGATGGTACCTAACAGCAAACACAAAACCCCCAGCGTTGAACAGTACGATCAAGGACGCTACTTTACACTGACCGGGCATCGCCTCCCTGATACCGTCGGCACGATCATGGAGCGCCAAGTTGAGTTTGACACTCTCTACCGAAAGACTTTCCCCAACATCAACACGGAGCGGAAAGGCCCCAAAGGTGCCAGCAAGACGACGACACTGGATGACCACTCGATTATCGACCGTGCCATGGCGGCCAGCAACGGGGCTAAGTTCGCACGCCTCTGGCGTGGCGACACGACCGACTACAGCGGGGATGAGAGTGCAGCCGATCTGTCACTTTGTTCACTCATTGGCTTCTGGACTGGCCCCGATCCATCTCGCATCGACAGCCTGTTCCGTCAGTCCGGCTTGATACGTGAGAAATGGGATAGCCAGCGCCCGCAAGGAACCTATGGCTCGATGACCATTAATCGGGCACTCAGCGAGAGAACTCAGTTCTATACTCCCCCTTTACGCCTGGTCGGCAGCGGCACATCATCGAAAGACAAAGACGACCACACCGACGGTAACCTACCAACAGAAGACGATGCGATCCATTTCACCGACATGTGGAACGCCCAGCGCCTCGTCATGGAACACGGAGGTAACTTCAGGTGGTGTAAGTCGTTAAGTGGCTGGCTTGTATGGGATGGAGCCAGGTGGGTCACCGATGACACCTATGGCATCATGCGGTACGCGAAGTTGGCCACGCGGTTCATGCTTGCCGAGGCCGCCAAAGCTCCGACCGATGAGCGCATGAAAGCCCTCGGCAAGCACGCGCTCAAGAGTCAGTCTGAGTCACGTCTTAACGCCATGATCAATCTCGCTAAGTCGGAGCCAGGGATAGCCGCGGTACCGGAAGCCTTCGACGCCGACCCCTGGCTCCTCAACGTACGCAACGGCACGGTCGATCTACGCACCGGGAAGTGCAGAGACCATCGTCACGAGGACCTGCTCACCAAAATAGCACCCGTTGTATACGACCAGCACGCGACCTGTCCAACCTTCTTGCGCTTTTTGCGGGACATTATGAAGGGGCGGGACGAACTCGTCGACTTCATGCAGCACGCGATCGGCTACACCCTCGTCGGCACCACACGCGAGCAGGTCATGCTCATCCTTCACGGTGGGGGGGCTAACGGCAAGTCCACCCTTATTGAAACACTGATAGCGCTGCTCGGCGACTACGCGCGCTCAATGCCGTCAGACGCCTTGATGGTGAAGCGCGGGGATGACGGACCAAAAAACGAGATCGCGCGATTGCGAGGCGTGCGCCTGGCCGCCGCTGTCGAAAGCGACGAGGGCCGGCGGTTCAGTGAAGCGTTCGTCAAACAGATCACGGGTAGTGACACTGTAACGGTGCGGCACCTGTATAACGACTTCTTCGACATGCGGCCGGAGTTCACCGTTTGGCTCTCCACCAACCACAAGCCACAGATCAAAAATACCGATCATGGCATCTGGCGCCGCATACGCCTGGTCCCCTTCGACGTCACGTTCAAAGACAAAGCATCAATCGACGCCGGCGACGAGGACGTGCTCCATAAAGATGAGCACATGCTGGAACGTCTACGCGAGGAGCTGCCCGGTATCTTGAACTGGGTCATCGCGGGATGTATGGCCTGGCAACGTGACGGGCTACCTGTCCCTGAGCCGGTGACCCAGGCCACGGAGGGGTATCGCGCCGAAATGGATCTTGTCGCAGCCTGGGTCACCGACTGTTGTGTCGAGATGCCTACAGCCGAATGCAAGGCGGTAGATCTACACAAAAGCTATGCAGCATGGTGCGAAGAGAACGGCGAGCGGTCCATGAGTGCACGCGCACTAGGGCCACGCCTCAATGAGCGAGGGGTGACGCCTAAGCGCGGTGCCAAAGGCGTTCGCATGTGGTGCGGTATCGGCCTTAGAGCCGATACATCGCAACCACGCGAGAGTGGTGAGATTTAGCCCTTCTGGGTGGCGCATAGGTGACACATCCACGCTTGGGTGGCGCATAGTGACACTTATTTCGGTAAAGTTTTTCAATAAATGCTTTCGCGTAGCTACTTATGGGAAATAAGCGTCACTATGCGCCACCCGTCACCCCCTCGCGTGGTTGCTAATCGGAGTAAAGAGCGACATGACTGCGCCTGCAATTCTGTCTAATCTGCGAAGCCGTGGGGTTACCCTATCGGCAGCAGGATCTACGTTAACGTTTGATGCTCCGGTTGGCGAGTTGACCGATGCTGATCGCGCCGCGCTGCGTGAGCATAAGGCAGAACTCCTCGCCTTACTTGCGCCGTCGAGCACATCACCGGCCCCTAAGCGCCGCGCTGCCCATAAAGTACAGTTCTCCCACGAGGAGATACCTACCGGTTCCTGCCCCGCATGTGCCGGCCGGCGCTGGCGCCTGCGCTCGACGCCAAAGAACGGCGGAGAGTGGTTATGGGTCTGCGCGGCGTGCGCCGATGCAGTACAAGCTGCTACGGAGAATGGTCCGCCCAAGAAGACGTAGCATAAGAAACCCAGGGAACCAGAGAGGTTCACAAGACCCACCGACTGATGTTGGTGGGTCTTTTCTATTGGAGGCATTCTCATGAGATTAGGACCAGGAGCCGCCCGCGTGTTGTTATGGGAAGAGGGCGGCCGTATCTATCTGAAATGGCAAAGCGCCGCACATTGGGCGGACATCAAGCAATCGTTGAAGGAGTCGTTCCCACGCCATAGTCAACTCAGCTACGACGCAGGCCGCCAGCGATGGAGCGTGCCGGCCACGATGCGGGAACCGTTGGAGCAATGGCTAGCATGGACGTTCATGCGCGATGCTGTGGAATGGGTAGACGAGGAGCCGACGACCTTCTCGCGGCACGGTCGGGTGTCAAAGGGTAACGCCGCCACCGACGGCAGAGCGTTGGAGGAGGCGTCATGAGTGACGCCAACGACCACGCCGAACCCCTCAAACTTCATAGCCATCACGACCTCGACGCCGCTGGTGCACCGCGCATGACCGGGGCGATGGAAGCGTACCTTTGTCAGCCCCATGAACGTGTGACGCGCCCTGGCGACCTGCCCGCGCCGCTCGCGCTTCCCGCGGCCTGGGCCAGACTCCAGGCACAGGAGCCGCGCTTGGCCCGTACCCTTGCCGCCACGGTCATGCGGGGTCGGAGCCCGCGAAAAGCGGCGCCGGGGCTGGGCCTGTGTTTCAAGACAGTATCCACGGACATGGGCGCGGGGATGGCTCAGTTGGAGGTGTGGACAGGTCTCCCGTCGTCTGAGGTTGCGCGTCAGCTATGCGCCCTTGCGCTTTTACACGCTGCATGATAGCATTAGTATTACGTACAGTTGTCTGTAGGGCCGCTATTCCATGTGGAATAGCGGCCCTTTGTGTTGCGCGGAAGGAGACGGGGACATGGTAGCCGAGACAGAAACGCCGCGCGGAGCACCGGGCAGGCCGGGAGGATCGTCGCTCCAGCCGCCGCGTCCTTTATTGATTCAAGTGCGGGTGACACCGGGCGAGAAAGCGCGTATCCTCGATTTCGCCAGGGCGCAAGGCGCCGACAACATGTCCTCGTATGTGCGGCGGGCTGCGCTACGGCAGCTTACTGATGGGCCGCGGCAGACGGCGTAGGTAGGAGGGCATCATGGTACGCGAGCAAGACGAACGGGCGGCGGCCGCGCGCGTCGCGGCGATCAGCGCCCGCCGGGGCGAGCTGGCACGGGAGGCGGTGGCCCTCCAAGAGCAGTTGACGACCATTGCGCAGGCCGCGGATGCGGTGGTCGCTGAAGCGCTCGACGATTTGATCGAGACAGCGCGCGACATACGCGCGCCGGGTGGTACCACGGCGCCGGTGTCGTGGTCCGAGGTCGAGGCAGTCCTCACGAATTGCGTTGCCGCGATCGGCGAGTATCGGCGTGCGTTGGCGCCGGTGACGGACCTGGCCGGGCAGGTCATCGGGCGGATGGCGCCCTTGCTGGCTGTGACCGAGGGCGAGATCGAGCAACGCGCCGAACTCCTCGTTGAGGCGCGGACCAACGCTCTCGCGGCCCAAGCGGCGCGCTATCCCGCCCAGTAGCGTAACCCCCCTACACATGCCGGGCGCACTCTACGCGCCGGGCCGTATCCCCTAAAGAGCACTTCAACGATGAGCGAGAACCAAGGCGAAGACGCGTCCATTGGCCTCACCGTCGACGCCGACGAGGCCCTGACGGTCTTCGAGCAGTTGTCCCAGGCGGCCCGCGACGCCGACGAGCAAATCCAGCAGCTCAAGCAGCACCTAGCCCAACAGGTCACGGCCACGTTCGGGGCGCAGGGCCTACGCCCGCAAACCTACGAGCAGGCGTCCGGGTTCCTCTCCCGCATGGACCCGGCGGAGGTGGCCCAGGCGGCGCCCGACATTGCCCAGACCAAAAACGCCCTCGTGGCCAGGTCGGCCGACATCCAGGCGCGGGCTATGGACTTTGCGGGGTCCACGCCTAACCTTGCCGCGCAACCCCCCGCCGACGTGTTGGCCCAGTTCCAACAATCCATGGCCGCGCGCGAACAACAGCAGACCGCACAGCAGCAGCGTCAGGCGCAACAGGCGGCGGCGGGTATCGAGCGGCCCGCGCGCTACGGCTACGACCAGTCCGCGCCACCGGCGCCCTCTCACGCGTCCTTCGCGCCCATCACGGCGACGACGGTCCCGACGATGCAGGCCACGGGGACTACGACGATGGCGCCCCTCGCCACAACCGGCGACGAGCGCCTCGCGCAAGCCCTGTCTGCCCCGACTCCGACGGGAGCATCGGCGCCGGGTAGAGCGACGACGGACACGCCGTCCCTCGCGTCTACCGCGTCTACGGGAGAGTTGCCAGACGATCTCCAACGACTCGCTGTAGCGGCGATCGCAGCCGATGAGGGCATCCGGCGTTTGCAACAGCATCTCGTCGAGCAGGTCAACGCGGACATGGGCCAGGCCGGTATCCGACCTCAGACTTTTGAGCAAGCCCAGGATCTACTAGGCCGTATGCCCCCCGCCGACCTCGCGGCGGCCGCCCCGGATGTTGTTGTGACCCAGCAGCGGATCGCAGCCCGGAGCGCCGAAGTCACGGGCCAGGTCGCGGCGTTCGGCGAGCAGGCTAGCCGGCCTCGCTACAACAAAACCGGGAAAATCCCCGTTAAGCGGCCTGTCGATCACTGGAACTCGGGCTAACTTGGGGGCATGGATCATTCCGCGACAAGTTTTGGGGCCGAACGTGCCCGGATTCTGGCCCTCAGAGGTCCTACCAGCCCTATCTTGAAACCTTCTCGTCGTAGAACCATGATTCCACGACGAGTGTTCTACGACGAGTCGACGCTGCCGGTGGGTGTTGGACCTTAATTTGACGAAAATGACGCTTGTTAGCGGGGATTATCCCGGCTTAAATGTTGAGACCCCTAGCCAGGCGACGACGGGGCAAACGACGGGGGCTCTCCTAAATGATCTCCGGGTGTTCGTGCAGCAGCAGGCTTCGACGGCGGGTGGCGCGCCCCCATCTACCAGCGGTGGGGCTGGCTCAGGCGCCGACACCTCTGCCGTCGCACGCTATGGCTTGCTGCCGTCCACGTCGCCGCCGCTGACATCCGGCAACGACACGACGCAAACCGACCGCTTCGCTGGGACGCTGGGGGAGCGGTTAACGTCCTCGATGGCGCGGGTGGGCGTGGGGATGGTGTCCGGCGGCATCCAGGGCGCGGCCAACGCGGCCGGCATGGGCGCCACCGGCGATCTGGTCGCGGGGCTCGCGCGTCCGCTTATGAGCCTGATGGGAGAGTTCGCCGCGCCCTTGGCCGTAGGTGCCGCCGTCGGTGGCGTTGCGCTCGGGGTGGGCGACCTGCAAGCGCATTATGCCGGCGACCGCCAGAGTTTGGCGGGGTCGGTCGGCACGACGACGGGCGCGACGCCCGGCAGCGAGCTGTCGGCGGTCATGAACGCCGGCTGGGCCTTCAACTATAAAGAGGCCGAATCGGCGGCGACGGCGCGGCAGTTGGGCACGATGGGCGTCCAATCCGACCAATTAGGCGGCGGCGCGACCGCGGCCATGGCCCTGTCGCGTGTGGGCGGGATCGGGCTTGACCAGGCGACCTCGACGGTGGGCGGACTGATGCAATCCGGCATGTCGGGCAATCAGGTCGCCGACTACCTTGCCAAGCTCGACCAGGCCGCCCGGCAGACGGGGGTCTCCGTCACTCGACTTGCGGAAGGCGTGACGCACCTCAACCAGGCGGCTGGCGTCGGGCAGATTTCGATCAATGGGTTGGCGGCAGCCCAGGCGCTCACGGACCGAACGGGGACCAAGATCGACATCGGGCAGGCCATGGCCGGCGCCATCGGCGCCACGGGCACCACGGCCCTCGCACAGGGCGCGCTACTCGGCTTAAATCCGACACAATTTGAAAAGTCAACTCAAGATCCTGCGTTGCTACTAGATAGTTATGCTAATCTTGCCCGCCGGTACGACGTGGGGACGGGTGGCGTCCAGGTCGCCCAGCAGGCCATGTCGGCGGCGGGCTTCGACTTCTCGAAGATGGACTCCCATCAGGCCGATGTTTTCACGCGCAAACTAGTTGCGCAAGGTCCCGGCGCCGCGCAAGCGTACGAAGATAGCCTGACCAAGAGAGAGAACGCCCCCGGCGCGCCAGGGCCGCATACCGGCGCCGAGTACGTCCAGACGGCGAAAGGGATCGCGGACGCTATCACCGGGCCGACGGCCAAGCTTGGTATCGTGCTCGACGAGGGAGCCGCCGCGCTCGGCAACGCGGCGGGGGCCATCAATCGAGCTGTGGCGCGCACCGATCCTCGCTACGGATTGAACGGCGCGGACACAAGCGCCGGCCCCAACCCCCATCACATCCAGCCCACGCATGTCTTGCAGGGCGACAGCACGCTCAATCTCCCGCCCCCGTCGGCGGCCGACCTCGGGATAAACCCCGACGCCATCGACTTCTCCAATCCCACGGCGCTTGCTCATCAGGCGAACCGCAATCAAGCGCCGTGGGACGCACACAACCTGGCGCTCCTCCAGGACAACCTCGCCCACAATCGGGCCGGGGACGCGTCTCAGTTCGGCTATGACGCATCGGGCGACGCCCGCTTCGGGGCTATCAGCGGCACGGCGGTCAATCAGGGCATGGCCGGTCAGTTGAAGATCAATGGCGCCAGCCTGTCGGCGTCAACGTTCTCGGCCTTAGAGGCAGCGGCGCAGCGTACCGGAGATCCGTTGAGCATATTGCTGGAACAGGCGCAGAGAGAGGCGACGGTCAACGGTGTCATATCCCCCTCTGCGATTGGGCCAGGAGGTGGCTACGGGCTTGCGCAATTTACCGATCCTGGCGCGGCCGTCAAGTACCTTGGTCAAGCGTCGCACGAACTGGGTTTGGGCGCCGTCACGGCGTCTAACTGGCATCAGGCGGCGCTCAACCCCCAGATTGCCGCGCAGGGCATGGCCGATTATGACGCCGCCAACTTCGCGTCAAAGGCGTCGGGAGGGCGTTGGGAGCGGGCATTGGCTATGGATAACGGCGGCCTGCATCCGAACGCGCAGGCGCAGGCATATGGTGCGAGCATTAATCAAGCGGCCGTCAACCTTCAAGTCCAACTGACTGGTTCAGTCGATATCACACAGGGGGGGGCGAAAGTTGGTACAGCTCAAGCGGGTCAACACATCAGGGCAAAAGCCACCCATAGTGTTGACCCACACAAGAAAGTAGTCGCGGCGCAGAGTTACGGCCCGATGGACAGCCAGTCGCCCACGGTCGGCCTGCCGCTTCAGTTGCCACGTCCCATCAAGTAGCAAGGAGTCACCGACTCTAAGGGCGCGCCTACGCCAAGATACGCTGCCAGTTAAAACGCGCCGGCCTTGTGTTGCCGGCCGATCACACATCGAAGGAGACCCCTATGGCTAAACGAACCGCCACGACATCGACCCGCCCCACTGCCACCACCACCGCGCCAGCCAAGCCCAGCCGGAGCGCACGCGCACGCGCCGTCAGCGCCAAGGCAGCGGTCACACGCGTTCCCCGAAACAGCGTGGTCGACGCGCTGCCCACACCCCTCTCACGCGCCGATGAAGCGCGATTCGCGGCCGAGCAACGCGCCCTTGCCAAGGGCGACACACTCCAGGCCGAGACCAAGCTCGACCGCGATCTGGCGCACTTGGCGGACCCGGACGTAGGCCAGCGTACGGTCTCATCGCGCCGGCGGCGGGCGCCGGAAGAACAGGCGCTTGTCTACCGTGGCAGTCGCACACGCGGCCCCCTGGTCGCGCAAGAGATCGACATTATCGTCCCGGACGAGGACAACGACGCCAGGGTCGCCGACATGCAGGCCGTTATTCCTGGCATGGACGAAGATAGCCAGCGCGCGGCGTGGGCCGCCGCTGCCGCGCTACGCAATCGTGAGCCGGAGCCCTACGTGCCGCTCGCGGAGCGGTTGATCGTCAGTGGTATTGACTACCACTTCTCACTCGGAAAGTCTACACTCGTCCATGAGGATGACGTGGACTATGTGCTGGCGCACCCGTTCTACCGCATCGAGCGCGTTGGCGACATCAACGCCGAGGAGGACGCGCTGCCGCCCGCGATCATGCGGCGCAATGCAGCGGTGGCGTTGAACCAACGGCAGAGGGCCTGAGCATGCCGGACACTGACACGATACAGACCGCACGCGCGGCCCTGGCCCAGGCCAAAGAAAGCAACGCTGTCTTACAGACCAAGGGCCGCGCCGCCCAAAGCATCGGGCGCAGCTTAGGTCAGATGGCGATGGACGATGACCAGCCGCAGCCGAATCTAAGCGACATAGCGAGCGTGATGATCCGCTTATTGGCGCTCGTTCGCGACATGATGGCGCTGTCAACCGAGGTCGTCGAGGCGTGTGAGGGTGCCCTAGTAGTCCGTCAATCGCCGTCTTGACAGTTCAATCGCCGTGCAACAGGGGACGGCAACTGTCCATAGTTCGCTTGACAGACTACTAGTGGCGTCTCACGAATAGTTGGGGATAGTTGACCCCAGTTGAGGAAGGGCGAGCCTCGTGGACGACGACGATCACACACATAACGATGCGCCGGCGATTTGCCGGGCCACGCGTGCCGACGGGGAGCCGTGTACCGTGCGCGCTCTGGCCGATGGCTACTGCTTCGCCCATTCGCAGACGACGGCGAGCAAGCGCCACACGGCCAGGGCGACCGGAGGACGCAACAAGGGGGCCGCACAGCGCGTGCAGCGCCTCATGCCCCACGAACTGCGCCCTGTGCTCACGCTGCTCTTAACGGCGCTCACGGAGACGCACGAGGGCACGTTGCCGACGCAGCAGGCCACGGCCCTTGCCGCGCTGGCCAGCGCCATATCGCGCCTGTATGGCACCGTCGAGATCGAGGCGCGGATCACCGCGATCGAGAGGGAGATAACAACGAATGGGAACGCTTCTTAGTCGCCTGTCCAAGTTGGAAGAGGCGACCACGCGGCGTCATGCCGTCGCTTTGAACCCGGCGGCCGACTTGGGCGACCTCGATCCTGTGTGGGTCTCTCAGGAGATCGCGCAGTGCCGCGCCGATCCCGCGTACTTCATCGACACCTACTGCATGGTGGAGAGCGACACTGGCAAGGGCGTTGTGCCCTTCCATCTGTTCGACTACCAGCGCGACGTGTTGCGGCAATGGATCGAGCACCGGGAGTGCATCACATTGAAAGCGCGGCAGCTCGGTATCACCGAGTTGGCGGCGGCGCTGTCGTTGTGGCAGGTCAACTTCGCGGCCCATAACAAAGTGATCGTCTTTAGCCAGGACGAGCCCAAGGCCAAAGAGTTCGCGCGCAAGTGCCGGATTGCCTGGGACAACCTGCCTACCTGGCTCCAAGTGCCGTTGTCCAACCCGCAACTGACGACGACGCTGGAACTCAGCAACGGGTCGCGCATCTTACCCCAGGCCGCCACGGAGAAAGCGGCGCGCTCGCTCAATTGTCAGCTCCTGGTATTGGATGAGTTCGCGCACCAGGAGTATGGCGCGGCGATATTCGACGCGGCCGCCGTCACGTCCCGGAGCGCAGGCCAGCGCATCCTCGTCATCAGCACCGCTAATGGGGCTGGCAATGCCTTCCATCTCCATTGGCAACAGGCGGTAAATGATGAGGGCATGCACCCGATTTTCCTGGGGTGGGCCATCCGGCCGGGGCGTGACCAGGCGTGGTACACCAGCGCCACAAAGGGGTATTCAGCGGACAAGGCCGCGCAAGAGTATCCCGCAAACCCGGAAACGGCCTTCATCCTCTCGGGACGTGGACGCTTCGACACGGAGGCGCTAGAAGCCATCCTGGCGGGCTGTCGCGCGCCGATCGCGATCGAGTTGAACGGTGGCCTCAAGGTGTGGGAGATGCCCGCACAGGGGCGCTCCTACGTCGTGGGGGCTGAACCCGCCGAGGGCTTGCACACGGGCGACTACTCAGCCGCCGTGGTCATCGACCAGCAGACGGGGCTCGATGTGGCGTGGGTGCACGGACATTTCCCGCCGCAGCAGTTCGCGGCCATCCTGAACGATCTGGGCCTGTGGTACAACGGCGCGCTGCTCGGCTGTGAACGGAACAACCACGGCGGCACCGTGCTCTTGGAACTGCAAAACCATGCGTACCCCACTTTGTACGCGCACCGCGACTACGACGCCATCGGCAATGCGTCCGAGCGCGTGGGCTGGCCCACCACGAGCAAGACCAAACCCATCGCCATCGACGGCCTAGCCCAGGCCATCCAGGAGCGGTGGCCGTTCCACGACGCCGCCTTTGTGTCTGAGTGCCGCACCTACGTCGTCAGGGACAACGGTAGCACGGGCGCCAGCGGGTCGCTGAACGACGACAGGGTGATGGCCGCCGCGATAGGCCTCCAACTCAGGAACTTCCAGCCGGCCACCGAGGAGATCGTGTACCTGGAGGACATCGTAGGCGACTACCGCGTCCACATCGCCGGCGAGTCGTACCAAAACCCACAGCAGCAGGCGCTCTCGGAGTGGAAACGTTACTTCGGCGGTTGAGTGACCACCTAACATTATAGAGGACACAACACGATGACCACGACCAATCAACCCACGCCAGCGACGGCGACCAAGCTACACGCCATGCTCGACGACCTGCTCACGCCGCCGCGCGCCACGCCGCCGGAAACGTCAACAACGGCCCTCAGTGCGACGTCGCTCGTGGAAGACCTCAAAGAGATCGCGCGTCGCAGTCAACCCCGCTTGCGGCGTGCCCCGGCGCCGCAGCCTGAGCCCGTTGCCCTGCACGAAGCGGTACGAGTGGTGCCCCATGCCAAATCTGAGCTGGTTGACCTGCATGAAGTGGTACGAGTGGTGCCCCATGCCAAATCTGAGCTGGTTGACCTGCACGAGGCGTATGAGTGGGACCCCATGCCAACCTCGGGCGACCCGTGGGGGCTGCGTGAACGCATGGAGACCTTGGAGACCGCGATTGCCGCTCGAACGGCCCAGCTAGATCCACACCCCGCACCGGCCACGCCCACCATGTCGCCGCTCACCGAGGCGCGGCTGAACGAGGCCCACCGCCGTATTGACGAGATCCTCGGTTAAAGGGAGGAACAACAGCATGCAGAACCTCAATTCACCACAAGCGTTGTCAGACGCGGCGTTTCAACAAGTGCAGACCACGTTGATTAACCAAGCCCGCGATTCCCAGTTGTCCCTCCAACACAAGGCGACGTGGGAGCGGGAGCATCGGATGGTTTGGACCGAGGCGCCGGTCGCCGTCAGGACGGCCATCAGGGCGAAGCAGGCGGCTATAGAGGCCATGCAGCAACGCCTAGAGGACCTCGCCAAGGACATGTACACAGGCACGCTAGAGGCCCTGAAAAGGCGTTACCGCGAACGACGGGACCTCACGGGCATGGAGTATGACCAGCGCCAGCGCGACCTGCATAACGAGTGGCAATCGCGCCGGGTGGACCTGGCGCGCAGGTACGTCTATACGTTTGCCGACGCACGGCTGAAAGAGATCCAGGAGCAAGCCTACGAGGCCGCACGAGTGGCCGCCGATGCCGTCTGGGAGCGGGAGGGCCGCACCCTCATCGAGAGCTACGGCATGCCAGAGCCGCCGGCGTGGGCGTCTGAGCCCGCGCATACAGAGGCGGTCGGGAAGACGACCGGGCGACGCCGGCCAGCGACCGCCGCGCGCTAAATCAGGGGCACAGGACGCGCCTCCGTGACAGACGATCCATGACCGAAAGGTAAACAACCATGCCAGAAGGACGCATCATTGCAGTCGATAGCGACACAGGGGACGGGGTGATACGGCCCCTGCGCCGGCAGCCGGATACGCGCTTTATGGGCGCCGGGGTGGTTCAAGACGACGCTCCACCTGTGCAGTTGGGCGATTGGGTGTCGTTCATGTTAACCGACAGTACGCCGGGCCAGGCGCGCCTGGCCGTTGAGGTGCGTCATGCGCCCCCTCCCGCGCACGAGGATGCCATGCGGGACCCCGCGTGGGCCGCGACCTGGGCCAACATCGAGCGGGATCACGAGGAGTACCGGCAGGCGGTCGACCGCCGGTACAAGCGCGGGGAGTTGACGATCTACCAGCGGGCGAGCGTGCTGGCGGACGCCGAGTACGCACGGGCGACGCATCTCATACGGATTGTGCGCATGAGGGCTGACGGCCACAATGGGGCGCTGGAGCAGGGCACGATTTGGAGCGTGAAGCCGCGCGGCTTTGCGTTTGTCCGCACGGCCACGGGCGAACATCTCTTCTTGCACGCGTCACACCTCGTCGGCGTCCCGTTTAGCGGGCTGCGTCCCGGCGACGGCGTGACCTATCGGCGCACGCGTGACGCGCAGGGCAAAGGGTACATCGCCACGCAGGTCGAGCGCGTCACGCATGCGTCCGGTTTCTCCGACGATGCACGACGCCCCGAGCCCGAGGAGTCCGCGTCGGTCCGGTGGCCGACAGCGGCAGGCCGCGTTGCGGATGACGAGGACAGCGCGTACGACTGGTAGCCCATAGGGCATAAAGCCAGTCTTGAAGGCTAGCAATTTTGGTACTACTTTATTACATGTGATAAAGTAGTACCAAAGCTCTATTGGTGACTCAGGTGTTCGGTGCTACCTTGACCCTGCTGAGTTTCATCGAGCTGCTAGACTGTTGCGCGTCGATGAACGACGCGCAACAGTTGCTGGCGTCCCATAAAGGTGAAATGGCGCGTTGACGGCCTCGATGAATGCCGTCTAATTGTCATCTCTTAAATTAGCTTTGCAACAGATCGAAACCGGCGCTTGGGTCCGTGACCTTCGGCTCCTTCGGAATAACTAGAAAGATGGGCGAGATATGATGTACTCGCAGATCGTAAAGCTTTTGCGTGAATACGGTGCAGTTGAGGGTGATTTCCTTGCTGCGCGTCTCGGCATGAGTATGACGGACACCCGCCCGTATCTTGATGCTTTGGAAGAAGAGGGCGTCATCACGCGGCGCGGGTATGTGGTAATGCTCACAGATGACGCGAACGTGTCGAGTTCGATGAGTCGTCGTTAACGCAGGAAAGTTCCGATACGCTCTGGATGGGAGCTTTGATTCAGACTTTTGGACCGCCCGCTGTAGCATTCGTGCTATCGGGCGGTTTTGCTACAATTGAGCTTCTAACAACGAGGTATCGGCACACATATTTCCTCTTGCTCCCGCCCTTTCGGTGCTGGGCATTGTATATCTACGCGTTCATGTATGCTACTGTTGGCCTCGCGCTGGCGCTGGTCCTTACCTATCTCATCCAGGCGCGGGTTTTGCGCGTAGAAGGATTGGGGCTGGATCAGTCGTGGTTGCGTGCCCTCTATGTGGGCGTCGCAACCAAGGGGTTTCTCCAATTTAGCGTGGTGTCGATTGGAGAAGAGCGCATTGGCCCGGCGACAATAATGAAGGCGTTCGAGCCCGCTATCCTACACGCCATCACTATCGACGAGGACAACTTGGTCAAGAACTACCTCGACCCCTATGCCCAGCGATACCCGGTCGTCGCGGATGTACGCAAACGCATCCTCGATGATGTTCCGGCTAACATGCCTAAGCAGGAGAGACAGGCGTTCGAGATGGACATTAGACGCGAGGCCAAGACTAGCCGCGACGCCATGCGGGCCACCTTGAACGCATACGGCAGGAACACTATTAAACGTCTTTTCCCGTGACAGTGTTCGCTTTTGATATAGCCCCCCTCGTTGACACAACTACTGCGCCGCCTGCATCGCGGCTACTGTCCCCCCCCACAGACGCGCTAGCTGCCCGGCCAGGATGATAAAAGAGCAGCCACGACGGGCGGCGTGGACTGGGGCGACTCTCTTGGTCGTTGATCTGCGTCACGTAACGCCGCCGCGCCGACTCCACTCTCATGGCCTGTTTACCGTACAAGGTAGATGCATCGGCCACGTCCTCTCGTGCGGTACGATGGCGCCATAGCTAGACGATTACCCAAGGAATGAGGCGCATGAGCACTAACGACGTAGGCGTGCAAAAAGTAGGCGTGCTGCACGAGGGGATGGCGACAACACAAGGTGTGCCGCGCACGCGCGATGCTCACGCGGAATACGTTAAAGAGACGCAACACCTGATCGCGGACCAGACTGCTACGCTCTTTGCCACGCTCCAGCGAGCGGTGGCCACGGTCGCGGAGGGGCAGCCGGTTGATGTGCAGCGTGACGATCACACCCTGATTGTGCGGAACGCCGAGACGACCCTCACGTTCATGGTCGAGGCCATCACCGACGTGCTGGAGCGGGATGGTCCGGCCCAAACCTTCGTGGCGAGCCAGGCGCGCTGCATGGTGCGCGCGGGGGATACCCCGCTCGACGAGTGGGTGCTGCACCGGATCGGGGCCGGGTCGTCGGTCCCGCCCTATACCTGGGTGCATATGCCAAGCGAGGCGCCCGTCACGGAGGAGGAGATCGTCACGCTGTTGCGCGAATAGGCGACGCTCCTGAGCAGCGGTCCTGCCGTCCGCCATGAGGCGCGGGGAGAAGGCTCAGGGAGCACGCCTGAACTGCGTTGGTGTACTATGTGGGTAGATGACGGAATCAGCGCTAGGAAGGCGGGACACATGATTGATGTTGATATCGACCCACCCAAGACTAACACCGAAACCGACGATGCGGCGGGCGACGACGAAGCCGTTGAGGACGCGGGCGATCTCGGGGCCGCCGACTCTCCTCCTGGTGACGAGAACGCAAGCGACGATCCACAGGGGATTGTCGGTGAGGAGGCGTAACCCGACAGACCTCTGATGGAGGTGACGCGGAAGATTGATGCCAGACAGTGACTACCTCACCCTTATAGAAGCCAGCAGATTGGCCGGACTGAAGAAATCAGCCTCCCTGTATCGGGCTGTGCAGTCCGGCCGCCTCAAGACGGTGACGACGATGGCGGGGCCGCGCATCGTGCACCTGACGACGCGGGCGTGGCTCCAGGAGTACCAGGACGGCCAGCGGCGTGAGACATAGCGTAGGGTCAGGGTCACGCCCCAGAGGTCACGTCCG
>JAABUX010003510.1_pt1 | contig 20732 bp, 20 predicted proteins | sample 5561851 | NCBI WGS metagenome assembly JAABUX01 (sample SAMN10711883, study PRJNA513361) | rock metagenome | isolation source: Antarctica rocks | place: Antarctica: Victoria Land, Richard Nunatak red sandstone | collected 2016-01-03 | reverse complement strand
TTAAGGTATATAATATATATTATATCTCTCTAGATATACTTATTATATTAGAAAGCTCTTAACTAAGATAAAGACTTCCTAGTACCTAGTCTAGAGCTCTTATAATACTAGGGGCTAGCCCTAGGCCTACGGGTAAAAGGTCTTTACTAAGGGTATAGGGGCGAGTTAAGATCTTACTAATATATAAAGAGTTATCTTAATAGATAGTAAGGTAAGCCTTTATACCTATTTACCTAATAGTATCTTTAATTTATATTTACTTTTTATAATATAATTTCTACTATAGTTAGATTAATATTAATAGATAAATCTATCTATCCTAATATATCTTTTAAACTACTATATTAATTTTAAAGAATTTTAAAGTATTAAATAGTTATAAGTAAGCTATATAATTTTATTTAAGTAGAAAATATTATAAGAGATAGGTATATATATAAGTAGAATATAAAGATATATTAGAGTTCTAATATTTATACTAGTCTAAGAAAGGAATCTAGGGTACTTATTATTAAATAGTCTTAGGGGTCTAATAGATAATTTAGCTATACTAGATATCTAAAAAGGTAAAAAGGTATCTAGGAATAAGATAATAAGATAATAAGACTATATAGATGTAGCTACTTATTATCTTAGTAGAAGGGCTTATTTCTAATACTTATAAATTAACTAATAAGTTATAATAAGTTTAAGGTCCTAAATTACCTATATTCTATTATAGTAAGAAGATAATCAGTCCAGCTATAGATCTACAAAGCGACAGTAATCTAGCCTAAAAGAACCCTGGAACAAGACCCCGGAGTCCGGCAATTGGAACCTCCGGGACGCTAGCCCCTTAGGGCTGGACCAGAAGTAGCAGCGCCACAAGGAGATTTTCCGGCTTGGCACCCTAGACCTGCAGAAGCGCTGTAAGCGATGTCGATCATTCTCGAATTTGTGGGCTGCCAATGTGCTCACTCTTCCAGCACCACTACGTCCTCTCCGAACATTGCAAGTCTTCGACTTAAGGGTCTTTCAGAGCAGGATCATGACAGTTTACACCTTGTGCTAGTGGGGGAAATACTAGAGTGAGCCATATGGAGCCGGTGCGCAACTGCAATCCTCATTTGGAAAAGCCTTGAAGCCTACCGGACTAATCAATCACTGCAGACGATAGACTCCCGAGAACTTCACGAATTTGCAGTTCGATCAGAGTCAAGTCGGTGGATCAGCCCTACCATGACTGTACCGATGCTCTTCCTCAAAAGGAGTCATTAGAGAGTCCATATTGACGACGGTTGAAATTGCGTTACAACACACCTTTCTTGTAAATCCTTGGGGACAAATGCACTCTTTCGGTTACATCTTTGCTATCTGGTCACCTTAATTCATCTCCCGTTTGAACGTGTCGGATATTCCCCTTCGGCGCCCTGATCTCCGGTTGAGGACATTCGGTCCTATCATAAGTCGTATATAGCCTGCGGCATCGTGAACAAGGTCCCTACAATGGCTTGGCACCCGGAGACAGAGCCATTGAAGCAGCTAGTTGCCTATTTGAGGGATGCCTTGAGCGGTCACGACCAACATGCACAGAAACACGCCACGTTGGTGAGGTTCAGGATAATACAAAGCCCGGCAGGTACGAACATGTAAGCTGACATTTGAGGTCTGAACAGATGCTTACGCAGGCAAAGTCCTCGCCCGACATGGTCAACTACTTAACGTATATCTTCTCAAACGGACAAATGCTCCAGTCTCTAAACCTTAGCGCGCCCAATGTGGACCTTGTACGGAGTTCGGCAGCTTTGAACCTCAAGAATACTATAAAAACGTCATATAAAGATATTCCAGAGTCTAGCCGGGCGTATATCCGTGCTTCGGTACTGGGGTGTTTGGAAGACTCAAACCCGCAGATAAGAAATTTTGCTGGCACTGTCATCACAGAAACAGTATTGAGAGGTGGTGTACTTGGATGGCCCGAAGTGCTCCCGGAATTACTCGCGATAGCTGGCAATGATCGAGGAAATATATCATCCGCAGCGCAAGAGGGAGCAATGAGTGCACTTGCCAAGGTATGCGAGGATAGCAGAAAAGAGCTCGATCGGGAGTATGAGGGGTCACGGCCTCTCAACTTCATAATTCCACGCCTGCTCGAAATCACATCCAGCACTATTGCCAAAGTTCGCGCCCTCGCCTTAGCCAGCATTAACTCTTTCATACTTCAGAAACCCGAGGCTCTACTGGCATCGCTCGATGCTATCTTAGCCCGGCTCTTCCAATTAGCAAATGACCAAAGTGACGACGTTCGTCGTAATGTATGTCGATCACTTGTGCTGATCGTCGACATCAGACCTGATACGGTTCAGCCACACATGGCAGGGTTGGTAGACTACATGGCTGCGCAGCAAAGGAATACCGATGATCCAGATTTAGCATTGGAGGCTGCTGAGTTTTGGCTTGCAATTAGCGAGAACGATAAAATGTGTGCCACTCTGGATCCATATTTGGATAAGATCGTTCCTGTCCTGTTGGAGAGCATGGTCTATGATGAAGAGGCTGTCATGCGCCTCGAGGGAGGGGAAGACGACGCGGAAGTAGAAGATCGAGCAGAGAACATCAAGCCGCGTTTTGTCAACTCGAAGACCTCTAAGGCAGTCTCAAGCATTCGCGAACTTACCAATGGCCAGGATTATGAGCAGCTAAATTTCACTAGTGGGGACGATGATGGCGATCAGAGTGAAGGCGAGATCGTGGAAGAGGACGAGGACCGAGGTGCCGAAGTCGAAGAACAGTGGAACCTTCGAAAATGCTCCGCTGCGGCTTTGGACGTCCTTGCATCCACGTTTCACGCCTCTGTATTCAATATTGCGTTGCCCTACCTAAAGGAAAACCTTCGGCACCAAGAATGGCCGAACCGAGAAGCGGCCGTGCTCGCCATTGGTGCTGTTGCAGAGGGTTGTATGGGTGCCATAACTCCTCATCTTCCTGAGTTGGTTCCGTACCTCGTCTTCTTGCTCGGCGATGATGAGCCCGCAGTCCGAGTGATTACCTGCTGGGCACTGGGACGGTACTCTGGATGGGCTTCACATCTCGAAAGCCCAGCTGGCAAGAAAGCATTCTTTGAGCCCATGATGGAAGGGATTCTATACCGTATGTTAGACAAGAACAAACGAGTACAAGAATCGGCAGCATCAGCTTTCGCAAACCTGGAAGAAAGAGCAGCGAAAGAGTTAACCCCATACTGTTTGCCAATAATACGACAATTTGTACAATGTTTCGAGCGATATAAAGACAAGAATATGTTCATTCTCTACGATTGCGTACAAACGCTTGCAGAACACGTCGGTCCACCACTGCGAAGGCCGGAACTCATCAACCTTCTAATGCCGGCAATTATCGAACGGTGGGGTAGAGTTTCTGATGAGTCACAAGAACTTTTTCCCCTGCTCGAGTGCCTCTCCTACGTTGCCACTGCTTTGAGCGATGCTTTCGCGCCCTTCGCGATACCCATATTTACGCGATGCATACGTATCATTCACCAGAACTTGGAGCAATATCTCCTCGCAGTTCACAATGAGCCCATGAATACGCCTGATAAAGACTTCCTGGTCACAAGCCTTGACTTGTTGAGTGCCATCATCCAGGCACTAGAGCCAGCTAAGAGTGAGGAGCTGGTAGGCTCATCCCAACCCAGGTTCTTTGATTTACTCATGTTTTGTATGGAGGACCCGAGCAACGACGTACGGCAATCATCATACGCCCTACTTGGCGACTGTGCAGTGAACATCTTTCCACAGCTACACCCATTTCTTCCCCCACTCATGGCTGTTCTGATTCGGCAATTGGACCTGGAAAACCTTCGTGATGATCACGCCGATACCGGCTTTAGTGTGATCAACAATGCTTGTTGGTCATGCGGAGAAATCGCGATGAAGTATAAGCGGGGGATGACTCCCTTTGTGGAACAAATATACCGCAACCTCATGAGTATCATCACTAACCCACAAGTTCCAATCTCAGTCAGCGAAAATGCAGTGATTGCGCTAGGTCGCATGGGCGTCGACAACGCCCAAGTCCTGGCACCACATCTTGGTGAATTTGCAAAACCATTTTTACACATTATCGATCCTGTTGAAATCAATGATGAGAAGGGGCATGCGTTCCTTGGTCTGAACCGAACAATCGAGACAAACCCTGAAGCAATGGAGGATTGCTTGCTCGAGTACTTCAAGGCCAGTGTCTCATACAACAAAGAAGACTACATCCCTTCTCATGGTGATGAAACCATTGGCGGATCATTTCAAAGGGTATAATGGATTGTTGGCACAATTTCACCTTCTATAGCTGACACTGCCACAGAACCTTACGGGATACAAATTGCTCATGCCAAACTTCGATGCGTTCATTGCGCAGCTTGCTCCTTCGGAACAGCATAAACTTAGAGCATCTTATGACCTCTGACAGCTGTTCAGACATGTGAATCCGTCGATCCAGGCCATCGGGTTGCCCACAGTATTGAAAGTCTCAATAGAAGAGTTCACCCCCCAGAGCTAGGCGACGGAGTATGGAGTCTCGAAAGCTCCGGGTCGCTAACCCCTTAGGGCTGGACCACAAGGGGGTGGACCCTTCCACTTACCATAGCTCCCTATATGTTGATCATTAACATTGCTGAAGGTGAGGAATCGCTTGATATATACCATCTGCGACGGAGAATCGATCACAGAAGCGAAACTAGAAAAGTTGTTTTCTAGCCCCCCTAAAGTCATCATCACGATATCCAGTGTTAAGATCATGGATGTCACTATAGCGTCGCTCGCAGAGTCAGGCATTGATGCATCATGGTATATCATAGCGTTGCGGCAGGTCGTAGCAGACCATGTCTATATTGCTGCACTGTGGTGTAATGCTCAACTGTGGTGCAGGGGGAACGCCTCACACATATCGAGCGTTTGTTCGACGCAACATGCCACAATGTAGACTCAGAGTGGGCGAGATTGTGACAGTGAGTTACAGCATTGGCTCAGTGTGCTGATTGAGTCAAGAGCTGAGTCTTTCCGAATTCATGTCAGCTTGTAGAGACCAGGAGGAAGCTTGGTATCTGGAACTGCTTCCCTAAAGAGTCACGGCGCTTCGAGGCTGTGCATGTTCCTCAGAGAATCGGTGGAACGGTCAAAGCTTGCACGATTCACCATGTCGCAATGGCGGTGAACATTGGAGGTCTAAAGTGCACCGTTAACAACATCGAGTTCTGCAAGGAAGGAGACAAGTTTGGTCCTCGATGCTTGTGCATGTGCGCAAGGGGGCCAGATGCTCGAGCGTATGGCGCGCAAGCAAGAGGCGGTCAGTTATCCTAGAGTGATATTCCCTCGGGAAGTCTCACCATCTCTCAGTCATCGGGTTGGACATCTGATTCCATGGACGAGTAGGATGTTCTGGTCGAGCACCGTATGGGTTAGCCGCGCCAAGAAGTCTCCATTGCGCGCTAGTATTTGACGGGTCCAGACGAGCTCCATTGTTTGAAGTCTCAAGCCAGATGGGGAGAGGTAGTCGAGGTTGCAGCTAGGGCTGGCAGCTAAGGCTGGCAGATATGTTCGTGCCTTCAATCTGACTGCAGCAGTCATGCGTTAGTTCTGACGATGAATAAGGGAGGAAATGAGTCAAGGATGAGAAGGAGAGTGATAACGTTAGATGGTAATATCGGAGAAGCACGAGGAGATGATGGAATCGAAGGAGATTGAAGGCGTATGATCAGTGAATCAGAATCGTCAAGGGTGGTATGTCTTTCGGTCCCAGCTTCGGTCGCTCTCAGGGCGACCGTAAGGTACTGTGTGTTCGCGAGCTGCATGAATGCACGGCTCGCTTACTAGGTCACACTAAGGACTGGATTGGTAAAGCGTCAAAGCTGCTCCAAAAATAGAATATTCTAGCATGGCACCATGGGACCATGGCTACAATGTAAGAATGTATCACTGGTTCGGAGCAGAGGCAGCCGCAAAAACACTTAAGTCAAAACTAGCGATTATGCATGGCACACCTACACAGCCCCATCTTGATGTCATCCTCCTGCGCATTGCCAATGGATGTGTGTCCGGTCTCTTCTACTAAGTGAGCTCTCGTGCCCTACTGGTCTCTGGTCGCTGGCCCTCTTCCCACGTCTTCGTTATTCTTCCTAAATTGACGTTGCTGCGGCCCAAGTGACCTTGCAGGGCTTGCGCTTGCTCGGCCCGCCTCGTGTTGCTGGATAAAGAAAGACTGCTCTCGGCCGAATCGAACTAAGTTGCAGCACACTACGATAGTATACAGAAGCTTCGACTTCTCTGCCTCTCCTAGATGCAATCGTCAAAGCCTCAGATGCCAGACCGTCCAATCGTGGCCTTCACTTCGACTGCAACAGTGCAACCAACCCTAGAGGGACCGTCGGATGCACCAACCAGATTCGACGTTCGTTCTTACATACACCTCTCAGACTACTCGGGTCGCTAGTCTCACTATTCTACCTTACTACTCTGCATCCACACGCTATTCATTCCTAGTACTACATACCTTCTGTGTACCTCTCACTCCCCCTTTCTACGCTTACCTACTTTACAACTTATCGCGAGGGCACGACCGTCACGACCGTCACGGCTATGTCATAATGCTACCTTGACTTGGTAGGTCTTGCCGCAACCTTCGTGGGAGCCAGACCCGGCGGACCCAAGCGAAAGCTACTTCTGTAGGTAACCTGCACCTCTGCGCTTCTATTTTTGAGGTGTCATGCTCCTTTGTCATTGAGGCTGGCTGAATAACTCGTACTTGTCGCAGGTGTTTACTAACCCTTCTCTGTATAATCTACACCGATGCCTCTTCGTTATTCCCCAATATCATCGACTACTTAGTGACCATTCCACCACACTCGTTTGCTGTCTCTACTCTGTACTCTAATAGTAATAATTCAAGATCTCACGCATCTCTCTTTCATAACTATCACAACTACGATTACTGCGCTCAATCAGTATTTCAAATTATATAGTGGCAAATTCTTCCTACGCTTCCGAGACTCTCCGCTCCTTGCAGTCCGCGCTCGCTTTCTACATATCATTCCTGTCTTTCGAAATAGGGACATCCATCGACTGGCCTATGAGCGTGAGCTACACCAGGTCAAGAAACAAGTTACTTGCACCACATTTATCTCTTCCGTCGACCAAAGGGAAATGGCCCCACACGGAGCTGGTCCCACGCGTAAGAGTCACACCAAATCGAGGAAGGGTTGCAGAACGTGCAAGAGACGCCACATTCGCTGCGACGAGCTTTTCCCGCAATGGTACAGTCATACGGCCATTGGATCGGCGAAATCAATGACTAATCGACGATTAGCAAAAACTGCACCAAACACAACTGCAGATGCGATTATATGGATAACCCACCTACAGAGGAAGCCTCTAGAAGCCCAAGAGAGCCAAATCTGTTGTGGACCCCAAGGGTCGAGCACGACATTGACACATGGCAACGTAGCGGCATCTTCCCCTTCCCGGAGCTGAACTTGCAGACTTTCCAGCATTTTCGCGGATTTTCTGTCATTGATTTGCGGCTTATACACCATCTGTCGAGCATTTATCGAGACATGAGGCTCGCAGACTTCGTCCAATGCACACTTTGGGTACAACAGATTCCTAGGTGGGTGTCCATGACGGGACTGTCCTAGCATGGCATCGTTACTGACACGTCAATTCAGCCTTTTTGAAGCAGCTGTTGGCCACGAGTTTGTCATGAGCTCAATACTTGCCCTTTCCGCTACACATATGGCATGGATGACCAACTCGCAGGAGACGCATAATCTCGCCTACTTTCATCGTGGCGTGGCATTGAAAGGACTGCAAGAGGCTATCGGTAATTTCTCACAGGCGAATTCGGACGCAATTCTGGCAGCGTCGATCTTGCTATCTTGGCAAGTGTCGGATTGGTAAGATGCTATAGCTCCGATACGCACGCGAATCGCTTACACTCCTCCTAAGGGATGGTTGGACGTCATTAATGCATGGCATTTCCACGGTAAATCTCAAAGATCGGCCTGAATCAATATGGGCTGACACAGAATCAGGTAACCAGTTCTATGAATGCGTGGAAAGACACATCGCTGTTCTTGAATTTCATCGAGGATAATCCTGCCTTCTTTTCGCCCCAGTCTATACCGGCCACATCCGTGGCCTTTGACGACGAGTCCTTGTATCAGGCAATCAATGCGCTCCAGCGCCTGTCAGCCAGATTGCCGAACGTTCATCCTCTTGCACAACGCTTGCATGAGATAGTCACATTTGCTCAGGACTTCCAATCCGGTAGCACGTCTATGCAAAGCAAGCAGCTTTTCGAGAAGCTACAATGCCTGAGGGCGTGGCTCTTCTGGATGCCAATCAACCTGATTAAAGCTAATGATATGGGCAGTTCAGCAATGGTCCTTCTTGCTCAACTCTATACACTGTCTTTAGCGATCGACTCTTCCATTCCAGAATTGAAGGGCGCGGCGCTTGGATCCTTGACCGTGCAGGCTATTGAGCAAATTGATATGAAGCTTCGATATAAAAAAGCTACTACTATAGGAATCGAGATGAATTTCTCAGACCTGGATGACTTGATGCAATTCTCTCGGATGACAGCGGCTCGTTTCCAGCTAGCGTCGCAGTCTGTCTCAGGCCAACCTAAGCTGGAGGATATGGAGGGACACGCTGGTGCTCTACCAGTGGCCCAACACAGCCCATATAATTTTCGGCCCTTGAGCGTTGGATCACAGCCAGGATCTCCCAACTATCCACCACCTGGAACTCCTGGATTTTCCAGTACTCCACCCATGCTATCTAGCCATAGCTTTGAAGACCTCAGCCATCCGCCATCTCCATTTCTTCGTTATGATAGCCCCGTCTCCCCCCAGCACTCGCACCTGGAAGCATCGCCGAGGCCTCAAAGTCTTTCTTTCGATAATCATTCTTTATCCGGGTATGAATATAGCCTCAAAGGTGACTCACCCGCATATTCGCCCGTAGCCTATTCGCCTGGCTTCATACCGGATGCCGAAGAAGAAGCATGGGCTTTTGGGGGACCTTCGCCGTACTCAGTAGGGTTCGTGTCTCAACAACTTCGGACGTGAAAGGCAGAACCTAATCCGAGACTCAGGAATTTTCAATACGATGATGGCCTTGAAAAAGCGAAGCAGCCGCGAATGAGCTGAGCAGCCAGCGCAAGCCGCTGACCTTTCATTATCTACTTTGTACAACATGTGCACGTACGACACAGCGCATTCAGACACGGGCGGATGATGGGAATGATTATCAGTCCAGGCTCCTTGATCCGAGGCGACAGTATGTTCTTTTAAGCTAGCCGCGATTAATGATTTGGCAAAAAATATCGGATTGCATGTTTAGCGAGTTCGTGAAAATCTTGTACGATTGTTGAATTTTAAAACCAGGTGTCATGGAGCGATATTCCCATGGTTAGGTCGACCTTATTAGCTAGTCCTAATAGTAGTATTAATGACTATGAGCGATCTACTGCGCTTTCACCCAGTCTTTAGCCTTTAGGGGTACCATCAGTCTACCACCATTTCTTGACAATCTAGATAGAATATTGACAGTTGATGGCAGAATGTTGCGAACGAAGTATCGCGATTATAGAGGTGGACATCATGATTCAACACCGCATGCCCGGTCGTCGATCCTCGCAAGACAAGCTCCTTTCCACCATCGTCATTGCAGCTGTATCTCAATATGTCTTCGGGATGGAACACCATCGAGTCTGACGCTGTAAAAGTCCTTGCACACTCCGAAGCTCAGCCATACTAATCTCTCCAGGGTGTCTTCACCTTTTTGATCGACAGTCTCGGTGTCAAGAATGTGCAGTTTGAAGAGCTCGTAGCTCTTGACGCGAATTTGCTCAGGCAGCAGAGGTGCGGATCAGTTCTATCTGTATGGTAGTCGCATGTCTTATCGAACTGACTCGGAGCAGTCCTGTGTACGGCGTCATCTTTCTCTTCAAATATCCGACGGGCGAGAAGCCGAATGACATTCCAAGGGACGGGAGCTTTGACTTTGAGGGTGCCGAGAGCCTCTTCTTTGCCGCGCAAATGATTCAAAATGCCTGCGGAACCCAGGCTCTGTTATCTGTACTGCTCAACAAAGACGGCGAGGTGGAGATTGGCCCGCAGCTGAGGGAGTTTAAGGAATTCACTGGTGCTTTCCCATCCGAGGTACGAAGACCGTTTGATTCTGGCTCGTTACAGAATTACCGTTGACCTTGACCAAAGTTACGAGGGGAGGCGCTATCCAACTCTGAACTCATACGGGATGTGCACAACTCCTTCGCACGATCGTCACCCTTTATTGACGAGGCTCAACGTTTAGCAACGGAGGATGACGATGTCTATCACTTCATCGCATATACGCCCATCAACGGTATACTCTATGAGCTGGATGGACTGCAGCCTGCTCCCATATCTCATGGAGCTTGCACTTTCGACGACTTTCCGGACAAAGTCATACCCGTGTTGCAGCGCAGAATCGAGAGATATCCAGCGGAGGAAATCCGCTTTAATTTGCTCGCCATGGTGCGAGATCTACGATTACGGGCGCAAGAAATTGGGGACCAGGACATGTTATTGCAGGAAGAGGAAAAGCGGAATGCATGGCAGTGGGAAAATGCTCTCAGGCGGCACAATTTCGTTGGATTCATTGGGGAATTACTGAAGGCTGTGGCTGGATCGAAGCTCAAGGAAGGGGACGGAGCTTATGAGAAGTGGATTGATCATGCCAAATCCAAAACCAAGGCTCAGTTTGAGGAGAAGAGAAAGGCGTAAGCCGGCGAAGTGGAATTAGACCTAGGAATACCAGATGAAGGATTATCCGGTTTCTGGTGATTCAAAAGTCCCGCACAATCTACGAGACTGCCTCGGTCGATAGATTCTTGTTAGACTATAGCTTCTTTTCCCAACCCATCAAAAGCAGATCATAATGATGTTTTTTTTGCACTATTGGGAAGGCTTATGAAGGTCCCAAAGAGACGAAAGCAGAACATCGTCTTGCTTGGAAAGGGGGTCGACATTTGACTTCAGGAATCCTATGGCCTGCAAACCACCTTTACATGAGGATATCGAAAAGTCAGGGTCATGGGGTAAACTACCTTGATTACTACGTTCCATATTCTAGGTACGTAGTAGTAAGTAGTTGGTATTTAGAATACGTTGCTTACTTAAGTAGTTCTAGTTTTAGTTCTAGTAGTAAGGTAGTTCTAGGCGTCCCAAAGGCTGACGGTTGGCATCCCCACTCCCGCAGCACACGACTAGGGCATCGTGGGCATCCACCGATGTACCACAAGAACCGCATAAGCTACCCAAACACTTCGCAGAGCCTACGTCGCCGCTCGAACATTCCTTTACATCGACGTCGACGCGTCTCTTCCCTTGCTGTATGCTCTATGTCTCGATAGCATCGTACCATGACGATGGAACAAATCCTGGCAACGCCGCCGCTGCCAACCCTCACCAAGTCATACCTTCCTACAACTCCAACACCGATAGACCACAGATCCCCATGGCGGGAACCGCATCCGGATGGTATCAACATGGCAATATACGCCGACAGCAATGATGGCTCCACAGGCAAGGGCATCCTTATTGGCATGCTCTCTGCCTTCGGCTCAGCCGCATTTGTCGTTCTGATATTTGCCATCTTCTACTTATTCAGGTATACCAATCGCGGACGAATCTTTCTAGATAGGATAGGCCGGCCTGGTGAGTTCGATGACGAGCAGACACTGGCAAGGGAGGAGGCAGAAGCTATGGAGCAGATGGATGACCTCGAGAGAGGGGAATATCTGAAAGCGAAAGGTGTGTTCAGAGGCGGCAGCCCACTCCATCTTTTGACTATGGCCCAAAGTTCTGACCTCGTGTAGCTTTCATCCAGGCCAACCCACCCGAGACATTACCGACAGACATCTCACTATCACAGTTCTTGGCAATACAAGAGAAAGGAGTGTCCGCGTGGGAGTTTGAGCCAGAGCTGGAGATTGCCAACTGTTTCGTTGAGGGACGAACAGAGATCGAGTTTTTCGATTCCGAATGCAGCGTCCAAAGCAATCTTCCCATACCAAAGCAGAATGAGGTCTACTACTGGGAGGCGAAAATCTACGACAAATCGGACTCCTCTCTTATCAGTATTGGGGTATCAACAAAACCATATCCTCTATTTAGGCTTCCAGGTCTGTGAAGTCGTGCTTCCTGATTCCATGTGATCGTACTGAGTTTTCGCAGGCTGGCATAAATCCTCGATAGCATACATCTCTACTGGCCAACGTCGCTACAACCAACCCTTCACTCCCACAAACTATGGTCTTGAATACGTGCAAGGTGACGTGATAGGCGTCGGGTATCGTCCCCGAACCGGAACCGTCTTCTTCACACGTAATGGCAAGAAACTCGACGATGTAGCCCACGGCCTCAAGACCCAGAATTTCTTTCCTACGGTGGGTGCCAACGGCCCTTGCACGGTGCACGTGAACTTCGGCCAAAGTGGGTTCGTTTTCATCGAGGCGAACGTTAAGAAATGGGGTCTGGCGCCTATGACAGGCAGTCTTGCGCCACCACCACCGTATGGAAGTGAGCAGGGGAGCATACTCCTCGAAACAGGAAGAGATGGCGCGAGGCAAACGCCAGGCAGTTACGTCCCACCAGGACATTGCAGATCACGGAGTGGGAACATAAGGACGCCCATGAGCCCTGGCCCGCCGCGATCGCCGACCGATATCTCGCTGGGGGAGCTAGCGCACATTTCGTCGAATGATGATGTTGGTGAAGGGACGAGTCGGAGCGCGGCGAGCGTCCCTTCGGATCAGCAGGTGACAGATCGCGACCCGCAGGACCTCTCGGCTCCACCACCTGAATATACGAGCCCGATGGGATCTATGGATAGCAGTCGGAGAAGTAGCGAGGGGAGTGATAGCGATGGTGGTGGTGGTGAGGAGGGGTCGCTCATACGACCAGGAACGCGGAGACCACCGATACCGAGCTACGACGCGGCCACGGCCAATGATTTACGGTCGAGGGAGAGGTAGAACATAACCCACAGGTGGCGATTGATGATTTGATGCAACTGTCTCTATATATCCGGGTACATTAGGGGGGGCGCGTTATCGCTTATGCGTATCATGAAAAGCGACGGAGGGGGCGTTGAAAGGATGGGAAAGTTGGGAGTTAGGCGAAAGATGTTTCGGTCTGGTCAACACCGCCATAACAATACCTACATGATACCATAACTAACGACTTCTTGGTCGCCGAATTCTATGCTGTACAGAACATATCCTGCTCTAAATTTGGGGTATGGGATCTAGATCTTGGCTCCTTGTGAATCGATCTTGGAAATACTTCGCAAACGCCGATGGAAATAGTGCTGCAGACGGCCACCCATACAGAGACCCTCCTATAGCTACCGGAAGGGCTATAATGATCCCAGAAGATATCATCAGGTCTACATGGTTGAACATATCCTGTCCAAAGAACACGCCAGTGGATCCGGCACCATGTTCACGCCAATGCTATCAGAGCCAGATAGAAGTGCCCGTCCTGGATATAGCAAACGTGCAACCTAGCTGCTCCTCCCGTTCATCCTGCTCCAATTGCGCCAATATGGTCTCTCCCGGCTCCGGCCCATCTTTCAGCGTTTCCTTGACGTGTATGATGATGACTTGAATACCTCGAAGCGGTCTCGCCTCCCCACCGCCACTGCTCGAGTCCTGGTCAACTTCACTGATTGACTCAGGGAAGTCGGTTTTGAAGTATTGGGCCGGACGAGCCATCCCGAGGTCTTCTGAGATAAAAGTAGCATCTGTACCGGGGCTCATCGTTGACCTCCTCGTCTTTCGCCCAGATTGACTTGATGCAGGGCCCGGTCGAGGGCGTGTTTCCACTTCCTCATGCATCCTCAGCCCGTTGCTCTGACGTTTCCGTTTGCGCGCAGATGGTCCCTGCTCAACAGGCTTTAGGGCCCTGACCTTGTCCGCAAGTACCTTTAGCTCTGCAATCAGATGGCGCGGAGCCAGATGCCCGAAAAGAGTCTCGTCGGATTGGGAATTATCATACGAACATTCGATCAAGATACCTGTTAGTAAGCCGGCGGTAATTTTCGCGGCAGCATCAGTCCATACTTGATTTGTCCTTGGGGAGAGTGATAAAGAATCAGGCTCCACGTCGCCAAAGATCAAAACCTCACTTCCGGTATGGTCATCGCGCAGAAAGAAAGCAGAGCTATCAACTGGACGCATCACGTCACCAGGGTGTGCGTAGCTCGGGTTGTGTTGCAGGCCAGTGGGTGTAGTTGTTTGTTGAGAAGCTCTTCTGGAAATGGCGTCATTGTATGCTTCATGGCTGGTACCACTGGCGCTGCCACTACTACGGTGCTTGCGCATACATTGCCCATGACTGACGCTCCAGCATTTGACCGCCAATCCGTCGCACACCTCAATGTAACCCCTACTTTCCCCATCTCCGAACTGTATGTTGCCACCTTCCACTAAGCGCATATAGCTCACGAAGCCAATACCTCCATCCTCGTCCGACATATTTGGCCAGATAACGTCGTTAAAGATATGAGTTTTGATTGCATCAATCGTAGATGGCAAAGCTGCGACCCGTTTGGGGCGCGACGTATGCTGGAAGGCAGCAGTATTGATGGCGAAACCCGAGATGTGATCAAGATGCGGATGAGTGATGAGGTAGGTTGAGATCAGGTCTCGCATGAAATAAGATGCATTCGCTCGAACAGATTCGAAGGGAACTTCTAGATCGGTGAAGGGGCCCGTGGTGAGTGAACGTGGCGCAACAGCCACGTCAGTCTCTCGCATGGGAGTGGCTCGTCCATTGCTGTTGGCTTGCGAAATGGAGATTGAACGTTTCAAGGATCTCGAGCCATGGGTAGAGCTGGCCCTTGGCCGTGCCCCATTATTGGCAGCCGAGGCTGAAGGATCTGACAAGTCTACCGGCACTGCTTTTGGTAGATGCTCATTGAAGATTCTGACTACGGCGGCGAGGTGGGTACCGGCATCAACAGCCAGGACCGAACCTTTAGCCCAATTCGTAGCCGTTGACCGGACTAGGAGGCCGGTCACATTGTCCTCGTTGGGCCCACCCCCGGATCCCTGATCGCAGCAAACATGTTAGCCGACACACGTGAGACAGAGAACAAAGAAGAACACACACCAAGTGCCATGCGTCTCATGCCAAGATGGTGCTAAGGGAAACTTGCAGAAGGATTGCCGGCGCATTGCCAATCACTTTATGAAACGATACGTAGGACATAAATTACGGTGTGCAAAGCGAATCGATAGTCTCACTTACCAGCACTATGATCTGAAATGCTGGTGGCTTCAACTCCTCATCAGCCCCAGCATCTTCCGAATTCACATGATCCGCTTTCATCGAAGATGGCTTTGACCCCCCAACTCTTCAAGACGCTTTCGAAATATGTTACCCAACAACCTCCCGTGACCTAGCAGCCCAATTACCCTTTCCTTCTTTCTCCACCTCGCCCTCAGAGCCAGCCACGAAGAGGCAAGGGTCAGCTATGTGAGAGTGTGATTGACGATCTTCATCGGCCTCTTTGAGGCTCCATATGCAGTTATCCGATATGAGAACAGTTGGGTGAGACACGTCGCGGGCGGAAAGCGGGAAGAGGTCCTGGGAGACTGCGGTGTAATCAATACCCATGCGGATTGGGTGGCAGTGTTGCTGGATGTATGTGAAGAGGATTAGAGGAGAAAGCGAAAGAGAGAGGGAAGAGGGAAGAGAAAAGCAAGTGAAAGATGCTCGCGGCAAGGGCAATGGCAAGGACAGACGTTACCAGAACTGGCAGAAATGTCCCAGGTAATTGCGGTCCATAGTCGTCGCGAGGTCAAGTAAGTATTCTATGGAGCGCTAGAGTAGCGAACGAAACGCGGCTTGGCGACAGGCACGACAGGGTATATGACGGTACCTATATATGATAATCTTTATCTACTCATCATTGTCAGGCAGCTAACATTCCCGTATTCAGTTGCGTCAGTGAGCAAGCTTAAGCGTGTGGTAGATGTTTCCGAGGGTTTTTGGGGAACATCCTTTGTTTTGTTCTTTGATCTCTGTGCTGTAAGTTACAAAATACTATGTCTAAAAACCCCCAGTACAATACTCAAGCCCACACCATCTTCTTGAGGGAATGACTCCACTGCTCGATCAGTCCAGTACTCTTTCTCGCCTGCTCTAAAGAGATAATCTCTTCATCCACCAAGAATCCTGGTAAGTCACTGTCTTCGCCAATAGCCGCTCTTCTGATCTCCTCGCATACGCTGTCGACCACTTCTTTCTCGCTCATGCCCTGCGTTCCATGACCATCCATGCTGGTGAGGCTATCCTGCGCCGCAAGTGCTTTGAACGCAAGTATCTTGAGGTCAGGCGTTCCTTCTTCCATGATACTTTGGGTAGAAGCACCCTTAGCAATGGGAGAGTGTTGATCATCCGAACCCACCGCGCTGCTCAGCGATCTAGTATTTACCCGTGCTATATTCTCCTTTCCAGGCTTGTACTTGATCACGAAGCCAACGTTGCGTTCGGAATCGGACTGCGTGGTAGCCAAGGTCGATGTGATGTAAGTCCCTTTGATGATGCCAGTGATACTGCGCAAACCCACCCTCTCAAATGAAGACACCTTCTCAACATTCCAATCAAATTTCACGCGATATAACGCAGCATCTGTAACAAGTAGGACGCATTCATCGAATGGGAAGGTTCGGACGGTATTTTGATCATGGGGGCTCATCTGCACAATCTCAAGAGTCAGCATTGTTCCTCTCATAATTTGTACATAGGTTTTGGCGACACCGATCCCTTCCCAAATATTAGCATCAAATATGGAAGGAGAATCATGTACCAGAATCCATTCTCCCACAAGATCTTCTTCCTGGTCTGCGATGACAACCTTTGAACTTGTCTCAATAGCGCTTGCTCGGATTTTGTCCATTGATATTGCCGGGTCCCTGTTCCCCAATGTCGCTTCGAATTCGTCAAAGACTTGAGCAGTAACATTTCCTAAAAGATAATCAATTGCAGCTTGAGAGAAATAGTCTAGATCTAGTAAGTAAGAATTATAGCATATATTGCTTTGCACGTCATACCATTGACAATGTTGTTGTAATATCTAGAGAGCGTAAGACCAAGATCGTTGATCGCTCCTCGATAATTGCGCTGTCGTGTGCGAGTATAATCGCCCTTCAGTGCTGCTGTGCTGGAGTACTCTCTTGATATCTGATCACCATTATCTGCCCAGAGAGTGTTGAACCACTGAGTCGTGGTGTCAGTGTGAAGGTCAATTTTGAACCCCTCTTCCTGTAACTGCTTCTCCAACGCCCTCTGACCACACGCGCTTTGAACCACGTTCGTTCTGTCAAGGCAGTCCATACAGTTTGTTCGTAAGATTCCGGTCTGCTTTTTCTGGATTACGCCCTCAATCTCGACGGTCTCATCGAATTCATCAAGTTTTGAGCCCAGGGCATCCATGAGAAGACTGACATTCTCGAATTTCATGCCGCGGCAGACGGCGTGAAAGTCGAACCATTCGAAGTCGAGTTTCTTACCTGCCTCACTGTGCTCTGAATTGAACTTGGCGGTGCTCTCTTCATATTTTCGACCAATCTCCGCCTCGCCACTCTTCTTATCTACAAGGAGGGCAATTTGTACATTGCCATACCTGCTAAGGATATTGGTAAAGTGACGCTCGAAGGCTCTCTGGTTCATCTCTGACGAATGTTGCAGGACAGGGACTGGCTTAAATGAATAAGGGGATTGAGAAAAGAACAATGGTATAGAGCCTCGGATCTGAGTAAATGAATACACTTTCTCCTTCAAAGCCCACGAAGCCTTGGACAGAATCTGCTCAGTCTCCACAGTGTTTGCTGTGTCGCCTTGATCATCAACCCCGCGTCTTAGATAACGCAACCCCGGTCTCTTGATGGACCTCCGCGAGATCAGCGTAAGTGAAAAATCCGAGCTAGCGGTAATGTTTGTGCAAGTCTGAACTTGCTGTTGAACAACACCAACGCTTTTGGATCCCTGCATAGCATCCGAGACAGCGTCTGAGAATTTTCCTGCCGTGTTGTCGACAGAAAATACATGCTGACCAACGAAGCCTTGCATAAGAGGTAAAACAAAAGCGTGGTGGCCAGCATCAGTGAAGGGCTGACATAGGTGGTGATTCCAAAAGAATAATTCATCCACAGACTTGTGTAGCGGTACCTCAGAAGATGTATTCCCCTCACCCAATCTTCTAGTGATGTCAAATTCATAAGAGAAAAAGAAGCTTCGGGATGTCAGGAGCATCCGTGTCGTCCGTAGCAATTTCGGCAGGAGAGTATTTGCAGCATCTGTGGTACCATCTCGAGACCCAAGATTGTTATAAGTTAACTTCGCATATTGAGGTCCAGGTTGCGGGTTGTGAAGCGCCTCACCGTGAGCGCTGGTAGACGGAAGCTTTGGAGCATCGTCCGTACTCACTATTGGGTTGCAGTCAGCCATAATATTTTCAGAAATAGACGGCGCTTTGTACTGCGGCTGAGGAGCGAAAAAGACCTAATAATGGACCGGCCTGATCGAAAAGAACTGCAATTTCTAGTACATAAGAACGTCCAAAAGTATCAGGCAATGCAGCGGCGCAGCAGAAAGTGGCTGCATTGCGGCTATGAAGATGGGCGGGCCCAATAGGAAAAGACGGTCATCGAAAAGGAGTCTAAAAAGCACTCCCTGAAAGACGGTTACGCAGCTGGAAATGGGTATGAAAGAGAAGGTTGCCCTCTCAAGGAGCGTTGCCGAATGGGAAAGAAGCATGAAAAACCGTGCTTTACTTCCTTGTGCCCTCCGCTTCTCCGTACTCCATCCCTTTCTTGAGAACCACCTTTCGGCGAACCTGCCATATTGACCTTTCCTAGTGAGGACATCCTGCGCGACGTTACTCGTAGTCCTTTCACACCCCTCTCGTTGTGCTACCGGAGAATCTCCCTTAGACCATGAGCTGGTTGGAGAGCTCTGTTGGTCCTCTTCAGCTATGACCTCAAGGTGTACTTCTTCGTCATCCGAGGTGTCGATGTCCTCGGTCACAATGCCCTGATAATCTAGCCCTTTTTTTAGGCTGTCTTTCGCCTGGTCTATGGCTCCTCTGGCCTCGCTTTGCGAAGATAAAGGTATAATCGCGACACCTGTGATAACGTATATTGGAATGCCCCTAATCTGGGCTACTTGTTCACGGCATAGGACTGTGATGAGATACGCGACATTGGTGACGGTGAGAACTCCTTCGGGCTAGCTATCAGCGAGGCATTGGCGTTGCGAAATTGGGTGTCACGGATACCAATAACGCCATAAGCTTCTACAGATGTAAGGGAGCTCGGGGATGAAATATATCCAAGAGAAGAGATTTTGTGAGTTGCGTATTGGATCTGGATTGGCCGCTGAGCACGCTGACCAAGAGGATGCAGAATCAGTCCCTCGACGGCAGCAACGACAGAGACTTTCTTGATAGGGCCAAGCATTACTGGCTCATAACCTCCGGGTCAACGAAGCTGATGTAGCGACCTCTTACAATCAAAGAGCGCTGGATAAGGTAGGTGATGGCAGACGTACGTCATGCGAACGTCCGTAAGGCCGGCAACAACAGCTCCAGGTACGGAGTAGCTCTACTCTAAGGTACCTAAGGTAATTCCGATGCAGGAGCTACCACCACGCCAGCCCCTTCCAGGCGCTTAGATAGGTACGCTTGCAGGGGCCATAAGGCGTCAAGCGCCGAAAGAGTACCTTAAAGTAGGTAGGATCTCAGCTAGTATTCGACCCTTGTCGGGGCCCCCACCCCCTAAGTCGCAGAAGTAGGAGCTTCGACTTAAAAGCTTCAACAACTTAGGCGGCCCCAATTGAGAGACCATTGAAAAGTAATCATAAGCCACGCTGTCGTAATTTAATACATGCCTATATCTATCATGTAACATTCATGTATATTACTCTCTAACGAAGTAGATAAAGATTGAATAATAGTGGGAAGCTATGAAATACAGCGTTCTAGTAGTAGATTGTCCTAAGCCCGAAAGATGACGGTTACTGATGTTGGACCCAAGGCTACCCTTGACTGATGCTCAAGAGCACTGCATGGCTCAACGCTACAAGAACAGGATGCGATTGAGATCATCCTCTGACACACATGTTTCTCATCATCCAAGCCTTCATGAAAGACATCTGTACAAATCCGAAGAGCTGGCACATGGCTATGTTAGAAAGGTTGACATTCGGCATATATATACATGAGATAACATGAATCGCCGGTATACCTCCATGGGTATCATGCACTGAGATTTACAAGCACCGTCACATTGGTGCCACATGTGGAACGCCAGATAGTGCCATCAATGCATAATAAAGCGGTTTGATCGAAGTCCTTCGACATGCGCCGCCTTCCTCGAGGCTAGTACTTCGCTTTCGTAACTATAAGAAAACATCGTCAAAGGCTCCCACAATCGTTCAAGGATGAGTCTTCTTCCATCTGGAGAAAATAGATGGAAGATGCCGGTTTTATCGATCCTCACTCTTAGCATTATATCTGCAATTCGGGCTACAGCGTCCGTTCTGACTTGGACGCCTCATCTCTTTGTCCTCGTCACTGTCTTCTGTAAGATCCTCGAGCCCCACGCTACTTTCTTCAAATGAGTGCATCAGGACCCCTCGTTCGCCT
>JAABUX010003506.1_pt1 | contig 20738 bp, 15 predicted proteins | sample 5561851 | NCBI WGS metagenome assembly JAABUX01 (sample SAMN10711883, study PRJNA513361) | rock metagenome | isolation source: Antarctica rocks | place: Antarctica: Victoria Land, Richard Nunatak red sandstone | collected 2016-01-03 | reverse complement strand
CCAAGCTGTTACGACTCCAATCGTTATCTATAGCCTTTGGCTCTATCTTTGCACTTTTTGTTTGACTACTACATGGTGCGGCTTACCAAGTCGCTCGACCACAACATAGAGGACGCGATAGGCGATTTACTTGACCATAATCGAAAAGTGCAAAGATAGTGCTTTGGGTAGCACGGTCATTTCTAACTATATTACGATTTGGCACGGGAGTAAAGAGCGTATCGCGAGTTATGTTAGACTCAGCGAGGCAGTAAGGCCGAGTCATCGAAGAAGATGGCGAGGGAATCGATTAAGGATAGACAGGGGAATTTATACATGAGCGTGATTGATGAGCAGGTTACAGTGAATCGCGCCACGCGCCAGGACCTCAATACTCCGGAGGAGTTGTATCTTCATTTGTTGAAGAGGTGCCTGACACGCCTGGTATTTAGTGAGGTTAGTGGGGATAGTACCGTTCAAGCATCTGGTACTGGCGCGGCGCGGCGAGTTACGTATACCATCGTTCGCAAAACGGCGGCGCCTCTCTACAGGGGGCTTATGCGGCGTGCCCCCTTTATCTATCCGTTACTACGCAAGGTTATCGTTCCCCTCTACCGCGCGTGGGTGCGGCGCGCGCCGCTTGATCCAAATGCACGCGCCGAGGGACGTGATTGGCCGGCTGATGCTGAGACCATGATAGGTATGCGTCGCCTTGATAATATCCAATTCTGTGTTGCCGATGTGCTGCGCCAGGGTGTGCCTGGTGATCTCATCGAGACAGGCGTATGGAGAGGGGGCGCTACGATATTGATGCGGGCTGTGCTCAAGGCTTATGGTGATACCGATCGAGTCGTGTGGGTCGCCGACTCATTTCAGGGATTACCTAAACCAGACGCGCGGCATACCCCCGCCGATACCGGTGATACCCACTTCGCCTTTGATTATTTGGCCGTTTCCGCGGACGACGTGAAGGCAAACTTCGCGCGCTACGGGCTGCTTGACAACCAAGTCCATTTTCTTGTCGGTTGGTTCCGGGATACGTTGCCACACGCCCCTATCGAGCGGCTATCGGTTCTACGCCTCGACGGCGACATGTATGAATCGACGATGGATGCTCTACAAGCCCTCTACCCTAAATTGTCTGTTGGCGGATACGTCATCATTGATGACTACGGGAATTTATCTCCGTGCAAAGCTGCCGTAGACGCCTACCGAGCCGAACACGAGATTACCGAGCCGATCGAACGCGTCGACTGGACTGGCGTGTTCTGGCGGCGTCTCCGCTAATATAGTCTACGTGAAGATCGGCGCCAGGGATACGCCGAAAAACTGATGGTTCCTAATTTTAGCCTGCGAGTTGATTAGCTATGAAGGTTGGTATCGAAGCAAGCCCTGTCATCAACCAGGGTGGCCTAGGGTCTTATACCCGGAACCTGATCCGTGCGCTGGCGTCTATAGACCCACAGGGAGACTACACCCTTTTTTTCAGCCCAATTCTACCAAATGTGCCACTTGGAGGAGCCGAACGCATGCGACGCGTGGTCGTGCCGACGGGCAATGCGCTCGCGCGCTACTTCGTCACGCTTCCCCTTGCCCTGGCGCGTGAGCGCATCGACGTGGTTCATGTACAATACGCGGCGCCGCCGTTCTGCCCCGCTCGAGTGGTGGTCACCGTCCATGATTTGATTCATGAGCGTTACCCGGAGTTTTATCCCCACGATATGGTTGTAAAGTACAGGGCCATCGTCCCGTTGACGATACGACATGCCGCAGTCGTGCTCACGGACTCTGAATACTCGAAGCGGGACATCATGCGCCGCTATTGCGTCCCGCCGGATAAGGTGGTCGTGGCCCTCTGCGCCGCCGAGTCAGCTTTCCAGCATGTGCACGATGCGGCGCGGCTGGCTGGAGTGCGCGCGCGCTACGGCACGGGTGACCACTTCATCCTATCGGTGGGCAACATCGAGCGGCGCAAGAATCTCAAGACGCTCATCGCGGCATATGTGCGCCTACTCCAGGCTGGTGTCACATGCGCCAAGTTGGTGCTTGTGGGGAGTAAAGGATGGCTCCACGACGACGTCTTCGTCGAGGCGCGTGAGTCGGGCTATGTGGACCAATTGATTTTCACCGAGTTCGTGCCCGAGGAAGATCTTGTCGCCTTATACAACGCCGCCGAACTGTTCGTTTACCCATCGCTCTTCGAGGGTTTTGGGATACCGCCGCTGGAAGCGATGGCCTGTGGCACACCCGTTGTTTGCTCCAATACCAGTTCGCTGCCCGAGGTGGTCGGAGATGCGGCGCTGATGGTCGATCCGCTAGATGTGGATGGACTCGCGGAAACGATGGCTCAGGTGCTTCGTGACGCCGCGCTACGGGCGCGGCTGTCCGCGCAAGGGCCGCGGCGGGCAGCGCTGTTTTCTTGGGATCGTACGGCGCGCATCACATTGGACACGTACCGGCGCGCCGCCGAGCCGGATGTGCAACGAAGACGTTGGAGTAATTGCAGATGACACATGCGGAGCGTGATGCTCCTCTAGTTAGTATCGGGTTGCCTACGTACAACAGGGTTGATCGGTTGCAGCGCGCGGCCGCATCGGTGCTTGCGCAAGACTATCCAAACATCGAACTCGTCATATCGGACAATGCGTCGACCGATGAAACGCGGGAGTGGTGCGAAGAGTTGAGCCGTCGTGACAGCCGGGTGCGCTATATCCGTCAGCAGACCAATATCGGATTGACCGCGAACTACGCGGCCGTTTTCCGGGAGGCGCGTGGAGCGTTCTACATGGCGTTCGCGGATGATGATCGGCTCGATCCATCGTACGTCTCGCAGTGCGTGCAGGCATTGATTGACTATCCTGACTATGCAAATGTGAGCGGCAAAGTACGCATGTTCCGCGGGCAGGACTATCTCTTTGATGGGCGCGGCGATAACGCGTTGCAAGAGTCCGGCGAGGATCGCATCGTCCACTACCTGCGCCGGGTGGTCGAGAATGGAGCGATCTATGGGATGATGCGGCGCGAAACGGTCGCGACGGTACCGCCGATGCCCAACATCATGGCAGGCGACTGGCTGTACATATCCTCGATAGCCTTCAAGGGTAAGCTCCGCACACTGGACAGTGTCGGGGTCAATAGAGCGGCGGGGGGCGCCAGCGCGACGTGGGAGGCGCAGGCGCAGGCATACAATTTACCCTTCTACATCGCTAGGTTGCGGGGTCTGCCTTATCTCGTCATCATGTGGTCCGTGTTCAAGGACATTGGGTGGGAATCGCCAGTGTACAGGCCGCTAGGGCGTCTTGGCCGTCTTGTCCTGGCTGCTAGGGCGGCCAGGGTCGTAGTAATCAAATTTTCCATCCTCATCGCGGGTATCATCGCGAGCCACTTTCACAAGCGCTGGCGCTTGGTTGCCACCCGATTGATGCAGGCGCGGCTGCGATAAACATGGGTATGTAATGAATCGATTTCCGGTGATTATCCGTAGCTGCTAAAGGGGAAAGATCGTGGATTGGGTTCTTCAAGGGCGCTCTCAAATTGTACTTGGTTTAGCAACCATAGCATTGTACCTGGGGCCAGTTCATCAGCCACAAATGACTGCTGACGCTGCATACTTTTATCATCATGCGGATTCAATGCGCACAACTGCACGAACAGCAATACATAGTCGTCGTGACACTGCCGTCAGTCCAGTTCAGACCGTTGATTTGGCAGGGCAATGGTCCTTCACTCCTGTGTCGCCCGCGGGGCCGGCGACGAGTATCAGTGTCCCCGGCGGCGGTTGGTATACTCAGGGATTCACAAACACTGGTGAGGCTATTTACCAACGGTCGATCACTATTCCCGATACGGGACAGCCGCAGATTTACCGACTAGAATTTGGCGCGATCAATCACGAAGCTTCGCTTTATGTGGACGGCCACTATGTGCAGACTAACATGACCTCGTATACCCCCTCCATTTTCGACATCACACATTATGTAAGTCCGGGAGAGACTGTTGCTATTTCGCTGGACGTCAAGAGTAAAGTGTCGTTGCGGGCGCCCGACGGGCGGGTCATTGTTCCTGACGGTGCGGACGGGAATCCAAACGTCACACAGGGAATATTCCGCTCCGCCACGTTGCGTGTTTACCCCCAAATCTATATCTCCGACGTATTTATTCAGCCTTCGGTGAAGACTGATAGCTTGACTTATGATGTATGGGTTACCAATGGGGGAACGACAGCCGAGCAGATGATCCTACATGGAACGCTTTCGTCGTGGAATGGGGATGCCTTTAGGTATCCCACAATCGGAGATACAAGCGTTGTAGTACCACCTGGACAGACAACGGAGGTGACTGTTGGGCCAATTACATGGGGACTGGGGTCAAGCTCATATTGGTGGCCTAATGTTCCCTACCAACGGGGCTACGTCGCCAAGTTACACACTCTAACAGTCGGATTGCAGAATAGCAGTGGTATGACGAGCGATGTAGAATCATATCGCTTTGGGTTTAGGAGTGTCACTCAGGATGGAACGCACTATTTGCTGAATGGTATTCCGTTCAACCTACGAGGTGAGAACCTAGCAGGGAGCGATTTCGACTATGTAAGCACGCATGCTCCAGGCGACGCTGCTCACGTATATCCGAGTGACGCCTATGACCGCTACGCGGGTTTCTTACCACCAAGCGGCAGCAATCCAGGGTGGCCGCAGGCTGTGGATAATTTACTCCGCCTAAACTGTAACGGTCTTCGCATGCACCAGTTTCCTGCATCTCCATACATGCTCGACGTTGCCGATGAGAAAGGGCTTTTGGTGATCGACGAGGTTGGGATAGCCGCGGATCAAAATTGGGTTGTGGGGCACGACAACATGGTGAGCGGGATGCGCGATCTGGTACTACGTGATCGTAACCACCCGTCTGTCATCCGTTGGAGCGAAGCTAATGAACCGGAACTGAACCCAGACGACTCAGTGCCGTTTCTACACGATCTGTATAACACCATTGTGTCCAATGATCCGACCCGGCCGGTCAGCATCGACACCCTATCGTACGCGGACCTTTTGCAGAAATATGGTTTCGCGGACAATGGTAATTTCAACGCTATCCCTCATTACACGGGTGGAATTGGAGTTTATTCCGATCAACTCGTTCCCTTTCCTGGGCATCCTCTGGGGGAAGGCGAGTACATCTATGCCCCCAACTCTCCTCAGAAATTCATGTGGTTGGCCACGGCGACACAGGCCATGCGGTTAGAAGGAGCGGCTGATTTGCGCCCATTTGCCTTCTATCAAGGCTGGATCGGCTACATACCCGGTTTAGGGACAAAGACCGTGCCTCTCCAGAACGGTATAGTCCCTTTGTATGGTGAGGATAATCTGCCCGACCCCTTCGGCAATAGCCAAATACAACGAGTGCAGGCCGCCTACAACCCGGTTCTGGTCGCCGACAAGGATTATTGGGATGCGAACAAGTTGTCCGATGCATCGGGGGCATGGCCGTCTGTCGAGCCGTCTCTTGGCCATGCGCAAAGTGTGACGCGCACCTTGGATATATACAACGACACTTTCAGTGGGACGGGAGTGGATGTCTCGTGGGAGGTGCGCGTTGATAGTCCGGAAGGCCCGCTCAACAGCCAAGGTAGCTTACACGTCGACGTGCCCCTAGGGTCACATAGCGAACAGACAATCTCGTTCGTTACGCCGGCGGCCGGTACCCGTTTTTACCTGGTGCTGGTCTCAAGCAAAAATGGACAAGAGGTATTTCGAGAGAGGAGTGAATCTTTCTTGCTGGTCGACCCAACACCGACCACGCCTCCCACAAGCACACCGACCACATCCCCCACAAGCACATCAACACCGACCACATCCCCCACAAGCACACCAATACCAACCGCGACCTCCACAAACACACCAATACCAACCGCGACCTCCACAAACACGCCAATACCAACCACGACCTCCACAAACACACCGACCACGCCTCCCACAAGCACACCTGCCGCGACCGCGCTTCCCACAAACACGCCGACCACGCCTCCCACAAACACGCCGACCACGCCTCCCGCAAACACGCCGACCACGCCTCCCGCAAACACGCCGACCACGCCTCCCGCAAACACGCCTGCCGCGACCGTTGTGCGGGCGATCGCGACGATCACAAAAACGGCGATGCCCAAGGCGACCCCGCACCAGCCCCAGCCGCCTCGGCCTACGCATCCCACGCTTACGGTTGACCTGCACCTGATCCATGGTACCCTTGCGGGGGATAGCCGTTTCACAGTAGCGACGCAGACGCGTCCCCACACAGCCGTTAAGATCGTTCTTGCGCTGACTCATCCAGTGCAAATCTGGACTGGCAAGGGACGCAAGCGTCATAAAGTCACCGTGACCCAGTCGCTCTATCAGACAACGGCGCAAGTCAGGGCCGATGCTAAAGGACATGTGAGCGCGATCCTGCGCTTTGGATACAACCCGACACACAGCGTCCAGGGTACGCTCATGGTCGTGGCGCATACCGTCACGGGCACTACGGCTAGGGCAATCCGCCTGACAATTGTCCACTATACTCCGCTCACAGTCGGCCTGCATCTGGTTCACGGCGCCTTTGTAGGAGACAGCCAACTCATAGTAGAGACACAAACAAGGCCGCGAACTCTTGCCAGAATCGTTGCTGCACTGGTTCATCCGGTGCAGACTTGGACCGGCAGGGGACGCAAGCGACACAAAGTCGTCGTGAACCGGTTGCTCTATCAAGTAGCGGTAAAAGTTGGGGCTGACGCTAAGGGTCGTGTACATGCAGTTGTGCATTTCAAATACAACCCGGCGCATAGCATTCACGGGACTCTCCTTGTTGCAGTGCGTACCGTTACTGGCGCAGCGACTAAAACGATTCCTCTAACAATAATCCACTACACCCTTTCCTCTGCCTACTAACCCGGCGATTTACCGCTCAGGGAGAGTCGCATTAGTTGAACAATCTTTTCTAGGGATATGCTAGACTTGGTGGAAGCGTTCCCTACACGCGACTAGCCTAAGGTGGAGTGTGCATGACGGGAGATGTCTTGCCCAAAGTCCTCAGCGTTGCACCAACTCTGTCCGTTATTGTGCCCACTTACCGTAACGGCCCATACATCTATCGTAATCTGCTTGAGTTAGATCGTGTCCTGGCCTCTATTGGAGAGCCGTATGAGATTATCGTCGTTTCCGATGGAAACGATGATAATACTCACGACGAGATGCAACGTTTGGATGGACCGCATATCCATGTCTACCACTACGCACGCAATATGGGCAAAGGCTTTGCTCTACGTTACGGTGTGACGCGTTCGCATGGTCAGGTTGTCACTTTTATCGATGGAGATGGCGACATCGACCCGAAACAGATACCCGTCTATCTGCGTATTATGCGGGAGTCTCGGGCCGATGTCGTAATTGGCTCCAAGCGGCATCCCGACTCCAATGTTATCTACCCTCCGCTGCGATGGCTCTACAGCGCGGTGTACCAGGCATTGTTACGGATTCTGTTCCGCTTGCAGGTGCGTGACACGCAGGTTGGTCTAAAGTTATTTCGGCGTGAAGTGCTCGCGGCAGTGCTGCCGCGGATTGTCGTCAAGCGCTATGCGTTCGACCTTGAACTTCTGGTTGTTGCCGGCCACCTCGGTTTTTCGCGCATCGTGGAGGCGCCTGTGCGCATCGGTCAGCGCCTCAGCAGTACCATCAACCGGCAAGCTATTGTGAGCATTTTGATGGAGACCGCGGCCATCTTCTACCGTAAGAATGTGCTGCGCTACTATGATCGCTCTCATGGATTCGTCACTTTGGATGGACTAGCGATTATGGCCGACGAAGAACTATCGGCTGCTGTCGACGAGCGTAGGATTGCCTACAACGTCATCCACTGGATCTTCAAGCCGCTCACTATGTTATGGTGCAATAGTGTGACCGCGTTACGAACTCCGCTAGGCGCTTATCCTGTAGCGGACGTTGACTGTGAGGCGGACGACGTTGAACAGAAGTGGCGCGCCAGCGGATAATTGAGCGGGGCGCCCATGTGCGCTTTGGCATAGAGGCGCTACACTACATGCTGTAAAGAAATGGTCATAGTGGGTCAATCAAAAGCGGTTACTGGTATCGCCAACGTCATACGACTCCGTAAGCTGGTTGCCGTTGTCGTTGCCGTTTTACTCGCATATGTTGTATCACACGATAGTGCCGGGGCTGCATTGCTATGCGGTGCTCTGGCCGCTTCGATGTGTGGGCTAGTTGACCCGCGTTTGAGTATCGCTATAGGACTGTTCTTCCTTGCTTCCTATCCCATCTTGGTTGAAGCCGAGAGTGTGGCATGGCTACAGCAGTCGTCGCTGGTCAATTACTACGCGGCGAATATCGGAATCTATAGCATGAAAAACGTTATTGATACGATGCTGGCGTGGGCTTTCTACTTTTTAGTCATAGGATTGTTAGGACAACTCGTGCGCTATCTAGTCTATCGGGAGAAGAGTTTCAACAATGCGTAAGCCAGCGCCATTTTTTACTCAGCATAACACCCCGCAGACCGTACCGGCTCTATTCAAGTCCGTGCCGGCAAACACGCCCCACCGTGCCGCGTCGGCCGCTTTCATGATCCTGCTAGTCACGCTCGCCGTAACCCTCACAGGTTGCGCCTCGGTGGCGGCGCAGCCTGCCATAAATAGCGCTCCCGGCGTTTCCGCCTCGGGTCATGCAACGACGGACTACAATACCGCGACCGGTTTACCGTGCAATCGCGGCATTCCCGTCTATCTGCGCGCGATCACCGACGATCCCTCCTACACGAATGCGTACGTCGGTCTCGGGGACTGCTACGCGGGCCTCGGTTATTTTACTGAAGCCGTCACGGAATACAACAAAGCTATCGCCATGGACCCGCGGCAACTTGGTCTCTACCTCAAGCGCGCGGCAGCGCAGTATTCTAAGGGCAACTCGGGCAGCGCGGTGGTCGATGTGAAGGCCGCTCTGCTGGTTGCTCCGCCGCAGGCGCCGACGTATGCCAGTATTGCCAGCGCGTTTGATGCATACCAGGATTTTTCCGACGCGATCGCGACGATGACGAAGGCGATTGATATGGCGCCCGCTAACCCCACGTATTACGAAACGCGTGCGCAGATGTACCTGCACGCGCAGGAGTCGGTGCAGGCTTTCGATGATTACAAGCAAGCCATTAAGATCGCGCCCTCAGAGAACTATAAAGCAAGCATCTATGTCGCTTTCGCCAACGTGTATCTGCAACAGCAGAATGTTGACGGAGCCTTACAGTCTATACAGCATGCGATCACGCTGCAGCCGAACGACCCACATATATACGTCGAGTCCGGCGATATCCATCGGCAGGTCGGCCGGCTTGGCGAACCGGGGCGTGGCGACGGAGCTATTGGCCTGTACCGGCACGCGCTTACGCTGGTCAGCAAAGGGCCCGACGCTATAGCCGCGCACGATGGCTTGGGTAACATCTTTGCTCAATTAGGTCAGACCAAACAGGCCATCACCGAGTACCAGAGCGCGGAGCGGTTAGCCAAAGATACCGCTACTCGTACCAGAATCTCAAACGAGATTAAGGCCGCGACCGCTACAACCGGGCAATAGCGCTCATGCTTGATCAGAACACCGTGGCGCCGGTTGTCGTAGATGACGCGGCGCCGGCAAAGCAGTGGCGCATTCTTATTCTCAACTGGCGCGACATTACACATCCGCAAGCCGGCGGCGCGGAAAAGGTAACTCACGAGATCGCGCGCCGCTGGGTCGAATGGGGCCATCAGGTCACCTTGTTCTGTGCGTCGTATCCCGGCGCGCTATCGCGTGATACCGTCGACGGTGTACGTGTGCTGCGGCATGGGCGCCAGCACACCGTCCATTGGCAGGCATACCGCCATTATCAGCGGTACCTTCGTGGCCGCTACGACGTGATCCTCGATGAAGTCAACACGATACCCTTCTTCGCGCCACTGTATGCGCGTGAGCCGGTTATCATGTTTATCCACCAACTGGCGCGCGAGGTGTGGCGCTATGAGGCGCCGTTCCCGTTGAGCCTGGCCGGCTACGCGGCGGAACCCTTGTATTTACAAGCCTACCGGCACACCCCGATGATGACCGTTTCTCGATCGACACAGGACGACCTACGCAAGCTGGGGCTCAAGGGGTCCTCGCATGTCATTCCCGAGGCCGTCGATACACAGGTATTGGCGGAGTTGCCTCCTCTCGCCTCTAAAGAGTCTGCGTTGACGCTGGCTTTCGTGGGCCGCGTTGTCCCATCTAAGCGTGTCGATCACATCGTGGAGGCGCTCGCTTTGCTCCATCGCGGCGGTACAGCGAGCCGCCTTTGGCTCGTCGGTTCATGGGATCAGGCGTACCGTCGTGTGTTGGATCAACGTATTGCCGCCCTTGGGCTAGACGACTACGTGACCTTTTGGGGTTACGTCGACCGTGCGACAAAGGAGCAGCTTCTGGCTCGAGCCCATCTCCTCGTTATGGCGTCGGTCCGCGAGGGCTGGGGGCTCGTCGTTACCGAGGCTAATACTCTTGGCACACCGGCGGTCGTTTATGATGTCCCGGGCCTACGCGATTCGACGCGCGACGGCGCGACGGGGCTGGTGTGTGCCAGGAACACTCCCGCGGTCCTCGCTCGTACGGTCGCGGCGCTATGGCGCGATATGCCGCTCTATGAGCGGTTGCGTAGCGGCGCGTGGGCCATGGCGCAGGAATTCAACTGGGAGCGGACAGCGCGGGAAGCATGGACTATGGTCGAAGAGACCCTTTCAGCCGTAGACGTTGATCCTGCCGTGACATAGCAGCTAGATTAAAAGCCGTCGGGAGAGCAGGTATAGTGTCCACAGCCCGCAACATACATATGCGCCTATTTATGCTGCTGCTGCGTCAGCGCCTATCATCAGCAGTCGGCGATCGCGCTTGGGACGCGCCGTTCCGGTCGCCGCGTATGAAGAAATATTTACCCTATGCCGTCATCGTCGCCAGTATCGCGGTCGTCTACCGGTGGTGGTTAAGCGGAGGTGTCGTCACTGGCGGTGACTGGGGATACGGCGCTGACGCGCACCTGCGGGAATTCGTGCCCATCCCTTCGCTCTGGGATGGGGCCAGTGGAACTGGGAGCGCTAATATCCTTGGGGGTACGGTACTCGCACTCAATTTTATACAGGGGCTTCTTGTCGATGTCGGCATCGGGTATGCTGCGGGTGAGCGCTTAGTCTGGCTTTTTCCTTGTCTGCTGGCAGGCGCTCTAGCAGCTTATGCGCTAACCGTTCAGTTCTTCTCGAGTCGATTGGCCGGAGTGGTCGCCGCGTGTTTTGTGGCGTTCAACTACTACACTCTGGCCATCATGGCTGGCGGGCAACTTACGGTGATCGACGCTTCCTTGTTGATGCCGGTCGTGCTCTGGCTCTTCTATCGTGCGCTCCATCGCGTGAGCGCATCGCGATTGGCTCCAACGGCCCTTGTAGTGGGCGTACAGGTGATGTACGATATACGCTCGACGTACCTGACGCTTGGCGTCCTCATCCTTTTCTCGTTGTACTTTATTTTGGCTCAACCGTCCCGCGCCGCGGCCCTACGGGCGGTTCTGAGGGCGGCCGCGCAGTTTATCGTCATCGGAGTCGTCGTCGTCTTGATGCACCTGTACTGGCTACTACCAGGACGTTACGCCGAGACATTAGCACTGCCGACGGGGTACACCTCGGTCGGAGCTGTAGGCTCCCTGAGTTATTTTCGGTTCGACAGCGGCTTCGCGCTGTTCCAGCCGCCGCCTAATACCCTCATCGGTCCGCTGTTCTTCTTGTTGCCTATCCTCGCCTTCGGTGTCTTGTTGTGGCGGCGCGCTACTTTTATCGACATGTTCTTAATTACCGTAGCGCTCCTGGCTATATTTTTTGTCAGGGGCGACAACCCTCCGGCGGGGAATATTTACGATTGGATGTTCACCCACTTTCCGGGTTTCAGTATGTATCGCGACCCGTCAAAGTTCTATCAGCCGCTGATGCTTGCCTATGCCTTGCTGCTTGGTCGTGTGACGGCCATTCTTTTTGCCTATAGCCGTAGGTATATGTCGCGGACGACGCGACCATCGCGTCGCTTAATGCTCTGGGTCACGCCGTTAGTGTGCTTTATTCCGATTGTCGTGTCCGCCGCGCCGGTCGTGCCTGTTCGACCGTACGCCATGTTTGACACCGTCACCGTCCCAAGAGAGTACCGGTCGATCGAGCATTATCTGGAACGCCAACACCATTTCTCGCGTACCCTGTGGGTGTTCGGGCTGGTACAGTACATCGGAAATACCGCGCTACATCCCGCGGTCGACGCACAGGCCATCGGCCAGCAACTGCAGCCATACGCACAAATCCCTGTCGGTTCCTCCGCATGGTTGCTTCGTCCCAAAGCAAGAGACGTCATCGAGTCGCTATCCGTCGAGTATATCGTGGTCGGGGATAATCAGAAACCGGGCGACTCCGCGGCCGTCACAGGGCGCAACAGGGCCACACAGGCCCGTGACATCGCGCTTGTCCACCGGGCTTTCCCGCGCTTTGCTCACCTGCGTATCGGTCATATCTACCTATTCCGCGACCCGTCGTACCTCCCCGCGGTCGCTGTTGTCGATGCCACAATCACGAGAACCTTGGCTCATGTGTTGCTACAGCGGTCCAGCGCGCCTGTGCAGGCGCTTGTGCAGCGTAGAGGAACATTGGGCGAGTACCCCACGGCGTGTCGCGCCTGCCTCGTCGACGTATCGGGTGGCCGTACACGCTACGAGGCCGTCGTCCGGCATGCCAACCATCCATTCCTACTCGTTCTCAGTCAATCATTCGATCCAAATTGGGCTGTCTATATCGAGCCGTCGGCATCTCCACAGCCGTTTTGGTGGACGTGGACACACCCGGCCGTTCCCCTTCGCTACCACACGACGGTCAATGGATTCGCCAACGCCTGGTGGATCAACACTCCGGGGACGTACCGCATCGTCGTCGAGTATTGGCCGCAGCGTCTCACCGATGCCGGTTTCGTCCTTTGCTGGCTCACGATCTTAACGTGCATAGCTATCATGGTCAGGCCGTTCGTTCACGCGTGGATGCGCCGGCGTCGAGCGCGCCCTGATGGCGCCGGCGCGCGCTCGACGTTGGCAAGACCTGACGCATCGGTGAGCGGAGGCGCTCTGCGTGAGCGGATAGCTGGCCGATAGCGTGCGCTACGACCGGCCGTCACGGTGATTAATCGCGGACGGAATCGTCTCACTTGGTATCATGACAGCGGCGAAGTGCGCGTTGTGAAAGGATAGACATGTCGGAGAGAGTCGAGGTTATTGGCGCTCGGCCGGACACCGAGGGTTCAGGCCTGCCACGTACGGCGCCGCCAGGGTGGTCCCCGGGAGCAGCGTGGCGCCGCATGATGGCCAACTCTTTTTTGCAGCATAACCTGCTCTTATTCGTGGGGAACATATCGGTCAGCGCCCTGACTTTCCTTTTTCATCCCATAATAGGCCACCTCCTGGGAAACGAAAGGTATGGTACGGTTGTATCTTTCGGGGCGTTTACGTTGGTCCTGTCGCTCCCTGCGACGGTCATCCCCAACGTATTCAACAAGTTCACGGCCGATTTGATCGCACACGGCCGGACCGATCAGGTCAACTACCTGCTGCGCCGAGGGACGTACTATCTCGTAATCATGGGCGTCATCGCAGGCGTTTTGTTCGCCGCGGCCACACCGTTTTTAGTTCGCACCTTCAAGGTTCCCTCGCAATACGCCCTGATCACGAGCCTGAGCTTTGTCATCGCTTTCGCGGCGCCGCTAATCCTGGGCGTGCTGCAGGGGCGGCAACAGTTCGCGTGGTTCTCCGTGCTGAATTTTTTGGGGGCCTTTCTGCGCGTCGTATTCACCGCGCTGTTCCTGCTCAAGGGATTGGGCCTCAATGGAACACTAATCGCTACGCTCCTGGCCACCCTCGTCGCGTATATCCTTAGCTTTGTGCCGTTGCGGGACATATTCCGTGGTCCCGAGGCGCGCCCCCCTTCGCTCAAGCCGCTCTTCAGCTACTCGTTGGGCGCGACGCTGGCGCTTGGCGCGAGTACCTTATTGAGCAACACCGATCAGACGTTGGCGGCGCCTTTCCTGTCGCTGCACGACGCGAGTTACTACGATGCCATCGCGACGATGGGAAAGATCGTCCTCTTCGTCGGCGGGAGCTTCGTCTTGGCCATGTTCCCTAAGGTAGCTACCCGGCATCAACAGGGCCTTCCCCATGGTGAACTGCTGGCCTGGACCATAGCTGGTGTCTGCATCCTCTCGGCGTCGGTGGTTCTTGTCTTCGCGCTCTTTCCGAGCCACGTTATGAACATTATCCTTCCTCATACGCCAGTGGCCATAGCGCAAAACCTCGTGTGGTACGGCCTAGCAATGCTGTTGCTGGAGGCGGCTAGCGTTTTGATGGGCTACTTCATGGCGCTGGGCCGGATGTCTTTCGTGCCCATCCTGGTGGTCTGCTGGGGACTGCAAGTCGGCCTCTTCGCGGTGTGGCATGGCAGTATCACGCAGATGGTCGCGGTCATGGTGACGGTCATGGCAGCGCTTCTGGCTGGGCTGATCGGTTTCTACTTCCTGCGCGTCGCCCCCCTGAGCCATGGCGCCGGCACTGGACCGGAGAGAGCGCTGAGTTGACACATGAATCCATTACCCCTCGTTTCCATCATCGTCCCAACGCGCAACTCGGCCGCGTCTCTGTCGGCTTGCCTAGATAGTATTACTAGCCAGAGCTATCCGTCTATCGAGCTCTTGGTCGTCGATAACCATTCCACGGACGCGACCCTGGAGATCGCGCGCTCTTTTACCTCGTCCGTCTACACACAGGGACCTGAACGGAGCGCGCAACGAAACAAAGGCGCATGCGCTGCGCGTGGCGCTTATGTGGCATTTATCGACAGCGATATGGTGTTGGCTCCGCCGGTCATTGACCACTGCGTGCAAGCGATCAGCGGCGACTCCACCGCTAAGGGAGTCTATATACCAGAGAGATCGGTCGGCAGCGGATTCTGGGCATTGTGTAAGGCTTTAGAGCGCAGTTGCTACGTGGGCGACGATACCATTGAAGCCGCGCGCTTCTTCGACCGGACGAGCTTCGAGGCAGTCGGCGGCTATGATGAGGAGTTGACGGCAGCCGAGGATTGGGATCTATCACAGCGCGTCGCCCGTCTCGGGTCACTTCGTCACATCGACGCTTACATATCCCATCTCGAAGGACATCTCACGTTGGCTGAGGCCATGCGCGGCAAATTCTACTACGGCAAGTCGATCGGACGGTATGTGCGCAAGCGTCACAACGCGACCGCGCGGCAACTGCCCATCGTGCGTCCGGCCTTTCTGCGCCACTGGCGACGTCTTGTCGCACAGCCCAAATTCATGGTTGGTATGATTGTCCTGCGGATGTGTGAATACATAGCCGGCGCGGCAGGGCTAATCTGGACCAGCCTGTGGCGCGAACGACAGCCGTAGCCTTCCCATGCTCTCTGTTTCTGAAGCGGATGTCATTCCTTGATTTTGGGTAGGCCCACCCGTAGCACATAACTCACCGGGGCAATTTTCCATTCCATTTGACGTAGGATGGCCCAATCCGCCACACGCCGCGTGTTTTGGCTGTGGCTGCGCGCGCGGCGGATATATGAGCGGGTGTGCCAGAGGTCGCGCCAGGCCGCCAGGTACGACCCCCTGATTGCTTGTCGCTGGCCGGTGACAGCCAACAATGTAACTTCTCCTGCCGTTAGCACGGCGAAGAGCGGGAGAATGACACACAGGGCGGGTAAGGAATAGTTTTTCAACAGCGTTATGAGTTGATTGCGATGGCTCAACCGCCGTTTATTCGTACTTACAGAATGGCTCACCTTGCCGACGAGTGACGAGCCCGCCGTACCGCCGCTTCGGTGATATATGATCGCGGAGGGCACAATACCGACGTGATATCCCAGCAGTCGCGCACGCCAGCAGAGATCCGCTTCCTCGAAGAACATGAAATAGTGTGGATCGAAGCCGCCGAGGTCCTGAAAGATGTCTCGTCGCATGAAGAGCGCGGCGCCGTCGGCGTAGAACACCTTGCCCTCGCACGGAAACCCTAATATGTCCGTGCCCATGCCGATGTGTATAAGTCGCGTCCCATCATACGTGCGCTGTTGCGGTGCCCAAATAGGGGTGGTGGGCTGGCTCTCCGCCGCGCCAACCAGCTTTACCAAGGCTTCCGTATCGACGTACGTATCATTGTTCAGGAACAAGAGATAGCGCGCATGCGACAGCGCTGCCGCTCGATTATTGGCCTCGGCGTACCCAAAGTTGTCTCCAAGCTCGAAAATGTCGACCTCCGGGTACTGCTCTCGCGTCAACATAACCGATTCGTCCGTCGAACCATTGTCTACGAGCATAATCTGGACGTTGTGAAGCGTTTGTACGCGTAATGAGTCAAGACAGCGGGGCAGAAATCCTATGCCGTTCCAATTGACGATGATGACGGAGAGCATCGGCTCTGTGTGTGCGATGGGCGTAACGTTGTGGTCGTGTATCATAAGCTTTCCGGTTAAATCCGGCCGATTTCCCTCCCTTTACTCATACGCGATAGTCGCTGTCAGTTTGTGGCGCACGATAAGTTGTATGTCGGTGGGCTAAGACAGCCGCGCGACAGTGTTGTAAATGGATAAGTATCTCCGTGCGATGATGCGCCAATCGTACTCCCGTACCGCAACCTCCCGTGCGCGTTGACTTAGTGCCGCGCGTAGCCGCGCCTGTGTCGCCAATTCTATGAGCGCAAGGGCTAGCTGATCGACTCCGCCGAAGGGCGCCAGTCTGCCCACGTCATGACAACTGAGTACTTCGCGGAAGCCTCCTGTCGGTGTCGCTACGATAGGTAAGCCACAGGCGAGGGCTTCCAGACAGACAGTACTGAAGCCTTCGCTACGTGATGTCGAGCAAAAGATGTCGCTTTCGCGATATACTTCTGCGATTGAACCATGTGCAACGCGGCCGGCAAAGGTCACATGATTTTCGATGCCAAGCTGACATACCAAGGCTTCTAGCTCAGCGCGCGCTGGTCCGTCTCCGACAAGACAAAGGCGCACCTGTACTCGTGCTTTGATCACCTCTGCTATGGCTCTAATCAGCACATCAAACGATTTGCGCCGTATGAGATAGCCAACCGCGACAATTCTGACCGTCCCATCGTCTTGCTGCCGCCGCGTGTGAGTGTCTCGTATCGAGGAGGGCGCGAACTGATCCGTGTCGACGCCCGGAGGGATGACCAGGAAATCCTCCAGGCCGGTATACGAGCGATAGAGGCGCGCCGCGCGTTCTGACGTGGTGATGCGCGCCGCGGCGTGACGTAGTGTCCGCGCCGAGAGTGCGGAGAGTATTGGTCCCGTAACAAACGTAGACAGCGGTGGGATGGAACGACGAGAGATTTGTATTGATGTGGTTTGATCGGGCAGGTCGCGTACCGCGATTCTCTTTTCGTCGGCCTGGGCGAACGAAAGGGGAGCCTGGAGCGGTCCGATCACCATGGGCGGATCGGCTCGATGCCGCCGTAAAGCAAGCACATTAAAGGTTGAGCGGAAACCGAACGGCAGCATGTGATGGACGATGTCGACGTGTTGGCCGCTCGCTAGAATGCGGCGTGCGGTAGCGTAACATCGCAGGTGGAAGCGCAGGCTATTGACGTTGCTTACCGGCAGTTGTCCACCAGGATCAACGGAAACGAAGCGCACTCCGGGCAACTCGTGGGCGACATGCGCCTGTATCGTTAATGCGATACACTGTACCCCATGGTCCAGAGCTAGCCGCTCTATCAATTTGTATGACCAGTAGAATTCGCTGCCGCCCTCAGACTCGTCGATGCGTATGTGTGCGGGAGCAAAAAGAACAGTCAATGTCTGTCGTGACGGATTACCTGTCGTGCTTACCAAAAAAGACCCCCTAACTAACGGGGAACCGTGAGTCTGTCCGCATTGTACCCGATAACTTTATACATATGGTGGGTCAATAAGACGGGATCATTTACACTTGTTGTAGCATGCTGGCCGCCGGGGGCTCGTGACGCTTGGAACGATTATCAGTTGGGCGACGCTGCTGCTCCGCGTTGGCTATATCCTGCTTGCTCGTCGCAGCCAGCGCGTCTGAAGCACATCGTCCTCTCTGCTGCTTTCCGTGAAAAATGTTGCGTAAGGAAGTGTTCACCAATGACTGACTCGTGGCTGGCCCATCGTTCCGTTTTGATCGTGACACATACATATACAACCGGCCCATCACTGGAGTTGCGCGATTATCTACTCCCTCGGACAAGGATTGTGGCTTACGTGTCGCATCCATTTTCGTACGCGGACGATACACGCTCAACGATGACCGTTTATGAGAATGGCCGTGAGGTGTATCGATCTGTGGCGCCGCCTCTACGTGGCCCCGAACTGGTTTTCTACGCCAAGGATGTTTTGCTAACGACGCTCTATGCCCTGACGGGCCGGCGGCAGTTCGACCTTGCAGTGGCATCGGACCCGCTCAATGCCGCCTCGTTGGCGCCGTGGCGGGGCATCGGTTTGGTAAAGCGGCTGGTTTACTATGCCATCGATTACACACCAAAGCGGTTCTCTAATGTGCTGCTCAATGCGAGCTATCATGCTATCGAGCGGTTCGCGTGTTATCATTCCGATTGTATTTGGAATACATCGGGGCGTATGGTTGAGGCCCGCTATCAGAATGGTGTGTCTTCCAAACGTTGTGCGCCGCAAATGACGGTTCCAACGGGAAGTCACGTCGAACGCATAGTGCGGCGTCCGGTGTCTGAAATCAACCGTTATGCCGTGGCCTTCCTGGGGCATCTGGTGCCCAAAGGAGGGGTTGAGTTACTGGTGAGATCCTTCCCTCACGTCGTCGCGGCTGCCCCACAAGCGCACTTACACATTATTGGAGGCGGTCCGCTCCTGGATCAATTGAAGCGGACGGCAAACGAGTTAGGGATCGCCGGTCAGGTTACCTTTCATGGTCAAGTGCGTGATCATCTCGATGTTGAGGGTATTCTGAGTTGTTGCGCGGTCGCGGCGGCCCCCTATGTGCCCGACGAGACCAGCGTTAGCGCCTTTGGGGGGGTCAACAAACCACTGGTCTATCTTGGAGCAGGGCTGCCTGTCGTCATAACCGACGTGCCAGAGATTGCCCAAACCATTGCCGCAGCCAACGCGGGTGAGATAGTCGAATACACGGAGGAGTCGTTAGCCCGATCTCTTGTCCGGTTACTCAGTGACGATGCGTGGTATCTTGATGCGCGTCGCGCGGCGGCCGCAGTGGGAGCGCGCTATTCCTGGCAAGCTATTTTTGACCAAGCCTTGGCGCGGACGCTACGACATGTCGCTTGATCGTGGAAGGATGTCATAATTGAGGAGACCGCTCGTTACAGAGGGCGAGGGTATGCTGATGAGGCTACAACCGCACATCTAACAGCGTAGCTTGGCATTAGGGAGATGTAAAGGATAAGGGATGGTCATGATCACATCAGTCTCTCATCGCATTTTGGTGACAGGCGGCAATGGTTTTCTAGGTCGTCGACTTCTCGCTCATTTGCGAACCCATGAGCACACAGCCGTTGTCGCTCCGCGCAAGGCGGAGTACGATCTGCGCCGTGAAGGCGACATCGTACGTATGCTGGAGGCTCATCGTCCCCAGACGATTATTCATTTGGCGGCCGTGGTCGGCGGCATTGGGGCTAACCGGCTCCATCCCGGCCAATTCTTCTACGAGAATTTGATGATGGGTGTGCAACTGATGGAGCAGGCGCGCTTGCGTGGAGTAGATAAGTTTGTAGCCATCGGGACCGTCTGCGCCTATCCCAAGTTTACGCCAGTACCCTTCTCCGAAGACCATTTGTGGGATGGCTATCCCGAAGAAACCAATGCGCCGTATGGTCTGGCCAAGAAGATGCTGCTGGTACAGGCGCAGGCTTATCGCCAGGAGTATGACTTCAACAGCGTCTTTTTGTTGCCGGTAAACTTGTATGGGGCGGGCGATAATTTCGACCCAGAGAGCTCGCACGTCATCCCCGCCCTCATCAAGAAGTGCGTCGACGCCGTAGCAAGCGGAGCCGATGAAATAGTATGTTGGGGCGATGGCAGCGCATCGCGGGAATTTCTCTACGTCGATGATGCCGCCGAGGGCATTGCGTTGGCCACGGAACGATACAATGGATCCGAGCCGGTCAATCTTGGATCAGGTCAGGAAATCAACATTCGTGACCTCACCGAGTTGATCGCTGAACTCTGTGGCTTTACTGGACGTATCACGTGGGACACAAGCAAACCCAATGGACAGCCGCGCCGCTGCCTCGATACCCATCGAGCCGAGCAGTTGTTTGGATTCCGCGCGCGGATGGGCTTCCGAGAAGGCCTACGCCATACTATTGACTGGTATAGAGCAGAGCATAGGGCGCCCGTATTGGCGCGAAGTAGCACGTAAGCAATGTAGATTGCGCATGATACGGGGGCCTATGGATGCGGCTATCCTTGCCGGTGGTCGCGGGACGCGCCTGCAAAGCGTCGTGAGCGACCGGCCCAAGCCCATGGCTGAGGTGGCGGGGCGGCCGTTCGTGGAGTGGCTGTTGCTGGCCCTGCGGGCGCAAGGAGTGCGTCGGGCGGTCCTGGCGACGGGCTATAAGGGCGAGATGGTCGAGGCGCACTTCGCGGACGGCGCGCGGCTTGGCATGGAGTTGGCCTACGCCCATGA
>JAABUX010003505.1_pt1 | contig 20739 bp, 21 predicted proteins | sample 5561851 | NCBI WGS metagenome assembly JAABUX01 (sample SAMN10711883, study PRJNA513361) | rock metagenome | isolation source: Antarctica rocks | place: Antarctica: Victoria Land, Richard Nunatak red sandstone | collected 2016-01-03 | reverse complement strand
AGAAAAACATCCATGGCCAACACCTGTCATGAGTGGACGGGGTGGCGGCCGCTGCGCTGCAGGCAAAGTCAGATACTTCTACTCGTGCTCGCCAAGGATGGCGGCGACAAAGGATGGTGCCTGAAAACAGCGCGGACCAATCTGCTGAGCGGAGTCGAAACATCCAGTATCCGTCGGCCTCCGAACGGCCACCAAGGGCGGAGATGGAGTGCCACCCGCCAGCCGGCAATATGGGTGGGCACCCCATTTCCTCGCGATGATGGTGCGCGCCCCGCGCGCGGTTGATCTGCTACGGAAATGGCCCTGGATGAACAGGCTGTCGGTCTACGCCGCCTTCGGGACGAGCATGACATCGTAGCCGAGGTTGCTCAGGCGCTGGACCAGCTTGGAGGTGGAGCGCTTGCGTGCGACCTGGTCGAGGTAGCCCTCGCCGAGGTCGCGGAACGCCTCGCCTGTGGATCGGTGCCGGCCAATGACCCCCTCCCTATGCGATGCAAGTCATTGATCGATAATCTAGAAATGCAAATAGGGCGGGGTCACAACCGGCGCCGGTTGTGACCCCGCCAAACATCCAGGTTGCAAAGCAACATCAACACCCTGAGCCCCCAAATGGGTGGGGTCAGGGTTGGAAGCCTATTCACAGCCTAGGGTCTAGGGACAAAGTTTCTTGGGCTGCCTAAGCCACTGACGACATTGCATTCTGTTCGTTGCAAACTTGCATGAAGAGGTAAGTTGTAGTCTGCGACGGCTGAGTGGATACCCTGGTTTGCAAGGGGTTCGCCACGGATAGCATCGCGAATCTCGTTACGGCCTCCAACTTTGTCCCGAGACCCTAATCCCTTAGAGGCGGTTTTCACTACTACCCTGGGTTGAAATCCCCTGACCGTGCCTTTGGCGGCCTGGGTGCCCATCTGCTGCCCCTGACAAGGGAGGCAGCGTTGAACGAGAGCATCTTGGAGTTGGTGGCGAGAGTGGTCGAGTGGTGCGAGCCAGTGCGGGCCGACGGTCCGGGCCACCCACCGGCCGAGACGGTGCGGGTGCTGGCCACCCTGCGGCGGTTTCTGCGCGAGGGCACGCCGTGGCGCAGCCTGCGGGCGACGGACGCCCAAGCGAGCGGGTCCACCTTGCGGCGGCGGCTGGCGGATTGGGCGCGGACGGACGTGCTGCGGCATGTGCATTCCATGCTGGTCGGCATGCTGCGCGGCCAGCCCGACGCGGCGCTGGACCTGATCGTGGACAGTTGCTCGGTGCGCGCCAAGCGCGGTGGGGAGCTTACCGGCCCCAACCCGACCGATAGGGCCAAGAAGGGGACCAAGTATCACGTCGCGGTCAACGGGGACGGCCTGCCGGTCGCCTGCGTGGCCACGGCGGCCAACGTCAACGACACCTTGAGGTTCGAGCGCCTGTTCCGGGCCGCCTTCGCCGTCTTGGCCCGGGTCAGGACGGCGTTCGCCGACAAGGGCTACGACGCCGAGGCCAGCCGTGAGTTGTGCCGCGCACACGGGACGGAACCCCGCATCCACAAGCGCGGCCAGCCGCACGGCTCCGGCCTGGGCAGGCGGCGCTGGCCGGTGGAGCGCGCCAACGCCTGGCTGCTGGAGAACAAGCGCCTCGGCCTGCGCTACGACCGGCTCGGCCTCATCGTCGAGAGCCTGCTTCAGGCCGCATGCATATTTCTGGTTGCACCCAGGCTCGCTCGGGAATTCTGAAAACCGCCTCTTAGCGTATGAACGCCGATCTGACAGCCAAACGCCGCCACGGGTGGCTTGAGCTGAGCAGAGGTGGCTTGAGCTGAGCAGAAGCGTATCAGCCGCTCACTGGTTTGACCCGCCGCCGCGGTGTGGGTGGCGGTTCCGGGGTCGCGTAACCGGCAGCGACGACGCTCTTGCCCTTGTCACGCAGGTGCGTCTTCAGGATGGCGGCTGCCGTCGCGCCGTCCCTCCGCTCAAGTGCGTTCATGATGCCGACGTGCTCGGACATCGCCTTATCCCATGCCGTGATGGGCAAAGGTGTTATGAACCGCGCGCGGCGAATACGGGCGTTCACCTGGTTGTATAAGCCTGCAAGTATTGCGTTGCCCGCCAATCGGACTATCTGTTCGTGAATGCGCCGGTTCAGCAAGTAATAGGGTTCCAGCTCCCGTTTGGCATGCAGGGCGGACATCTCATCGTGCATCGTCCGCAAGGCGGCGATCTCCGCGTCGCCGGCCCGCCCGCACGCGAGTTCACCTGCCAGAGCCTCAAGAGCGCCAGTGACCTGGAACAAATCCTCCACGTCCGCGCCGGTCAACGTCGTGACTCGGGCACCACGATTTGTTTCGAGAACGACATGTCCTTCCGAGCCTAAGACTTTCAGCGCCTCCCGCAGCGGTGTGCGGGAAACTCCGAAGCGGCTGCAAAGGTCCCGCTCCCGAACCGGAGATCCCGGGGGCAGAACCCCATCAAGTATCATCGTCCGCAAGGAGTCCACGAGACCTTCGCGTGAAGTCAGGCTGCCATTCATGCCACCCATGATCTCTCTTCCAGGGCCTCCCTGTCGAGGGGATAACGGTACAAGTTCAGGCGAGAACCGCGCAGTATGGCATACCAAATTCGGTGTTCTAAGGGCCTAGAACAGCATTGACTTCCAATCACAAGCGATATGGTATGCCGTAGCACTTGGGAGGAAGTATGATGAATGTAGCTATCCAGGCTGAAATTGATGCGGCTGACGTGATGCTGGATCAGGAGCACTTCCCGGACGCGATGGGGCCTCGGGCGAAGCTCGGCATCCTGACCCCCGCTCCGAACACGATCGTCGAGAATGAAATGCACGAGATGGCGCCGCCCGGCATCGTCAACGTCGTCAACCGCTACTACGTCCCGAACCAGAAGGTTCGGTCCGACGATGACTGGCGCCTAATCATGGCCCACACGCGCCGCAACGTGGCCAACGCGGTCGATGCACTCGTGCAGGCGCAGATCGACCACCTGATCATGGGCATGTCGTCTGAAAGCTTCATGGGCGGCGTGGAAGGCAGCATGGCGCTCCGCAAGGAATTGAGGGACCGCGCCGGCTGCGACGTGACCGTGGGCGCCGAGGCCGCCGAGCTGGCCTTTGACGCCGTGAAAGCCAAGCGGATTGCTCTGCTGACCCCCTACTACCCCGTCATCGACCAGAACGCAGTGCGCTACTTCACCGAGCGCGGCTTCGACGTCGTGGCCGTAGAGGGCCTGAAGTGCAAGTCGATCATCCATGTCGGATCACAACTCGCTGACACGCTGATTCCTGCGACGCGCAGGCTCGCTGAGGCCAAGCCAGACGCGATCATCCAACTCGGGACGAACCTCCGGTACGCCCATGTCGCGGATGAGGCGGAGCGGTGGCTGGGCCTGCCGGTCTTCTCGGTCGGCGTCGCGATTTACTGGGCGGCGCTGCGCAAGATAGGGATCAACGACCGCTACCCAGGCTTCGGCTCCCTGCTTGAGCACCATTGAGTCAATCGAAAGCCACCAATGCAAGTGCGCGCACAACAAAGGGGAGCAAGACGAATGACACCACGGCGATTGACCGCCAGCGGCAACGTACTCCTGCTGCTATGCGTGATGTATTTCATCACCTACGTCGACCGGGTTAACGTCAGCACCGCTGCGGCCGCCTTCAAGGCCGACCTCGGTCTGGACAATACGCAACTCGGCCTAGTGTTCTCGATGTTCGGGTATCCCTACCTGATCTGCCAGATCGCCGGGGGCACTCTGGCCGACCGCTATGGAGCACGGCGCATCCTCGTCGTATGCGGCGTAATCTGGTCGGTCGCAACCATCCTGACTGGCTTCGTCGGAGGGCTCGGCACGCTCCTGGCCGCCCGCCTGCTGCTTGGCTTAGGAGAGGGCGCGACGTTCCCGACGGCGACCCGGGCCATGTCGGTCTGGCTGCCCGGCGGAAAATCCGGCTTCGCGCAAGGGATCACGCACGCTGCGGCACGGCTCGGCAATGCCATCACGCCGCCGCTGGTCGTCGCACTGATCACCCTGGTGACATGGCGGGGATCGTTCGTAGTGCTCGGTTTGATCAGCTTGATCTGGGTTGCGCTCTGGGGCTGGTATTACCGAGACGACCCTGGGGAGCACCCCGGGGTCACGCCGACCGAACTCGCATCCCTGCCAGCGCCCCGACCCGTCGCGGCGCAGCGGCCGGCGACGCCGTGGGGACCCCTGTTCCGCCGCATGGCCCCGGTGACCTTCGTCTACTTCTGTTACGGCTGGACTCTCTGGACCTTCCTGAGCTGGGTCCCGCAATTCATGCTGCATGCCTACAAACTGGACATGAAGAACTCCGCCCTGTTCGCGTCGCTCGTGTTTGTCGGTGGCGTGTTCGGCGACGCGCTCGGGGGTTGGTTGAGCGACACGCTATACCGTCGTACCGGCAACCTACTGCGGGCCCGGCGCGACCTCGTCATCGTGGGCATGGTCGGCTCGCTCGTGTGCTCGGCTCCAATCCTGTGGCTCTCTGATCCGGTCATGGCCGCGCTGTCGCTGGGCACGGCCTTCTTCTTCGCTGAACTGACAATCGGGCCGATGTGGGCCATCCCGATGGACATTGCCCCGGCGTTCTCAGGCACCGCAAGCGGGATCATGAATACGGGATCGGCGCTGGCGGCGATTCTCTCGCCGCTCGTGTTCGGCATTATCATAGACCGGACCGGCGATTGGTCTCTGCCATTTCTTGGCACGATGGGCCTAATGGTGCTGGGCACCATCATCGCGTTCTGGATGCAGCCGGACCAGTCGTTCGCTGCCGGCGCAGCTGGCGCAGACATCACGGCGGTGCCGAGCAGAACGCCGGCCTAGCCCGATGCTGCGCGCAAAAGCCTATGATCCACGAAAGGATTGCCCATGCTGACCCATCATCGCTACCGCCTGCTGTCCTTATTGGTTGTCATGTCCGGTCTTGCCTTCGGTCCGACGCGGGCTGTGGCGCAAGAGGTCCGGACCTGGCGGATGGCCACGTCCTGGCCAACCAGCCTTCCGGTGCTGCATGACAGCTCGGTGACGTTCGCGCGCACCGTCGAACGAGCGAGCGGCGGGCGATTGCGGATCGAGGTGGTCGATCCCTCGCGCCACGGCGCCGCTGGCAGCATTCTGGACTTGGTGCGCAGCGGGCAGTACGAGCTCGGCCATACGACTTCGCATTACTACCGCGATAAGATCCCGGCGATCGACTTCTTCACTGCGACGGCGTTCGGCATGACCGCGGTCGAGAACTATGCCTGGCTTTATGGCCGCGGAGGCCATGTGTTGATGCGCGAAATTTTCGCCAAGTATGGCATCGTGCCGTTCGCGGCGGGCAACACGGGCGCGCAGATGGGCGGCTGGTTCCGCAGCGAAATCCGGACGGTCGCCGATATCAAGGGCGTGCGGCTGCGCATCTCCGGCCAGCCCGGCATTGTCTGGGCCAAGCTGGGCGGCATCCCGGTGGCCATGCCGGGCGGCGCGATCCCACAAGGATTCAAGGACGGCAAGCTTGATGCGGCCGAGTTCGTCGGTCCCGCGATCGACCTGGCGCTCGGCATCCAGGATTACGCGCCGCACTACTACGCCGCCTGGCACGAACCCAGCGTCGAGCTACAGGTGCTGATCAGTGCGGACCGCTTCGCCGAGCTGCCCGAAGACCTGCAGGCCATTGTCGAGATCTCCGCCCGTGCCGCGGCGCTAGAAACCTTGGCGAACTCGGTCGCGCGCAATGCGGAGGCCTGGCAGATTGCGTTGCGGGACCCAAAGATCCATGTCCACGCGATGGCGCCAGAGGTCGTTGCGGCCCTGCGCGCCGCGAATACTGAGGTGCTGCTGGAGATCGCGGACAAAGACCCCGACGCCCGCCGGGTCATCGAGAACCAGCGCGACTTCCTGTCGCTGAGCCGAGCCTACATGGGTCCGACCGAGCTGGTCGCCCTCGGTGTGCCGTGGTCTCCGTAGCAGGCGACGGAGGCGCCCGGCTCAAGCTTTCCAGAATGGGATTTACGCCATGACCGATCGGATTTTGACAGAGCGGAACGGCGCGGTCGCGACGATCACGCTGAACTGGCCGGAACGCCTGAACGCTTTCAGCGTCGCCTCCTGGGGCGCGCTTGCCGACACGATGAACGCGCTCTCGGCCGACCGCACGTTGTCCTGCGTGGTCGTTCGTGGCGCGGGCGAGAAGGCTTTCGCCGCGGGAGCAGATATTGGCGAATTCGAGACCCACCGAGCCAACAGCACCCAGGGCCGCGTTTACGGGTCGCTGGTTGAACGCGCGATCGCGGCCGTGCGGGGCGTGTCGCACCCCACAGTTGCCGCCATCCAGGGCGCCTGCATTGGCGGCGGACTGGAGATTGCGGTGGCCTGCGACATCCGCATTGCAGCAGAAGGCAGCCGGTTCGGCGCGCCGGTCACGAACCTCGGTCTCACCATGTCGCATGCGGAGCTTCGGGGGATCGTGGGCCTGATCGGCCCGGCCCGCACCATGGAGCTTCTTTTCGAGGCGCGTCTGATCGACAGCGCGCAGGCCGCAGCCTGGGGCCTCGTGAACCGCGTCGTGCCCGGCGCTGACTTCGACCAGGAGTTGGCTGCTATGGTAGCGCGGATCACGGCAGGGGCACCCCTGGTAGCGCGCTGGCACAAGCGCTTCGTCCAGCGCGTGCTGGACACGAGTCCGCTCGACCCCACCGAAACGGACGAGGCCTTCGCTTGCTTCAATACCGCTGATTTCGCAGAGGGTCGGCGTGCCTTTTCAGAGAAGCGCAAACCGGTTTTTGAGGGCAATTAATACTAAAGCTTAGCCAGCTGCATTTGTCCACTTCCTCCTGCCCGAAGCTCTGCATGCACGCGCGGCGCCCCATACGTCTCACGCGAACTCGCGTGGACGGTGCGTACCCGCTTCAGCAGCATCGCATTGGCGACCGCATGGGCGGACGGGGGGCGCTGCCGCCATGCATGGTAGCCGGCCTCCGACACGCCGAGCGCGCGCGCCATGGCCGAGATCGGGAAATCAGCCTGGTCCGGCGAACCTCTCGGTTCGACGCTCGCGCTCATGAATTCGAAGACCCGGACGGCACTGCGCCGGTCTCGCGAGCGAACCAGGCTGCGGCTCGAGAGAGAATGTCGCGCTCCAGGACGTGGTTCAGAATCTGCCATTTTTGGGTCACACGGGCATGCGGAGACCGCCGGCCTGTGAGGGCCGGATTGCGACGGGCGATGTGTCCTGTTCGGGAGGCGGCCGGCCTCCCCGGATCAAGCCCGCTGGGGCTGAAGCGGTCCAACGCCTGAAGGGCTAGGTCCTTATGGTCACTCCCGGGCAGCCTCGCTGCAGCGCCAACACCTCGATCCAAACTTGCACCACCGCTGAAAGCGTGAGGCTGCCATTTTCCGTCCTACCAGCGCCAACCCAGCTTCACCGTGTGACCTGGCTTTGAACCACGCCTAAGCTGCCATCGGCATTGATGCACGCGGCTCCGCGAACAACCCGATGTTTGCATCGCCCCAGTGTTTCAGCGCCATGAGTACGGGCTCCATGGTGCGGCCAAGGGGCGAGAGACTGTATTCCACCTTGGGGGGTACCTGGGCATAGACCGTGCGCACGACCAGGCCGTCGGCTTCCAACTCCCGCAGTTGGTTGGTCAGCATCCGCTGCGTGACACCCGGCAACCGCCGCCGCAGCTCATTGAACCGGGCCGTCCCGCGCAGCAGGTGGAACAGTATGACGCACTTCCACTTGCCGTCGATCAGGCTGACCGCGGCCTCGACCGTGCAGCCCGGGTTGCAGTCAAAGCGGGAGTGGCGCGGCTTCGTCATGGGGCGGTATCCTTTTATACACTACCGGCGTTCGTTGTGCGTATCCGACACCGCAGCATGTAGGCCTATCTCACGCTCACTCAAGACAGAGGAGCAGCACATGCGTGCCATCGGATACCAGCAACCCGGGGCCATCGAGCAGGACGATGCCCTGGTGGACATCGAGCTGCCGACGCCAGCCCCCATGGGCCGGGACATCCTAGTCGAGGTGAAGGCGGTATCGGTCAACCCGGTGGACACCAAGGTCCGCAAGGGCAACATGCCGGAGCCGGGGCAGTGGAAGGTCCTGGGCTGGGACGCAGCCGGGGTCGTGACCGGCACCGGGCCGGACGCCACGCTGTTCCGCACCGGTGACGAGGTATTCTACGCCGGCGCCATCGGACGGCCCGGCACCAACAGCCAGTTCCACCTGGTTGACGAGCGCATCGTCGGCCACAAGCCCAAGACGCTCGGCTGGGCCGAAGCCGCCGCCATGCCGCTTACGGCCATCACGGCGTGGGAGGCCATGTTCGACCGGCTGGACGTGGCGAAGCCCGTGCCGGGCGCAACGCCTGCCATCCTGGTCATCGGCGGCGCCGGCGGCGTCGGGTCCATCGCCATCCAGCTTGCACGTGCGCTGACCGGGCTGACCGTCATCGGTACGGCGTCCCGCTCGGAGACGCGGGAATGGGTGGCCAGCATGGGCGCGCACCATGTGGTGGACCACAGCAAGCCGCTGGCGGCGGAGGTTGCGGCGCTCGGGATCGGCGCCCCCTCGTTCGTGTTCTCGACCACGCAGACCGAGCGCCACCTGGACCAGATCGCCGAGCTGATCGCACCCCAGGGCCGCTTCGCGCTGATCGACGACCCGGCGACGCTCAACGTCAACCTGTTCAAGCGCAAGTCCGTCTCGGTCCACCTGGAGCTGATGTATACCCGCTCCATCTACGGCACCGCCGACATGGGCGAGCAAGGCAAGCTGTTGAACGAGGTCGCGCGCCTGCTCGATGCCGGCACGCTTCGCACGACAATGACGGAGCGGTTCTCGCCCATCAACGCCGCCAACCTCAAGCGCGTCCACGCCCTGATCGAGAGCGGGAGGTCACGCGGCAAGGTCGTGCTCGAAGGCTTTCAGGCCGCAGCCTGACGGCAACGCCCGCATGTCCTGGCCCGGCATGAAGCCGGGCCAGATCACATCAACCCAGATCACATCAACATCGACAGGAATCAACATCATGGACACGCAGCCCACGCAGGCGAAGTCCTATCCCGCAGCATCCATCACCCGCGCCGCCGCAGCCGCACTTGTCGACGCAGCGCGTGAGGCCGCCGGCAACATCGGGATCGAGGTGGCCATCGCCGTTACCGACAGCGCCGGCCACCTCAAGCTGTTCGAGCGCACGGATGGCGCGCCCTTCCTGACCGCCGACGTCGCAATCGGCAAGGCTTGGACAGCCGCGTCCTACGGCATCCCGACACACGTCTGGAACGCGTACCTCACCGGCGATCCGAAGGTGGCGCAGCTCGCGCACGTGCCGCGGCTGGTGGCTGTGGGCGGGGGCTATCCCGTGAAGGAGGGCGGCACGTTGATCGGCGGCATCGGCGTGTCCGGCGGCACCTACCAACAGGACCAGGACATTGCCGAAGCGGCGTTGAAGGCGGTGGGGTTTGAGCTTGCAGCCTGAGCTGCAGACAGCACGCCATCAAATGGAGACCATGCAGATGAAACCATTCCCTGGAACACACGCGTCGCGGCGGCGCAGCATTGCCGGGTTCGCAGCCATTTTGGGAGGAGCTTGCATCCTGGCCGGCATTCAGGCGCCGCTGGCAAGGGCTGCTGGCGACGCTGACGCCGCGGCGGCGTCGAGCGCCTTGTTTGCGAACATGAGCGGCCGCAACCTGCCCGGCCTCCTGCGCTACATTCCCGCCGGGGGCTTCACGGAGATCAGCCCGGACTCGAACGGGGTACAGCGGCTTGACGCGGGAGCGTTCGAGGGCCTGTTCAAGTCCGCCATGGTGATCAACCTCCACATGGCCGGGATGCAGGTCCAAACGGCCGGTGATGCCGCCATCGTCACTGGCATACGGGTGGGGTCAATCTCAGCACCGGGCAGCACCCCGGTCGAAGAGCGGCAGCTTGCCACCCTGGTTTGGTCGAAGGCCGGCAGCCAGTGGCAGCTCCAGCACATCCATCTGTCAGTCCCATCTTCGAAGAAATGACGATTTACAAAGTCCAGGTTACGAGGCGTTGAGTGCCAGAATAATCAGTGCGGCGCGATCAAGCGCCGACTACAGGAGGGAACAGATGGCTCATAAGCTCCTACTTCTCCCATTGCTTGCGCTGGCCTTCTTTCCCGCGGTCGCAATGACTGCCGATGCTCAGCCCGTCATGCCGGCAATCCAACCGGAAATCGTGGCCAGACTGCCTCAATCCGTTGGCAACATCGCTTTCACACCTGACAACCAAATTATCTTCAGCAATCATCCCTTCTACAACCCTGATATCCGTGTTGAAAGGCTGACGTCGCCGACGACCTCTGAACCATTCCCCAATAAGGAGTGGAATACCCCGCGCGAGGGTGCTGACGACTACCTCGACAACGTCCTTGGCCTGCGGTCTGATGAGGATGGGGTGGTGTGGATGATTGACATGGGGTTCCGCACCCACATCACTCCAAAGCTGGTTGGTTGGAACACACGGGCCAACCGGCTGGAGCGGATCTACTACATGCCGGAGCCGTTGACGCGGCCGGGCTCGCAGCCCCAGGACCTTGTGATCGACCGGAACCACCGGAAGTTCTACCTTGCCGACGAAGACATCGGGCCTGGCGGGGACGGTTCGCGAGCCGCCTTGATCGTCATTGACATGGATACCGGGCGCGCACGCCGGGTCCTGGAAGGTGACAAGTCCACTATCCCCGAAGACGTCGCGATCACCGTGGACGGGAGAGCCATGACGACTCCCGGCAAGGATGGGAAACCATCAATCCTCAAGGTCGGCGTAGACGGCATCACCATGGACATGAATGCCGAGTGGCTTTATTTCGCCCCGCTCAGCGGCCGCTCGCTCTATCGTATTCGTGTCGCCGACTTGAACGACGAGGCCCTGCCCCCGGCAAGCCTGAGCACAAAAGTCGAGCGCTACTCCGCCAAGCCGAACAATGGCGGGCTTTCCATTGATTATATGGGCAATATCTATTTGACCGCAGTGGAAAGCAAGTCGGTTGGCCTTATCACAGTAGACCGCATGTACCACACGATCGTAAGCGACCCTGCCTTGGTATGGCCGGACGGCATCTCCTATTCACCGGATGGCTACATGTATGTCTCGGCATCGCAGGTGTCCGCAGCGGCCATGTTCCACGAGGGAAAGGCGGAGAACTCGACGCCCTATCTCATTTTCAGGTTCAAGCCGCCCTCGCCGGGCTATATCTCCCGGTGAAGACGGGCGCGTAGACCATAAGCCACGTCGTTACGGACAACGCACTAAAGGGGTTTTCGGCATGAACCACAGCAACATCGAAATCCTTGCCGCGCTGGAGCGCAAGCTATTGTGGTTGTCCACCTGGGCGATCCACAACGCCAACCACCTCCGGCCCAACAAGGATGACATGAAGGTTGGCGGTCACCAGTCCTCCTCTGCCTCGCTCGCGACCGTGATGACAGCGCTGTACTTCGACGCGTTGCGGCCGGAGGACCGGGTGGCGGTCAAGCCGCACGCAAGCCCGGTGTTCCACGCCGTCCAATATTTGCTGGGCCAGCAAACCCGGCAGAAGCTGGAGGACTTCCGTGGCTACGGGGGCGCGCAGTCCTATCCGTCGCGGACCAAGGACACAGACGACGTGGACTTCTCGACGGGGTCAGTTGGGCTGGGCGTCGCGCAGACGCTGTTCTCGTCCCTGGTCCAGGACTACCTGCGCGCCAAGGGCTGGGGATCGGCTCGGCCGGAGGGCAAGATGGTCGCCCTGATCGGCGATGCGGAGATGGACGAGGGCAACATCTTCGAGGCGCTGCTGGAAGGCTGGAAGCACGGACTGCGCAACACCTGGTGGGTGGTGGACTACAACCGCCAGAGCCTGGACGCGGTAGTGCGGGAAGGCCTGTGGTCCAAGTTCGAGGCGATGTTCCGCAATTTCGGCTGGGACGTGGTGGTGCTGCGCCACGGGTCCCTGCAGGAGGCGGCATTCCGCGAGCCTGGCGGCGACCGGCTGCGGGCCTGGATCGAGGCCTGCCCAAACCAGCTCTACTCGGCCTTGGTGTTCCAGGGGGGTGCGGCCTGGCGCAAGCGCTTGCTTGACGAACTGGGGGATCAAGGGCCGGTGACGGCGCTGATCGAGCGGCGGTCGGACGCGGAGCTTGCGGCCCTGATGGGCAACCTCGGCGGGCACGATCTGCAGGCGCTGTTGGATGCCTTTGCGCAGGCGCGCAGCCATGACCGTCCGGTCTGCTTCATTTGCTATACTATCAAAGGTTTTGGCCTGCCGCTCGCCGGGCACAAGGACAACCACGCCGGCCTGATGACGCCCGCCCAGATGGGTGAACTGCAGCAGGCGATGGGTGTGCGGGGAGGCCATGAGTGGGACGTGTTCGAAGGCCTTGAAATTTCCGAGGCCGAGCTCCGCAGCTTCCTCGATGCGGTGCCGTTCGCGCAATCCGGGCGGCGGCGCTACGAGGCCCCGCCCATCGCCGTGCCGAACTCCCTGGCCCTGCCGCCCAGGTCCAGCGCCTCCACCCAGGCCGGCTTCGGGCTGATCATGCACGAGATCGCTAAAACGCAGGGCGAGTTTGCCCGGCGCATCGTCACGACGTCTCCGGACGTGACGGTCTCGACCAACCTGGGGGCATGGGTGAACCGCCGCGGCCTGTTCGCGCGCGACGAGCTTGCCGACACGTTCAAGGCCGAGCGCATCCCCTCGACCTTCACCTGGAACTTCGCCCCGTCCGGCCAGCACTTCGAGCTCGGCATCGCCGAGATGAACCTGTTCACCATGCTGTCCGCGCTCGGATTGTCGCACAGCATCTTCGGTGAACGGCTGTTGCCAGTCGGCACCTTGTACGACCCGTTCATCGAACGCGGGCTCGATGCGCTCAACTATGCTTGCTACCAGGACTCACGCTTCATGCTTGTCGCGACGCCCTCGGGCGTCACGTTGGCGCCGGAGGGCGGCGCACACCAGTCCATCGCCACGCCGCTGATCGGCATGGCCCAGGACGGGCTGGCGAGCTTTGAGCCGGCTTTCGTGGACGAGCTGGCCGCCATCATGCGATGGGGCTTCGCGCACATGCAGCGCGAAGGCGACGCCGAACCGGACGAAGCGATGTGGTTGCCGGACGGACTGGGCGGCTCGGTCTACCTCCGGCTGTCGACCCGCGTGGTGGACCAGCCGCAGCGCGCGATGGATGCGGCGCTGACCGGCGATGTGGTCCACGGTGGCTACTGGATGCGTCGGCCCGGGCCTAATGCCCAACTGGTGATCGCCTACACCGGCGCGGTCGCACCCGAGGCGATCGAAGCGGCGGGGCTGATCGGCGAGGACCGCCGCGACATCGGCCTGCTGGCAGTGACTTCGGCCGACCGGCTTTATGCCGGCTGGACTGCTGCCCAGCGGGCGCGCGAGCGCGGCGCGCTACATGCCCGCAGCCATGCCGAACGTCTGTTGGAGACCCTTCCGCATCATTGCGCGATCTGCACGGTGCTGGACGGCCACCCCGCCGCCCTTGGTTGGCTGGGCGCGGTCGCCGGACACCGGACGCGCTCGCTCGGCGTCGAGCGTTTCGGGCAGACCGGCACGGTTGCCGACCTCTACCGGCTGAACGGGATCGACGCGCAGGGAATTGTCAGGGCAGCACAGGCCATGTCGCCTGGCCCGCCACTGCGATACCTGCTCCAAGTGTGAACTCCGGGACCTCAGCCGATTGAGTGCTGGCTATTCCGCCGGCTTGACGGTGCATTGGGGAGGCTGACGTAAGATCGCGCAGGTCGCCGGATGCTATGCGGCATTGGCGACATTCGGCGCCCCCGTGCGTGCTGGCGATCATTACTTGCCGGCATTGGGAGAGGCGGCCCGCATTGCCGGCGCAGCCATCCCCGGGAAGCAGTACTATCAAGCCTACGATGTTTGGCTCGAAGACATCATTTACGACCCGGCAACGCCGCCCTAGGCCCCCTTTAGCCTTGCCGGCCCAGGTTTCACGGTGTGAAAGACAATGAGGAGAGAACAGTGTCGTTGCCAACAGAAATGAACTACATCGAGTTCGCCGGAGCTGGCGGCCCCGATGTCATACGTCTCGCAAGCGGGCTGGTCCCGCAGCCCGGGCCCGGAAAGGTGCTAATCCAGGTGGTCGCGTTTGCTCTAAACCGGGGCGATTGCCTGCAGCGGGCCGGGACCTATCCGCCGCCGCTTGGCGAAAGCCAAATCCCTGGCCTGGAAGTGTCAGGGCGTGTCGCCTCGCTCGGTGACGGTGTCGATGGGCTTGCCGTGGGCGACGAAGTCTGTGCGCTCGTTGGATCCGGGGCCTACGCCGAGTATTGCGTAGCTGAGGCCGCTCTTTGCTTGCCGCGCCCCGGACCAATCTCACTTGCCGAGGCTGCGGCGCTCCCCGAAACTGCGTTCACGGTTTATGATAATGTCTTCACCCGTGGGCGCCTTGCCGGCGGCGAGGTCTTTCTGGTGCACGGCGGTTCTTCAGGCATCGGTTCAACCGCCATCCAGCTTGCCAGGTATTTTGGGGCAACGGTTATCGCCACAGCCGGCTCGAACGAGAAGTGCGATTTCTGCCGCAGCATCGGCGCCGACCATGCCATCAACTATCGCACGACGGATTTTGTGGAAGATATCAAAGTCATTACATCGAACAAGGGCGTGGACGTCATCCTCGACAGCATCGGTGGAAATTACGTCAAAAAGAACTTATCCGTGCTGGCTGTTGACGGACGGCACGTCAACATCTATTTCACGCAAGGGTCGGTCGTCGAAATTGATCTGCTGCCGCTGATGCTCAAACGGCAGACGATCACCGGTTCAACGTTACGCCCGCGAACACTGGCACAGAAAACGGCCGTGGCTGTTAAGGTCAGGGAAAAGGTTTGGCCTGCCTACGAGTCCGGCAAAGTGAGACCATGCGTGCATGCCATGTTCACCATGGCCGATACGGCCGGCGCTCATGCGCTGATGGAGTCGTCGGCCCACATGGGGAAGATCCTTGTAACTGTAGGGGAATGACAGTTCCGGGAGCGGCGCCCTCATCTGTCTTTCCTGCAGTGCAACCGCTTGGTTAAGCGGCATAGCGTGAAGTTGCCAAGTTGCAGCTCTCGATCTCGGGCACCTGACAGGAGATGAGAGCGGCCAGCACACGAGCGGAGCCGCACGCCACGGTCCAGCCGGAGGAGACCTGGCCGGCACTGGCGAAGCTCGTTTCCAGCCCGGGACCGGGCTGGCGGTCGAAGACCGTCACTTCATGCCCGGCGCGGGCCAGGTAATACGCGGACGTCACGCTGACGACGCCGCTGCCGAGAACGAGAAGCCTCAAGGGACAGGCTCCGCTGCTGGAATGTTCAGGTGTCCAGTGTGCGCGGCCCGCCATCGAACTCGCGTTCGTGGATCCACGCCGCCTTGCGGGGCGGCCGCTTTGTCCTCGACCACTCCTCCAGCATTTCGGTGCTGGTTTCTCCCAGCCTCGCCATCTGCCCGGGATCCTGGGACCATGCGGCAACCTCCAAGCGATGCCCATTGGGATCGAAAAAGTAAATCGACTGGAAGATTGTGTGATCCACCGGCCCGGTCACCTCCAGGCCGTCCGCCTCGGCGCGCGCCTTGGCTTCGGTCAGGGCGTGGAGGTTGCGCACCTGGAAGGCGATATGCTGAAGCCAGGCGGGGGTGTTGGGATCGCGCTGCATCGGCGGCGAGTTCGGCACTTCGAAGAACGCCAGGATGTTCCCGCCCCCGGCGTCCAGGAAGATGTTCATGTACGGATCGGGCTCCCGCGTCGAAGGAACCCTGTCCTCCGCCGCGGCTCCGAGCAGGTCCATGTTCAGGACGCGCTTGTAGAACTGCGCGGTCACGTTGGCGTCTTTGCAGCGGTAGGCGACGTGGTGGATTTTCTCGATCTGCATCGCATCAGCTCACTGTGTCTTCCTGGTGGACGAGGGTCTGGCTGCTTGTCTCAGGCAGACGCAGCAGCACGACCACGACGATTGCGGCGAGGCCGAGCATGTAGAAGGCCGGGGCGAGCTTGTTGCCGGTGGCCAGGATCAGCCACGCGCTGAGCAGCTGGGCGCTGCCGCCGAAGATGGCGTAGGCGACGTTGTAGCTGAGCAGCGCCCCGCTCAGGCGGATGCGGGTCGGGAAGAACTCGAGGATTGCGACCCCGCTCGGGCCAAAGAAGAAGCCGAGCGGAACGGCCAGCAGACATTGACCGAGGACCGCGTTGCCGAACCCGCCGCCGGCCGCAACCATGTAGGCCGGTATGCACAGGACGGCGCTCGCGATCACGCCGCCCAGCATGACGCGACGACGGCCCAGCCGGTCGGAGATCGCTGCGCCCGTCACCATCGAGACGAACACCACTGCGAGCGCGATGCTGTTGGAGACGAGGGCGGTGGATTGCGGGATCCCGACCGTCGCCGTCAGATAGGTCACGAAATAGCCGGCCATCGTGTAGAAGCCGAGGCTCGACAGCGCGGCAAGCGCGAAGGCGTTGCCCATCGGCCCACGGTAGTCGCGCAAGGCCGTGCGCAGCGGCGTCCGGGCCACCCGGCGCGCGGCCTGCGTCTGCCGGAAGGCCGGCGATTCCTCCGTCCTGTTGCGAATGTAGAGCCCGACCAAGGCGAGCGGCGCGCCGAGCAGGAACGGGAGCCGCCATCCCCACGACCCATAGGCCTCGGCCGACAGCGTGCTTGTGAGCAGCAGGACCAGCAGCGCCGCGGCAATCGGGGGCAGAACGGCGCTCGAGTAGACGATGCCGACGTACAACCCGCGCCGTTCCGGCGGCGCATGTTCGGCGACGAAGGAACTCGCGCCCACCGACTCGCCTGCGGCCGAGAGGCCTTGCAGGAGGCGGCAAACCACGAGCAGCGTCGGCGCGAGGATGCCGATCTGCGCGTAGACCGGAAGCAACCCGATGGCGGCCGTCGCTCCGCCCATGAGCAGGATGATGGCGGACAGGATGCCGCGGCGACCGAACCGGTCGCCGAGAACGCCCCAGAGGACAGCGCCGAGCGGGCGCGTCACGAAGCCGAGTGCGTAAACCGCAAGCGTCGACAGCAGGCCGGCGGCCGGGTCGATCGTCGGGAAAAACAGCCGCGTGATGACCGTGGCGCTGTAGGCGTAGACAACGAAGTCGTACCACTCGACGAACTGTCCGAGCGCGCCGGAGATCATCACCCGGCGCAGTTCCGTGCTGCCCGCCGCTCTCTCCATCGGCATCGCGGAACTCTGCTGCATGGACTGGTTCTCCCATGGGCTGCGCTTCAGATCAGTCGCTATGTAGCACATATGTCAACATCGGTTGCAATAGATAAACATCCCTGGTATGGGGGGCCGCCTACTGGAGGGAACACCCATGAGCACGACCGCCGCCCCGCGCCGGGCCACCGATCCGATGACCCCGGAGGAGCGGCTCGCCCAGCAAGGCATCACCCTCCCGGACGCGCCCGGCCCACTCGGGGCCTACGCGCCCTGGGTCATCACCGGGTCGCTGTTGATGACCTCCGGCCAGTTTCCATTTGTGAATGGAACGCTGGCCTATGCCGGCCGCATCGGCGGTGACCTCACACCGGAACAGGGCTACGACGCCTACCGCCTCGCCGCGGTTAACGCAGTCGCGCAGTTGAAGGCCGCTGTTGGCTCGCTGTCGCGCATCCGCCGGGTCGTGCGTCTGGAAGGCACGATGCAAGTCGCACCGGGCTTCCTGGACGGGCCGGTCGCCCTTAACGGCGCGTCCGACTTGTTCAACCACGCGTTCGCCGAGCGCGGCCTCCACAGCCGGATGATCTACACGAACCCGGAGATGCCGCTGAACTCGCCTGTCCTGCTGGTGGTCTATGCCGAGGTCGAGCCGTAGCCGGGAGGGACGGATGCGCGCACAGATCACGGCGGAACCTACATTGGACCCTTGCGCCGGCTGGGACCGCGGTCGGATCGAGGAGTTGGCGGCCTCGTCCTCCAACGGCCGGGTCGGGACGGTGCTGGTGTCGGAAACGGATGCCGTCCGCGTCTGGCACCTCGTTCTCCAGCCCGGGGAGCGCATCGGTTTCCACCGGCATGTCCTCGACTATTTCTGGACCGTGCTGTGCGACGGCCGCGCCCGGAGCCACTACGACGACGGGAGCGTGCGCGAGGTCGCCTACCGCACGGGCGATACGAGGCATTTCGCCTTTGGCGCGGGCGAGCATATGACGCACGATCTCGAGAACACCGGGTCCGGACCGCTCTCCTTCGTCACTGTGGAATTCAAGAATGGCAAGAACGCGCCGCTCGCCCTCGCCTGACGCCGGTTCCGGGGTCGCGCCCGAGCCGCCAGCCGGCGCCTCGCCCCGCCTCCTTGCCAGCGCCGGGGAAGGCAAGCTCACCACGCTCTCGCGCGGGTTGAGCATCCTCGAGTTCGTGGCACGGTCGGAGCGCTTCGTGCGCCTGCGCGACGTCGCCGAGCATTTCGGCCTCGACCGGAGCGCCGCGCTCCGGTTCCTGCGCACGCTGGAGGCCGACGGCTACCTCGCCCGCCACGAGGCCATGAAGCTGTATTCGATCGGGCCGAAGCTCCTGTCCTTTCCCCGCGTCCCGGCAGGCGTCGGGCGCATCGTCGAGGCTGCGCGCCCCGTGCTCCTCGATCTGGCGCGCGCGGCCGGCCAGATGTCGCATTTGGCCGTCCTCACGGGCAGCCAGGCCGCGCTGGTCGAAGTCGTGGCATCCGATGCGCCCGTCTCGGTCAAGCAGGCGGTGGGCGACCTGGAACCCTTGAACTCCAGCGCCGTCGGCAAGGCGCTCTACGCCTTCCTGCCCGACACCGAGCGCCGGCGGCTCGGCCAGATGATCGCCTTCGTCCCGCACACGTCCCGCACGATCACCGATCTGGCCGCCCTTGAGGCCGAGGCCCGCGAGATCCGCGCCTCCGGCATCGCGTTCGACCGCAACGAGGGCAATGACCAAGTCTGCTGCCTCGGCTGTCCCGTCCTGGACGCGCACGGCGCCCCCCTCGCCTCCATCGGCCTGTCGTACGTCGCCGCGCACCTGCCCCGTCCGATTGACGAGATGGCAGACGACATCGCCCGCACCCTGGCCGCGGCCCGGCAGGTCGAGGCCTCCCTTTCGAACGCTGCCGGCTGACCCGGCGCGCACCGCAACAGCGACGTACACGGAGGATGCCGGCATGACCGCCGCAACGATCGGCTACCACAAGACCTATCGCCTGTCCGCCGACAACAGCCTCGTCGAGGAACCGGCGTCCGATGTACCCCCGGCGGGCAGCATCGCCGCTCTGCTCGACGACCTGCGGCGGCGCCAGGCCGGGTTGAACGCCCGCCTGTCATCCCGCCAGGTGGTGGGAAAGATGCGCAACGCGCCGCCGTCCCTCGCAGGCATCTATCCACTGAAGGTTAAACGCTTCACCTGCAGTTGCGAGTGCGGTGACGAGGACGGGATGTGCGAGCAACTCACGGACCGCCTGGGCAACCTGAAGGTGATTACCGAGGTGCCCTTCATGCGCAGGGGGGACATGGTGTTCGCGATCCGTTCGCAAGGTCTCGTCGATCCGGCGACGGGCCGCACGGAGTCGGTGGACGCCCTGTTCGGCGGTGGCATCCTGTGGGAAGGCTCGCTGGACGACCGTGCCTACGACTACGACCTGCTCATGTTCAGGATCGGGAGGGACCAGTGCGTCGGCCGCATGACGGAGACGATCGACCTCACTCGCAAGCTGAGCGACATCGACCCCGGCTTATACCAGGCCGAGATTGCATACCATCTCCAGACCGAGAGCAACGACGCGGATGGCAGGCCCACGCTCGGCCGGGTCCTGGGCGACTATGCGCCCGCGGAGACGCTGGACCAGGTCGCCGCCTGCTACGCCGCGTCTGCGGCGTTCGGTGCTGCCGCCGCATCCGGCAGCGGCAATCTTACGGAGCTGGCGGAGGTTGCACGCCGGGCCTGCGCGGCCACGCCCGGAAAGCGCTACTACCAAGCGTATGAAGCCTTCCTTCGGGGCATCCTCTATGACGCCAAGTGATCGACCGATCCACCCATCCGGAGCGCGAGGTCTGCCGCGGCGGCCCGAAGCCGGGGCTCGAGGGAGGTCAACCAGGCCTTGGTCATGCGGATGGTCGGCGCCGCGACTGCGATCGAGGCGATGGCGCCCTCCGGTGTCAGGATTGGAAGCGCGATCGCACTGATATCCTCCATCCATTCCTCGTCGTTGGTTGCCAGCGACCCGGCGCGGATGCGCGCCAGTTCGGCCATCAGGTCCGTGGTGCCCCGGCGCTTCGCCGTACTTGGGGCACCGCCTTCGCGCGCCACGATTTCTGCAACCGCCTCCGGGTCCATGAATGCCAGTATCGATTTCCCTGTGGCGGTCGCGACCAGCGGTGCGCGGTCGCCGACCGCCATGGCGGCCACGAGGGGCCGGGTCGGAACTTCCTGGTCGACGACCACGATCTCGCTCCCTTGCCTGACGGCGACCGAGGCGGCTTCGTCGGCACTCTCCGACAAGCGCGCCAGTATATCCTTTGAGGCTCTTGTCGGGTTCCGGGGTGGTGGCAGGCGTGTCACGCGACCAGGCCCGCGACGAGGGTGCCGAGCAATGCTTTGCCGCGCCGGCGCGCGTTGTGCACGACCTGGAAGAAGCCGGTGTGTCACGAACACATCCTCATGAAAGGATAGCAATGGGGTGTGGAGCTGTATGAGAGATGGAGGTAGGTCCTCCGAGGCCGGCAGTCAGGTGTTGGCCTCAAACCACTGCA
>JAABUX010003504.1_pt1 | contig 20741 bp, 19 predicted proteins | sample 5561851 | NCBI WGS metagenome assembly JAABUX01 (sample SAMN10711883, study PRJNA513361) | rock metagenome | isolation source: Antarctica rocks | place: Antarctica: Victoria Land, Richard Nunatak red sandstone | collected 2016-01-03 | reverse complement strand
GGTCCAGCACGTAGGGCGCCATGTTCGACGAGCAGACGAAGATCGCCTCCGGCCGCACCTCCCGCAGCACGCGGGCGGTCCAGTCGGCCAGGCCGCGGTCCCGGTAGAACGTGACGCTCAGCGGCTCCCCGGTCAGCAGGCCCCGCAGGCATGTCACTTTGGCCCGGCGCCGGTCCAGCGTCGCGAAGTAAGCGTCCGCGCACAGCGCCCGCACGGTCGGCACGTGCTCCTGGTCGCGGGGGTCATCGACCAGGCAGCCCAGGTGGACGTCGTAGGACTGCCGCAGGTGCCGCAGGATCTGCAGCGGCCGGATTTTCTCGCCCTTGATCGGCGGGTAGGGGATGCGCTGGGTCAGGAACAGCAGGTTGGGCATGCGGCGATCCGGTCGGGGCCTGCTGGATACAGGCCCCCGCGCCGAGCCGGAAGGGATAGCCGCTCAACCATGCATTTCATAACGCACCGGCATTGGCGGACGGGTCCGGCCGGACTGATGTTCAGGGTACCGGCAGGCAGTGCCTGGCGGACCAGGAGATGCACCATGAAGAACACCCTGCTTGCCGCAGCCGCCCTCATCCTCTCGACGGGCACCGCGTTTGCCGTGGAGGGCGGGCAAGACCCGTTCGCCCAAAACCTGCCCGGCGTCACCACCACGGTCCCCGCTCACAATGACACGGGGTCGATGGCGTATCCCAAGCTGCCGGGCCACCGCCAGGCAGCGGTCGCCCCGGCCTATGCGCGCCTATTGCCGACGAATGGAACCATGGCTCCCGCACAGACGCCCAACTCGCTGCCGCGCGGCTTCAGCGCCGCTGCACCACGCCAAGGCGGCTGAAGCCCGGGCCGCTTGCACCAGGAGGTCGCCATGTCATTTACCCTCGCCGCGAACAGCCCATCCACCGTCGTCATCCGGATCACGGCCGCCATCGCCACGCTGGCCGTCGCCTTGGCCATAACAGCGGTCGCGACGCGGCCGGAGATGGTGATGGCCGCCCTGCACGCCGTCACGGGCATGATGCGCTAGGCCTCGGGCGCATCCTGCGTGACTGCTGCCTGCGCCGTTCCCGGGCCGCCGAGCGTCGCCGCCAGCGCGTGCCCGGCGGCGACGGCGGCCAGGCAGAGCAGCACGGACGCCGCCACGTTCAGCAGCGCCCGGCCCCACGCCCCGGCCCGCAGCAGGTCGAGCGTCTGCAGGCTGAAGGAGGAGAAGGTGGTGAACCCGCCGCAGACGCCCACCATCACGAACAACCGCAGCGACTCCGGCGCCGGCAGGCGTCCGCCCTGCAGAGTCAGCGTGCCGACGAACCCGATCACGAACGACCCGGCGATGTTGATACCGATGGTGCCCCAGGGAACCGCCTGGCTGACCGGGGCCGCCCATGTCGATACCCAGTAGCGCGCCACGCTGCCCAGGGCGCCGCCGAGGGCAACCCACAAGGTTCCCACCATGCCGGACGACATCGTCAGTGTGGGAACTCAACGACCTGGCGGACCGCCCGGCCCTCATGCAGCCGGTCGAAGCCCTCGTTGATCCCGTCTAACGTCAGCTTGCCGCTCATCAGCCGGTCCACCGGCAGGCGTCCGGCACGATAGAGCGCGATGTAGCGCGGGATGTCGCGCGTGGGCACGCACGTGCCGATGTAGCTGCCCTTCACCGTCCGCTCCTCCGCCACGAGCTGCACCAGGGGCAACGCAAGCGCCGCGCCGGGTGGCGGCAGCCCCGCGGTGACGGTGGTGCCGCCGCGCCGGGTGATGGCGTAGGCCAACTCCATCGCGCGCACGGCGCCGGCCATCTCGAACGCAAAATCGACGCCGCCGCCGGTCAGGGCGCGCACCTGCTCGGTGGCGTCGGGATCGCGGGCGTTCACGGTATGCGTGGCGCCAATCTGCCGGGCCAGCCCGAGCTTGTCGTCCGCCAGGTCGATGGCGACCACCTGGCGCGCCCCGGACGCGATGGCGCCCAGCACCGACGCCAGGCCGACGCCGCCCAGCCCGATCACCGCCGCCGTTTCACCCGGCCGCAGCCCCGCCGTGTTCACCACCGCGCCCACCCCGGTCAGCACGGCGCAGCCGAACAGCGCGGCCTCGTCCAGCGGCAGGTCGGGGTCGATCCGCACCAGGGACCGGCGGGACACCACGGCATACTCGGCGAACCCCGACACGCCAAGGTGGTGGTTCACCGGCGCACCATCGCAGTGCAGCCGGCGGGCGCCGGACAGCAGGGTGCCGGCGCCGTTCGCGGCAGCGCCGGGTTCGCACAGGGCGGGGCGGCCCTCGGCGCAGGGCAGGCAGTGGCCGCAACTGGGCATGAACACCATCACGACGTGGTCGCCCGGCGCCAGGTCGGGCACGTCCTCGCCCACCCGCTCCACGATGCCCGCGGACTCGTGCCCCAGCGCCATCGGCATCGGCCGCGGCCGGTCGCCGTTGATGACGGACAGGTCGGAATGGCACAGCCCGGCAGCGGCGATCCGCACCAGCACCTCGCCCCGGCCGGGCGGGTCCAGCTCGACGGTTGCGATGCGGAGCGGCTTGCTGACGGCATAGGGTGGCAAAGCGCCCATGCGGTCCAGGACAGCGGCGCGGATTTTCATGACGAGTGTTCCATCAGCTCTGCCCGGATGGCGGCGGCGTGCCGCACCGCACGGTCCACCCAGGGTCCGGCTGCGGCGATGACGGGCGTGAGGTCAAAGGCGCTTTCCAGGTCGGCAGACATCCCGTGCAGGGCGGGGTTCCCACCCAGGACCGCGTGCAAGGTGCTGCCGGTCTCGCGAACCGTGCAGGCCGCATGCTCAACGAGCGTGTGCGCCTCCGCGCGCCCCAGCTTGCCTGCCAGCCGGGCCGCGGCCGCGTCGGCGAACAGCAGGCCGCGGGTCAGGCCGAGGTTGGCCTTCATGTGCGCCGTGTCGGCCGTCAGCCCCTCCGCCAGCGCCCGAGCCTCCCGCAACGCCCCGCTTGCCAGGCCGAACAGCATCGGCAGCGCGTGCCATTCGGCGTGCCACAGCCCGGCCGGACGCTCATGCGCGGCGGCCATGGCGTTGAATAGGGTTTGCACGTGCCCGCCCGCCGCCGCATGGGCCGCCAGGATCACGGTCGAGGACACCGGATTGCGCTTGTGCGGCATGGCGGACGACCCGCCGCGGCCGGGCACATGGGGTTCGGCGACCTCGCCGACCTCGGTCGAGGCCAGGCTCGCCACGTCGGTCGCCATCTTGGCCAGGCTGCCCAGCAGCATCGTAACCCAACACCCGGTCTCTGCCACCCGCCCCCGCAGCGTGTGCCAGGCCAGCGGCGTCGTGCCCAGCCCTAGTTCCTCGGCGAAGGCGTCCAGCACTGCCGGCCCGCTTTCGCCCAGCAACGCCAGGGTGCCGACCGGGCCACCCAAGGACGCCACCAGCAGCCTGCGCCGGACCGGGAACAACCCGCTGGCGGCATCGGCGATGCCGGTCATCCAGACCGAAACCTTGTATCCGAACGTCAGCGGCGCCGCATGTTGCCCGTAGGTGCGGCCGACGCAGGGCGTGATGCGGTGCGTCTCCGCCATCGCCATCAGCCCGGCCAGGATACCGTCCAGCTCGGCCGCAACCAGGTCCAGCGCCCGGCGCAGTTGCAGCACCAGGCCGGTGTCCAGGATATCCTGCGTCGTCGCGCCCTTATGGAAGGACCGCGCCAGGTCCGCCGGCAGCCGGGCCTGCAGGGCGGCGATGAACGGGATCGTCGGCACTCCGGACACCGCCGTCTGCGCGCCCAGCGCCGTGAGGTCCAGCGTGCCGGGATCGACTGCCGCGATCGCTGCGGCCAAGCCGTCCGGCACGAAGCCAAGCCGGGCCTGCGCCCGTGCCAGCGCCGCCTCCGCCTCGATCATCGCACCCAGGCGCGCGGCGTCGGAAAAGCAGTCCGCCATGGCAGCCGTGGCGAACAGCGGCCCCAGCAGCGCGGAGTCCAGCGCGGCGAAGGTCACGCCGCGGGGCGCAGCCGCAGCGCGGCGCGGGCCTCGGCCGGAGTGGCGACCTTGCAGCCATGCCGCGCGACGGCCTCGGCCGCCATCCGCACCAGCTCGGCATTGCTGGCCGCCAGGCGGTCCTTGCTAGCGCGCACGTTGTCCTCCAGCCCCGTCCGCACCGCGTCCGCGCCGCGGGCCAGCACCCAGTCCATCACCACCGACTGGAACCGCCCGATCCCGGCGCCGGTCCAGGTGGCGCGCGGCAGCACGCGGCGCGTCTCGTCCAGCAGGATGTCCAGCAGCCGCTCCTCCGCCGGCATGGCATTTTTCACGCCCATCACGAACTGCACATGCGGCGTCTCGGACATCAGCCCGGCCTGCACCAGCCGCGCCGCGCCGTGGATGTGGCTCAGGTCGAAGATCTCGATCTCCGGCGCAACCTCGTGCTGCTTCATGCGGGTGGCAAGGTCCACGACCAGCGTCGGCGCGTTCTCATAGACGATGGACGGGAAGTTGACTGACCCCGTGGACAGCGACGCCATGTCCGGCCGGTGCTGCAAGGCATTGCCGCGCGCCGCCTGGTCCCGCCCGCGCCCGCCAGTGGAGAACTGCACGATCATGCCGGGGCAGTGCTTCATCACGCCCTCCTGGACTTGGTGGAACAGATCGGGGTCCGACGACGGGTTCTCCTCGGCGTCGCGCACATGGATATGGACCAGGCTGGCCCCGGCCTCGAAGGCCTCGTGCGTGGACTCGACCTGCTCGGCGGGGGTGGTGGGGACGGCCGGGTTGTCCTTCTTGCGTGGCACGGACCCGGTGATGGCGACGGCGATGGTGACGGGCTTCATGGGGTCCTCGCGGGTTCGGCGGGTGGGCAGGCGGAGGGCGGACAGGTTGTGGTCGCTCCAGGCGTGCGCTTCCCCTTGCCGCCCTGGAGGGCTACGGTCTCTGGTATCTTGCAACAAGAACCGGGGCCGCCCATGAAGGCAAGGCCCCAAAACGGGAAACGATCCATGGACGCTGCCGCAGCAGTCCCAGACACCCTGCACAGGAGACCAAAGTGGCTGTGAACAAGGTTTACCCCGACGCGGGCGCCGCGCTGGCGGACGTGCTGCGGGACGGCATGACCATCATGTCCGGCGGCTTCGGCCTGTGCGGCATCCCCGGCGTGCTGATCGCCGCCATACGCGACAGCGGCGTGAAGGACCTGACGATCATCAGCAACAACGCCGGCGTGGACGGCGCCGGGCTGGGCCTGCTGTTGGAGAGCAAGCAGGTCCGCAAGATGATCTCCTCCTATGTCGGGGAGAACAAGGAGTTCATGCGCCAGTACCTCGCCAAGGAGCTGGAGATCGAGTTCAACCCGCAGGGCACCCTGGCCGAGCGCATCCGGGCCGGCGGCGCGGGCATCCCCGCCTTCTTCACCCGCACCGGCGTCGGCACCGCTATCGCCGAGGGCAAGGAGGAGCGCGAGTTCGACGGCCGCCACTACATCATGGAGCGCGGCCTGTTCGCGGACCTCGCCATCGTCCATGCCTGGCGCGGCGACACCGAGGGCAACCTGGTGTACCGGATGACCGCCCGCAACTTCAACCCGATGATGGCCACCGCCGCCCGCATGACGGTGGCCCAAGTCGAGGAGCTGGTATCCCCCGGCGAGCTGGACGGCGACGCCATCGTCACCCCCGGCATCTTCGTGAAGCGCATCGTCGCTGTCCCCGGCGTCGAAAAGCGCATCGAGCAGCGCACCACGCGCAAGCACCTGCAGGAGGCGTAACCATGGCCTGGACCCGTGAGCAGATGGCAGCCCGCGCCGCGCAGGAGCTGCAGGACGGCATGTACGTGAACCTGGGCATCGGCATTCCGACCCTGGTCGCCAACTACATCCCCGAGGGCATCGACGTGCAGTTGCACAGCGAGAACGGCATGATGGGCATCGGCGCCTTTCCCTTTGAAGGGGAGGAGGACGCCGACCTGATCAACGCCGGCAAGCAGACTGTCACCAAGCTGCCCACCACGTCGTTCTTCGACAGCGCCGCCTCGTTCGCCATGGTGCGCGGCGGGCACATCGCGCTGAGCATCCTGGGCGCGCTGCAGGTGGCGGAGAACGGCGACCTCGCCAACTGGATGATCCCCGGCAAGATGGTCAAGGGCATGGGCGGCGCGATGGACTTGGTCGCCGGCGTGCCGCGCGTGGTCGTGCTGATGGAGCACACCGCCAAGGGCGAGCCGAAAATCCTGAAGCAGTGCGGGTTGCCGCTGACGGGCAAGGGCGTGGTGAACCTGATCGTCACCGACCTGTGTGTGTTCGACGTGAACGCGCCAGGTGCGCCGGGATTGACCCTGGTCGATCTGGCGCCCGGGGTGAGCGTCGATGAGGTGCGGCAGAAGACCGAGGCCGGATTCGCCGTGCATCCGAGCCTGCAAAGCAAGGCGGCGTAGGAGAGGCGCATGACCGACGACCCGAAGGCGGTGGAGGTGCCGGCCGCACTGTCGCCCGATGCCGTGCTGGGCTTGTGGTCGTCCTGGATGGAAAAGGTGGCCAGTTCCGCCAAGGCGATGGCGCAGCCGGCCGCGGGGAACTGGGACGCGATGGCCGGCGGCGTGATGGCGGACAACATGGCCCGCCTCCGCACGGCCATGAACGACGACCCGATGCTGCGGCAGATCGACCAGATGTGGAACGCCAACCCGTTGCACGACGTGGTGCCGGTCGATTGGGCGGCGGTGGCCGGAGCGCTGCGCACGGTGTGGCTGCGTGCCCTGCGAAACCCGGGCACCCTGGCCAAGGCCGCCGTCGAGATGAACGCCAGCGTGCTGCGCGCCGCGACCGACGCCTGGGCCGATGCCACACGCGCCTGGATGGCTGGCGGCGCCCCCGCCGAGGTGCCCAAGGGCGTCGATAAGCGGTTCGCCGCCCCGGATTGGTATGCCAACCCGGCCTATCGCACCTTGAAAGACGTCTATCTGCTGGCCTCCGATTGGCTGATGCACCAGACCGACGCCGACGACCTGGACACGGCTGAGCGGCAACACCTGCATTTCCACCTGCAGCAGTTCGTCGATGCCACCAGCCCGGCATTGATGCTGATGTCCAACCCCGTCGCCCTGCGCCGTGCAATGGAGACCGGCGGCGCCAGCGTGGCCGCCGGGATGCAGAACCTGCTGGCCGACATCAAGCAGGGTCGGCTGAGCATGGTGGACGAAAAGGCGTTCGCGCCGGGCCGCAACCTGGCGCTGGCGCCGGGTAAGGTGGTGCACCGCAACAAGCTGATGGAGCTGATCCAGTACGCGCCCACCACGCCGCAGGTGCGCGCGATCCCGCTGCTGATCCTGCCGCCATGGATCAACAAGTACTACATCATGGACATGCAGCCGAAGAACAGCCTGGTGTCCTACCTGGTCGCCCAGGGGTTCACGGTGTTCATGGTGTCGTGGAAGAACCCCGATGCCTCGATGGATGGCACAACCATCGAGGACTACATGGACCTCGGCCCGCTGGAGGCCAGCGATGTCGTGTGCGAGATCACCGGCAGCGAGACGTTCAACGTCATGGGCTACTGCATCGGCGGCACGCTGCTGGCGATGACGCTGGCCTACCTCGCCAACAAGCAGGACCGGCGGTTCAATTGCGCGACGTTCATGGTATCGCTGCAGGACTTCACCCGGGTGGGCGACAGCGCGGTGTTCATGGACGACCCGGCGGTCGATCTGATCGAGCAGCAGATGCTGGAGCGCGGCTACCTCGACAGCCGCAGCATGTCCAACATGTTCAACCTGCTGCGGTCCAACGACCTGATCTGGTCGAACGTCGTGAACAACTACCTGCTGGGGCAGAAGCCGCCGGCGTTCGACCTGCTGTACTGGAACAGCGACGGCACCCGCATGACCCGGGCGGCGCATAGCTGGTACTTGCGGAACACCTACGTCGAGAACAACCTGATCGAGCCGGGCAAGGTGCATCTCAAGGGGGAGGCGCTGGACCTGGGCCACATTACGCTCGACGCCTACGCGGTGGGGGCGGAGAAGGACCACATCGTGCCGTGGGACGCCGCCTGGCGTGTGACCCAGTTGCTAGGCGGCGACGTGCGGTACGTCCTGGCGTCGAGCGGGCATATCGCGGGGATCATCAACCCGCCGGGCGGCAAAGGCATCTACTGGTCCAACGAGCCCGGCCAGACGTTTGCGGACGCCAACGCGTGGCGCGCGGCCAGCACGAAGCGGGACGGAAGCTGGTGGTCGGACTGGACGGCCTGGCTGGCCGAGCGCGCCGGGGAGATGGGCGCGCTGCCGCCGATGGGCAGCGCGGGCCATCCGCCGCTTGTGGACGCACCAGGAACTTACGTGCTGGAGAAGTAGGCCCCGTCTGCGTCAACTCGCCAGCAGCTCCTTCAGCTTGGCGTCGATGAAGTCCGCGTCCACCGGGCTGGTGCCGGGCCCGCCGGCGAAATGCCCCCAGATCGAGGGGATCACCAGCAGCTTGGCGTTCGGCATGTGCCCGACCTCGAACTCGCTGTCGGCTGGCGGAAAGTAGAGGTCGGTCTCGGCCGGCATCACGTAGGCCTTGGCGGTGATGGCGGCCAGGGCTTGCTTGAAGTCGCCGCCATACAGCTCGTTGGCGCTGATGTCGCCGTGCTGCCACGTCCATAGCATCGTCAGCAGGTTGTTCGGGTCCTTCGGCAGGAAGAACCCCTCCCAGAACGCCACCAGGAAGTCCTCCAGCGACGAGTAGCCCATCGCCTTGAGATCCAGCTCCTCACGATAGAACGCCTGGGAGAACCCCCACCCGGCATAGACCCGCGCCATGGCCCGCAAGCCCGTCGCCGGCTTCTCCGCGTACCAGCCGTGGTTGAACGCGGCGTCGGCGGTGAGTGCCGCCTTCACGCCCTCCAGGAACACGAAGTTGTGGCGCGAGCACTTGGCCGAGCCGCAGAACGGCGCGATCCGCTCCACCATCGCCGGGAACAGCGCGCCCCAGTGGAAGGTCTGCAGCGCGCCCATGGACCAGCCGGTCACCAGGCGGATGCGCTCGATGCCGAAGTGCTGCGTCACCAGCCGGTGCTGCAGGCGCACGTTGTCGGTGGCGGTGACGTGCGGGAAGCGGGGTCCGTTGTATGGCTCCGGCGTGTTGCTGGCCGACGAGGACAGGCCGTTGCCCAGCATGTTCGGGATGATGATGAACTGCGATGCCGGGTCGAGCGCCTTGCCGGGTCCGATCAGCCACTCGTTGTCGGGGTGCTGCGCGGAGTACCAGGTGGGATAGACGATCACGTTGTCCTTGGCGGCGTTCAGCGTGCCGAAGGTTTTGTAGGCGAGCTTGCAGCCGCGAAGGGTGGCGCCGCCCTGCAGCACCACGTCGCCGGCCTCGTAAACCTCGTAGTCCATGCTAGGAAGCCTCCCTTATCGACCCCAGCGCCCGTTGCTGCCGATGCCACGGAGCCGCTGCCTCACCCGAAACCCCAGTCCGCCGGGCAACAAGCCGCTGCGGATTTGTGCAAGCCTAACCTACCCGCTAAACCCGTCGCAACGCTGCGATGTAGTTCACGGCCAGGTCCGCCCCCGCTCGCCACTCCCGCCGAAGCAGGTCGAACACCATCCCGCTGACCCCCTCCACGCGGAACCCGGCTGGCGCTGCCAGCGTGCCCAGCTCTGCCGGGGTGACGAACTGCCGCCAGTCATGCGTTCCCACCGGCAGCAGCCGCAGCATGTACTCCGCCCCCAGCTTCGCTACCACCAGCGAGCGCAGGGTGCGGTTCAGCGTGGATACGAACAGCAGCCCGCCCGGCTCGGTCAGCCGCGCCAGCAGCCGCAGGAAGGCGCTGACATCGGCGACATGCTCGATCACTTCCAGCGCCGTGACGACCGGGAACTGCGCGCCCTCTGCGGCCAGGTCCTCCGCCGTGCCCATGCGGTAGGCCAGCGGCAAGCCGCGGCCCTCGGCATGGCGACGCGCCGCCTCGATCGCTGCACCGGCGGCGTCCAGCCCCAGCACGTCGTGCCCCAGCCCGGCCAGCGTCTCCGCCGCCAGCCCGGCGCCGCAGCCGATGTCCAGCAGGCGCCCCATGCTGCCACGGACCGGCCCGCCGAACCGCGCCTGGATGCGCCGGTCGATCCAGCCCACCCGCAGCGGGTTCATGTCGTGCAGGGCGCGCATCGGCCCCTTCGGATCCCACCACTGCGCCGCCAGCGCGTCGAACTGCGCGATCTCCGCGGGGACCGCTGATCCCGACGCCGCCGGGATCGCTGATCCCGCTCCTCTGGATTGCACATCCGCCATGTTGCCGCCCCGTCCGGTTCGGACGATATGTGACCCGGCATGGCACATCCCGCAACGGATGCCCGATTCCAAGAGGATAGCGGACGAACATGGCGCGGATCGTGATGAAGTTCGGCGGCACCTCGGTGGCCGACCTCGACCGCATCCGCGCGGCGGCCACCCGGGTCAAGCGCGAGGTGGACGCCGGCCACCAAGTCGCCGTCGTGGTATCCGCGATGTCTGGCGTCACCAACCAGCTCGTCGGCTGGTGCCAGTCGCTGTCCCCGCTGCACGATGCCCGCGAGTACGACACCGTGGTCGCCACGGGCGAGCAGGTGACGACCGGCCTCATGGCCATCGCCCTGCACAACTTGGGCATCGAGTCGCGGTCCTGGGCCGGCTGGCAGATCGCGCTCCGCACCGACGACGCGCACGGCCGCGCCCGGATCGAGTCGGTGGACGGCGCCCCGCTGCTCGCGGCGATGAAGGCCGGGCAGGTGCCCGTGGTGGCGGGCTTCCAAGGCGTCGGCCCCGGCGACCGCATCACCACCCTGGGCCGCGGCGGCTCCGACACCTCGGCCGTCGCATTGGCCGCCGCCCTGAAGGCCGACCGCTGCGACATCTACACCGACGTGGACGGCATCTACACCACCGACCCCCGCATCACCGCCCGCGCCCGCAAGCTGGACAAGATCGCCTATGAGGAGATGCTGGAGCTGGCCTCCGTCGGCGCGAAGGTTTTGCAGACCCGCAGCGTAGAACTGGCGATGAAGGAGCGGGTGCGCGTCCAGGTGCTGAGCAGCTTCGAGGACAAGCCTGGAACCCTGGTGGTGGACGAGGACGAGATCGTGGAAAAAGCAATGGTGTCCGGCATCGCCTACTCGCGCGACGAGGCGAAGATCACGCTGCGCCGCGTGCCCGACCGACCCGGCATGGCCGCCGCGATCTTCGGGCCGTTGAGCGCCGCCAACGTCAACGTGGACATGATCGTGCAGAACATCTCCGCCGACGGCACGACGGACATGACCTTCACCGTCGGCCGCGCCGACCTGCCGCGCGCCCAGGCCATCCTGGCGCAGGCCGCGCACGCCACAGGCTCCGCCACCGTGCTGACCGACCCCGACGTCGCCAAGATCAGCGTCGTCGGCGTCGGCATGCGCAGCCACGCCGGCGTCGCCAACACCATGTTCAGCACCCTGGCGGCGAAGGGCATCAACATCCAGGTCATCTCCACCAGCGAGATCAAGGTCAGCGTGCTGATCGCCGCCGAGTACACCGAGCTTGCCGTGCGTGCCCTGCATACCGCTTATGGCCTAGATGCCTGACATCGCAATTCCCGACTTTCTGCCCGCCGACCCGGCTCAGGCCGTTCTGGACCGGCTGCAGGAGCGGGGCGCGCGGTTCCTGGGCAGCCAGGTGGCGATCATGGGCGGCGCGATGAGCTGGGTCAGCGAGCGCCACCTGGTGTCGGCGATCAGCAACGCCGGCGGCTTCGGGGTGATCGCGGGGGGCTCGATGGGACCGGAGGCGCTGGCGGCCGAGATCGCCGCCACCCAGGCGCTGACCCGGCAGCCGTTCGGCGTCAACCTGATCACCCTGCACCCCCGCCTGCCGGACCTGATCGGGGTCTGCCTGGCCGCGGGCGTCAGCCATGTCGTGCTGGCGGGCGGCATCCCGACCGGCGCTGCAATCCGCCAGGTGAAGGATGGCGGGGCGCGCGCGGTGTGCTTCGCCTCTGCGCTTGTGCTGGCCCAGCGCCTTGTGCGGTCCGGTGCGGACGCGCTGGTGATCGAGGGGTCGGAGGCCGGCGGGCACATCGGTCCGGTGTCGCTCGGGGTACTGGCGCAGGAGATCCTGCCGTATCTGCGCGACGTGCCGGTGTTCGTGGCCGGCGGCATCGGTCGCGGCGAGGCGATCCTGGCCTTCCTGGAGATGGGTGCAGCCGGGGCGCAGCTCGGCACCCGGTTCGCCGCGGCCACCGAGAGCATCGCCCACCCCCGGTTCAAGCAGGCTATTATCCACGCCCGTGCCCGCGACGCGCTGCCCAGCGTGCAACTGGACCCACGCTTCCCCGTCATCCCCGTCCGCAGCCTGGCCAACGCCGGCACCGAACGCTTCGTGCGGCACCAGGCGGAGGCCCGCGCCCGCATGGACTCTGGCGAGCTGACCCGCGAGCAGGCGCAACTGCTGATCGAGCACTTCTGGTCCGGGGCGCTGCGCCGTGCGGTGATCGACGGCGACGTGGAGCATGGCTCCGTCATGGCCGGGCAGTCGGTCGGCATGGTCACCTCCGAGCAGCCGGCCGCCGACATCATCGGCGACCTCATCGCCCAGGCCCAGGCGGCCCTGCTTCTGCGCAGCGGCCTGGCGCCGCGCTAGCATGTCGCAACCCCGTCGGCTGCTGTCCCGCCTGCGGCAGATGATGGCCGCCGGCGTCACCGTGGCAGGCCAGGGACAAGCGGGGCAGGGACAAGCGGGGCAGGGGCGCGCGGGGCAGGGAGGCAGCGCCGCGCTGACCGACCTGGTGCAGCTTGTCGCGGCTGAGATGGTGGCCGAGGTCTGCTCGGTCTATGCCATGCGCCCTGGCGACCTTCTGGAACTCGCCGCGACCGAGGGCCTGAACCCGGACGCCGTCGGCCGCACCCGGCTGCGTGTGGGGGAGGGCATCGTCGGCATAGTCGCCGCAACCGGCACGCCGCAGAACTTGCCCGACGCGCAGAACCACCCTGCCTTTGCTTACCGGCCGGAGACCGGGGAGGACCCCTATGCCTCGCTGCTGGCGGTGCCGGTCCGCCGCGCCGGCCGGGTGCTGGGCGTGCTGGCGGTGCAGAACCGCGCCCCCCGCCGCTACGACGCCGACGAGGTGGAGATGCTGGAGACCGTCGCCATGCTGCTGGCGGAGGTGCTGGCCGCCGCCGGCGCGACCGACGGGGCGGAGCAGGGCCTCAGCGCCACCCTGCCCCGGCGGTTCCAGGCCGCGCCCTTCGCGCCGGGCATCGCCATCGGCCCCGTCGTGCTGCACGGCATCGGTGCCCCGCTGCGCCGCGTGCTGGCGCAGGATGCCGGCCTGGAGATCGTCCGGCTGAACGTGGCCGTCGCCACCATGCGCCGAAACCTGGACGACCTGATCGAGACCAGCCTGCCCGCCGGCGACGCCCCGCGGGAAGTGCTGGAGGCCACCCGCCTGGTCTCGGCCGAGGGCGGCTGGATGCGCCGCGTGCGGGAGGCGGTGACCAGCGGGCTGGCCGCCGAGGCCGCGGTGCACCGGGTGATGAACGAGTTGCGCGAGCGGATGCGCCGCATCGCCGATCCGTATTTGCGCGAGCGCCTGGCTGATATGGAGGACCTCGCTGGACGCCTGCTGGCCGCGCTGGACGGCGGCGGCGAGGTGCCGGCTATTCCGCAGGGCGCCATTCTGCTGGCTCGGCGGCTCGGCCCCGCGCAGTTGCTGGAGTGGCACGCCCGCGGCATCGGCGGCGTGGTGATCGAGGAGGGCAGCTCCGCCGGGCACGCCGCCATCCTGGCCCGCGCCCTGGGCCTGCCCGCGGTGGGCGGCGTGCGCGGCGTGGTTGATGCGGCGGAGGCCGGGGACTCCGCGGTGCTGGACGCCGAGGAGGGCCAGGTGATCCTGCGCCCGGAGGCCGAGGTCCGCCAAGGCTACGCCCGTGCGCTGGATACCCGCATCCAATTGGAGGCTGGGTTCGCCGCGCAAAAAGGCCGGCCATCCCAGACGCACGACGGTGTCGGGCTGACCCTGATGCTGAACGTCGGCCTGGCGCGGGAGGTGGAGCAGCTCGACGGCACCGGCGCCGCGGGGATCGGTCTGTTCCGGACCGAGATCGCCATGCTCGCCCGCGGCGCCATGGCCGACGTGCCGGAGCAGGCAGCGATCTACGCCCGCGTGCTGGACGCTGCCGGAGACCGTCCGGTTCGGTTCCGCACCCTGGACCTGGGCGGCGACAAGATGCTGCCCGACGCGCCGCCGCAGGAGGAGGAGAACCCCGCCATGGGCTGGCGCAGCCTGCGCGTCGGCCTGGACCGCCCGGCGCTGATGCGGCGGCAACTGCGCGCCCTGCTGCTGGCGGCGCAGGGACGCAGCCTGTCGGTGATGTTCCCCATGGTCGCCACGGTCGCCGAGTTCCGCGCCGCCCGCGCGCTGCTGCTGCAGGAGACGGAGCGGGTCCGCCCGCCGCCCGAACGCCTGCAGGTCGGCAGCATGATCGAGGTGCCGTCCCTGCTATGGCAGTTGCCGGCGCTGATGGCCGAGGTCGACTTCGTGTCGATCGGCAGCAACGACCTGATGCAGTTCCTGTTCGCCGCCGACCGCGGCACCCCTGGCCTTGCCGGCCGCTACGACCTGCTCTCGCCGCCGGTGCTCGACATGCTGGATGCCGTGCAGGTCGCGGCCGTGGCGGCCGGGGTGGAGGTGTCGGTCTGCGGGGAGCACGCGGGCCGTCCGCTGGAGGCGATGGTCCTGGCGGCCCTGGGCATCACGACGCTGTCGATGCCGGCCGCCAGCCTGCTGCGGCTGAAGGCGTTCATGGCGGCAGTGGACCTGGGGGGCCTGCGTGCCGTGCTGGGCGCAGCGCGCAGGCACGCGGCGGGGCAGGCCAGCCTGCGGGCGCCGCTGACCTCCTGGGCGCGGGAGCAGGGTCTGGCTGTCTAGGCAGCGGCGCTGGTCACGGTCGGGGGGACTCTGGCACGCAACTTTGTTTCGGGCTATGATATAGTGTTAAGACCCTGTGTCCGAGTCGGGCAAAGCGGATGGTGGATGGCCTCTTGCAGCACGACCGGAATGCCAGGCTTCAGGAGCCGAACCCCATGATGTCCGCCGCAGGCGACGACGGCCCGGCGCTGGGCGTCTCCCGCGTCGGCGCGGAATTGCGTGCCGCCCGGCAGCGGCTCGGCTGGGCGCTGCCAGACGTGGCCGCGACCCTGCGCATCCGCCTGCCGTTCCTGGAAGCCATCGAAGACGGGCGGGTGGCCGACCTGCCCGGCAACACCTATGCCGTCGGCTTTCTCCGAAGCTATGCGGCGGTGCTGGGCCTGGACGCCGGCGAGCTGGCGCGGCGCTTCCGGGCGGAGGCGCACGAGGTGAACCGCAAGACCGAGCTGGCCTTTCCCGTCCCGGTGCCCCAGCGCGGCGTGCCAGCCATGGCGGTGGTGCTGCTGGGCACGGTGGTCGCCGTCGGCGCCTATGTCGGCTGGTACCGCACGTCTGGTGATGCGCGCACGGCCCCGGAGGCGGTGCCCGCCGTGCCGGAACGCCTGGCGCCGCTGGCCGATCGTGTGGCGCGGCCGTCCAACCCATCGCCGCAGGTCGCCTCCATCCTGCCGCCGCCGCCCAGCGGACTTGCGCCGGCCGCCGCCGCGCCTGTTGTGGTGGCGCCGGCTCAACTTCCTGTGCCAGCCCCTGCTCCCGTGCCAGCCCTTGTGCCCGCAGCCCCTCAAGCCGCCGCGCCCTCAGCCGCCGCGCCCGGCGTGCCGGATGCAACCCGCGTCACCCTGCAGGTGAAGTCCGATGCCTGGGTACAGGTGCGCGGGCAGGGGCAGGTGCTGCTGAACCGCGTAATGCGCGGCGGGGAGACCTGGCCGGTGCCGCGCGGAATGCAGGTTACGCTGACGACGGGCAATGCCGGCGGCACCGAGCTGCTGGTGGATGGCGTGCCAGGCCCGTCCCTGGGCCCAACTGGCGCGGTGCGGCGCAACGTGCCGGTGGACGGCGACGCCACCCAGCCCGGCGATGTCAACCGGCCCGCATCGCAGCAGTCGCAGTAGACGCCGCGGGCATCTATATATAACGCACGCCAGATATAACGCACGCCAGCATATCGCGCGCCATCGACCGGCGCCGGGGAGCGACCATGAGTTATCGTCCGTATCAGCAAATCCAGCGCCGCCGGTCGCGGCAGATCCACGTCGGCTCGGTCCCGGTGGGTGGCGACGCGCCGATCACCGTGCAGACGATGACCAACACCTTGACTACCGATGTGCCCGGCACGATCGCGCAGATCCGCCGGGCAGAGGATGCTGGCGTCGATATCGTCCGTGTGTCCTGTCCGGACCAGGAGAGCGCCCTGGCCCTGAAAGAAATCGTGCCGCAGGTGAACGTGCCGATCGTGGCCGACATCCACTTCCACTACAAGCGCGCTATCGAGGCCGCGCAGAGCGGCGCCGCCTGCCTGCGGATCAACCCCGGCAACATCGGCAGCGCCGACCGGGTGCGCGAGGTCGTGCGGGCTGCGAAGGACCATAACTGCTCGATGCGGATCGGCGTCAACGCCGGGTCGCTGGATCGGCACCTGCTGGAGAAGTATGGCGAGCCGAACCCGGAGGCGCTGGTCGAGAGCGCGCTGGAGCATGCGAAAATCCTGCAGGACCACGACTTCCACGAGTTCAAGATCAGCGTGAAGGCATCCGACGTGTTCATGGCCGTCGCCGCCTATCAGCAGCTTGCCGAGGTGTGCGACCACCCGCTGCACATCGGCATCACCGAGGCCGGCACGAAGCGCGCCGGCACCGTCAAGTCCTCCATCGGCCTGGGTAGCCTGCTGTGGGCCGGCGTCGGCGACACCCTGCGTGTCAGCCTGTCCGCCGAGCCGGAGGAGGAGGTCCATGTCGGCTGGGACATCCTGAAGTCGCTCGGCCTACGCCACCGCGGCGTGAAGATCGTGAGCTGCCCGTCCTGCGCCCGCCAGGGATTCAACGTGATCCAGACGGTGGCGACGCTGGAGGAGCGGCTGGCGCATGTCCGCACGCCGATCACGCTATCCATCATTGGCTGCGTTGTGAACGGCCCCGGCGAGGCGTTGATGACCGACATCGGCGTGACCGGCGGCGGCAACGGCCGGCACATGGTCTATGCCGCCGGGCGCACTGACCACACCATCGACGGCCGCGACATGGTGGAGCACATCATCGAGCAGGTGGAGCGCAAGGCGGCGGAGCTGGCCGCGGCGGCTCCCGAGAAGGCGCTGGCGTCTGATAAGGTTGCGGCGGAGTAGATTTGGCAGATTTGCAGCCGGTCCGCGGCACCCGCGACCTGATTGGCGACGACCAGCGCCGCCACGCCCATGTGATCGACACCGCCCGGCGCCTGGCCGGGCTGTACGGCTTCGACGAGTGGGCGACGCCGATCTTCGAGGAGACGCGCGTGTTCGCCCGCACCCTGGGCGACACCTCCGATGTGGTGACCAAGGAGATGTACACCTTCGACGACCGCGGCGGCGACAGCATCACCCTGCGGCCGGAGAACACCGCCGGGGTGTGCCGCGCCCTGGTCAGCAACGGCCTGACGCAGTCCTTGCCGCAGAAGGTGTTCTACGCCGGCCCGATGTTCCGGTATGAGCGACCGCAGAAAGGCCGCTACCGCCAGTTTCACCAGATCGGCGCCGAGCTGATCGGTCCGGCGGAGCCGCTGGCCGATGCGGAGGTGATCGCGCTGGGCTGGCACATCCTGCAGGACCTGGGCGTCAGCGGCGATACCGTGCTGGAGCTGAATACCCTGGGCGACGCCGAAAGCCGTCACGCCTATCGTGATGCCTTGGTGGCCTACTTCGGCGCCCACCGCGAGGCGCTGTCCCCGGACAGCCAGGAGCGGCTGGAGCGCAACCCGTTGCGCATCCTGGACAGCAAGAACGACGGCGACCGCATCCTTGTGGCGGACGCCCCGACCATCCAGGCGGTGCTGACGCCGGACGCCGCCGCATTTTATGACGCGTTGCGTCTGCAACTGTCCCGCCTGGGCGTGCCGTTCCGGGAGAACCCACGCATCGTCCGCGGCCTCGACTATTATAACCACACCGCGTTCGAGTTCGTCACCGACCGCTTGGGCGCACAGGGGACCGTGCTGGGCGGTGGGCGCTATGATGGGCTGGTGGCGCAGATGGGCGGCCCGCCGATCCCTGCCGTCGGCTGGGCGGCGGGCATCGAGCGGCTGGCCATGCTGATGCAGTCGCCGCCGGACGCACCTAAGCCGGTTGCGGTAATCCCGCTCGGGGATGCGCAGGAAGCGGCGGCGCTGGACGCCGTGCAGGCGTTGCGCCGCGCCGGGGTGCGGGCCGAGATATCCTATCGCGGTAACATGAAGCGCCGCATGGAGCGGGCCAACCGCATCAGCGCCCGTGCCGCGGTGATCATCGGCGATGCGGAACTGGCGCGCGGCGTGGCGCAGGTGAAGGACCTGGCGACCGGCGCGCAGTCCGAAGTCGCACTGACCGGCTTGGCTGCGCATCTGGCCGTAGGCAGCCCGGCATGAGCGGCAGCCTGGACTACAAGCTGGACCGCATCGTCGGCCGGGCCGCGGAGTTGGGCGCGCAGCTCAGCGAGGGGCTGGGCGGCGACGGCTTCTCGCGCGCCAGCAAGGAGCTGTCGGAGCTGAACCCTATCGTCGAGCGAATTGGCGAGTTGCGCGCCGCCGAGCGTGCCCAGGCCGAGGCGGAGGTCATGCTGGCCGATCCCGAGATGAAGGACCTGGCCGAAGCCGAGCTATATGAGCTGAAGGACCGCCTGCCTGCCCTGCGCCATGAAATCCGCCTGGCGCTGCTGCCGAAGGACGAGGCCGACGCCCGCAGCGCCATTCTGGAAATCCGTCCGGCGGCGGGCGGCGACGAGGCTGGGCTGTTCGCCGCCGAGCTGTTCCAGATGTACCAGAAGTATGCGGAGTCGCATGGCTGGAAGGTCGAGGTGCTGGAGTACGCCGACACCGGTCTGGGCGGCATCAAGGAGGGCGTGGCCGAGATCACCGGCCGCAACGTGTTCGCCCGGCTGAAGTATGAGTCCGGCGTCCACCGCGTCCAGCGTGTGCCTGCGACGGAAAGCCAGGGCCGCATCCACACTTCCACCGTGACGGTCGCTGTCCTGCCAGAGGCGGAGGAGGTCGATGTCGAGGTGAACGAGACCGACCTGCGCATTGACGTTTATCGCGCGTCCGGCGCCGGCGGCCAGCACGTCAACAAGACGGAGAGCGCCGTCCGCATCACCCATATCCCCACCGGCGTTGTCGTGGCGATGCAGGAGGAGCGGAGCCAGCACAAGAACCGCGCCAAGGCCATGAAAATCCTGCGCGCCAGGCTGTATGAGGCGCAGCGCAGCAGCCTCGCCAACACCCGCGCCGCCGACCGCAAGAGCCAGGTCGGCACCGGGGACCGCAGCGAGCGCATCCGCACCTACAACTTCCCGCAGGGCCGGGTGTCGGACCACCGGGTGGAGCTGACGCTGCACAAGATCGACCGCATCATGCAGGGTGACCTGGACGAGATCGTGGACCGCCTGACCGCCGAGGACCAGGCGGCCCGCCTCGCCGCCCAGGAGTGACCGTCGCCGAGGCGTTGCGCCACGGCGCGGCGGTGCTGACAGCAGCGGGGGTGGACAGCCCGCGGCTGAACGCCCGGCTGCTGCTGGGACACGCCGCCAGGCTGTCGCAGGATGCCCTGTTGCGGGACCGCGATGCTCCGGTGGAGGCGGCCGCCTACCATGCTCTGCTGGCTCGCCGGGCAGCGCGCGAGCCGCTGGCCCTGATCGTCGGCCGGCAGGAGTTCTGGAGCCTGCCGTTCGAGGTGTCCCCCGCCACACTGGTTCCCCGCCCCGATAGTGAGACGCTGATCGAAGCGTCGCTCGCAGCCCGCCCTGACCGGCAGGCGACGCGCCGCATCCTGGACCTGGGCACCGGGACGGGTTGCCTGCTGCTCGCCGCGTTGACCGAGTTCCCGTCCGCCTGGGGCGTCGGCGCCGACCTGGCCCCGGCTGCTGCGGCGCTGGCCCGGCGCAACGCCCAGGCGCTTGGCTTGGCGGACCGTGCGGCCTTCTTGTGCGGCTGCTGGGACAACGCGATCCGTGGGCGCTTCGACCTCGTGCTGAGCAACCCCCCCTACATTCCCACCGCCGAGGTCGCCGGCCTGATGCCGGAGGTTGCAGCGTACGAGCCGCGCCGCGCCCTGGACGGGGGGCCGGACGGGTTGGGCGCCTACCGCGTCCTTCTGCGCCGGCTGCCCAGCCTGTTGCAGCCCGATGGAACCGCGGTCATCGAATTGGGCATCGGAAAGGCCGCGGACGTCGCCGCCATGGCCTCCGGCTTCCACAGCGTTTGGACCCGGCCGGACCTGGCGGGGGTCGCAAGGGCGCTGGTGATCCAGGCCAGCCCCTAAGAAAAAGTTTGGCAGAACGGGTCGGGGACACTAGGTTATTGAGGAAGCGCGGGGCCGAACTGCATCCCCTCTGCATGCGCGTGCAGTGGAGATCGCCTCGCCTGCCGGATCGCTGGGCTTCCGTGATCGGGCATATGGCGATCACTTCCGCTGTGGATATGCGCCCGACCATGCGCCCCGCGGCGGCTGCGAACAGGAAAGCATCCCCGACGAATGAACATGAAGCGTATGCGCGGCCGGAATCACCGGGGCAGCGGAGGCCAGGGCAGCGGCGGCGGCCCAGTCCGGCATCAGAGCGGCAAAGTCCCGCTTAACCGCAACCATGTCTTTGACAGCATCGGCCCTGACCTGCGGGTCCGCGGCACGTCGCAGCAGCTATTTGAGAAGTACCTGCAACTTG
>JAABUX010003503.1_pt1 | contig 20742 bp, 27 predicted proteins | sample 5561851 | NCBI WGS metagenome assembly JAABUX01 (sample SAMN10711883, study PRJNA513361) | rock metagenome | isolation source: Antarctica rocks | place: Antarctica: Victoria Land, Richard Nunatak red sandstone | collected 2016-01-03 | reverse complement strand
TTGGGGGGTAAGTAGCGATGGGGATGGGGATGGGATAGGGGTGGCGAAGGGGTGGGGTGGGATGGGTTGGGAGAGGGATGAGGTTAAGTAGCGATGGGGAGTTCAAGATGTCCTCGTGGAAGTAGCTCCAGTGAAGAGTGGACAGTATACATATACTATAGCTCTTAATATTAATATATAGAACGTTCGACGTGGTTGGATGGTTTTATTATCCGAGACTTGGATATGGGATTAATTTGTTTTGGTTTTATTTTATGTTTTGGTTTGTTGGGGGTCGGGTGATTGAGATAGGGGGTGGATTGGGATGGGGTGGTTTGAGGTGGGCATTAGAGTATATTGTAGCTCTTGAAGTTGATATATACAGCTTTCAACGTCGTCGGAAGGCTCGCTGTGCGAGACTTAGCTATAGGACTGATTTTAGTTTTGTTTAGTTTTGTTCTGTTTTATTAGGGGTTGTGATTAAGGTTTCAAGAGGGATTGTGGGGGAAGGGGGCTATTCGGGACATAGAAGGACAGTTTAGATGCCTTAATCCAGCTATCGAAGATTTGGAAGATGTTATGCTGTTGGTTGGGTGGTTCATGCCAAGATGATGAGTCATCGAGCTTACAAGATTAGTAATGAAAAGCCGGTGATTGGGTGCTAAAAACAGGATCAGACACGACATCTCTTCCCATGTGTCCCCTTCAATATCATGTCTAACAGAAGGTGTAGAACACAACGACAGTATGAAACCACCATGTCTATGATAAGTGAACATCATCGACTGGCATTGCAACAAAATCTCTGCTATTCCCCCTCTGCATTCAAGTCCGGTCGACCCCGCCATACCCAGATCGCCGCGTGTCGAAGAAGAGTGGGACGGGCGTATATGGGGCTGCCATGTGGCGTCACCATGCCCCAGCTGCATGTCATAAACAGCACCATACGCGCTTCCCGCATCCTCTTGGAACCTCCACGGCAATTCGATGGTCGATCCTTTCGCCAAACACGATCCAATCATGAGCCGTCGAACCCGAATAGTGCATGAGATGACTGGACCACCGTCCACATGCGGATCATACCCCACATAATTCGTACACAAGCTCATTGCTCGTATCCTTTCCGAAGTACATCCTCTTGCGGTGGCTAGATATGCAGGTTTGTAATAATAGTCCCCGGTTGCCGAACAGGTTGCGATGAAAGATTGATGCCAATATTTCTTTCTCCCTCAGCTTTCTTATCATCTTTGTACTTGTTTCATCGTCCCACTGCATTGATTTCTTGTCACTCTTGACATTGATACAAGGCGAAGATTCTTGAAGCCGCCAATCGGCAACATGCTGACTACGTGCCTTTTCCTCTGCTTGTACTTTTCCTCATTCAGCCTCGTCACCAGTCAATATCTTCCCAATACCCAGGCTCTTACCACCAAAGAGCTTGAACATCTATACCTCGACGCTGCTCCCAATGGCTTGCTTTCTGCGATTTCACCTTGTTCGAACTACTTTGATCCCAGTACTGGTTCTTCGTCCAATTCTCTTGGGCGCCAGACTGCTTCCGAATGGATCCGGACTGCCTTCCGTAAGATCATCCTCCTTGCTTGATGATGAGAACAACATTATCAATGCAATGCTCAACTTCATCTGCTTCTGCTGGTGGCATGAGATTGACCAAGTTATTATGTGATGCTTTATGAAGACCACTACTGACATGCACAAGACGACTTCGTAACCGGAAACATCTACACACAGACTGGTGGCCTCGATGCCTCCATTGGCTTCGAGACAAACCGCGCCGAGAATGTTGGCCCGGCCTTTAGCGACTCTCTCACCTTCTTCAGCTTTTTCTTCAATCAGAAAGTCTCGAGTACAATCCCTTACTCTCTCTTCCTCTTCTCAGACTAACAACTTTCCAGTGTCCGATCTCATTGCTCTGGGCACCGTAATGGCCACTGGCGCCTGCAGTGGCCCTCGTGTTCAATTCCGCGGCGGCCGCGTCGACGCAACCACCGCCGGTCCAACCGGTAAATCTTGCAGCATTCTTTTCGATGATGGAAGAAACCCGCTATACTTCAAGTTCTCCTAGGAATAGTCCTGCTAATGTCGAATCCTCCAGGCGTACCCGAACCCGAGACCAGTCTCCAAAACACACTCAATCAGTTCGGAAACGCAGGTTTCAACACCGACGATACCATCGCACTAACAGCATGCGGGCACACCATGGGTGGAGTCCACCAATCCACGTTCCCACAAGTCGACACCAGCAACAGTCCTGGTACTTTGGACGGCAGCGATGGCCGCGTAGCGTTCGACGAATCAGTCGCCACCTTCGACGCTAGTACCGTGACAGACTATGTCCATTGGACAGGCGACAAGGGCGGACCGCTAGTCACGACCACGAACGCAACCGTCCAGTCTGACCTGCGTTTGTACGAAAGCGACCAGAACGCCACAATGGTGCGACTGAGTCAATCGAGTTCGTACTTCGCAGGCCAGTGCTCCAGCTTGTTCCAACGCATGATTGAGACCGTACCTGGTACCGTTCGACTCATCAATCCGGCTGTGGACCCTACCACGACCACGAACCTGAAGCCGTTCGGTATCACTCTCAATGTCGATTGGGCGGGCAGCATGACGCTCTCTGGGTCGTTCAGATATGTGCAGGTTGCCGGTGCGGCGCCTGCGCCGGCTACATTGGATGTCGCATTGATTTCAAGGTTGGGGACGCCGACTGTCACGACGACCACCGTTCAGATATCGGCTACTGATACGGGCACTGGCATATGGGGCCCTACACACTCTTACGATTTTACGCTCACTTTCCTTGCTGCGATTGGGATGTCCGGCGTGACGGCTGGTGGGAAAACATTCTCATTTCAAGACACAATGTTCGTAGTGCCAGCCCTCTCATCCGTATCGCCTCAGCCGCCTCCATTCTCCACAAGTCCAAGCATGAACACCGTAGCTACCTACACCACCAACACGACCGTCGCCGTAAGTCCTTCTCACCTATACTCCCTCCCCCCTCCCCCCATAAACTAATCTCTCTCTCCAACAGTACCTAACCACCTCCCCACCCCCCACCCTCACCGCCACCATCGCCATCCCCCAACCCCAACCCGGCACCGTCGCCCCCACAATCTCTACCTCATCCGCAACGCTCACTCTCATCGGCACGTCCAGCGGCTACGCGTTCTACTCGGCTGTAACGACACACAGTGTCAGTGCGAAGCAGGCGTATGGTAGCAGTTTGGACGTGGCGACTTCGGCGGGGGGAGCGCCGGGGGTGATGTTTTATAAGCCGTTTATTGGGGGTGCGTGATGTGGAGCGAATGATTAGCGTTATGATTCTTTACGTTTTTGAGCCATGGCTGAAGAATACGAATGATGTGGTTATGCATGTAATTGGAACAGTCATCGCAGTCTCCGTTCTCTACTCTCCCACCTACCTCCCATCATTGCTTAAGTAATTAATTGCCCCTTTAACCCCGCAACCTTTCTCTTTGCTATTACCTATATCATTCTCTCCCAACCCTCTCACTCTCACTCTCACTCTCATCATCATGTATAATGAATCATCGTAATTATAATAATCAACCCACCTTATATACTTAATGTCATCGAAAGAGGTAATAATGAATATTTGCTTCTTCACTCCAAATGGTGATCTACAACATATATAATCTCTCTCCATCTCTCTCCCATCCTTCTCTCTCTCTCTTTATGTATATATACGATGATCGCTTGATAATTTCTCTCTCTTTGTATACCTTATAGATACGATGATATGATCGCTCGGCACGGACTCGAGACTTTTGCGCCGCTCTATTATAATTATTGTTATTGTTGTTATTGTTATTATTATCATCATCCCTCTACCACTCTATTACTACCAACCTATTACCACAAATCCCTATCCTCTTACACCACTCCGCCATCCTCATCCTCCCACCACTCCGCCATCATCATCACCACCACCACCACCCACAAAATCCCCCCTCCCCTTCCTCAAAACAATCGCCGCCATCTCCACCCTTCCATCACGCCCCCATAACCTTCTCTTCTATACAATATGTCCTGATTCCATAATATCTCTCTTGAACTTGAAAGGAAAATGTTATGGTGAATGTTTTTTTTAGAGGATTGGATTGGATGGTGTGTATATATATATATGTGGTGAGGAATGGCGGTGCGAAGGTACCATCGTCTGCACGGCTGCATCACTTGAATCAATGCATCCATCAAACCCACCTGTCCTTATAACAAAACATTCTTTCCACTTGAGAGGTCTTGTGTCTTGCAGGCTTGGTTTCTGCTACTGGAGTTCTTATAGGGTTGGCGATATCTTCAGTATATTTTAGTAGCTTTTGAGAGATGGATTGAATGATAATCTTTTCAATACACGTTGCCTGTGTTATTTTTGTGATCTTTGGTGATTACGCTAGATAGTGGACTTACTGTTTGAAAGAAGAGATGGAGCGGGTGATATTGATATATATATATATATATGAGATTTTCATGGATGAAGTTACGGCACTGTTTCTCTATCATACCACCGTCCATGACGACGATGGAAAATCCACACGTTGTTCGAATGATGGCGTGGCTTGTGGACTTGGATATCCACGTGGAAACCCTGCGATATTGGGGGGGTTTCAAACCTTTGTTGTAGAATTTCAGGCACTGCGTGCACATGCCTAAAGTACATTGGCTGTTTTGGTCCCTACCGATCTTGCATATCGGACTCTTTCTTGGAACCGAGAACGCACCTCAACTAGAAAGAAGGCCGCAACGAGAGAATCCGACTCGGCCTGGGAATATCGGAACGAGAACGTTACGCGTTCTGTAGCGAGATTCCATGATCGTTTGGCATCGGACATCGAATATGATCTCTTCGAGGCAAAAGTGCCTGAAGCCTTGGGAAATCTGAGCAGGACTGCGATTATGTTGAGGGATCCTTTCGTGGTAAAAGTACGTCAGTCCAATACTAGATGGGGAACTAAAGACTTCCGCTGCTGCTGTTCTCACGGCATCATCACGTTCCTGGCCAGATCATTTCGCTTCTTCATCGCTTCATACAGCTACGGCTTACGATATCTCAATATCTGTTCACAGCAAGAGGGCGCTCGATTCTCGGGATCTAAGCCTTCATACCGCCAACGAAGTCAGTGGGCCTCTTAGGTCTTACTGATCTCTTCGATATAGTGATCGACTATATCAACCACGCCGAAATCGAAGCGGCGTACAACACCAAGAACTGAGACTCCAAAATGCAAAGATGGTGTTTTGTTGGGGAAGTCGTTGCTTCGGTCATGGGGTTGGTACAAAAAGTTCATAGCCTGATAGAGTCAGGAAAAGGCTTGGATAGTGGATACGTGTAAGTTGGGTGGAGGGTTTTGCACGATCTGCGGGATGTGAGATGAGAGTGGTTGTGAAAGAGGTATGGTATGAGGAAAGCTGGTTGTGAATAGTATATAGAGCAAAGGCAAGTTGGTATGGTGGTGATAGTATGGGTTAAGAAGAATTCAACGGAGGAGGAGGGTTGTGGAATGCGAAATCAGCTTCCGGCATGCGGATCGATGGGTTACACTCCTTGAGCAGGCTCGACTCGAAGGTACTCCTAACGCTCGCGGCAAAGTTTTTTCCTGAGCGCAGAGAGTGGAGTGAGGTTGAGAGTTGAGTTATACTACCTTGATGGATGGATGGATCAACGTGCAAGGGAGGTATAACCTTAGTAAAATGTACTCATGAATCCTGTCAGGGTTCTAGGGTTGTGGGGTGATGTCCTTTCTTTCTCAGGTGGGTGGATAAGAAGAGGTAGTCGCGTCGGGCTCGTCTGGATGAGAGTGTGCGACGAGTTGATCCAGAAAGATGACCCAGTGATCTTGCAGTACGGAGATAACTGGAAGAAGATTATATTTACCTCAAGAAGGAGAGACCCTTTCCTAAAAGAAATCAAAGAACTTATAGCGAAGAAGGCTCTTTATTGTGTAGCTACGTGATCAAAGTGCTGCCTCCATAATGCCGTCATCGACCGCCCGTCCCATCCTGGAAGAAGATGGGGAAGCGATTTGTGTCTCTGTAGTATCGATCACACCGTCCGGACCTCTTCTGGTGTGATATTGAACACTGTCCACGGTCCCACCTCTTATCCTTTGTGGCATGAGATCAGAAAGTCAAGGAGGCTGCTAGCCGTCTTTGATGGTGTGGTTAGCTAAGCCGATAGACTTGGTAGAAGATTCTCGTTTGAGACACAGACCACTCGAGCACCTTCTCCGCGGTATTCAGAAGACGTAGTGAGTCTCTTATGTTCAGGTATAGTAGGAAGCGGTCGAGCTGCTGAATTCGTTTTGTAGTACAATGCAATACAGATAGCCGTTGATGCAAGGAGTTGGAGGAACGCATCCGGGTAGTTGCCTAAATTTTACTATGGAGCCAGCCCGGAAACGAGCTTCCAATGCAGTCGATTCCCTATCTGTTCATGTGAACGAATGTCAACGGCTCTCTGAAGATATGTTTCGGAGATCCTGCGGCTGTGTGGTCATGTCTCCTTCGCAGATGGAACCTGATCCAATCATATCTGATGACTGGTCAAGGGAGGACGCCTAGAGGTCTGAATTTGTCTAAAAGTGAGACGAGTCTCAACAATGTTGCTAGAACTTTGACGTAAAAATCTTCCGAAAGACTGGTAATTACGGAGGTGGGAGGATCTTACTTCCTTGTTGTCAGCTATCTTTAGCCTAGAGACTTCTTGTAGAACTAGAGCAACCCTCACTTAGTCCCGGGAGCTCCTGCTTTGGAACGCTTGTTGAATGGCATGAGACATAAGCACATGATTTTAGGTGTAGTGCAATAGTCAATAGTATCGATAACTGAACGTCTATAGCTATATAGGAAAGGAGGAAACGATTCTAGTGCATGCCAAGACCACTTGATTTGTCATCAGCCGATATTGACCCGGACTGATCCCCAACAAGGCCTCTCTACGAAGACAGCATTGGCCCAACATAGGCCTAGGACCCACAAGAAGCTTAGGTGCACATGAGTGCTGGGCAAATTTCGACATTTTGTGGTCAAGTAGCAACGGGGAGGGCGGTAACGAGGACGTGCGCGTCTTCTTATGACATTCTGTGCAAGAAGTTGGCACCGGCGACAGTACAGTCGCCACAGCGCGCAACCTAGGGATCCCCTCCTTCGCACACGCTACTCCAAAGACCTACCCCGCCGTCAAGCTCGCCATCTTAAAGCTCAGCGACATCCAACCAGCCTTTGCAACCGCATTCGATAAGTTCGGCCGCGTCGATTTGGTCAACAATGCAGGGTACAGTAGACTTGTTGAAGAGCTATCAGATAGCCAGATCGGAACACAGAAGGAAGTCCATTTTTGATCGTTACGAGGATGGCTGTGGAGGCCATGAGGGATTAGAAGCCCAGCGGGGGATGGTCTAACACGTCACCTCTGCCGGAGGCCGATGAGGGCAAGGCTTCTTCACACACCCCCCGGAATTTGAACCCTACTAACATCGAGACTCGCATAGAGTGCCAATGTTCGACATCTACTGCACCTCCGAACAGGCCGGACGAAGGCTCCACCGAAGCCCTCTTCTACAAAGTCAAACCAGAATGAAACATCCACTTCACATGCGTCGAGCCCGGCGATCTCCGCACCGAATAGACTGGACGCTCTGTGAACTTCCACGCACTGCGCCATCCAGCCTACAACCACATGAGCGCCGAAGAAGCAATAGCAAAGCGGCGATTATGGAGGAGCAGCCGTTGAAGGTGACTGTGGAGGGCAGATGCGTGTAAAGCGATAATGGCGAAGATTTAGGCGTACAACATAGGGAAAAAGTATAGGAGGTTTGAGGGCTGAGTAACAATACCGACGTTGAGGGGTTAAAGCTTTTTGAGATGGCTGGGTTGGATGTGTTTGGGTGGCTATACTGAGGTGCTGCGGGTATTCTACATGAGCATTGTATGTACACGGCAGAGCTCGTCGCAAGCCTTGCAAGTCATGGTATTGATAGCCTTGAAATACAACGGTCTTGAAGGAGGTGCTTCCCAGACCAGTCTAAAGAAATCCCGCAGGACAAGAATTCGCTGACCCCCTAATGTTCCCAGCTTCCAGGTCCACCACATTCGAATCCTCCACAGCATCTTCATATTCATCGGCTTCATCGGAGTCATCGCTATATGTGCGTCCATACCCATGCCTCGACTGACGAGCATCGGCCGTAAGCTTTTCAGACTCGTACATGGTAGTCAGAGCAGAAGGTTGCTCGAGGAGACCCTTCTCCATCAAGCTCTCTCTGCTCCTCGGTCTTTCAGGATTCTCGTTGAGAACGAGTAGGAACTTATCAAATGCATGTATCAACTCGTCCGTCACATCAACCCGTTCCGTTAGACGTTTCGCAAAGTCTCTCAAACTGTTATTCGCGTCATATTTCAACTTGGAGTAGTTGGTCTCTGCGAGTAAATTGACTGTTTCAACATCTGCGTACAACGCTGTGATCTCAAGTAAGTTGGGGACTTTGAGACGCGGACATGTGCTGAACTCTTCCCAATGCTCCAGAAGAAGTTCAAGAACTCCATGGCTGTTGTACATGATCGCGGTCGTCAGAGGAGTTTGTTGATTGATGTTAGCAGCGTTGAGATCGGCGTTGTAGTCCAGCAGCAATACGGCGAACCTGACGTTATCGGTCCGAGAAGCATGAGTGAGGGCAGTATTACCGTCGACCCCTGTGCTGTCAACCTGAGCGCCGTAGGTCAACAGATACTTGAGCAGGGTAGGATCTTTGGTGTTACGAGCAGCACAGTTCAGTGGGCTACCAAGTTTAACACCGGGCGGGAGCATTGGCTCTGCCAGAGCACCAGCCTCAAGCAGCAGCTTCACACATAACGTATGGCCCCGATCGGCAGCATACGAGACAGGTGGGGCAAGGTACATATCCATGACGTTAGGATCGGCATTGTGATCGAGGAGGGTTTGAACGGCGTGGTGATCCCCTCGTGCAGCCGCCCACAGCAAAGGAGTACGACCCATGGCATCGGTTACGTCGATGGAGTCAGGGGTTTCAGCAATTGCCTCTTCCAGAGAAGACAATAGAAGCCCGACAACAATTTTGTGCAGCTTGCCAAAACTTTGCTCCTCGATCCAGTCGCTCGCAGCTGTGAGACATCGAATATCTTCCTCGGCCTCCTGACTAAGCCCGCCTTGGAGGAGGTTGTCAAAAGCTTTGTGACGAGTGCTATTGTCAGTCTTTGCCACCGGTCTGCGTAACGGTTAGCGATTTCATCAGGTCGAGTAGCAGGTGGGGATAGACCTGTAATCTGCATCAGAACCCGCCAAGGTCAAGAATCTAGCAGTCTTGTACTGCTTTGAGTACAGGGCCCACTGGATAATGTCAGTCCAGGGTAGAGCCTGAGCTTCCGGGACCATTCTGTGACTTACTCGAGATAGTGTGTAGCCACGAGTACTGCTTACGTCCCAGGGAGATGCTAGGTCACGTCTGAACAAATCTTTCAGGCCCTCGATATTCCCATGCATGGCGTAGTGGACACACTGGGCTGAATCCGGCACTCTTCTAAGCGACCTTAAGCTGAATTGCGGTCCCATGCTTGCGTGGTAGCCCACCTGCAGTCGTACAATCTGGGACCAGAAGACACCAAGCGGGAACCAGTATTCCACGGACACTCGCGGCGCTCGGGAACTCTTACATGCCTGGTGGCTGCACTTGGTACTCAGACTCGGAATTCCTGCTGTGCCGACGAAAAGCTGGCCTAGTACGCGATCGATGAAAGCTGGTGCAGGTGCTTTGGCCTGCGTATGGCAGGAGCAAACGCAAGTCATTGGACAAGCCGAAGTATGTTGACTGACGCTGATCGCAACGCCTTCGGTTTTGGGGATACCGTTCTTGCGCTGCGGTGATTCCGAGTCCTGAGACGGCACTTGTCGACGGACCTTTGGAGGGCGACAGATGAGTGGGTCTAATCTCGCATTTTGGTCGGTCAAGAGCTCGGTAGTGGTGGCCTCCATCTGCGCGGTGTGCTTCTGAAGCCATCCCTCCATCCCGTTCTCGACCATCTTTGAAGTAATAAAAGGGAGGAGTGAAAGCGTGTTAATAAGGTCGTCCCGCAAACGACTTTGGCCGCTAGTGATGGAGGTTGTCAAAGGATGATCTGGTTATAGTTAGGTCTGACGTATGCGGGTCGGTGTCAAAAGGGTAAAACATAATCGGCAGTGAGTCCGGAGATGAGTGATTTGCAGCGTTGTCAGATTAACTTGGGCTTTGCGAGCAGGTCTGTGACATCACAGTCGGCAGCTTCACAAATCTGTTCTTGAAAGCGCTGGCGACGCTCGGCAAACTCTTCGACTTGAGAGACAACGAGCCCTATATCGTTGACTTCATTCTTCACCGCGCACAGGGGTAGCTCCTCGATGAGTGCGCGCAAGTCGGCGATCGCTCGCTTTGCCGACGCAGCTCGCAATGACTGAACTAGGGTCCATCCAACCCGCCCATATCTGTTGTATCCTGGGAAGTGCTTTGAGCCTTCTGTCTTTCGTTGGCGAGATGCAGACTCAGTGAGGGGTGAGGAGCAGCAATGGGTGGCAAGGCTGAGACTCCCCTCCTGACGAAAGAAGCGGAGAGCAGAGATTGGAAGGAGGCCAATACTGTGATTTTACAAATACCCACGGAACGCAACGTAGACAGTGCAAGTGCATTGTATGAAGCGTGAGCAATATTCGGGCGAATGCTCAGAGTGGTATCTGTATCGGAGAACAAGATGGCCACCAGACAGCCGGTAGCCAATGACATTGGACAGGTGGCTTATCTTATAATCAAGGGTGCTTATTGCAAGGGGGGTTAGAGCCTAACATTCTCACGACGCCCACTTCCCCCTTTCCCTGGAGGATCTATCATCGCGCAAGGAATCGCAGACTTGAAAGTTCTTTCCAATCACACCCATCACACTTACAAGCTGTCAAATTAAATGCGAGCGAACGTTTCTGCAGATCCAAAGGCTGCGATATACCACCATGAAGTTCGGTCGGAACTATTACAAGCATCAGATAGTGGAATGGGCCGATGCGTACATGAACTATGCCGCCTTGAAGAGACTTTGTAAAGAATCTACAGCAAGTACTATTCTCCAAGGTAAGAGACAGATCAGGGGATTTGTCGATTGCCTATCCCCAGGAGCACTTCACGAAATCCATGATTCTGACCACTTGGAATACCTAGATCTTGCTGTAGGGTGTATGGGTGCAATTGACACAATCGATCAATTCTATGGCGACAATTACACTACCTTGCTCTTCAAGTTACCTTTTGAAATGAAAAGTCAATTGCGAGATCCAATCTACGATATTCACGTGGGGTTTACGGGCAACTTCGACAGCTATGGATTGGATTACGTCGAGTTGCAGCACCAGAAAGCAGCCTTTATTGAGCTTGTAGCGGAGTTCGACAAATTGCGATGGTACGGCCGTGTTAATACCGATGGCTTTCGAAAGATCATTTGCAAAATCCGCTCCCTAGGCACAAATGGTGTTCACATCGCGGCTCAGATTGAGAAAACCCTGTGCAGATTGGAATTCGCTACCCAGGCTCAGTGTGTGAGGGTCTTGGGGAATCTGCACAAGATCATCGCCTTAATTACGCCAGCACTACAGAATCTTCCGAAGGAACCCCCGAAAGTCCAGGATAGCTTCTGCATTCGACTTGCGAAAGTCAATCCTTTCATCCCTGCACTTCCGTTCTTTCGTGTGATCGAAAACGACGATTCTCTCGAGCTTGGAAGATTGATCGACAACACCTGTAGGGGAGACTTGGCTTTCTCGCGCACGGAGTTCCTTCACGTCCTCTTTCAATGCTCAATTCGATGTTCCTACCACTCGTGGGTGGATGTCTTGATATCGCGTGCCATTTCCCAGGATGCGGTTGTAGTGATCGAGAGTTGCCTTCGAAATGTCATTGCTGAGCTTTGCTGGTCGACCAGCATAGCTCAGCAAGCGAACCCATCTAGCTATGGGACGTCTCTTTCCCTTTTGACTTATGTGCTCGACCGCTTGCTAGCTAGGAAGCTCGACCTGCTTTATAAGCAGGATTATCTCGGACGAATACCTCTTCATTACGCCTGTGAATGTGATTCGGCAGAGGTATGTGGGATTATCTTGAAGTCCATGAAAGCTTGGGAACAATTTGATGCAGGAGATACTGAATCAGCCATCTGGCTTAAAGACATGCAATTACGAAGCCCGATCCAAATCTCCGTCCTCGGTGGTCATCTGGCGGTCACAGAAAAACTGATTCACTTCGAGGGCCGCAACAATCGTAGTGATCTCGCTGCACTCCGACCATGCAATAGTGCGGCTTCCAGCGAGCTTCTACTATGTGCAATCAAAACCAACTTCACAGAAGCTGTTACATGTCTCTTGAATTTCGACGTGAATGTCAACTGCTCCGATGCGTTAGGACAGACGCTTCTTTACCTTGCGGCTCGGTCTGGAAACGAAACCTTTATCAGCCTTCTGTTGCGCTACAAACCTGTCGTTGACAGGCCTGAAACCACTAAGAATTGGACTCCACTTATCATCGCAAGTCTAGCGTGTTTCACTACCATAGCCGAAATTCTCCTTAGACATGGGGCCAATGTCGAGCACCGTGATCACGCAGGCTGGACAGCGATCGATCATGCCAGCTATAGGGGCTACATTCCACTTGCGAAGGCTCTCTCCGAAGCAGCACCGGACTTGTCTCACAAGCAAGCCGCAGAACTCCAGCATCAACTCAATACATCTTCGAAACGAAAGCTCCTGGCGAGAGGACAACCCCGTCGCACCGTCTCAACAACTGAGAGTCACGTTGTAGTAAATCTGGGCTCCCTGGACTCGCCAAATCCCACACCAGCGGTATGCCTAAGCCCACACCTGATCGAAAACCCTTCCATCATACATCCCAAGTCTTTGTTCTCTCTCGGAGTCTCAATGGTGGGTACGGCAAACCCACCTTATACAATCCCACTACCGCTGCTTGAAGATGCAACCAACAAACCTTGGACTTTCACCACTATCGAACCTATGAATGCGAAATTAGTCTTCGAAGTTTTCCGCAATGAATCAGTCAATACCGAGGGCCGCGAGTTGGTCGGGAGGGGAATGGCTCTCCTTGACAGTTATAAACGATCTCACGCTACGAAGCGAGAGAGCCTCAGCAGAGATTTTACAGTTCCTATTCTGTCAACGGTGGGCTTAGAGTACATTGGAGCGGTCATTTTCAGCTTCATCATATCGACACCGCTCGTATTGCCAGATACCCCACTTATTAATACTAGAGCATTGTGGTCCGAGAATGGCTCGTCAAAGGTCGTCGGACATCGAGGTAATCTTATTACTTGTTATCCATGTTCCTTCGCTGATGAAAGTCAGGCTTGGGGCAGAATTTATTACCCGCTATAAGACTACAGATTGGAGAAAATAGCATTCAGGTGCAAGTCTATACCTATGTAACCTGATATCGACACTGACAGTATCCTACAGTCATATCTGTCAGCCGTGCATTTGGGAGCTTCATATGTCGAGGTAAGTTTCTGGGCCCAAGAATAAGAGATAACGTTATTGATTAACACTCACAGCTTGGTAAGCCTGTACCTCAAGATACTGAGAGTGGCTTACTTTGCAGATGTGCAATTGACCAAGGATCATATACCGGTCATCTATCACGACTTCCTAGTCTCTGAGACTGGAATTGACTCTCCGATGTATACTATCACATACGAACAAGTGCATTTTCGGTTGCGATCATCGGACACCAGTCATCCTAAAGATCATAGTTCATGCATATCAACAACGAGCAGTCTGATCAGCGTCTGCCTGCTGTACCCTGCGAAGCAGAGACAGAATATTCAAAGACACCTATGAGCAAAAAAGTGCGTACTCTTTCCGTCAATGCTAGCGACGGTGTCGAAACAGAGGCCTTTATGGCCAGGGTCAAGCATACCTTCGACTACAATTCTAGAGGATGTAAAGGCAACACGAGGGGCGATTTCATCCACGATACATTCGTCACCTTCGAACAGCTCTTGAGAAACCTACCACTAAATATCGCCTTGAACATTGAAATTAGTAAGTTACAACCTCCTATGGTATCACAGCAGATTATCGAAAATCGTAGAATACCCCATGCTCTCGGAAGCGACACTCAATTGGAACATGGACCCGTTTTTCATCGAAGCCAATTTCTTTATCGATACCACTCTCCTGTGTCTCTCGAAACACATCTCTACCCGAGCCGTTCTACTGTCCTCATTCAGCCCCGAAATTTGCATCATGCTGGCCCGTAAGCAATCCCGCTGGCGATTCGTCTTCTGCACGGATTCCGGCAATTTGCAACCGACTGATGTTCGTGCTACAAATCTGCAAGAGGCGGTAAGTTTTGCGAAGAAGTGGGAATTGGATGGCGTAGTATTGGCAAGTGAGCCGTTTGTTCTTGCGCCACAGTTGGTGGGATTTGTGAAAGGAAAAGGAATGGTTTGTGGGACTTATGGGGTATTAAACGACGAGGTTGAGGGGGCCACCGTACGTGTCCTTCTTATACTCGAGTAAGGTGTTTGGGGTGTGGTGCTGAGAATGCTGTGTATAGATCCAGGCCATGACTGGGGTGGACATTATCATTGTCAATAATGTTCGTTTGGTCTCTGAGACGCTTGCTGCAATTGGGCACAAACGAGAGGATATTTAGCGATGCAGAAGACAGAGACGATGCTGCTTGCGTCTTGACTTAAACGAACGGTCTCGGACGGTGAGATTGGCAGATCTCATATTGTGAGACGGGCTTATTCTAGTCGTCTGCTCTCATGGATCTGTTTAGATGGATGCGATAAGCGTCCAGTCGCAACAAGGACGATGATCACACGATGAGGACTCGGAATCTATTGAGCCGGAGGAAGGTCAGCTCCTGGTGACGGAACGTGAAATGAGAGAGTGGGTCAAAGAGGTACGTAGTTAATTGTTAAGATTGTGGATAGCTGTTGAGTGTGGATTAGATATACATCAATAGCAGAGGGAGGAAGCTGCCTGGGGATTATTATAATCACGTGCTGATGTCCGAGCTATTCCATGTCCAATCGAGTAGATGATATACCAACACAGACGACCACTTGGCTATCCTCTACAGCGAGATCGAGGCATTAGTGAAGGCAGTCCTCGACCACATCATAAGAGATAGTCGGATACTGGCCGGACTTTGGGAGATAACAACACTTTCCTTACAAGAAAGCAAGCACGCCGCGGACGAGGAGCTTTCGAAACTCTATTAAGACGAGAAGCAGTAAACCTTTTATAATCTATGAAAGGGGGCTTAAAAGGCTCTAATAACGTTATTACTTCCAGGGACTATACTAATACGGTAGCTAACCCTCTCAACGAAGATAGTACTCTGAAACACACGTATCGAATTTCTAGACAACCCTGATTTGAGAGAGTTCGTCAACATATGTATTCCACTTTGACTGTAGTACCATCAACGCTTAGACTTCTAATGTATCTTGTATCAACTCTGTGGATCGATAGAATATTGCTTACATTCATTCCCAATTGCCACTTCGTATTATTATTGGCAGTAGCGATTTCATGCTCTCTTTACTACCAGTCGGGCCTCGATCTTGTCCCGATCCGACTCCTCAAACCCCATTTCCTCGATGAACCACCCATGCACTCCGGGACAAGTATCGCTTTGGTTACCTGTATCACCCAAATTTCTCATTTAAGCCAACATGTATAGTAAGACGATAAAGTATTCCACATAAGCGTGCAATTTTCTGGATGGATGTTGGATATGAACACTCATCTGTGTGTGCCGGCGAATAAGGCCAGCTGCGAGCCTTTGAGTAGTACATTGCATGTATCAAATAGTAGGATCACAATTCAATGTGGCATCAAAGTTGCGGCTAGCACGTGGTTTTTCAGACATTGTTTGCAACAAGCGGGTTGCTTATACATCCGGGAAAAGCCTCATTCGCCTGGAGTCTTGGCTGTTCTATTCAACACCTTTCAAGATGCCCTACTCGAACCCTCTATATCAAAGCCTAGCACCGTTATCATCATCGTTGAAGTATTGCCAGGTTATAGGCCTACCCAACACTAAGAGTCAGATGATCCCCACATGTTCGTCAAAGCTATGAGCTTCACAGATGGAAGTGGCGCGCTGAACGACTGTACAGCTGCTTCAAATGGTCAACAATTCGAGTACCCTGTACTCAATAAGACTGTCATGAAGAGCAGTCGTGGGGCTTATCGAGGATGAAATGTCAAAATACGACTTGGAGACGCCCCTCGACGCAGACAAACACGTGTTCGAACACGTCTACCACCGAACGGCAGGAGGGCCACCTGACTATGATGAAATCCTGAAAATGTTGTACTAGCGTGGAAGGATACAACGCGCTGTTTGGGACGTATATGGTGTGCTGTGTCAGCGTGGTCTCCTGAACCCCGAATGCCCAAGAATACCAATGACCTTCTACCAGATCTCAGACCAAGTCTCGGAGCTACAATGGCTGCTGAGCTGTCACGAGGGGCCTCAAAAGGAGGGATATCTGGACCCTCCTCCATTCGAATTCCACAACGAACACTCCTCGGCGCCCCTCACCTGGCTCGCAACCGTGATACTGCGTGGCTGTACTGAAATAAGCATAGCTGTTGAAACCATCACCCTGTGTTGATTCTTAGGACCCTTATATGGAGAAGCATTCGGACAGTGGTCTAAGTTTAGCCGGATCATGGAATTTGCTTGCGATCCACAACAGCTGGCCCATCACAAGGTGGATAAGGGCTATTTCGGGTTCTGGCTTCCTCATGGCCTCGGGAGCTATGGAGAAGATGTGTTTGCGACTAGGATGCGGGCCCAGATTAACCGATTTAATCGCATTGAGGAAGCTTTCGTGATATCACTCGACATTCCTGAAGACCAGATCTGCCTTGACCGTGATCAGGAGAAGTTTGTCGTTTGTCTTCCGCATACAATGCCAGGATCCAAGACAAGTGGTGATTGGAGCAAGGTGGACGAGAGCTCTCCAAGCAAGGCGCTCTTTTGCCACAATGAATGCATGCCACTCGGGTGAACGCAGGCTGTAGTCCGTAGCAGATAAGGACTGACCGAGAAAATCGCAGTGCTTTAGCGTCTATAATGAAGCGCTCACCTCTTATGCATGGCGATTTCTATGGTGACTAAGCGAGTGCCATCCTCATCGCTACAATACCCGCTGGTTTCAAATCCACGGCACGCATCAAAACCATGTTGGCTGAAGCATCCGTCGTTACGAAAGTCTTATACACTTGTCATGATAGAAGGCTTAAAGGGATATCTGGTAATGTTTTCTGCTTTGCGCGCAGAGTTAGATAGATCTTGGTACTGCTGTGGAGAATGAGTGACACCATACTTCATCCTGAAAATGTACCGCTTGTCCACTCATTCAGCCTTTCTCTTCATCCTCTCAATCTGTTCCACTATCTTCACGATCCATGATGGCGTCAGATCTTTCGTTCCACAGCATTACCGCTCTGCCGACCCACAAGGAACACGATTATCGTCGTCAAGGCTCTGCTCCCGTGATGAGACGAACTTCGTGAACAAAATGAAATGGCAGATTATCTACAGAAGTTTTAGCACCGTAATCGACACTTACAAGTTTGTCAAAACCAGCGAGGCAATACTCGAAGACGTACTCGACGAAGCAATGAATGAAGCGTCTGTATCTGGGCCTACAATTTCTTCATTAGCTGCCGGATATGGAGTGTTCGAGTTACTCATAGCGAGCGTCAAGGACATCCAGTGGAATGATCTGGCGGCTTTGGTTGAGGCTTTGATGACTACATCCGAACTAGGGTTAGCGGGTCTATGGGAAGTAAGTTCTGTGATCCAGACGGTCAGATAGACAAGTGGTCCTTTGAGAGTTATTTTATACCCTGACGACTGTGAATGAGCACCATACATGCTGGATGCTAACTTCTTCGTTCTTCTCAGGGCATTGGCATCAATATGAAGACCGGTCAAGAAATCTACCTCCAATTTCGATTAAGCAAAGCATAGTTGTTCGCCATTCATGGTTGCAAAAGGCTATTCTTGATTGGTATCTGCGATGCAAGATTATCTCTGACCCTAACGCCTGCTAGGAGATAACAAGGCTTGGAACATGCGAGTTCCTTCCGTCCACGAACTTCCAATTGTTCGATGGGCCACTCGTCTGATAGAGCAGGATACACATCGTATGGTCTGCACCTAGAAGCTGCGATTGTTGATTTTTGCCATAGAATTGCTGGAAGAGGGGTTTTGACCAGTGACATCCATCAGCATGAGTAGCAGGATAAATGTACTAGTTTTTCAATGAGCTGCCTCTCAGACCTGCTCGCCATGCATAGTGTACGTGCAATTTAGACAACGGCTGTTGACTCCTTATCCAAGGCTTAGTGTTGGACAACGTAATTATAGCTATGTGTATAGTGTTCTAAAGAGGGTGGAAGGGAGGGAGGGTAAGGATTTAAATAGTAGAAGACTCAGTTATAGCCAAGACGCTAGTACTAATAGGGCTAGATACTAATCTCTAAAACTTGGCAAGTCATCCTTTCGACGCGTCAACCATGGTGCTCTTTCGATCAGCCATTGACGATTGAAATCTAGAAGACTACAATGACATTGTCAAGGCCTAGACTCATGGCAGTAGCTGTCTGATCTGAAGTATCCCACCCTTCCTACTAAGGAAACAGGGGACAGGTGGCAGACTTGAGGCCGCCATGGTTCGGTTTCATTGACAACCTTTAGCCGACGTTTTGGAGCTTCTAGCAGTCTTCATGCAATGAAGCCTCAACTCCACAACCCAGCAGATCAGGGCCGCGACATTTGCCGCCGTGCTGCTCCCTTCCTCCACCCTCCTGCAACGGCAGCAAGATCTCAGATTGGCAAAGGGCAAGAGCTGAGGACGTGTCTGACCATACTTTGGGGACTTGACGCAAGCGATGGATGTGACATTCGAAGCGCACTTGTTTGGCCGCAGCTGTGAAGGGGTGGAACATCATCGACGTACGAGATATATTATGTCCTCCCTGCAGGCCCTATCCGGGAGCTGTACATGACGGCTTGAGCAATGGACATTTTGAAGTGTCTACCCGCAGACCTTGAACCCGAGCGAAGATTCCCTTTTAGCACACTTTAAGAGCAGGGCGGCATGAGGAGCCTATACGGCTTAGCGCTCCAAGTGTCGCTGCAAGATAGAAAAAGCAATGATGGGAGACACCATAGGAAGGGAGAATATGGAGTTGCAGCTGCTGGAGGCGAGGCAAGAGTTCCCTAACTTCAAACAGGGGCAATCTACTCGCTTCGCGAACATTGATTATAGTCATGGTCCGATGACCGCCGAGCGAAGGATAACGGTGTTGCTCGGTCGGGGTATCGCCATCGCTTCTCTCCTACTCTAGAAGCCGTAGATATTGGTGCTGGTTTCGAAAGCGTCGTGTGCCTGAGGTGGATCTAAAGACTGGCAAGCCATCAGTGGGAGGACACCTGGAGACTATAGCTGACCTCAGACGTCAGATTCAATAGAAAGGGTTTATGTAGAACGGCTCGAAAGATGACCCACACATTTGTAATGTGCAACGCAGGCTGAAAGGCGAACTTGCGCTTGCTTAGTGTAAAGGGAAGGCTCGGTCGAACTACCGCTAGTCACAGTCTCGCCACCGCAAGTTCCAGGCCGTTGCGGGATGAACTTTGATATCGCGGCATAACGCCTGTATGATGGAAAGTGGAATCAAATCTCACCGTCGATGGTCGTGTTGCAGTACTAGAGTGTATCGAACAGCATGGTACCAATACGATATATGATAATACTGCAAGAGCGGTGGATTAGGCAATGCTCAGCATATTGCTATAGTAAGAGGCTAGGAGACAGGTACAGATGCTTTAATATTATATATATGGGTGAAAGTCCTTCAATGAGGTCAAGGGGAGCACTGAAGACTACTGACCCCTAAAGGCCATAAACCAAGTCTCTGCGTGGGCTGATATAGGTACTAAGTTGTCTCGAGGGGCCATCCAAGACGGCCCTGTTTCATCTAGATAATGCTCCGCCTATGTGTTGCTGCTGACACTGTTGCGCTATCCATCTTCTTCTTGTGCAACATGACTGCTTTGGTAGATATCAGTTCACCCATGCCTTGGCACCTCGCAACGACACTCTACTCTTTCTGACGCCATGGTTCGAGGCTACCCATTTGTACAATCTGCGTGTAACATATTGCCCCATCACAATGTTCCTCGATGCTAGGATGAAGGGAGAGTCGAAGTTGGGGCTCAAGCAATAGGCGTCTGTCTCCGCGAAGGGGGTATATTCCTGTTCCGGTCCTCTAGTCTCATACCGACTGAATCTATCTAGCCCTGACAATTAGTGGAACGTTCCTGCAGACCACTACTTGTCATTTGAGTAAACATCTCTAACGCTAGGGTCGTAGGTACCGAAGGATTTGGTGATATAGAGGCTGGGGGCGGTGGCTGAGGCATCTGAGTTTGGCGGTTTTCGGGTAAACCTTCCCTTGGGTTACCGGCTAAGTGTTGCCGGATGTGCCATAGCTCGGCAGCCACAATTTTCCGTGGCTACGAGGCAACTCTTCGCGAATCGCCCCCTCGGAGACGCGCTTCTCGGTGTGAGTGTGGCTGATGCTTCCGAATAGGGCGCGAATGATGCGCAATTCCGCAAGGAAAGTTGGCATCTTCA
>JAABUX010003502.1_pt1 | contig 20744 bp, 21 predicted proteins | sample 5561851 | NCBI WGS metagenome assembly JAABUX01 (sample SAMN10711883, study PRJNA513361) | rock metagenome | isolation source: Antarctica rocks | place: Antarctica: Victoria Land, Richard Nunatak red sandstone | collected 2016-01-03 | reverse complement strand
TGGCGCGAGCGTTGGGCGAGCCTGGCGAATGAGCGGCTGAGCGCGCAGGGGCACGACGTGCGGATCGACCATCGGTCCAACGCGGCGCAGGGCATCGAACTGGAGCCGCAGAACAAGATCGGCCCTGCGGGAGCGCGACGGGCGGCGCGTGGTGAGGATGCGGAGCGCGCGGCCGAGCATGAGGCGATCGCGTGGCGGAATGGCGAGCTGATCATCGCCGAGCCGGAGCGGGTGCTGCAGGCGATCACGCAGCAGCAGAGCACATTCACCCGGCAGGAGCTGGCGCGGTTCATGAACCGGCATACGGTGGATGCTGCGCAGTTCACCCGGGCGATGGCAGTGGTCGAGGCCTCCGCGGAACTGGTCCGGGTCGGGCAGGACGGGCGCGGGCGGGTGCGGTTCAGCACGCGCGAGATGCTGGAGGTGGAGCGGCGTCTGGAGGCGACGGCGATCGCCTTGTCGGTGCGGCGCGATCATGCGGTGGGGTTGGATCGGCGTCAGGCGGCGATGTCCGGGACGATGCTGGGCCGGGAGCAGGCGCTGGCGCTCGGGCACGTAACGCGGGCGCGGGATCTGGCGGTGGTGGTGGGCTACGCTGGCACCGGCAAGAGCACGATGCTGGGCGCGGCGCGTGCGGTCTGGGACGCCGAAGGCTACCGGGTGCGCGGGGCGGCGTTGTCCGGCATCGCGGCGGAGGGTCTCGAGGGTGGTGCCGGGATCGAAAGCCGGACGCTGGCGAGCCTGGAGCTGGCGTGGCGCGACGGTCGCGAGCGGCTCGAGCGCGGTGACGTGCTGGTGGTGGACGAGGCGGGACTGATCGGCTCGCGGCAGATGGAGCGTCTGCTGTCCGCGGTGCATAGCGCCGGCGCCAAGCTGGTGCTGGTCGGTGACCCGGAGCAGCTGCAGGCGATCGAGGCCGGGGCGGCATTCCGGGCGGTGGCCGAGCGGGTCGGCACGATGGAGATCACCACGGTGCGCCGGCAGCGTGCGGCCTGGCAGCAGGCGGCGACCAAGGAGCTGGCGACCGGGCGCACGGACGAGGCACTGGCCCGCTACACGGAAGGCGGCATGGTGCATGGCCATGCGACGACAGCGGATGCCAAGGCGGCGCTGGTCGCGGGGTGGGACGAGGCACGTCGGCAGAGTCCTGGTTCGAGCCAGATCATCCTGGCGCACACGCGGGTGGATGTGCGGGATCTGAACGAGCAGGCACGGGGCGTGCGTCGGGCGGCGGGGGAGCTCGGGACGGACCAGCTGGTGATGACCGAGTTGGGCGAGCGGCAGTTCGCGGAGGGCGACAGGGTCTATTTTCTGCGCAATGACCGGACGCTGGGCGTGAAGAACGGCACGCTGGGCACGATCGCGCGTCTCGATGCCGGCGGCGGGGATGTGCGGCTGTCGGTACGGCTGGACGGGGCGAGCGGGACGGGCACGGGACGAGGCGTCGACGTTGACCTGTCTGCCTATGGGCATATCGACCACGGCTACGCGGCGACGATGCACAAGAGCCAGGGTGTCACGGTGAATCGGGCGCATGTGCTGGCGACGGCCGGGATGGACCGGCACATGAGCTATGTCGGGCTGACCCGGCATCGGGACGCGGTGGCGCTGCACTGGAGCCGGGAGGCGTTCGGGGATGCCAGCGGGCTGATGCGTACGCTCGGCCGTGAGCGGCTGAAGGACACCAGCCTGGATTATGGCGCGGGTCTGCCGGATGAGGCGGCGGATCAAGCCTATGCCGACCGGCGGAGGCTGCTGCTGGACGGTCCGGTGCTGCGCCGGGCCCGGGCGCTGGCGGAGAAGGCGTTGGCGCTACGGGACCAGGCGGCGCAGGGGCTGGCGGCGCATCGGGAGCGGCTGGCGCAGCGCCATGCGGATGGCCAGCCTGGCGCGGTGCTGGCGCGGCGGTTCCAGCGGCATCGCACGGTCAAGGTGCTGCGGGATGTCGTGCGGACGATGGCGGAGGATGCGGCACGCCAGGTCGCGCCCCTGCAGCGTCTGACGCGGGTTTTGGAGGCGATGGGTCAACATATGGCGCCGCCACCGCCACCGGCGTCCGCCGACCTACAGGTGCCCAGCGCTATGGCGGGGCGGTATGCCAAGTTCCGGGCGTCGATGCAGGCTGAAAGGGCGGCCGAGGCGGCGTGGCAGCGCGTGCTGCTGCCGGCGTTGCCGGATACGGGACGCGACAGCCTCGGTCGTGGGTTGTCGAAGCAGGAGGTCAGTGCGGTGTGTGCCGCGGATCCCGCGCGCCAAGCGACCGCGAAACAGGCTGCGGCTCTGCTGACGCAGATCTGGCGTGAGCCGAGAGCATCCGGGCAGCGGCTGAACGAGGCGATCGGCAAGGAGGGGCTGGTGGGAGCGGCCAGGGCCCTGGAGGCGGAGGGTGGCCAGGTGTTCGGGGCGATGCTGGGCCGGCCGGGCAAGGTGCTGGGGTTGTTCGGGGCGGAGAGCGAGGTGCATGTCCAGGCCCGCCGTGCTGCCAGCAAGCTGGCCGTGACGCTGAGGGACTGGGAGGACGCGAACCGGTCGGCGACCTGGCGCTACGAGGCCACGGTCCGCGAGCAGATGCGCCGTGACCAGGTTGAGGTGCCGAACCTGTCGCTGCGGGCACAGGCGGCGGTGGAGCGGCTCAGGACCACGTCGCCACGGGACGAAGGGCTGCTGCGGGCCTGGCGGGAGGTTGCCGAGGATCCGCGGCTGGTGACGGAGCTGGAGGGGTTCGTGCAGGCGGTTTCGGGTCGTCTGGGGCCGACCGTGCGGGTGCCGATCGACCTGCCCGGGATAGGTGCCGCAGGTGACAGCATGCCGCGGCAGCCGCAGGCCGCAGAGGACAAGGCGACCGTCCAGGCACGTGGTTGGGCGGCCTGCATCAACCAGGGCATGGATGCGCAGAAGAGACACGATGTGGCCTTCGAAAAGCGGATCCGGCAGCAGGCTGAGCGGAAGAAGGCTGAGGAGGAAGCCGCCAAAGCGGTCGCGGACGCCAAGGAGCAGCAGGCACAGCGGGCCGAGCGCGAGCGGCAGTATCAGCGCTACCTGGCGACGCTGAGGCGGACGCGTCGGCCAGGTCCGGATTTCGGACCCGGCATGTGACGGAAGGGGGACTGAGGATGACGGGCGGCGATGGGCAGATGGGCGAGGCGGTGCTGCGGCTGTCGGAGGCGGTCGACGGATTGATGGGCATGTTGGAGGAGCAGAACCGGAAGCTCGACCTGCTATTGGAGGCAGCAACGCAGGAAGCCGATGACGAGAAGGCGCCGCTCGAGGTGCTGCTGGCCGACCTGGTCAACCGGACCAAGGCGAACGGCGAGGCGCTGGGACGCATCGAGCAGGCGCTGGAACAGAAGGCCGCGGCAGATGGGCGATAGACATCGCCCGACTTTGCCGAGTTCGGGTGTTATGCAAAAGTTTGATAACAGAGATTATGTCAAATTGGGGGAAGGGCCTTCTCGCGCATGTCGCACACCGGACATTCCGAGAGGCTTGAGTGACCGGCTTGACCATTTTCCATAAGAGAAGGCAGCAAGACGATCGAGATCTGATCGTGATTTGGCCGCGGCTTGACGCCACATTAGGAGCGGGTAAATGTTGCGGAACTGCATCATCTGGAGCCACCGTGCGCGCCCTCCCGATCCTCATAACGATCGCTACTATGTGGCTTAGCGCCGTGCCGGCCAGCGCCCAGACCTCCCCAGACGCATCCGGCTTTGGTTCAACGTTCAATCCGGCGACACTCAATGATCCGGTCGCCCATCACCACAAGGCCTATGCCAACGCCACCTACGGCATTTCGTGTCCTGGCGATCGCGTCGTGTGGGTCAACACGAATAGTGGCGTCTACCACCTTGATGGAGAGCGTTGGTTCGGTCGTACCAAAGTGGGCGATTACGAGTGCGAAAAGGCGGCGCAGGCTGAAGGCGACCGGGAAACTCGTAATGGGCAATAGGACACGACAGGACTGCGCTCGCAGGCCTGCGACATGTTGATCCCGAGCGCGCCTCGCGCAGCAAGGTCTTGGGGAGGGTCATTCGTGTCCGTTTTTTTTCCGGCGGCAGATGTGGCGGCGCACAGACCGCGATCAGCTACCATAACAAGGAATGGGCCGGGCTGATGCGCCGTGTGGGTCTGATGCCTTCCGATACCGGCCAGCCAGGCGGTAAGAAGACGGGCCAGCAAATGACCCATATATCGAGCCGGAGGGCGGCTTTGTGCGGGCCTGCGCCGAGTTGATCGGCCAAGGCTATGCCGTGCGCTATGTCGAGCTACGGGGCGACGAGGACGCCCGGAAGCGGAAAACCAAGGCGGCGAGCAAGACGCGCTATTCCTGCCCCTCCTGCGATGCGAACGCCTGGGGCGAGCCGGGCCTCAATCTCCGGTGTGGCGATTGCGACGAGCCGATGGACGCCGAGGAGGCCGGTTAAGTCTACCACCCAACGGGTTTGCCGATGGTTCGCCCATCGGCAAGCGTCAGAGGGTCGGCGAATTGGCATACGCCGAGATAAGGGCGCACGTGGCGCATGAAGGTTGCGACCTGTTGAAGGCTCCGCGCCGGATTGTTCTCCGGCGTCAGTAGGGTGACGGGAAGCCCCGCCTCTTGGGTGACGATCCGCACAGCTTCCGTCAAGTCAGTGTCATTTGTCAGGATCGCGGCTTGATCGAAAGCCCCGATGAAGGCATCGCGAACGAGGTGAACCCCGAGGTTTACGTCAGAGCCTTTTTCTTCGGTTTTCCATATGCGGGCCTTTTCGAGTGCGGCACCGGCCGGAACCGGAAATGGCGGCTTGAATTGCGGCGGCTGCACCAGATGCCCCCACTTCTTATCCACCCGAAAATTACCCTGATGCACCCGCACGAGCGGCGAGCTTTCGAGGGCAGACAGATAGGCTTGTTGTCGCGCCGGCGCGGCGGGATCAGTGGCGCGGGAGGAGACGCGAGCCGTGTAGTAGTTCACCCGCTCGATCTGGCAGGACGGCGGCAACGACGCGGCGCTCAGCGCGGCCAGGTCAAGCCATTTGTGAGCCGTTCCCTTGAGCGCCCGATAGTAGAGGTTGAAGCCGTCGATATAGACAATGGTGCGAGACACTCGACAGCCTTCAGACATGCAAAAGGCCGCAAGGTTTGCACCCTGCGGCCTCTGAGCCCACGGCACGCCGTGGGGGGGTATGTCCGAATATGCGGACAATGACCCTAGAAGTCAAGAACCGGAAGAAGAAGCTCACTTTGGATATGCAAAAATTAAGAGATTTGCATCAAACCTAGAGCGTTGAAAGAATGAGGCATTTCTGATACGAAAATCTGATGCACAACAGCGGCACGATTTACGGCTATGCTCGCGTCTCCACCGACGCCCAAGACCTCACCAATCAAGTGGCCCAACTAAAGGGTGCTGGGTGCATGACCATCTTCCGCGAGAAGATGAGCGGGGCCACTGCCGAACGTCCCCAATTGAAGAAGCTGATGGCCTCCCTCACCTCCGGCGACGTGGTAATCATCCCCGCGGTGGATTGCCTCTCGCGTGATACGACCGATCTGCTGGTGATCGCCCGCGACATTCAGCAAGCGGGCGCGGGCCTGCGCTCGATCGCGGAGCCGGTGCTAGATACGACTGGAGACTTTGCCGAGCTGGTGCTTGCCATGCTCCGCGTTGCCGCCAAGCTCGAACGTCGCCGCATTATCGAGCGCACCGCGCGGGGCCGCTCCGATGCCAAAGCCAAGGGCGTGAAGTTCGGGCGGAAGCCTTCCCTCACCCCGCACCAGCAGCGAGAGGCGGCACAGCGAATTGCCGAAGGCGAGACACAGCGCAGCATCGCCCGGAGCTACAATGTCAGCCAGGCAACGATTTCGCGGTTATGGCATGACGCATGCTGATATGTTTCATACCTCAATTGAATGGGTCATTATGGTGAAGTCGGAAGTTACGAAGCCCCAGAAGAAGGAATCCCTTACAGATCAATTGGATAGGGAGAAACGCGCCGTATCATATGATATGTATGATATGACCGTTCGCCAACTTGTCGATATGGTAGGAGGAGGAGAGATCGACATTGCTCCTGATTACCAAAGGCATTTTGTCTGGGATAGTGACCGCGAGTCGGAGTTAGTCGAAAGCATATATCTGGGCATCCCAGTGCCAAGTCTTTATATGGCCGCAAATAGTGACGGGACGTGGGAGGTTATAGATGGAGTTCAAAGGCTTAGCACGTTATCGCACTTCTGCGGAGATGCAAAGCTGCTAGAAATCATTGGGCGCAAGACTGCGCTCGAACTTACAAGCCTTAAGAAGCTTACAAACTTAAATGAAATGACCTTCGAGGAATTACCAAAAGCGTTGCAGCTAAACTTTCAGCTACGGCCTGTAAGAGTCACTACGCTCAACGACAAAAGCGATTTTGGCGTCCGCTATGACCTCTTTGAACGGCTGAACACTGGAGGGGTAAAACTTCATGCGCAAGAAATCCGAAACTGTGTGTTTCGTGGAGAATTCCGCAATCTTCTGAAGGAACTTTCCCTAAATGAAGACTTTTTGAAGATTGTTAAACTCTCCTATAATGAGCAGAAAGCTGCACTCTACGAAGAGTGCGTGCTGCGTTTTTTCGCATTTATAGAGGAGTATGAATCATTTGATCATAGTGTAGTCGATTTCCTTAATGATTACATGATTAGCAAAAGCAAGAAAGGCCCAGATTCTAAGCTTATTGCATTGTTCAAATCAACGATGGAAGAAATTGCGGCTGAGGTGCCAGGTGGTATAGCTCGTGGACAGCGTTCAATTACGCCACTTAACCTTTTTGAAGCGGTTGCTGTTGGAGCAGCGTTAGCGCTGCGGAGTAAGAAGCGATTGAAGCCGGGACGACTAAAGTCTTTGATGGACTCCGATGGTCTGAAGCGGTTCACAACGGCAGCGACCAACAGCAGGAAGATGGTGGTCGGACGTATCGAATATGTCCGTGATGGGCTTCTTACCTAAATGCCTCTGACCATTGTCCGCCAAGAATCCGCTAATAGATTGCAAGAAGTGCAGACTTTTCTCAGTGCAATTAAGTTACTTGAAAAAACACGAACGCGAAATGAAATCGAAATAAATGTGCGTAAAGGTCTTTTTCTTTTGCTTCTCTACGGAGCATTCGAATATTCTCTGACCAGAACTATTACCGAGGCTACGCTGCTAATAAATGCCTGCCGTGTCGAATTCGGTCACGTAAACGAAACGCTTTATGCGCTCGCACTTGACCCGCAGTTGAACTCTTGCGCAGCTGTAGGGCGTGATCTTAAGTGGCAACGGCGAGCGGAACTTTTCCAAAAGCAGGCGTCGGCCGATCCAGTGGTGCTATCTGACGGAGCCTTTTTGTCGCAAATGGAGAATGTATGGGCCGCTACAATTCAGAAGATGTTCAGCACTTTTGGCATTCCTCTCCCGGCATTATATAGCCCTCGAGTGCGCCAATATATCGATGAGGTTGTCGATAAACGAAATGCCGTTGCTCATGGTCGAGAAAGTGCGGCGACTTTAGGACAAGCTTATACTACAGGACGGCTACAGAACCTTCTTGACGAACTATCAACGCAGACTCAATATATATTCTCAACATTTGAACATCATATATCCACCAAGGCTTTCATTAAAGCCAGCCACCAAAAATTATATTACTCAGAAGTAGGCAAGTAGGACGACACACCGGTACCTACAAATCGGCAGATTATCGTTGCTGCTTCAAAGGAATTGACGATCAGCAAGTAGGCCGCGTCATCCTATTTAGCGCCCGCTGAGTAGCAGACCGCTCCTCGAGTGAAAAGCTAGACTATCGCTACTGTCGATAGCCCAGCTATCTAATCCTAAACGACCGTTTAGGATTAGAACAACACGCAGATCAAAGGCCCCTCACTTTCCCGTAAACGAGTTGTAGCACTCTCACAAATGGGGCGATCTTAGGGGAATCAAGCGTTCATCTCACGTCCATCTGACAACCATATCACGCCCATGAAAATAGGGTTTCCATATACCATTGCACCTGTCATGCCGGGTGACCGTCGCTGCGAGCAATGTCCGCTCGTTGTTCGCAACAATGGGTTCGTCGCAGGATAGGCGAGCAGCGGAGTCCGAACCATACAGCAGCCTGCCCTCCAGCCCGAGTATCCACCTTATCGCATCGGCCATCTCGTCCTGGATCTCGGCGAGCAGGTCCTATTCGGCCCACAGGGTCACATCAACCTCGAACCGGTCCCGTTTGCCATCCTCGAGCGGCTGATGCGGTTTCCTGGTGTCATGGTCACTGGCGACCAGTTCACCGCCGCCGTGCGTCCGGCGCCGGATGGCAAGACCGGATCAATCGTCGATCTGCTGCGCGACAAGGTCCGCTTGCTGCGCAACGGCATCCAATTGTTGGGTGGCGATGGGATCCGGATCGCCGAGGAAGACGACGCGGGAAGCTACATGCTGCTGCCAGTATGGCGCGCTAGGCGGAACGACTGCCTCGTCGCATGAGGGCGCAGGTCGAGGTTCCGAACCTCAGCGCCTACGGGTGCCAGACGGTGCTGCACGAGATCGCGCCGGTAATCCGGGATCGTGGGAACGGCCACGATATTCGTCTGAGGCGGTTCCGCTGCCGGTGCCGGTGTGGCCGTGAGTCTGACCAGTCTCTGGCGAACCTACGCGCGTTACCGCGAGAGCATTGCTGGGTCTGCTTGCCGCGGCTGGGACGACCGCCGAAGCGACTATGAGGGACGCATCGTCTCTGCCGGCGGCGGCGCTCTTGATGATGGTGCTCCGGATCTGCCTGAAGAAGTCCGCGTCATCGGCCAGACGCAAGAGAGACGCACGCTAGATCTGCCATGCCTGGTAGCTGCCACCCGCTACCGGGTCAGGAGCGCGGCTCAACCACGCATGTCTCCAGCTCGGTCTCTGTCGATGGCTGTGCCAGGCATTGGACCGCGCCCCAGTCCTCTATCATCACCCGCGGCTTGCCGATATCATCGGCCGAGTCCCCGCGCAGCAATCCCAGTTCATCGGAGATATGCTTCAGGTCACCGTCGGTCTTGCCGATGCTGGGGTCGAACGTCTGCAGGATGTCGATAATCGTTCCCGTGAAGGCAAATATGTTGGGGGGGTCGCCCCTATTCCCGAGCAGCTGTATCCGGGACAGCTTGCCGCGCTTGGTGTTGATGATGACCCCGAGCCGCTGGGTGAATGTTCCGTTCATGGCGTTCAATCTCTTGAATTCCGCGACCGAGCTGTTGAAAGCCTTGTCCTGAAACCCGCATACATAGTCCTCTGGACCTGTCTTTTTGCATCGCTTCATGTCCGCGCTGTGCACGCCGCGCGTATCCTTGAGGATGACCTTGTTGAGTTTCTCGGTGTAGCTGGCCACCGACATCGACCATGGCGAGGCTGAGACCTCGTCGGCTGTATCCCCAGACCGTGCGATACAGTGGCTGCCCACGACGAGGGCGATAGCCATCAGTAGGGCTGCGTAGGCGTTTGACATGAAGTCGCTCCCGGTGACAGGACGACAGGATTGCAGGTGGCGCCGGAGCAGCAAAGTGACGAGACGCGCCGCGGCGGTCAAATCGAGGTTCGGTTACTACCGGACCCCCGGATAGCGCGCTATGTGACTGGCGGCATACGCTTTGACGCCTTCGTGGCATGTCAGTAATGATCATGGTCATCAATATCGTATCCTGTGAAGGCACCTGCGAGTTCGCGCCTGTGGAATTGCATGCATCAAGCCGAGGAGCTCGGATCTTGCTCGTCAACTAAGAATGCGTAGACGAACTGGCCGCCCGCGACTGAGTGCGTGTGGAACTGATTCAACGGAGACATCACAGCATCCTGCTTCCAAAGGCCCGCAGTGATCCTCGCATCCAACGGAAGGCATTTCCCGGTATGGTGCCAGTAGAGGCCACGAACAATCGCCTCGAGTGAGGCCTGGAACGGGGCCGCTTCGAAGCCTATCAGTGCTCCTCCGTTCGGGAGAAACTTCGTTTGCTGCTTGAGCACACGATCGCGCTTGTGGCGATAGATGCTGCTCTTTGCCGCAGCCCAGAGATTGCCAGTTGCTTTATAGTCATCAGCGGAAAAGACACCAACAAATTCTAGTAGGCGAGAATCAAGCGTAGACCGCCCAGAGTTGTGCGTTTCGCAGGACGGAACCCTTATTAGATTCGCCCTTCCACTTACGAATAGAGCCTTTGGCGGAACATGATCTCTGCTGGTAGCAACGGCGCCGCAATACGCGCATTTTGTATAGTCGCGTCGCTGCGATCGCCGCTTTGCCTCATCCATTTGCCGCTTGCTCCCAGCCGAATTCAGTCCGCCGTGGACCCGCGCAGCGCAATTTCAGACTTGGCAGTCAGTCGCCGCAGCTCTAGCCGGTGAAGCCCTTAACCCTGAGGTTGCAGCTCCAAACTATCGAGCTATAGCCGTACTTGACTGGATATCATTATGCACTTCCGAAGCCCAGACCACCCCCACTTGCGCGGCCTCTGACAACCTCAATTTCCATAAATTACGGTAGGCGGAACTCCGTCTACCTCAAAGGAGTCACCGACGAGGTGTATCACTCTGTCAAACAACGAATTGCTGGAGCGAAACGCCCTCCCAATCCCTTCTAACGCGACGGGCCTTTCGTCCGCGCGGACCTTCTGATCTGCGGGAACCAGCAGGTTCTAACCTCGCTACTTCATATGGTCGAGGCTTCGTAGGGAAAGGGCGTTACGTGGCATCTCAAGGTCATTCCGGCGCTGCCGATGAGCTTATTGCATCGCTGGCGAAGACAAGCCTCCTCGCCATGGTCCAGGTTGTCGAGGATATGGACGCGGGCAAAATTGCAGGTGCCTTGGCAAAAATGTCCTCCGATCCCGAGTACGTCATCAACAGCACGAACAGGCCGGGGGAGATGAACTGGGATGTCTTTGAGGCAGGCGGGCCGCTAGCCCCCGACCACGTCGAGATCCGCCTCGGTCCGGCCATCACCGGCATTGCGGACAAGGAGAGTTTCCTAGCCCTGCTACGCCGCTTCGAGAGGGCGGAGGGCGGACCCGTCACGGCGACGAAATGGCCATGGCTTCGCTGGTGGCGCCCGCCGGGGCTGCCGGCTTGCTTAGTCGTGTTGATGCCCTTTCCGTTCAGTGACCATGGCTTTGGTTGCACCATACACATTGGGCAGACCCACCTAAATAATGCGTTTGCAGGCCAGAAACCGGAGGTCATGCAACAGGCGCTGAAGGCGGACGCGGCGCGCCGGCTGGGTGCCTGGTTCCTGGAGAACGAGAAGCGGCCCATGAGCGACCATCCGGGTTTCGACATCTTTGTCCAGAAGCCCGCAGCCGGCCTGCCCGGTCTCTGCGCGGTGCGCATGCCGATGCCCCCGTTCATACCCCTCCTGCCAATCGAGACCTGGGCGCAGCGGTACGGCATTAACGTCTTCGAGACCGTCCACGAACTCGCTGAGATGGAGCGGTTCTATCAGCAACCTGGCGCGGCCTTCCACCGCACGCCACCACTCGTCCGTAACCGGCCCCCGCCGTCTCTCAAACCTGCAGCTCTCGCTGGGGGCATCCTCGAGAATCAGATCATGTTGGTGAAGATGCCCTGGCCCGATGCCGGCTACGCGTGGTCCTGGACCCTGCCCAATGCACTGCTCAACACTTACCCGAAGATCCGTAAGGCGGCGCACCGCGGAAGATACAGTGTGCAGATCTCAAAAGATCTCGACAGCGCCAGGGCGGAGATCGACAGGGTCACGCATGGGATCGTGCGCTCGAACGTCTTCGTCGTTCAGTCGACGCAGCATCCGAAGGCGGCGCTCCTCTGGCGTCCTCCGAAGCCGGGGCTCCATCGCCACGTCGTCGTCGGCGATGCCCTGGACGGCCGTGACATGTACGCGCTGACCGTCCTATCTCGTTACCAAGACCGGCCTGCCGTCCTCGTAGCGGCGGTGGACGCCAAAGAGTTCAGGTCCGCAGTCTCGGCCTTCACGATCACCTACCACTGCCAGCCGGCGGATGCTGCCGAGGTGCTGTCTGGCCCGAACGCTCCTTCCGTCGGCCTTGTCGTGTTCGACCAGGATGCCGCCAGTTTCGCCGCCGCTGCCCTGCCGGACCGCGGGGAAGGCGCGGAGGCGTTAGCGTCGGTCGTTGCATGCGTTGTCCTCCACCGGGACGAGAGGGATCTCCCTTACTTGGTGGAAGCGAGAACCCTAGCGATGAGGGTTGGCGCGAAATTGCTGCTCGTGCTGGTTGGCGGCGAGGCGCAGGCGCCCCGCGACGAGGCCTTCAATACAGCGGTTTCTCAAGTGAGGGATGAGTTCCGGGAGAACTTCCGGGTATTTGAGATGCCCCCGTCACCGCCTGTCCCGCTCGCGGCGATGGCGACCGAGATCTTATCGCGTCCGCCGCGGCCGATCTGATCGGCTTCCTTCAAGCCTTCATCCGCCGCGGAGGCCGCGCCGGAGTCCGCGGTATTCGACGGTTGATCCACCTCGTGCCGTGGCAATTCGGAAGTGCGGCCTACAGGTCGTGACGCTCTTCTGGTCGGCGGCGGCGCGTGCCGTCAACGGAGGAGATACGAAATGAGCGACATCAAAATCGCACTGAAGGGTTTTAGTGAGCGCCGGAGAGTAGCCGACCAGGCGCCCGAACCCCTCCGGAGCTATCTATTCGCCAAGCTCGCCGAGCAGGAGGACGCCCTGAAGGCCATGCAACAGAGGGACGCGGACAGGGACTGAAAGCAGCCGGGCAGTTGGGACAAGTCACTTGGCCCTCACCGTTTATAATGGAAAACTATATATGATAATGTCCTTTATCGGATATAGACGGCCGTGCCACGATGGCGTGTAAACGCTTATCCCGCTATCGTGTTAAACGTTCATCTGGAGCCAATTATGCCCAACGACACCACCACCCGCTGGACCGTCTCGGTGTCGCGCGACACCGACATCAGCGTCCGGAGCTTCCTGGCCCAGCGCGGCATGAAGAAAGGCGACCTATCGAAATTCATCGAGGATGCCGTCCGCTGGCGCTTGCTCGACCAGACGGTGACGGAAGCGCGTGCCGCGTTCGCCGACCTGCCGGCCGACGAGCTGCAGGCGATGATCGACGAGGCTGTCGCCGCCAGCCGTCCGTCCAGGTGACGGGTGCGGCTGGTCGTCGACACCAACGTCCTGGTCAGCGCCCTGCTCGCCGGCACCTCGCTGCCGGCGCAGCTGATCTTGCTTTGGCGCCAGGGCCGGTTCGACCTGTTGACCACGGCCGAGCAGCTCGACGAGCTGCGTCGCGTGACCCGGTATCCGAAGATCCGCGAGCGCCTGGCACCGGCGCTCGCCGGTCGCCTGGTCAACGACCTGCGCACGCTCGCCGTCACCATGGACAAGCTTCCCGTCGTCGATGTCTCGAAGGACCCGGATGACAACTATCTTCTGGCGATTGCCGCTGCAGGATCAGCGGACTTCCTGCTGACCGGCGACAAGCGTCATCTGCTCGGCATCGCGAGCTACGGCGGCACGAAGATCGTCACGGTGCGGGATTTCCTCGCCTTGCAGGGGGTGCTGCCATGACCGAGCCGGACTACGACGATCACGCGGAACGCCAGCGCGCCGCCCAGCAGGCCCGCGCCCTGCATGCTCAGGCGGAAGACGGCGGGCTGCGCTTCGAGGTCTATCTCCCGTCGGACCTCGCGGCGTGGATCCTCGACAAGATTGCGCGCGGTGTATTCGTCGATCCGAGCGCCGATGCGCCGGCGCTGGGACCGCCATGAACCCGCTTGTTCCGGTCGTCCCCTCGACGCTTCCAACGCTCGTCGCTGCCGCCGATGATCGCGCGCAGATCCGCTTCCTGGAGTTCTTCGCCGCCGCGATCCGCAACCCGCATACGCGACGCGCCTATGCGCGTGCCGTCGTCGACTTCCTCGCCTGGTGTGAGGCTCATGGGGTGCCGTCGATCGCCGCGGTGCAGCCGCTGCATGTCGCCGCCTGGGTTGAGCTGCAGGCACGCGAACACGCCGTGCCCACTGCCAAGCTTCGGCTCGCCGCCATCCGCCACCTGTTCGACTGGCTGGTGACCGGCGAGGTGGTGCCGGTGAACCCCGCGGCCTCCGTTCGCGGGCCGGCCTACAGCGTGCGCAAGGGCAAGACGCCGGTGCTGGATCCGACCAAGGCGCGCCAGCTGCTCGACAGCATCGACATCGGCACGCCGATCGGGCTGCGCGACCGGGCCCTGATCGGGCTCATGATCTACAGCTTCGCGCGGGTCGGCGCAGCGCTGGCCATGCGGGTGGAGGACGTCTACGTGCAGAACCGCAGGCTTTGGGTGCGGCTGCGTGAGAAAGGCGGCAAGCGGCACGAGATGCCGTGCCACCATACACTCGAGATCTATCTGCACGCCTACTTGGACGAGACCGGGATCGGCGAGGATCCGAAAGGACCGCTGTTCCGGACGATCGGCCGAGGCACCGGGCGGCTCACCCGTAGCCTGCTTCCCCAGGCCAATGCCTACGCCATGGTGCAGAGGCGTGCGCTGGCAGCCGACATAGGCACACGGATCGGCAACCATAGCTTCCGGGCAACCGGCATTACCGCTTACCTGAAGAACGGTGGCATGCTGGAGAACGCTGCCACAATGGCCAACCACGCCAGCACACGCACAACCCAGCTCTATGACCGGCGACGTGACGACATCAACCTCGATGAGGTCGAGCGGATCAGGATATGAAGCTGCGAACGATCTCCCTCTCAAACCTGAAGACTATCGCCGACTGCGGATCTGGCATCCTTTGAAGGATGGTGGTTTGCCTCCCGCCAGTCGACAGCAGGCCGATACCACCGTTGGCCGCCTTCGCCTGCGTTTAACACCGCATGGGCATCTCCTCTGCGAGCAGGCTGACGACGCGCCCGACATGGACGAAGTTATGGCGGCGCGTCTGAGCGAAGCATTCGTCCAGGGTGGCGGGCTGGGGCTTCTGCGGCTGGGGGCCGGCGAGGTGGGACAGACCTTGCCGCCAGTCTTCGTCTGGTGGCGCGGCTTCGCGACGCGTTATGTGGCGGCGCTGTGTTTGAACGGCGCCGGGACGATGGGAGACGGGGCAGCGCCCGCGGCCGTACCTGAAATATCGGCGCCTCCTGAAGGGGATCTCGCTAACCTGGTGTTGACAGCACCTATGATGGTGGGGGCCGAGTATCTTACACCAGACGTGCTGCGGGCGCTTTGGGCCGAAATGGCCGGTGCGGTATCCGCGGCACTCGCTATCACCGGCACCGACCTGCAGAGCTTTCTCAAGGGGCTGAACCCGGCCTGGAATCTGGTGGGTCGCGTGTACTTCAACCTCGCCGAGAACCGTGGCGATCCGGAGGTGCCGTTCGCCTTCATGGCGACCTATACGACCCAGCTTTCGGCGCAAGCCAGGGCGCAGCATGTTCCGCTTGGCCAGGCGTTGCGCGAATACGCCGGGGCGGCCAACCGCAGCAAGCTGCTCTCGCTGCTCATTCCGGTGCAACGCGCCGCTGAGACCTGTGCCTGGCTTCGGCCGCTGATTGAGAATGGGGAAATCTACCACCCGCTACGCTGGACCCCGCAGGAGGCGTCACGCCTGCTGGCAAGTGTTGCAGAGCTGGAAAGTGCAGGTGTGGTTGTGCGCATGCCTGCTGTATGGCGCGCCAGCCATCCTGCTCGGCCGCGGGTGACAGCGACAGTTGGCACACGGGCACCCTCCAAGCTCGGGCTGGACGGATTGCTCGATTTCTCTGTTGAGATGACGCTTGAGGGCGAGCGTCTGAGCGAGCAGGAGATCGCGACGCTGCTCGCCGGCACTGACGGCTTGGTGCTGCTGCGCGGCCAATGGGTTGAGGTCGACCGCACACGACTGGAACGTACGATGCGACAGTTCGAGGCTGCGGAGGAGCTGGCGCGCGTCAAAGGCCTGAATTTTGCCGAGGCGATGCGCATGCTGGCCGGCACGGCGATGGCACAAGACGAAGACAATGCCGCCGCGGCCGAATGGTCGCATGTAGCCGCTGGGCCGTGGCTCGCTGATACATTGACCGCATTGCGTAAGCCGGACAGTGCCGGCGTCGATCCCGGCCCTGCCCTGCGTGGAACGCTTCGGCCCTATCAGAAGGCCGGCGTGCAGTGGCTGCACCTGCTGTCCGGGCTCGGCCTGGGAGCCTGTCTGGCCGATGATATGGGATTGGGCAAGACCATCCAGCTGCTCTCATTACTGTTGGTGCAGAAGCGGCAGTGCCATGGCACGACGTTGCCGCCGTGCTTGCTGGTCGCGCCGGCCTCGCTGCTGGCCAACTGGGCGGCCGAGATCGAGCGGTTCACCCCGGACCTGAAGGCGCGCATTCTGCATCCTTCGATGATGACGCCCGAGGAGGGAGAGCAGTTCACACTGGCGCGGGCGGCCGGGCTCGATTTGGTGATCACCAGCTATGGCATGCTGCTGCGCATGCCGGCTCTGGCCGAAATCCGATGGCGGCTGGCGATCCTCGACGAGGCGCAGGCAATCAAGAACCCGAATACCAAGCAGACCCGCGCGGTCAAGAAGCTTCAGACACAGTCGCGAATTGCGCTGACCGGGACGCCCGTCGAGAACAGCCTTGCGGACCTTTGGTCAATCTTTGACTTCATCAATCCTGGATTGCTGGGAGGGGCCAAGCCATTCGCGAAATACGTCAAGCGCCTCGGCGAAAAGACCGACAACCCTTACGGACCCCTGCGCGAGCTGGTGCATCCCTACATTCTACGGCGCATGAAGACCGATCGGTCCGTGATCTCCGATCTGCCTGACAAGACCGAGATCAAGGCATATTGCCACCTCAGCCGGAAACAGGCGGCGCTGTATGCGCAGGCGATCGAGGATCTGGCGCGACGCCTGGAAGAGGCCGACGGGATCCAGCGCAAAGGTGTTGTGCTAGCGACGCTGATGCGTCTCAAGCAGATTTGCAATCATCCCTCTCAGTGGTTGAACGATGGCGGTTGGGCCGAGCCAGATAGCGGCAAGCTGGCGCGGCTGCGCGAAGTCGTGGAGGTGGTGTCATCACGGCAGGAAAAGATGTTGGTCTTCACTCAATTCCGCGAAGTGGTGGCGCCGCTGGCAGCTTTCCTGCAAGAGATCTTCGGACGTGCCGGATTGGTCCTGCATGGCGAAACCCAGGTGAAGCAGCGCGGGGCTCTGGTGCGGAAGTTTCAGGACGATGAAACCGTGCCGTTCTTCGTGTTGTCGTTGAAAGCAGGAGGTGCTGGATTGACCCTGACGGCCGCCTCCCATGTGGTGCATTTCGACCGCTGGTGGAATCCCGCTGTGGAGAATCAGGCGACTGATCGGGCTTTCCGTATCGGGCAGAAGGAAAACGTTCTGGTGCACAAGTTTATCTGCCGGGGGACAGTTGAGGAGAAAATCGATACTCTGATTGAAGGGAAGCAAGGTCTATCGGATGCATTGCTGACCGGAGGCGGAGAGGTCAACCTGACCGAGATGACCGACGAGGCGGTGTTGCAATTGGTTGCTCTCGACCTGAACGCCGCGATGAGGGATTGAGGGCGATGTCACGAGACTATGGGGACTGGGCGCCGTATGTTCCCGTTGCCGAGCGGCGGCGCAGGGCCGAGCGTGCGGTAGCGAAGTTACGGCGGACAGGTCCTCCTGCGGAGCCAGTGACGATCGCGGGGCGCGTCATCGCCATGACCTTCTGGGGTAATGCGTGGTGCGACAATATCGAAAGCTATCGTGACTATGAGAGCCGTCTGCCGCGTGGGCGTACTTATGTGCGTAACGGATCAGTGGTCGATCTGCAGATCACGTCGGGACGGATCACAGCCTTCGTCAGCGGGTCGGAACTTTACACGGTTGCTATCACCATCAAGGAGACGGCGAGGCCGCAGTGGCAAGCGATCTGCGCCGACTGCACCGGCAGCATAGATTCCCTGGTCGAGTTGCTGCAGGGGAGGCTTTCCAAGAGCGTCATGGAACGACTCTGCCGGCAGGAAGCCGGCCTGTTTCCGCGACCGTCGGATATCCGCTTCTCCTGCAGCTGCCCAGATCATGCATCGATGTGCAAGCACGTGGCGGCGGTGCTGTATGGCGTCGGCGCACGGCTCGATCATAAGCCGGAACTGCTGTTTCGTCTGCGGGCAGTGGATGAAAACGATTTGGTGGCCCGGATCGAAACGGCGCTGCCGATGTCGAAGAAGGGGCCTGACAAGTTACTGCAGGTTGATGACCTGTCGGCGTTGTTCGGGCTTGATATGGCGGAAGTGCCGAAGGTGGGACGGCTATCTGACAAATCCAGAGGGTCGAAGGCACATGGCGCGCTCGCGGGCGTACCGATGAAGGATGCAGCGGCCGCTACATCGAGAAGGATGGCTTCGGGATCACGAAGTTCAACGAAGCAGGTGCCCGTCGTGCGGCGGACAGCTGCCAAACCTTCCATTCCGAAGCGGACAGCCACCCAAGGGAAGAAGGATCCAGTCAAGGTGGTTTCGGAGAAAACTGAAATTTCAATAGGCATCCTAACCAAGTTAGGTTTTTCGAAGAAAACTGTGACCGCGAGGGCGTCTGCCAAGACCGTTGTTTCTGAACGGGAGGCGGTTGGAAAGCGGCGGCAGCCAAAATCTATTACGAAGAAGATGAAAGCTACGGGCCAATTAGAAAAACGAACGAAATAGAAATACTCACTGATAGATACACTATGGATAATAGTGTATCACTCGCGGGCCGAAACCGGCGGGCAAGGCGGCCTCCAGGCTGTCACCTCCAGCGCTATCTGATCGCGTTCTTTGATCGCTAAATGATCGTGTTGGCGGAAGATGTAGTGCCGACGGGCCTGGTCACATCCGGAGGCCGAGCAGCTTGCTGCCGTGCTCGCGCAAGGCGCCGTCCGGACCAACGTGGCGGTAGAGGGTCTGCCGGCTGACGCCGAGCTCGCGGCAGAGAGGTGCGATCTTCGTCTCCGGCTTGCCCATCGCGGCCTGTGCCAGGCGTAGCTTCGCCGTCGTCATCTTGAAAGGCGCGCCGCCGTTTCGACCGCGGGCGCGGGCTGCAGCGATGCCGGCGTTGGTGCGTTCGACGATCAGGGCACGCTCGAACTCGGCGAGTGCCGCGAAGATGCCGAACACCAGCTTGCCGGCAGCCGTCGTGGTATCGATCGCAGCACCTTCGCCGGCGAGCACCTTGAGGCCGATGCCACGGCCGGTAAGATCATGCATCAGATTGACCAGATGGCGCAGGTCGCGGCCGAGCCGGTCGAGTTTCCAGACGATCAGGGTGTCGCCCTTGCGCAAGGCCTTGCTGCAGGCAATCAGCCCGGGCCGATCATCACGCCGCCCGGAAGCGAGATCCTCATACAGGTGCGCGGCGGTGACCCCAGCGGCAAGCAGGGCATCGCGCTGCAGGTCGAGCACCTGGGAGCCATCCGCCTTCGAGACCCGCATGTAGCCGATCAGCATCAAGAAGCCTGTTCCATAAACGTCCGATTACGTGACGACCTCGTCCGGTTCCGTAATGTAGCCGGATTATGTCTCATAGCCAGTCGCCTAATCAACGTCAGACAAAGCCTAGCTGGTGATGATTGTGGAGCAGAAGTGCCGAGGCTCGCGAAATTGCTGGTAGACGCCACCCGGAGGTAAATCATTTGAGCAGCAGCCAATCGTCTTGTTCAACTCGCAAAGGTGTGATTCCCTGACCTCGGTTTGTTTCCGGAGACTCGACATGGCAGCGAAAGCGGTCGCAGCAAAAACAACCTCCAACGCGCTCCCAAAGGCCAGGGCTGTGGCGCAGTCGAAAGCGTCCGCCAAGCCTGCCGTCGCTGCCAAACCGATCGTCCTCCCCAAGCCGAAGGTGGCGCCGGTCGTCACCACCAAGCATTTGGCTGCATCGATCGCCGATCAGCAGCAGATACCTCCGAAGCAGGCCGGCCTGCTGATTGTCAGCCTCTTCGAGCTGATGGTGGATCATCTCAAGAAGGGTGACCGGTTGAGGATCGGTGGTCTTGGTGTTCTGGAGGTCAGAAGCCGCCCGGCCCGCATGGGACGCAATCCCGCAACCGGCGAGGCCATACAGATCAAGGCCAGCAAGAAGATCGCCTTCCGGGCAGCAAAGGAACTCAAGGAGGCCATCTGAAAGAGAGAAACGCTTTGCTGCGCGCGAGCACTCCGAAGCGTCGAGGATCCGTGGCCGATCCTGGCAACATCATGGATCTTCCCGCCGTCTCCGTTCAGACGAAACTTTACCAGCAGGGCCTGCCGCTCGCTGACGGGCCATCGATCACAGCGCCTCAGCCGCGATCAGCCTCGGCAGCCGGGCGTCGCGCCATCCATATCTCCGGTTACGATCGGCAAGGGCGGGACTTCTATGCCACGCCGGCCTGGGTCACCGAGGCATTGCTGCGGCATGTGCGCTTCCGCGGTCCGATCTGGGAGCCCTGCTGCGGCGACGGCGCCATGTCCAACGTGCTGGCTGCCCATCGCTACGAAGTGGTTTCCACGGATATTGCCGAACGCGGGTTCGGCACCGCCGGGATCGACTTCCTCGCGTGCCGTGATGTGCCCGGAGGATGCCGCAGCATCGTTACCAACCCCCCTTATGGCGACACCGGCTCGCACAAAGGACAGGATAGGTCGTCTGCCGCGATGCTGAACTTTATGCGCCATGCCCTGGCGCTTACCACATCGGTTCAGGGTCAACTCGCGATGCTGGTGCGCCTTCAGTGGATCGCCGGACGACGCGCCGCCGACATGTTGTCCAGCGGCCCATT
>JAABUX010003500.1_pt1 | contig 20753 bp, 18 predicted proteins | sample 5561851 | NCBI WGS metagenome assembly JAABUX01 (sample SAMN10711883, study PRJNA513361) | rock metagenome | isolation source: Antarctica rocks | place: Antarctica: Victoria Land, Richard Nunatak red sandstone | collected 2016-01-03 | reverse complement strand
TGAGCGGCCCGATACAAGGTCAATAAGCGGCATGTCGTCGGCCTGCGTACAGTGAACCCTTACGTGCCCTGTTAGGCCCGTTTGATGGCGGTAAAGAGTCCCGTGTCCGAATTCAACAAAGTACCGCTAAGCAATCGCCCCAGATACGGACGGATGATTATTCCTGTCACGACCTATCCTATCAGTCGCCCGTGGCCCTGACCACACGTAACTCCCATGATTGACACACGTAATAAACGATGGTCGGGGGCTTGGTGGCGCTGCAAGCACGGCGGGCCGGTGTGCGCGACCGTGAGCTGGCCGTCGAGCCGGAGAGGTTGGAGGGGGAAAGCCCTACGGCGTAGGAGGGGTGGGTGAGGCGGGCGAGGGCGCCTGTCGCGCGCGCAGTCTTTCCAGCAGCGCGCGGGCGGCGGCTTGCTCGGCGCCCTGGCGGTTGGAACCCTCGCCGCGCGCCGCCCCCTGCCCCTCGACCTCGACCTCGGCCACGAAGCGGCTGTCGTGCGCCGGGCCGCTGCGCTCCAGGATGCGGTAGCGCGGCGTGACGCGGTAGACGCCCTGGGTGTGCTCCTGCAGCTCCGACTTGGCGTTGCGGTGCAGGTCGTCCGCCAGGATACGGGGCAGGCGCCGGCGGAAGAAGGGGTCGAGGAAGCGCGCGGTGCGCGCGAAGCCCTGGTCGAGGAAGATGGCGCCGACGACGGCCTCGAAGGCCTCGGCCAGCACGGACGAGACGCCGCGCCCCTGCGGCCCTTGCTCGGCCCGGCTCACCGGCACGAACAGGCCCAACTCGACCTCCGCGGCGTACTGCGCGGCGGTGGAGCGCCGTACCAGGGCCGAGCGCAGCGCCGTCAGCGGACCCTCGGCCAGGCCCGGCTGGGTGCGATAGAGGAACGAGGCCGCCGCCGCGCCGAGGACGGCGTCGCCCAGGAACTCCAGGCGTTCGTTCGATGGGCGACCCTCATCCACCCCCTCGCCGTTGGTCTCGTTGCTCGACACGTGCGCCAGGGCCAGCTCCAGCACGTCCTGGCGGCGGAACGTCACGCCCAGGCGACGCTCCAGGTCTTGCAGGGGCGGCCGCTCAGCCTCCAACGCGCCACCTCAATGGGCCGGTAGTCAGGGCTCGTGAACGGTCGCCCCCTCCGCTCCCTCCGCACGCGGATATCTGACCCTTCTCGCCCCCTCCGCCCATGGCTAACTGGTCCCTCGGCTGCGGCCGACGTTGGGGCGCCCCTCCAGGGGGACCTGGGGGGATGGCTCCCCCCAGACACCCGGAGGGGGCGGAGGGGGCGGAGGGGGAGAGAAAGGGTTCGGGCGGCTTTTCACAGGCCCTGCCCCCCGTCCGGCGGGTTAGGCGCGTGAAATGGCCAGGAGGTATAATTATGATGTCAAACGCCCCTGCGTCTACTCATGGCTAGCCGTCGTCGCTAGTCGTCGTCGATAGATCGCAGTGGGCTTGCGACCAACCGTCGACTAACGACTAACGACTATCTACTCAGGAGACTATACCATGCCTTTCTACGAGTATAAGTGCGCCGACTGTGACAAGCCGTTCGAGATGCTCGTCGGCTCGCCGGCGCTGGCCGACAGCGTCGTGTGCCGCTACTGCGGGAGCGAGAGCGTGCGCCGGCTGGTCTCGTCCTTCGCCTCGCGCTCCACTGGGCCGAGCGCGCTGGAGAGCATGGCCGCCAGCGCGCCGCGCGGCGGTGGCGGCTGCTGCGGTGGCGGCTGCGGCTGCGGGCACTAAGATAAGAGGGGCGCGATGGTCCGCCGCGTGTCCTCCACGTCGACGGCCATCTGCGCCAGAAGCGGCGCCAGGCCGTCGTAGCGCTCTTGCCCGCGCAGGTGTTCCATGAATGCCACGCGCAGTTCTTGCCCGTAGATGTCGCGGTCGAAATCGAGCAGGTACGCCTCGACCGTCGTTTCCACCCCGTTGAAATGGGGGTTTGTCCCCACGCTCACGGCCGTGGCGCGGCGCTCGCCCGGCGCGTCAGGCAACTCGGCGATGCCGGCGTAGACGCCGGAGGCGGGCACGATTTGCTCCCGCGCGATGGCGATGTTGGCCGTCGGATAGCCCAGGGTCCGGCCGCGCTTGTACCCGTGCACGACGTCGCCCGAGAGCTCGAAGGGGCGGCCGAGCAAAGAGGTGACCACCCCCATGTCGCCCGCCCGTATGGCGTCGCGCACGGCGGAGCTGCTGACGCCGGACGCCCCCGCCTCTACTCCCTGGCGCGCCACCACGTGGACATCGAATCCCGATCGCCGGCCGCGATCGATGAGGTACGGGATGCCGCCCTCGCGGCCGTGGCCGAAGCGGAAATCGTCGCCCATCCACAACTCGGCGATCGTCAGGCCCATTTGCAAGCGATCCACGAACTCCTCCGGCGTCAGCGCGGCGAAGGCGTGGGTGAAGGGCAGCACGGCCAACAGGTCGGGCTCCAGCGCGGCCAGCAGCCGCTCTTTCGTGGCGCGGCCTGTGATTTGATAGTCGGCGAGGCCCGGGCGCAGCACGAGCGCGGGGGCGGGGTCGAAGGTGATGATGCCAAAAGCGACTCCGTGTTCGCGGGCGCGCGCGCGCGCCTGGCCCAGCACATAGTGGTGCCCGCGGTGCACCCCGTCGAACGTGCCGATGGCGAGCACGAGCGGCCGGTCGTGGCGCAATTCTTCCAGTCTATCCACGCGCTTCACGAGCCCCGTCCCCTCCCGCGTCGAGCGGCGCGTTTTCCGTGGCGCCCGGCGGCGTCCCGAACACCTTGCTCGGCTGCCACGCGTGGCGGCGCTCGTCGTGGCGCGCCAGGGCCAACAACCGCCCATCGCGCGCGTAGAGACGCGCCTCGGACGGGGGTCGGCGGTCGGGAGTCGAGAGCCGAACGGGGACGGGGTTGCCGTGCAAGACGGCCGCCGCGTCGCGGTCGTCGACGACGACGGCAGGCCAGGCGGCGACGGCCTCGTCGGGCGGACGCAACTGGGCGGCGAGGCGCCCGTCCCCCGCCAGGCGACGGATCTCCTGCACCCCCAACGCCGTGTCCACGCCGAACGCTCCGCTGCTCAGCCGTCGCAGCGCGGCGAGGTGGGCGCCGCAGCCGAGTCCTTCGCCCACGTCGCGGGCCAACGCGCGGATGTATGTGCCCGCGCCGCACCAGACGATCAGGTCGAGCTCTTCGCCCCGCAACTCCACCACGGACAGCCCGTCGATGCGCACCGCGCGCGCGGCCATCTCCGGCGCCTTGCCCTGGCGGGCCAGCTTATAGGCGGGGACGCCGTCCCGCTTGATCGCGGCGTAGGCCGGCGGAACCTGCTCGATCGCACCCAGGAACGGGGCGAGGGCGTCGGACACGCGCTCGATGGTCACGCCGGCGACCGGACGCTCCTCGACGACGGGGCCCTCGGCGTCGTCGGTACTGGTGCGCTGGCCGAGGCGCAGCCGCGCCAGGTAGCATTTGCGGCCGTGCATCAAGTAGTCGGAGAGGCGCGTGGCGGCGCCGACGGTGACGAGCAGCACGCCGGTCGCCAGCGGATCGAGCGTGCCCGCGTGGCCCACCTGTCGCTGCCCGAGGGTTCGCCGCACCAGCCCCACGACATCGTGCGAGGTCCAGCCCAGCGGCTTATCGACGTTCAGGATGCCGTCCACACGTACTCCGTGCAGTCGGAAGTCGGAAGTCGGAAGTCGATAGTAAGGCGCAGAGCAAACGTGCGCGTACCGGTAACGCCGTGTGTAGCGAGCGTCTTGATCACAGCAACTAGCGACTTTCGACTAATTCATGGTAGCGCGCGAGCAGGGCGGCGCGCGCGGCCTCGGGGGGGCCGGCGAGGTCGCAGCCAGCGGCGCGGCGATGCCCACCGCCGCCGAACGCGGCGGTGAGCTCGACCGCGTCCACGCGCGCCGTCGTGCGCACGCTCGCTTTGAAGTGGCCGTCGGGCATGCCCTTGAGCAGGAAGGCCAGGTCGACGTCGTCGATGCTGCGCAGGAACTCCACGACGCCATCGAGATCGGAGGTCTCGGCCCCGCACGCGTCGACCATCTCGCGCGTGGCCACCGCCGAGGCGACGCGCCCCCCGTCGTCCAGCCGCAATGTGGCCAGCGCGCCCCCCCACAGGAGCGCGGCCGCCGGCCGCCGGCGCAACAGCAGGTTGTACGAGACCACTGCCGCGTCAGCCCCCGCCGCCACCAGGGCCGCCGCCGTGGACAGCGCACGCGGCGTGCTGTTGCTGTTCTGAAAGGAGTGCGTGTCGTTGATGATGCCGGTGAGGAGCATCACCGCCATGTCGGGGTCGACCGGCGCCGGGAGCGCGCCCACGAGGTCGTAGATGATCTCGGCCGTCGACGCGGCCGTCGTGTCGACCAGATTCACGTCGCCGTACAGAGTATCGCTGGCGTGATGGTCGATGTTGAGCAAGGTGCGGCCGGGCCGCAGCCTCTCCAGATCGGCCCCCAGACCGCCCAACAGGCCCGGGTCCGAGACGTCGACCGTGACCAGGAGATCGGGGTCGGCGGGCACGGCCGCCACGATCATGCCGGCCTCGGGCAGGAAGTGGAGCGAGGGCGGTAGGGGGTCGGCGCAAGCGACGACCGGCTCTCGTCCTCGCTGCCGGAGCGCGCGGGCCAGGGCCAGCGCCGCGCCGACCGTGTCGCCGTCCGGCGAGCGATGGCACAACAGCACCGGCCGCGCGGCCGTGCGCAGCAGCGCCGCGGCCTCCGCCGGGCCCGCGGCCGCGGTCTCGTGGGCGGGGGACCCGCCCACGGCGTCAAGACTCTTGCTCACGCTCGTCGTCCTCGTCCTCGCCCTCGTCCTGGTGTTCGCCCGCGCCCATGTTCGCCTCTCGCTCGCGCTCCTCGACCTCGCGTATGACGCGCAGCACGCGGTCGCCCTCTTCGATGGAGTGGTCGAGTACGAACTGCAACTCCGGCGTGTGCCGCAGCCGCAGGTCGGCGCCGAGCTCGCGCCGCAGGTAGCCGGAGGCGTGCCGCAGGGCCGCGATCGAGGCCGTCTGCTCCTCCGGCGCGCCCATGACGGACACGTAGACCTTGGCGTAGCGCAGATCGGGCGACATCTGGACGCGTGTGATGCTGCTCATGAACGACACGCGTGGGTCCTTCAGCTCGGTCTGCATCAACTCGGTGAGACGGCGGAGGATCTCATCGCTGACGCGCTCGGCGCGATGCGGCGCAGGCATTATAGCACCCCCCAGTAGTCAGTTATCGGTAGCCGGTAGCCGGGGACCCCCTGGCTACCGGCTACTGTTTAGCTAACGAGTTCGCGCGTGAACGCCTCGATCACGTCGCCCTCGGCGAAGTCGTCGAAGCCATCGATCGTCATGCCGCACTCCGTGCCGGGGCCGACCTCGCGCACGTCGTCGCGCAGGCGGCGCAGCGACGTGATGCGGCCATCGCCCACGGTCTCGCCGCGCCGCATCACGCGGATGGTCGCGCCGCGCGTGAAGGAGCCGTCGGCGATCAGGCAGCCGGCCGCCTTGTGCTTGCCAGCGGGGAAGACGGCGCGCACGTCCGCGTGGGCATGCACGACATCCTGATACACCGGCTCCAGCAAGCCCCTGAGCGCGGCCTGGACCTCCTCGGTCAGCTTGTAGATGATGGCGTAGAAACGCACGTCGACGCCGGTCGCCTCGACCGCGCGGCGCGCCGCCGGGTCGGAGCCGACGTTGAAGCCGACCACGATGGCCTGCGAGGCCGCCGCCAGGGTCACGTCCGACTCGGTGACGTCGCCGACCGCGGCGCGCAGCAAGCGCACCTTGACGCTCGCGTCGCCCAATTCGTCCAGGCTGTGCTGGATGGCGCCGATCGAGCCCTGCACATCGGCCTTGAGCACCATGTTGAGCTCCTTGACCTCGCCCGCCTGCACCTGGCTGAAGAAATCGGCCAGGGCCACGCGCTTGGTGGGCAACAGCGTCTGCGCCCGCCGCTCGCGCGCCACGGTCGCCGCCATATCGCGGCCCTTGCGCTCGTCCTCCACCGCGCGCAGCGTGTCGCCCGTTTCCGGCACGTCGGGGAGCTGCAGAATCTCGACCGGGAACGACGGCGGCGCCACCTTGACGGCGTGGCCGCGGCTGTCGAACATGGCGCGCGCGCGCCCGGCCACGCCGCCGACGACCACGAAATCGCCGCGCTGCAGCGTGCCGTTGCGCACCAGCACGGTGCACACCTTGCCGCGGCGCACGTCGGTGCGCGCCTCCACCACGGTGGCTACCGCCGGGCGGTCGGGATTGGCCTTGGGCTCGACCCTGATGTCCGACACGAGCAGGATGTTGTCGAGCAGGTCGTCGAGCCCTTGCTGCGTCTTGGCCGAGACCTCCACGGCGGGCACGTCGCCGCCGTACTCCTCGACCACGACGTTGTGCTCGGTCAGCTCCTGCTTGACGCGGTCGGGGTTGGCGCCCTCCTTGTCGATCTTGTTGATGGCGATGATGATGGGCACCGCGGCGGCGCGCGCGTGGTCGATGGCCTCGACGGTCTGCGGCATCACACCGTCGTCGGCGGCCACCACGATGATGACGATGTCGGTCACCTGCGCCCCGCGCGCGCGCATCGCCGTGAAGGCGGCGTGGCCGGGCGTGTCGAGGAAGGTGATCTTGCGCAGTTCGCCTTCGCGCTCTTTCTCGACCTGATAGGCGCCGATATGCTGCGTGATGCCGCCGGCCTCGCCCGCGGCGACGCGCGTGACGCGGATAGCGTCGAGCAGCGATGTCTTGCCGTGATCGACGTGGCCCATGATGGTCACGACGGGCGGGCGCGGCTGCAAGAGCGCCGGGTCCTCGTCCTCCAGCATATTCGCCGGTCCCTCGCCCTCCGGAACGCCCTCGGCGGGGGCCGGCGCCTCGGTCGCAGTCGCGCCGAGTTCCTCGGCCACGATCGCCGCCGTGTCGAAGTCGATCTCCTGGTTGATGGTGGCCATCATGCCGTTCTTGAACAGCACCTTGATGACGGCCGCGGTCGGCTGGGCGAGGAAATCGCCCAACTCCTTGACCGTCATGACGGCCGGCAGCTCGACGCTGGTCGGTCGCTCGATGGTGGCCGTCGCCGCCGGGCGTCCGCCATTGGCGTTGGCCGTGCTGGAACGGTTGCCCCCTCGCCCACGACTTCCGCCGCCGGGCCGCCCGCCGGGGCGATATCCACCCCGGCCCCGTCCGCCGCCTCCTGGTCTCCCTGGCATATCTTTCTCCTTAGCGTGTTTAGTGTTTGGCGCTTGGCGCCTGGCGAAATACCGCCGGCCCCCGAACTAGTCGCTCAACACTATGCACTAGTCACTTTTCTTCATCGGTAACGTCTCGGCGTACTCGTCGAGCGCCTGCCAGTGCTCGGGCGTCACGACGATGCTCAGGGCATGGTCGAGGCTCTTGCGCCTGGCCGCGAGCTGGAAGCACTCCCGGGCGGGGCACAGGTAGGCCCCGCGCCCGGGTTTGCGCCACGAGGTGTCCACCTCGACCGCGCCGTCGACCGTGCGCACGAGCCGGACCAGGTGTCGCTTCGGGCGCGAGGTCCGGCACGCCACGCACGAGCGTTCGGGGATGTGTTTCGGCATCGCTACTCGTCTCGGGCGCCCACGAGGGACACCCCCTGTTCCCGCGCCCACCAGGGGCGCCCTTACTCATTTATTCGTTGGCTGGCACGGCGGCGCGCGCGCCCTCTTCGAGCGCGACATCCTTCACCACGTCGGACGCTTTCTTGATGTCGATGTGCCAACCGGTCAGACGCGCGGCCAGCCGGGCGTTCTGCCCTTCTTTGCCGATGGCCAGGGAAAGCTCACGGTCCGGCACCACGACCGTCGCCTTCTTCTCGCCCTCGCGCACCTCCACATGCGCCGCCGTGGCCGGGCGCAGCGCCCCCGCGATAAGCTGCTGCGGATCGGCGCTCCAGGGTATCACGTCGATCTTCTCGCCGCTCAACTCGTTGATGACGTTCTGAATGCGCACGCCGCGCTGGCCCACGCACGAGCCTACTGGGTCGACGTTCTCTTGCCGCGCGCCGACAGCCATCTTGGTGCGCACACCAGGCTCACGCGCGAAGGCCTTGATCTCCACGGCGCCCGAGCGGATCTCGGGGACCTCCAGCTCGAACAGTCGCTTGACCAGGTTGCGGTGGCTGCGCGAGACCGTGATTTGCATGCCGCGCACGGTCTTGTGCGCCTCGACCACGTAGACCTTGAGGCGCTGGCCGGTGCGGTAGTGCTCGCCTTGGGATTGCTCGGCCAGCGGCATGACGACCTCGGCCTCCCCGAAGTCGGCCACGGTCAACACCACACCCTTGGACTCTGTACGCTGCACCACCGCCGACACGATGTCGTCCTGCCGGCGACTCACGGCGTCGAAGACGCGGTCGCGCTCGGCCTCGCCGATGCGCTGCATGATGACCTGCTTGGCGGTCTGGGCGGCGATGCGACCGAACTCCTTGGGCGCATTCTCGACCTCCACCTCGACGGTGTCGCCGATGCCCGGCCGCGACGGGAAGCTCTCCACGTCCTTCAGGGAAATCTGCGTGCGCGGGTCCTCGGCGTTGATGACGACCCTCTTCTCGGCGTAGACCCTGAACTCGCCCGTCTGCTCATTGAGGCGCACATGCACTTCCGGCGCCGAGCCGAACGTGCGCTTGTACGTCGAGGTCAACGCCGACTCGATCGCCCCGATGACTGCTTCTTTGCCCAGACCCTTCTCCGAGGTGATCTGGAGTATGGCGGTCCCGAAATCGTTACGCACCGCTTACCCCCTCCACTCTGTTGTACCCGGTCGTACCCATTACCCGTGTCCGTGTACTCGTCCGTGTACTCGTGCCTGTGTATGTGACCCGGTACATGTTTGTACCCGTCTATAAACGGAGAAGCGGGCTTGCGCGCCCACTTCTCACCATCGCCGCTATGATCCAAGGGCGCGCAGCGCCCTCTTTCTTTATATCCTAACGCGCCGTACGACGCGTACGCGTACGCGTCGTTCGGAATAGGGCAGGGCCGCCGCCTACAACAGGTGCGGGGCCAGCCGCTCCATCAATTGCCCTTTCGGCATCAGGCCAACCAGACGCTCCGCCGGCTTGCCGTTCTTGAACAAAATTAGCGTCGGAATGCTCTGCACCCCGAACGACGCCGCGCTCGTGGGATTGCTATCGATGTCTAGCTTGACGAACTTGACCTGGCTCGCCAGGTCTCCGGCTAACTCCTCGACGATAGGCGCGAGGGTCCTGCATGGGACGCACCACTGCGCCCAGAAGTCGACCAGGACCGGCCTGTCGGCCTCGTACACCTCGGCCTTGAAGCTGGCGTCGGTGATGGTGATAGGTCGAGCCATGGGACACTATCCTCCTCTATCGTCGCGCACACGTACAGCCGTGCGCCGCCCAGTGATACCCGCGCGACCACGGTGGAGGCAGGGACCGGAGCAGGAGTCGCCACACGCCGGCCGAGGGAAGCACTAGAAAAAGTGTACGAGTTACCCCCCTACCTGTCAACGCCTCACCTCACTTTATGTAAAGTATAGCGGGTTGCGCCGGCCGGCGCAACCCGCTATACTGCGGGGGTCACAATCATGCCGAGGTGGCGGAACTGGCAGACGCGCTAGCTTGAGGTGTTAGTGAGCTTACGCTCGTAAGGGTTCGAGTCCCTTCCCCGGCACACGCGACATAGGGGGATGCGAGGCCATGGTCTCGCATCCCCCTATGTTCTTGCCCGTCTACTGAATTACTCCTCGTCCTCGTCCCCCTCGTCCCCGTCGGAGCGTTGCTCGCGCAGATACTCCTCGAGCGCGCGCACGACCTCGGGGCCGGTCGGGAGCGAGGATCGCTCTTCGCCGGGGACGTCCTCCTCGCCCTCGCGCCCCTCGAGTTCGCGCACGTAGATGGACGCCTCGGGGCTCTGCGCGATCGCCTCGTCGACCCGCGCACGGAAGCGGCGGGACTGCCCCTCGAGCGTGCGTAGGTTCACGGTCAGGCCGGAGAGCGCGCCAAGCTGGCGCAACAGGGCAAGCGAGACCTGTGGATTGGGGCTGGCCGTGATGTAGTGAGGCACGTTACCCCACAGGCTTACCGTCGGCAGTCCGGCGCGGCCGCAAGCGTCCTGCAACACTCCGACGATTCCGGTCGGCCCCTCATAGCGCGACAGCGAAACGTCGAGCGCGCGCAACCGCTCGCGCAGCCCCTCATCGCTCGCCGATCCGCCCAGGCGCTGCGGGCGCGTGTGCGGCACGTCGGCCAGCAGAGCGCCGAGCAGCGCGACCTCGCCCACGCCGAGGCGATCGAGCAGCGCCAACAACTCGCGCGTGAAGGTCGGCCAGCGCAACTGCGGCTCGTGCCCCACCAGCAGCACCACATCGCGCGCCAGCGTGTCGTCGACGTATGTGTAGACTTTCAGCGAAGGCCACTCGATCTCGCGACTGAAGCCGTCGCGCAGGCGCACGCGCGGCCGCGTCTCGGTGTAGACGTAGAAGTCCTCGGTGTCCATCGTGGTCAGCGTCGCGGCCGACCACTCCCTGACCAGGTAGCGGATCGAGGAAGACGCGGCCTCGGCGGCGTCGTTCCAACCCTTGAAGGCGGCGACGAGCATCGGGTTGCGCAGCCCCGGCGCGTCGAATGGTGAGAAATAATCGGGCATATCGACTCAGTGCAGCGGGGCGATGCGGTCGGCGACCATCGCAAAGAACAGCAGCGCCAGATAGATATTGGAATACATGAAAGTGCGGCGGGCCCGGCGCGCGCCGTGTTCGCGCAGCAGCGCCACAGCCATGTAGATGAAGCCGGCGCCCAGCCCGCTCGCCACCACCAGATAGAGCAACCCCATCGCGTGGATGAGGTAGAGCGCCAGAGTCGCGGCCACCACCGCGACCGTGTAGGCCAAGATGCGCCACTTAGTGTACTGCTCACCCGCCACGGCCGGCAGCATCGGCACCTTGACCGCTGCATAGTCTTTGCGATTGAGCAGGGCCAGCGCCCAGAAATGCGCGGGCGTCCACAGGAAAATGATCGCGAACAGCAGCAAGGCGGGCAGCGCCAGGCTCCCCGTCACCGCGGCCCAGCCGACCAGCGGCGGGACGGCGCCGGCCGCGCCGCCGATGACGATGTTCTGCGAGGTCGAGCGCTTGAGCCACATCGTGTAGACGACGACGTAGTACAGGTTGCCGACCAGCGCCAACGCCGCCGCGAGCGGGTTCACCCACAAAATCAGGATCGCGACCGCCAGCGCCGAGAGCCCTATTCCGAAGACGAGCACCTGACGGGGCTGCAGAATGCCGGCGGGGAGCGCGCGGCGACGGGTGCGGTTCATCACGGCGTCGATGTCGCGGTCGATGTAACAGTTGAGGGCCGCGGCGCCACCCGAGGCGAGCGCCCCGCCGAGCAGGGTGGCGAGCAGCACGCGCGCGAAAAGGGCCGGTGGGAGCGGATACTGCCGCGCTGCGATCAGGAGCGCGGCGAGCGTCGTGATCAGCAACTCCAACACGATGCGCGGCTTCGTCAGATTGTAGTACGCGCCCGCCAGCTCGCGCCAGGACACATCGCGGCGATCTCCCGCCGTGGGCGTCACACTACTATGGTGGGAGGTCGGGACCGAGATTGACATGCGCCTTGTTGCCTCCTCGATAGGGCCGGATGCGCGGCCCCACCCCGGGGCGGGCCGCCTGAAAAGGTTTGTCGATCGTCTACGCGGGGCGGCGCACGGCGTACAAGTCATCGACGAGGCGACGGGGCGTCGCAACCTGCCGATTTCAGGGTAGCAGACTGAGGCTATCGACGTGGTACCCGCAACGGGATTCGAACCCGTGATCTCCACCTTGAAAGGGTGGCGTCCTAGGCCGCTAGACGATGCGGGCGAGAAAGTATCTATCTACAGTGTACGGAGCGCCACACCACCACGTCAATGCGCGGGGTAAATCCGTAAACTCGCGCGCTGGAGATTTGGATAGGTCTCGGAGGGGGGAGCCCGACGCCTTCACACAATCTTCACCGCTTGCCCACGATGCGCTTCACACAGTCTCGGTATCTTGAGAAGTGATCGGCATGCGCCCGTCAAGCTCCAGCGTAGGGGTCCGCCGGGGCCGGGCGCGCCGCCGGGGGCGGCGGGGACAGCGAGAAGAAGCGGGGAGGATCGGGGAGGATGCGGATGAGGACCACGACGACGATAGGCGGGGGCATAGCGGCGCTCTTGCTCGCGGGGCTCGGCGCGCGGAGGTTCCTGCGCTCATCGGCCGGCCGCTTCGCGCGCATGGCCGGCTCGTCGATCGCGACGCCCGACGCGGCCGGATGGGTCACTGACTTCCTGAACGCGGCCTACTATGCGCGCCCCCACGACGCGCGCGACATCCGCGACATCGATGATTTGCGCCTGGCCCGCGCTATCGTCGCGACGCAGTGGTATCGCCACGGGCAGGGGCGGCGACGCCTGCGCGCCTATGACGTCCTGCCGCTGCACCGCGCCTTCGGCCGCGCCCGCTTCCTCGCCACGGCGCGCTCTCCGCGTGGGATGCTCGACCGAGAGCAACTCCTGGCGGGCGCGGCGCGGTTGCACGGACCCTGGTTCCCCGCCGCCTACGCGGATGACGCGCGCCGCGCCTGGGGCATCGTCTTCCCGACCGTCGAGGAGCGCGCGGCCTACCGGCCCATGGCACGGCTGCGCCACGGCGCGCTCGGGCCGCTGACCCCGCCGGTCGCGCCGCCCGAGCGACAGGTCTGGCACACCTACGAGCCCGTCCCCGTCCCCCTGCTCGCCGGCCTGCTCGCGGGCATCGCCCGGCCCGAGACCTGGCCCGACTACGCCTCGGAACTGGGGAGCTTCACGCCGGTGCGCGCAGGCGGCCTGGCCGACCAGACCTTCGAGATCGAGATCATGGCGCGGGCGGCGCCGCGCGCGCCGGTGTCGACGCGCGGCTACGTCACGGTGACGCGCCTGGCCGGCGTGGACAACCCGGCCGGCCTGCGCGCCTTCGTCGACGAGCTCAACGATGGGCTGGCGCGCCAGGGGAACGGCGAGCCCCCGGCCGTCCCAGCCGGGGCGACGCCGCTGCTGGGACTGGACCTGACCACGCACGCCGGGCACTTCCTAGGACGCGCCGTCAGCAAGCTCGTGGTCTACCGGGAGGACGGCGAGCCCGCAGAGGACGGCGAGCCCGCAGAGGACGGCGAGCCCGCAGAGGACGGCGCCGGCGAGGGGTTCTACCTGCGTGAGGTCGGGGTGTGGGACCCCATGGACTGGTACATCGGCGCGTCCTACCGCGCGGCCGGCGCCGCGGCGCAGCGGGCTTTCTGGGGCATGGAGTCGCCCGACGAGAGCATGCTGCACCAAATGGCCCTGCGCACAGCAATCCCGACGCCCCTGGCGCCCCCGACGACTGGGCGCTAATCCAATCCCACCAATGGACGACAGGCCCTCCTTGACACAGACTCAGAGCCGCGCTATGATACCTACCAGATAGTTGGTAGGTAGGGAGGACATGCAGCAAGCCACAGGTAACACCGAGGCGCGCGATCGCGTGCTGGACGTGGCGGAGCGGCTCTTCGCAGAGCGCGGCTACGCCAGCGTGACGCTGCGCGACATCGCCGCCGAGGTCGGCATCCGCCACACCTCGCTGTACCATCATGTGCCCGGCGGCAAGGAGGAGTTGTTCGTGGAGGTGACGGAGCGCCACCTCGAGCGCCATCGCGCCGGGTTGACGCGCGCCATCGATGGGGCCGCGCCCGATGTGCGCGCGCGGCTCTACGCGGTCGCCGATTGGCTCTTGTCGCAGCCGCCGATGGATATCGTGCGCATGATTTACTCGGATATGCCGCGGATCTTGCCCGCGCAGGCCGAACGCCTGTCGATGGTGGCGTATACCTCTATCCTCCTGCCCATCGACGCGGCGCTGCGGCAGGGCGAGCGGCGCGGCGAGATCGCGCACCGCGACCTTGGCCTGATCGCCGGCGGGCTGCTGGGCATGGTCGAGAGCCTGTACGCCGTGCCCGACCACGTTCTGACGCGGGGCCGCGGCGCGATGGCCCACGACTTGATCGACGTTATGCTCGATGGGTTGCGCCCGCGACCGGCGCAAGGAGATGCGACTGCCTGATTTTTTGTCCTTCTAGCCTACCAATACATTGGTAGTACATATGGCCGTCCGCGAGCGGCTGTTTCGCGTAGGAGCCAGGACGCCATCCGCGCTCAATGACAGTACAATTGGCAAGCGCCACACCTCCTGCGTCGCGCCAGGAAATCGTTTCCCTTCCCGAAATAGATTCGCGGATTGAAACTATCGTGGTAGAAAGGACAAAAGACTCGTGACCTCTGTTATCCGCACCATCGTCCGCCAAAGAGCGGCCGTGATCCTGTTCGCCATCATCCTGCTGGCGGCCGGCGGCTTCACCGCCACGCGCCTGCAGGAAGAGCTCCTGCCCAACGTCAGCTTCAACACCGTCACCATCGTGACGGCCGAGCCCGGCGCCTCGCCAGGGACCGTGCTCAACGACGTGACCAAGCCGATCGAGGTCGCCGTGGCCGGCGTGCCGGGGATCAACACCCTCGCCTCGACCTCGGCCCAGAACGCCTCGGTCGTGACCGTGCAGTTCAACTACGGCACGGACATCAACGGGGCAGAGTCCAAGATCTCCACCGCCGTCTCCGGGCTCCCGCTCCCAAACGGCGCGCAGGCCCCCAAGGTCTCTACGGTCGACTTCAGCGCCTTCCCCATCCTCTACCTCGGCGTCAACAACAAGGACAGCAAAGCCTCGCTACAGGACACCTACACGCTCGTCAACGGCCAGGTCAAGCCACAGCTGGACCAGTTGAGCGGCGTGGCCGCGGCCGACGTCGGCGGTGGGGCCAACCCGCGCGTGAGCGTTACGCTCGACCCGCGCAAGATGGCCCGCTACGGCGTGACGCCGGCGCAGGTGAGCGCCGTCTTGCAGGCCAACAACGTGGGCATCCCTGGCGGCAACGTGACGGCGGGCGGCGTGACCGAGCCGGTGGTCACGACCGGACGGCTCAGCACGATCGCGCAGATCGCCGACTTGCCCATCACCGTGCAGGCCCCGGCGGGGCAGGCCGGCGCGACGGGCGCGACGGGCGCGACGGGCGCGGCGGCCAGTTACCCTGGAGGACAATCCGGCGGGTCGAGCGGCGGCCAGGGCGGCTACGGGGGCGGCTCGAGCGGCGGCGCCGGGAGCGCGGGGAACCAGGGCGCCGCCGGCGGCCAGGGCAATCCCGCATCCACATCCAGGGGCAATGCCTCGGGCGCGTCCGGCGCGGGCGCAGGCGCAACAAGCCGGGCGGGCGCGGCGCCTCGGGTGGTCCTGCTGAAGGACGTGGCCACGGTCAAGCCGAGCGGGGGCGACGTCAACGTGCTCGGCGCCACGCCGGGCCAGATCGCCGGCATCGTACGCTTCAACGGCAAGCCGGCCATCTCCATCACCATCCGTAAGAACAGCGACGCCAACATCGTCAAGGTCGCCGACGCCGTGCAGTCCAAGGTGCGCGACCTGGAGAAGCAGTACCCCCAACTCCAGATAAGCACGCTCTACGACTCATCGACCAGCATCGTTGACTCGGTCGACGGTCTCGTGCGCGACGGCCTCTTCGGGGCCCTCTTCGCCATCCTGGTGATTTTCCTGTTCTTGCGCACGGTGCGCACCACGCTGGTCACCGCGGTCAGCATTCCGCTCTCCATCTTCACGGCGCTGATCATCCTGGGCACGCAGGGCATCACGCTCAACCTCATGACCATCAGCGCCGTGGCCGTGGCCATTGGCCGCGTGGTCGACGACGCCATCGTGGTGCTGGAGAACATCTACCGGCACGTCCAGGAAGGCGAGGAGCGCGTCGACGCGGTGGTCAACGGCACGCGCGAGGTCGGGCGGGCCATCATCGGCTCGACGATCACCACCATCGCCGTGTTCCTGCCGATCGGCTTCGTCGGCGGCATCATCGGCCAGTTCTTCCAGCCCTTCGCCTTTACGGTGGCCTTCGCGCTGGCCGCCTCGCTGCTGGTCGCCCTCACCGTGATCCCCGCGCTGGGCAGCCTGTTCATCACAAGGAAGAGTCGCCCCGAGCGTGAGACGACCATCCAGCGCGTCTACACACCCGTCTTGATTTGGGCGCTGGCGCACCGCGCGATCACCGTGGTCGTCGCGCTGGTGTTGTTCGTCGGCAGCCTCGTCCTGGCGATCCCCCTCCCCAAAGGCTTCCTGCCGCCGAGCAACTCGAACCTCTCACAGGTCTCGGTCACGCTGCCCGCCGGGGCCTCGTTAGGGCGCACCACCGCCGTGGTAGCCCGCGTCGAGCGCGAGGTGTTGGCGGTGCAGCCGGGCATCAAGGAGTACGAGAGCGTGATCGGCTACGACAGCGCCGGCGCGCAGCGATCGGGCAGCGGCAGCGCCAGCAACGTCGCGACCCTCCTGGTGGTGTACGACGGCGCGACGAACATGACCAATGCGGTCGACCGCCTGAGCAATAGCCTCACGCCCTACCAGACGGGCGGCGTCTCGATCAAGGCCTCGACCGTGCAGAACGGGCCGCCGAGCAACGTCGACGTGCAGGTCACCGGGTCCGATGCGGCCGGCGTCACGGCGGCGACCGGTGAGGCGCTGAACGCGCTCAAGCGGGTCAAGGGCCTGACCGACCTGCAATCGAACTTGCAGGCGCGCCAGCCGCAACTGCAGATCCTGGTAGACCCGCGCAAGGCCTTCCTGCACGGTCTGACCCCGGCCACGGCCGCCCTAGCCATCCGCGGCGCGCTGACCGGGCAGACGGCCACGACCGTGCGCCTGCAAGGGCAGAGCCAGGACGCCGACATCTACGTACAGGTCGACCCCAACAGCGTGAACACGGCCGCCAAGATCGAGCGGCTCACGATCGGTACGCCGCCCACGACCGTCGGCGCGATCGCCAGTGTCAAGCCCGCGCTCGGCCCGGTCTCCATCGCGCGGCAGGCGCAGCAGAACATCGGCGACGTCACGGCCGGGATCGGCAGTTCCTACAGCTCGGGCGCGGTCACCGGCAACGTGACCAAGGCGATCAAGCCGCTGACCACCAAGTGGGCGTCGCGCAACATCACCGTCGGGCAGGGTGGTGTGGGCCAACAGCTGATCGAGGGCTTCGTCAACATGGGCATCGCCATGCTCGTGGCGATCGGCCTGGTCTATCTGATCATGGTCGTGCTGTTCCGCTCCCTGCTGATCCCCTTCGTGATCCTGTTTTCCCTGCCGTTGGCCGTGATCGGCGCGCTGGTCGGCCTGTTCGTCACGGGCCGCACGCTCGACCTCTCGGCCCTGATCGGCATGCTGATGCTGATCGGCATCGTCGTCACAAACGCCATCGTGCTGCTCGACCTGGTGCAGCACAAGATCGAGGCCGGCGAGGATCTGCACACAGCCCTCGTGGAGGGCGGGCGGACGCGCGTGCGGCCGATCCTGATGACGGCCACGGCCACTATCCTGGCCCTGGTCCCGCTGGCCGTGCAGACCAAGAGCAGCGGCATCATCGCGGGCAACCTGGCCACCGTCGTGATCGGCGGCCTCCTCACCAGCACCTTGCTGACCCTGGTGGTCATCCCCGTCATCTACAGCCTGCTCGGCGGCCTGCGCCGCGCCTCCGGCGGCGTCGGAACGGCCCTACCGGCGGCCGGGCACGCGGCGTCCCCGCGCGCCGGCAACCTCACCCCCGAGCGCGTCGCCTTCAGGACTGAACCGTAGTGAAGCTCTGTGCTGGCTGTTTAGTTCGTGAACTAAATGGCCAGCACAGGAGTCTAGAGCGGCGGCATCGTACGCAAGGATACAAGCAGCGCATCGTGGCCGCGCGCTTTCTCCCGCGCGAGCAGCGCGTCCTGATCCAGGCCGACGCGGCCCTGGGCGACGAGAGCCCACACGCTCTCCCTCAGATGGCGCTCGCGCGCAACGATATGGGCGACGAGGTCTTCAACCGTCCAGCAGGCGTCGAGGGTCGCGGCGTGCCACTCCGTCGCGCTGAGTGTCGGGTTGATGGCTTTTCGGCGTGATTTTGATCGATAACTGGCGCGGGCGGTCAGAGGGGGCCGATGACCAAGTTTTCGCGTGCCGTCTCGACGACCTCTTTCGTGATGAGGCCCAACTCGTTGATCTGCAAGATGCGCTCGATCTGTGTGAACAAGCGTTGGATCAACCGGAAGTTCCCCCCGGTGACGCGGGCGATCGCCGCCATCGCCTCGGCATCGGTGAAGTCATCCGGCGCGAGCGTCAAGCTCAGTCGCTCCCATTTGTGCGCCAGGATGAAGCGCATCTCCTCGGCTGAGAGTGTGCGGTACTGATGCACGAAGCCGACGCGCGAGTAGAGTTGCGGGTAGCGCGCCAATTGCTTCTCGATGCCGGGCATCCCGATCAGGATGAGCCCAACATTGCTGCGGTCGTAGAGATCGCGCAACTGCTCCAGGCTCTGCATCTTGAGTCGAATTGTAGTACCGCTTCAAATGCGGTGCGGCCGGCGGCGGCGCGGGATCGGTTGGCGCCTCCTCCTGATGCACGGATAGGAACATCTCCACCACCCGTGCCCGGTCCGAGAGGTCCATGAGCAGGGACCGACGCCGCTCGTTGCGCGCCTGGATCACTTCCTTGAATCCGACCGTCTGGCCAGCCAGATCCTGGCACACGGCACAGCAGAGGAAGAGGCCATCGTGGAAGACCCTGATCTCCGCCATGTCCCGGGGATCATAGCGGATCATGACGTCTTCTCCCACATACGCCGCCAGGGTGGGGTCGCTGAACCGCAGGCCGGCGACGTGGATGCCGTCGCGCTGCACGCGCCGCGCTTTGGCCACGGTCAGGAGCAGCAGGTCGAGCTGCTCCAGGGTCTCAGGCAACTGGGGCAGGAAACCTCCGGCTTCCCAGCGCACCTGGGGTGGCTCGCCGGTCTCGCCATGCGGCCGCGGGTGATAGTCGCCGACGATGAAGCGGCGCAGGCGGGCGTCGAGGTCGGAGAGCGTCAGCGTGGGGTGGGCAGGCGGCGCGGTCCCGGGAGGCGTGTAGCCGGGCAGCGTCGCGAGGAAGAGGTGGTTGACGGTATCGAAGAACCGCTCAATCTTGCCGCGGCCGCGCGGCGCGCCTGGGATAGAAAAGATGAGATGGATGTGCAGGTCGGCGGCGACCTGCTCCAGGTGGCGCGAGGTGAAATCCGAGCCGTGGTCGGTGTAGAAGTCGCACGGGATGCCGCACACGGTCCAGCCCGCCGACCCCGGTGGCTCGGCCTTGCGCCAGATGGCCTGGCGCAACGCCAGCGCGGTCTGCAGCGCCGAGGGTGGCTGCACGTTGAGCGCGTAGCCGGCGACGGCCCGCGAGTAGTCATCCAACACGATCGTAAGCCAGGGCCTGACCGGCCGCCCCTTGTCGTCGCGCACCCAGAGGTCGAGCGGGGTGTGATCGGCCTGCCAGACGTCGTTCGGCCGGCTCGCCTCGCGCCGCACGACGAGGTCGTAGGCCTCCCCGTATGCCTTCGTTCCCCCATGGGCAAGGGTGAGCAGGGCGGGGTCGAGGGCGCGCACGATGTCGTAGACGCGCGCGTAGCTCGGCACGGGCCATCCGCGCTCACGGGCGACAGCGGCGACCTGTCGGTGGATGGTGGCCACGCTCGGCCGTGGCCGACGCAGCGCCAGCCCCTCGATGAGGGCGACCTGGTCCGGCGGGAGCTGGCGCGTGCCCGTGTCGGAGCGCGTCTTGCGGGCGAGACCGACCAAGCCCTGCGCCCGGTACTGCGCCACCCACCGCTGGACCGTGCGCACGGCCAGGCCCAGTTGGCGCGCGAGGCGCGCGGCCGGGACGCCGTCGTCGCTCGCCCGCAGCACGACGAGGCGTCGGAGCGCCTCGGCCCGTTCCTGATCATCCAGCACGGCGAGGCCGCGCGCCTCAGCGATGGTCGTATCCGTGCGCGTGGCGGGCTCATCACCGTCCACGTCACGCTCCGACATCGCCGGAAAAGGGGCGTCCAGTGGCCGCGCTCCTGTCAACCGGGGGATGCGTGAACAACCACACTGCGGTGGCCAGAAAGACGAGGGCGACCACGACGGCGCCGGGCAGTTGGACCCAGCGCCCGGCGGCGACCGCACCCACGACATCCACCGCGTTGGCGCCGGCCGTCACCATCATCAGGCCGGGTAGCACCCGCCGCGACCGCAGGGCGAGCAGCACCACCAGCGCCACCGCGATGGCCAGCTCCCGAGCGCCCGCGTAGGCGGCGAACACCCGCACCCCCGCGGTCACCGGCTCGCCGCGGTGTCCGGTGAGGGCCAGAAAGGTCGCGGGGGCCACAAGACTGAGGACGCCGGTCAGCCCCGTGACGAGCGCGCCGAGGACGACGACCGCCCCGATGAGCCAGCGGGTCAGCCTCGATCGCTCCGTGGAGCTGGCGGAACGACGCTCCGCTGGCGGCGTCTCTGTGCTCATGGGTGCTCCCTTCGTGCCTGAGCGTCCGTGCATCCGCTGCAGGAGGCGCGTGGCCATCGTCCCCTCCCGTCAGTCGATCCACCAGACCGTGTGCGCCCGGATCTCTGTATGATGTGGCCCGCGATCGTTCCTCGACGTGCGACACGGCGTACAGGTCTGTGCGGTGCAGCGCCGGCCCAGGCGTGCGTCGCCCCAAAGACGGCCCTGATCGTGGACTGGGGCACGGCGGCGGCGCCACCAGCCTTTTTAACCAAACAGTTGTATCCGTACATGTGTAGCCTAACAGGCGTGCGGTATACTTGTCAAGAAGGGTCGACGGATGCGACGTCGTTTGGAGGATGCCACATGAGAGAGCGGGACACGCCCACGATCGAGGACACCGCCGGTCTCCCTC
>JAABUX010003499.1_pt1 | contig 20753 bp, 28 predicted proteins | sample 5561851 | NCBI WGS metagenome assembly JAABUX01 (sample SAMN10711883, study PRJNA513361) | rock metagenome | isolation source: Antarctica rocks | place: Antarctica: Victoria Land, Richard Nunatak red sandstone | collected 2016-01-03 | reverse complement strand
CCTGGCCGCGCAGGACGGCGGTGAGGGTCGGCCCCTCGACCTGCGGCAGGAGCGAGCTGGTGTTGGCCTGCAAGCAGCAGTCGATCACCAACACCGGGACCCCACGCAGGGCGAGGGCGTGCGCGACGTTCGTCGCCGTACTCGTCTTGCCCACGCCCCCCTTAAAATTGAGTACACTGATCGTCCTCATCGGTCCTCCCGACGCCTTGATGTTTTGGCGTTACGACACACCAACACTCTTACGCTTTGACGTTAATGCGTCCTTGCGTCTTTGCGTCTTTACGTCCTTACGTTACTACATCCTAGCGTCTTTACGCCATAGTGACAAGAGGCGCAGGGACGACAGGGAAACGCACGTTTTCGGGGACGCGATCAGTGGGGGCTACAAGCCTACTGCCACATGAGGATGCGATAGCCATGGCGCAGGCGAGGGCGCAAGATCGCCTCGACGCGCGCCTGGGCGCCGGCACGGTCGGGATAGTCGTCGATGTGCGTCCGCTCGGGACGTCCGTGCACCCCCATACGCGCAAGAGCGCGCCACCCTCAAAGAGGGTCGGGGTCCAGGTGAGCGTGTCGCTGCGGTCGCGGTGACGGGCGGGGTCGAGGCTGCGCAGCCGGACATAGGCGCGGACATGCGCGGCGGGGGCGGCCGTGTCCGGCGCGTCATCCTCACCACTGGCCGATGGAACTAGGCAGGCTGTCGTCGCTCCACTTGACGTAGACACGCGTGGTCTCAATGTGGGTGTGCCCCAGCAGGCGCGCCGCCGTTTCCAGACTGGCGCCCTCGCGCACCAGGCGCGTGCCGCAGGCGTGCCGCAAGGCATGGAGACCCTTATACGGCACGCCGGCCCCGCTGGCCAGGGCCTTGACGCGCTGGCGGGCCGGGAAATCGGAGCGGTAGGGCAGCACGTACACGGCGCCCGATTCCTGGATGCGGCGCAGTTCTTCTAGCGCCGCGATCAACGACTGTGAGAGCGGCACGCGGCGTTGCCGGCCGCCCTTGCCCTTAACTACCATGAGCTGGCGCTGGGGCACGGCGACGTCGGCCCAGCGCACGGCCAGGCACTCGGCGACGCGCAAGCCGGCGTGAGCGCCCAGCAGGAGCAGCACGCGCGTGGCCGCGTCGGCGCTTCCCAGCAGTGTCTCAATCTCCGCGGGCGTATACGGCTCACGCTTGTCCCACGCCGCCGTGGGGTCGCGGGTCGGGCGTGCTCCGTTGAACGGGTCGGCCTCGGTCGCCCCGGTCCAGCGCAGCGCCTTGTAGAACGCCCGCGCGGCCGCCAGATGCACGCGCACGGAGGAGGGCGTGAGGCCGATCGGCTGGCCCTCCGTGTCACGCTGTCCGGCCACTTCGAGGTGGCGCAGCCACAGCACGCCGGCGTCGCGCGCCGGCCGCAGCAGGTTCTCCTGGGTCCAATGCGCCAGCAGTGCCCCCAGGGCCAGGCGGTACCGTTTGCGGGTCAAGGCGCTCGTCGTGGCCCCGGCCGTGCCGTGCAGGGTCGTCCAGGCTTCGGCGATCAGCAGCAAGGTCGCCGTGTCATGGGTCAGGCAGGCGGCGACCGCGCGGCGGCGGCGCTCGTCGGACGGCAGCCGCGCCCACGCCGTGGCCCGGTCCAGCGGATCGCGCCCGACGTAGCGCACCAGCGCGGTGTCCGGGCTCCTGGCCCCGACCGCTGTCTCGTCGTCTGGGTCGGGCCGCGGGTCGCGCGCGCGCGCGCGCGGTGCGGCCCCTCCTGTACTATGGATAGGCATTGGGGTCCTCGACCAGCAGCCCCTCGGCCGCGGCTGCCTGGCGTTGATTGGTGTCCGCCGACACGAACGTGAGCGGCGGCCGCCCCGCGCGGCGCTGCGCCTCGGCGACCACCAATGCGGCGGCCAGATGCACCGCATCGTACCCGCGTAGGCCACGCCGCTCCGCTAGGTCCATGGCCCGCTCCGCCGTCGCCTCCGCGACCTCCACGATGAGGAGGCGGCGGTGCCAGTGACGGCGGAACGCCCGATTGGAGCGCGCGGCGTCGGCGGCCGTCAATTCGCCCGTGCGCACCTTGCGCGTGAGCGCGGCGATGGCCTCGGGACCGGTCAGCCGGACGGTATACAGGTCGTGGCTGGCGCGGCGGGCCAGCAGGCGCGTGACCCAGGGCGAGCCGCGCTCGCGGGTATAGCGTTTGACCAGCGCACTCGTATCCAGGTAGTACGCGGCCACTAGCGGCGCTCGCGGATGATCTGCTCCGAGAGGGGCTCACCCTGCGCCACGACGGGCTCGAACTCCTCCTCGTCGTCCTCATCGCCATCGTCGGCCACCGGCGCTGGCGCGAGCAATCCGGCCGCCCGCAGGCGCACCTTCACGACCTCCTCACCCGCCTCGTCCGCGGCGCTGTCGCCGACGCCGACAGAGCCAGCCGGGTGCGGACGCACCTCCACGCGCAGGCCCTCGACCAGACGCGCGGCACTGTCCAACTCGATGCGGTTGTCGCGCACCACGCCGTAATAGACCGTCATCACTCCTCCTTCCGTGGTCTCCCCTCGTCCGGATCAAGGCCCCCGGGAGACATTCGTTGAGACCAGTATAGCGGATCGGAGAACACCGGTTCTCCGATTTTCCCGTTTTTCCAGCCCCCTCGCGCGGTTCTGCCCGTCGTCTACGTCCTCGGCGGCGCCGTGCGTTCACACACCACTTCTTCACCTCCTCCAGCACGGTGCGCTCGTCGTCAACACATCGTCGCGGGGTCGAGCGTCACTCGGGTTCATCGGTCGGCCTTACGCCTCGGTCGGCCGTCGACGCGGGCGCGCGCTTTTGCCGCCGCCGATGGGCCGCGGGCCAGCCGACTCGTCAGGATCGCGCACGTCGCACAGCACGGGCTCCCGTATGAGCGGGGTCCCACCCAAGAGGGGCTGGCCGCTGGCCAGCAGCGCCGCGAAATCGGCGGCGAGCTGCGCCCGCTCCACCTCGCTCGTTCCCTCCGGGTCCATCCGTACGAGGTGCGTCACGCCCTCGCCCGCATGCGCGCCCCGGCCGTTGTGATTGTCCGTCATGTCTCTCTCCTCCTGATGGTGCGGCGGTCCCGCGCCTCCCCTTACTTATAGCCGTCGTGTGGACACGCGTGGTCCCGCATCCCTCACGCCCGCCCCTCCTGCTCGTCCATGAACGCGCGCAGCGTGAGCACGCGTTCACGGAGCTGCGCCACCGCGCCGTCCATAAAGGTCATCGCCTCCTCGACGCGCTCGCGCCGATACTGTGGCAGCGCCTCTGCGTAGGCGTCCAGCGCCTCGTCGATGGACCCGGCATGGAAACCCGCCCAGTCGTCCAGCCATGCGCCGATCGCGTCGAGATCCTGCGCCAATTGCCGGCGATACTCTCGATCTAAAGCCTCGTCGCTCTCGTCGTCCTCATCGTCGCCCGCGCTGATGATGTCCGGGCCGTCGTCCACGTCGCCGTCGAGGTCGTCGTCCCGGTCCAGCCCCGCGATCTCGTCGTCGGTGGGTTCGCGGAACAGCGGCCGCTCCACGCTCGTGTCGTCACCGTGCGCCGTCGTCATGTGCCCTCCTCGCGCTCGCGCGCTCGTGCGCGGCGTCGATCTCATCGCGCAACCCGCTCTGCCGGTTTCCTCCACTCGGGGCGCACGATGTGCGATCAGGCTCCATTGTAGCGCCGATTCCACGCGTCCAGGCGCGTCCGTACATCATTACATCATTGCACAATCCGGCAGCGCCGGCCGCGACATAGCCGGCGTGCCCGATTTCCCGCATGTACACCGCGCGGTAGCGGCGTACGGTCTCGTTCCCGCCGCGACGGCCGAGCGCACGCATGGACGCGCGCCGTGTCTCCGGCGACATGCTACCCTGTGTTGGCATAGTGGTTCACTCCCCCCGCAGTTAAGGGCCGGCGCGGTCTGACCACCGCGCCGGCCCGTCCATCCCCTCCTACTTACTCCGTTATCGTGGCATGTCCTCTATCGTAGGCATGTCCTCCTCCGCTGTCTCGTGGAGCGCATGATTGATCAGATCGCCGAGGCTATAGCCGGCAATCTCGTTCACGTAGGGGCCGCGTATGTCGATGCGGGCGCACCCGTCGTCTGGGTCCGCCGCGATCGTGGGCCAGGGCTGGCCCCAGCGGGCCGCTACCTCGTCGGCGATCCGCTGCGCGAAGGCGACGGAGAAGCGCCGGCGCGTGTGGATGTAGTCGGCTCCATAGCTCACGCGGCGGCCGTCCACCTCGTGATAAACGTTCTCCTTGAGGTCAATCATGCCGTCGAAGTGCGCGCCCTCATAGCGGTACGTGACGCCCTCGACCTGTGTGCCGGTGGGGCCATCAATCCAAACACAGTCGATGCTCGCGCCGCCGCTATAGGTCTTGGTGCGCACGCTGAACGTCACGCTAGGGAACGCCGCTTTAAGCGCCTGGCGGACCAGCTTGGCGGTGTCGGTGGCCGAGATGTACGTGGTCTTCGTGGTCGTCCTGGATGTCGTCATCCGTGGTTCTCTCCTGCATGGCGCGGTGTCGGTTGTTATGAGCAGTAGGCGCGTCCGACCCCTCGCGGGGCGGCGCCTGGTAGTCCGCAGGCAGAGGTTTCGGAGGGCGGCCCGGTCCGGCGAGCCGCGCCTGAGCGCGGAGCATGTCATCCAACCATCGGCGCGTCGTCATGACCACCTTGGGGCTGTGCCGCCTGACACGTAGCGCGCCGGTGGCGGCCGCGCCCTGGATCGTCTTGGGTGAGCGCCCGCTGAGGCGCGCGGCCTCGGCTAAGGTGATCTCGGCGTCCCACTCCGGCGCCGGCGTCGTGGTCGGTGTCTCCGTCATCTCGTCTCCTCGTCTCCGCTGCGGTCCTGTCAACAAGGGGGAGAGGCGGGGCACCCCTCCCCCTAACGGGCGCAACGTCGGACCCTAGACGCTATGCCTCAACTCGGCGGTGTACGATCGGCACAGCGGGCGGCAGCCCCGGCAGAGCGGCCACCACGTCAGCCGCTCGGCGTCGATGCGCACCGGCCCGCGCCCTTGCAGGCAGGCCCGCATCAGCGCCTCGATGTGGTTACACCACCCGCGTCGCGTGTAGCGGAACCCCTCGTGCGCGGACCGGCAGGTGCAGCCTACCGCCCCTGTCGCCCCGTCAACCGTCACGGTGTGCCAGTTGACCGGGCAGCCCTGGGTCCAGCCCGCGACCTCGTAGGTCCCGGCCGCGGCGTCCAGGGCGCGCACCGTCCACCACGTCGGGCAGCGCGGCGCGCGTCGTACTGTCCGCGTCGGGGTCGCCGGCGCGGTCGCCTCTGCTACCATACAGGTAGCCTCCTTCACAGGGGGTGTACCGGGCGGGCTCCAAACCTTTTCGCCGAGGGGGGAGCCCGCCTCTCTTGTCCCTGCTCCCTAATTATAAGGCATACACCTTGAAATAGCAAGGCGTCTGCCTCGGAATTGCGCCGCCGACCGGCTCCCCTGGACGATGACGCCGCCTTTTTCTTTCTCCCCCTGGGGGGGCGTTGATCGAACGGCGCCCGGCGTGATGTTTGCCGGGGCACCTATTCTGGCCCCCTCGGCTCTGCGGCGAGGCATACGAGCGGGGAACCGCCCACTACCGGAAAGAGGCTACGGCCGGCGGCCTAACGCGCCGATCCTTGTAGCATGGCAAATATTTGGGAGCGGCCGCCCTGCCCCTTCGGCCCTGTGCACCGCGCGTACATGGCGCCTGGTCGTCGCGCTTCCCGGTCCGCGTGTTCCGCGCGGGATCGCCGTCGCCAGTGCCGCGGTGGTTGGCGTGGCTTCGGCTCAATCTGCCCGTCTACCTCTGCCCCGTCCACACCACGCTTGTCAAGCTGCGGCGCCGGCCGCCGCCCCTTTCCCCCGCTGGCGGCGCCGTTGATCAACGCCGCCCCCGATGGGGAGAAAGCGTCACCCAGCGCCGGCGCCCGTGCCGCTAGCACGAAGGGGTGAGCCATGTGCGAGCGCGGCGAGTTGGTGGCGGTAGTCGCGGCCGGTCCCTGCGCCTTTACCCTGCGCAGCACCGTGGTGGCTCGTTCACTAGCCGCGTTCACAGCGCCACCACGGCATCGGTCAGTGTGGCCGGCGCCGCTAAAAGTGGTCCTGCTCCTGGCGCGACGTGACATAGGCGCGCGGCATCGCCGCCATGTGCCGCTGCTCGGCCTCCGGCAGGTGCGACACGTCCGCGACGGCGGCCAGTTCAGGCACGACGTCGAACGTAACGATCTCGCCGGCGTCGGCGCGGGGCTGGCCGAATAATCGTCAGGCGGGGATTGATTGCGGAAACACGCGTTTCCGGGGCCGCAGGCGAGTGGCGGCGCGCCTTGTCTTTCTCCCCTTGGGGGGCGTGTGTCGGCCCCATCTGGCCGGCCAGCGCGTAGAGGTGTAGCATGAAGACAACAGCCACAGAATAGATACCGCATCGCTGTGACAAAGGCAGGCACGATGAGCACCGCCACTATCCTGATTGTGAGCGACGACCCGCTCCTGCTCGCCTGCGCGGAAACCACCCTGGAGGACGCCGGCTACCACGTCCTCAGCGGGCGCACACCCGAGGCGCTGGGGATCGCGCACGAGCTACAACCGGCCGCCATCGTGCTCGACAGCCGCCGACCGGACGATGAGGACCAGCTGTGCGCGCGCCTGCACGCCCTCCCGGCGACGGCCGCTATCCCGGTGCTCCTACTGATCGCGCGCACGGCCCACGGTCCGGCGGTAACCGTCGCCCCAGGCGCGGCCGCGCAGCCGCCGACCGTGGACAGTGCGCAGTTGGCGACGGCCGTGGCGCGCTGCGTGCAGGCGTCGTAGCGTAGGTCCGCGTCGACTCGCCTGCCTTATCCGGATGATGCGTCCTCCTCCTCGGGTGGACGCCCTGGCCAGGGCGTCCACGGGGGCTGTTCGCGTTCGAGGCGCGGGGCCGCTCCGAAGTGCCACTCCAAGTAAGGATCGGCCCCGGCGTCGGCGGGCAGGGCATAGTGGGCGATGACCACCGCATGCGCCTGGCCCAGCACCTCGATGGCGGCGCGCAGCCGCTGCCACTCCTCGGTCGTGTGCCGTTCGGGCGCGGGCAGCGCACGGGCCATATTGGCCTGGTGCCACCGCAACAGCCGGCAGAGGTCGTCGGCAGACATCATAATGCGTGCGCGCTCCGCGCGGTCCATGGCGGCGTAAAACGCGTCCTTGTCGCGCACTGGGTCCAGCCGGCCCGTCACCCAATGAGCGATCCGCGCGCGGAGGCGGCGGCGTCGGGTGCGCCATTTCTTGCGGTCCAGCATCGCCACCGTCCGGGCGACGCCCTCAGCGGTCGCGGCCTGCCAGGCGGCGGGATCGTCCTGCACCGCATCGTCGTACCAGGTGAGCCAATGCTCTAACGGGGCGGTGACCACGCGCCGGTAGCAGGCCGGGCACTCCCGGAGATGGGCCTCCACCGTCGGGCGCAGCGCCACGGGCAGCGTGCCTTCGATATAATCAGCCAGCTCACCGATCGGCATCGTACAGGGGAACACCATCGCCGCTTGCCTCCACCAACCCCTACAGCAGTGTATACAGCTGTGCCGACCTTTGGGCGCGCCTCCCCCTTTTCTTTCTCCCCTGAGGGGCGTGTGTCGGTCCTATATGAAGATAGCGATGGGGTATGGAGGCAGATGTGAGCCGACACACGCCCCCAGGGGGAGAAAGAAAACGCCAGCCGTGTTCCGCATCACATCGTCGTGCTGAGGGTATAGACGGCGCCGCGGCCGAGCCCACGCCGATCGAGCAGCCCGCGCGTGACCAGCTCCTCCAACGCGTCCTGCACCAGCTCACCGTCGAGGCCAAGCCCGATGGCACCGGCAACCTGATCGGCGGTCGCGCCGTGCGGCTCCTCCACCGCGATCGCGGCCAGGATCTCCGTCGTCGTGGTCGGCGCGCCGGTCGCCGGTGTCGGGTCCAGCTGCTCGGCCATGGGAACGCCTGCCTTTCGCCTGTCCTGTCGAGAGACACAGCCTGTCTCTGCGGTCACACTACACCCCCTATCTGCTCCTGTCTACATCCTCAACGTCAGGACGAGGCCCTTTTCTCCCCCTGGGGGCGTGTGGCAGTCCCGTGCGGAGATAGCTATGCGGCGGGGTGGCGAGGAGCCGACACAGCCCCGCCCGGCGGGCGCGAGAAAGCCTGGGCTCATCGCTGCTTATGGAACGGGGCAGGGCGGCCGGTTCGTATAGGCTGCGCGGAATCGCTCCTTAGCGCGATACAGCGTCATCTTGGCCGCCCCCGTCGAGAGGCCGAGCGCCTGGGCGATCTCCTCAAGGGTGAGCCCGTCGCGAGCGCGCAGCAACAGACAGGCGCGCTGGGGCGGGGTCAATGTGGCGAGCGTCCGCCACACCGCCTCCTGCTCGGCGCACCGCGTCGCCAGGTCGGGCGCGGGGTCCGGCCACCGATCCTCGTCGCCGGGCGCGAACGGGAGCCAGGTCAGGCGGCGGCGGCGCAGCGCGTCGAGGGCCGTATTCGTGGCGATGCGGTAGAGCCAGGCGGGCAGCGCCGGATCGGGCGTGCGCGGCAGGGCTATGTACGCCTTGAGAAAGGTGTCCTGGGTCAGGTCCTGCGCTTGCTCGGGCTGCCCGACCATGCCCAGGAGATAGGCATAGATCGGCCGGTGGTAGCGCACAAAGATAGCGTCGAAAGCGAGGGGGCTGTCGTCCGCGTGTCCCTGACAGTCGTGAGTTTGCTCGCGCCTGTCCTCGCTCCATCCATCGAGGCGCGTGGCGGTGTCGCTGTCGCTAGCCATCGCGCCCCAAAAGCCGAGCCAGGAGCCCTGAGCGCCGGCGGGGCGCCGGCGGGGCCTCGTGCCGGTCTAACAGCGCCATGAGTTGCTGCACGGCCCACTGCTGCCGTGTGAGACTCGTACCGCGTGGCGATAGGCTATCGCGATCGAGGACGATGCAGCCCTCAGCGCGGCTGTGCAGACGTGGCGGTTCCCCGCGTGCGTAGGGGTCATCCTCCGTCGCGTCCGCGGACGACAAGTGGTAATAGCCCACCAGCGCCTCGCGGGCGCGTCCCAGGGCACTGAGGACCTGCCGCACCTCGGCCATGCGCTCCCCGTCGCCGTCGTCGTCCACCACCGGCAACGTTTCGGCGATGCTGGCGCGGTGCCACCGCAGTGCCAGGCACAGATCGTGCGCCGAGGCGTGCTCCTGGGCGACCCGGCGCTCGAACTCCTCGTCATCGCGCGCTATCCACGGACCACCCTCACCCACATCCACGCATCCTACCCCCTTGGCCTCTCGTCCTCGTCGTTGCCATGCCGCCTCATGCTCACGCTGCCGGCGTCGCTCCCCCAAGCTACCCCGAAGGAAACCGCCCCCACCGCCAACCCGCTCCGCACGCACGGTTGTCCGCCGGAGCGTTGTCCCTGCGGCGCTCCATGGGGCAACCGGCTACACCAGTCCGGCCATGATGATCGCTACGCCACACGCGAAAACGACGGCCGCCAGCGCCTTGCTCTCCAGTTCAAGCACCAGATAGAGCATCGTGACGGCATGATGCGCCCAATGGCCGTCGGTGGTCTGAGCGACCCGTTGTAGAGTCTCATACTGCCTGCGCCCAACGCGCATGGGTATGAGGAGAGCGACCAAGGCCATGAACATCAGGGTAAAGACGACCTGGCTGCCGACCACGGCCACGGGCGGCAGCGACGAGGCGATCAGCGCATACGCGGCATGGACGAGGCCAAGGAGAAAGGCGCCCACTCCGAACACCAGCACAGAACCCACACTTAGAACGCCCCATGCAAGCGCCGTCGTGCGCCTGGGAGGGCGATGCTCATACCGCATTGGGAGAGGCCCGCCGCGTTGTTCTCGTGCGCGTGCTTCCTTCAACCCACCGAGATACACCCCTACAGGCGAATCCTTACCAGCGACGACACGACCGGCCGACTCCCGGTACTGCCATACAGTGCAGCAACAGGAGTGTTGGGCCGCAGCCCCGTTATCTCTCATCTATGCCACGCCCTTCCCTTGTCCACTGTTCACCTCCTGTACACCCTGTTCACCGGTCGCTTCCATGGATTGCCTGGTCCCGATGGAAGGCGATGCTTGCAGTGCCGCTAGGCGGCCCCCGCGCACTCCACGCGCTACATACATCGTCGTCCATCATACCGTGTGGCGCCTCCGCGCCGAGATGGCCCATGTCCCATCTCGCCCTCAGCGTCCCTGTCTGCGTGACTGCCCTGCGGCAAAGACCATCCTCCACGTCCCTCCAGACCAGTGGACGTCGACGTAATAGCAACCCGCCTGGGGAACATATAAGGACGAGTTGAATTCGGGCCACTCCCCCCGCGCATGAGGGCGAATGAACGGATGCGTAGCATCGAAGACGGGGCTGGTGGTCGGTTCCTGTTGGCCCGCCGTGTCAAAATAGAGCGGTCGATTCCCTTGCAGGCTCCCCCCCCGCAGCGTCACGCGGCCCTTGTAGCGCGGCGTAACCAGCCAGAGCATCTTGTGCCCCCAACCGTATGGCGCGACGAAGACGAGATTTTTGTCCGCGGCATTGGAACTGTACCGGAGCGTGGCATGAGGACCGTCAAAGCCCAACGCCCATATGGGGAACGCGCCGTACCCGCTGACGCCCGGACCGGAGCCAAAAACAGGCCCGAGTTTTGTAGGCGGCGGGCCTGTGGGACACCTTTGGGGTAGTGGCCCTAGAGCCGGAGCTGGACGCGCGCCCACACGCGCGATCCGCACCGAATATCCAGGATTTTGTGCCAGCGAGACCGCCAGCAGCATCCCGACCAACAGATAGCGTCGTCCCATGATCTTACTCCTTCCATCCACTCTGCAACTACATGACACTACGTATCTTCTCCGAGCATCGACCTCCGTCGCGTCCGTCCGGTCCACACCTGCGCACTGACAAAGACCACCGCCGACAGCGCGAGTACCCCATTGAGCCATCCGCTGGGTGTGGGAAGCAGCGCATAGGACAGCTGACGGTCGTACGGCGTCCACGTTTGTTCATTCTCCAGCATCCCCGCGCAGGTACACACTAAGGCCAACCACAGCGCCAAGCGGCTGCGTTCATGTAACCATACGATGATGAGAAAGGGCAAAGCCCAGAGCAGGTATTGCTCCCACACAGCGCGATTCAGGGTGATGAAGAGTGCGAAGCAGGCAGCCACCTTTGTGTACAGCGGCTGCTGGACCACAACCAGGAGACTCAGGGCGAACACGACCATCCCGGCGCGTGCGATCGTGAGAACGTGAGCCTGAGAGACCCACTGACTGTGTTCGAGCAGCACATACCAGGAGAGCCGCCCAAACCATGTCGCCCGCGCATCGTAGAACAGATACGCGACCAGGCCGTGGGGATCAGTGACGATGGTGGGCAGCGCCAGCAGGGGCACGAGCACGCACGCGACCAGGAGTCGGCGCGGGTCCTGGCGATCGCGCCCCAGCGCGAGCACGGGCAGGAGGAAGAGGGGAAAGGTCTTGACCGCAATCGCGAGCGCGTATGCGGGAGCAAAGAGGCGCGTGCGATAGTGCTCCAGCCCATAGAGGAGGAAGAACAGGGCTAGGGCATCGAAGCGCCCGAGGAAGGTGCCGTTATAGAGGACGAGCGGATTGAACAGATAGGATGCCATGCCGGTCACAGCCACCCACTCATTATGCCCACGCCGGCGGAGGGCCGTAAAGAGGAGCCAGCCAACGCCCAGGTCTGCCGCCACAGTCGGGAGCTTCCCGAGCACACGGAACGGCCATCCCGTATGCAACGCCATCCACTCCAGCCCGCTGAACATGTCGAGGCCGAGTGGGAAATAGGTCCAGGCCAGCGGCAAGTCGATCCGTTTCATTCCATAGACATCGCGGCCATGTAGGGTCAGCCAGGCCAGCCGCTCATACGCGTGGAAATCCCAGCCCTCTGTCACGGGTAGCAGAACGAGGCGTAGGGCTACAGCCCCGCCCAAAAAGAGGGACACGACGGCGATCAGCGCGCAGGTATGCCGCGATGTGCGCTGGACAGCAGCAACAGAGAGTATCATAGTGCCACCTCCAGAGCACATGCATAATAGAAGAATCTTCAGCATCACGGCGATGCGCCGCCATACATGTGGGGCTATAGCGGCGCGGGGCAGCGCGGCAGGTCGCGGCAACCCTACCGCGCCTGCCCCGCCGCGAAGCTGATGCGCCAGTGACGCCCCCCAGGCCAGCGGGCGTCGAGATAGTAGCAACCCGCCTGTGGCACGTACACGTCCCCAGGGAATTGCGGCCATGCCCCCTTGGGTCCGTGATTGATGAGCATACGTTGGGGGTCTAACATGAGCGCCTGTGTGACTGCTTGATCGGGACCATCGAGCGCAAACCAGAGTGGCTGCCCCCCGCGCAAGCTGCCGCCGCGGAGTTCGATGCGGCCCCGAAAGCTGGGTTTGACCAGCCACAACATCCTGTGTTGCCACCCGTAGGGCGGCTGCCACTGAAGACGAAGCATTTGTGGATTCGTACCCCACCGGAGCGTGGCCTGTCCCCCCTCGAAAGCCAGGCCCCAGACGGGGAACGCACCATAGCCAACAATTGTTGGGCCAGGCCCTTCCGCCTGTCCAAGGGTTGTAGGCGCCGATCCGACTGGACACGCAGACGGGATGGGTCCCAAACGAGGGGATGCAGCCGAACCGGTGCTGTCGCCCAGCGGAAGCCCGACCAGCAGTAGCCCGATGAGCACCTCACCCACGACCAGCAGCGCGAGGCCGTTTACTCGGTGGAAAACGTCCCTGGTCCTAACGGACATGATCCAATCGGTCATGTACTTGGTGCTACGCCGACGGCAATACGACACGACAATGCCTCCGACCGTTGGAATGAGGCGCGCCACACCGTACACACCGCCGAGCAGCACCCCGCCCTTGACACCCAGCGTTGCCTCAAACAGGAGCAAGACATAGAAGGTTGCGTACGGCATGAAGGTGAGGAATTCGACCCCCAGCGCGATGCCAAATAGGAATGCTTGCGCCGTCCTCCCATATCTAATCCAGATCGCGGGGACTTGCCAGGCCATCTCCGGTACTGGTAAACGGAGAACATTCACCTCCCGCAGACCGTAGGCAACGGCGATGACAGCGACGACGACAATCCACAGAGGCGTAAGCCCGGCACGCCCGAGCACGATCCCACGCACGACCGTCCCGACCGTGCCGGCCATCAGGCCCACAGTCGTCGTGCCAGCGACGAGTCCAACGCCGTAAGCGGCCGCCCACCGCCATACCCGCGCGGTCAATCGCAAGGTGTGCGCCTCCCACGGAAGCGGCGTGATCGTCGCGATCACGTTGATCCCTCAGGCAGAGCCGATTTTGGTGCATCCTCCCGCGACGGCGGCAATGATCCCACAGATGGTGAGGAGATCCAGCCAATCGAGTTGAAGCGTCTGTTGGATCAAGATCACGCCTACGGCTAGAGGGATGCTGTATAGGAAGAATGCATAGCCCTGCCTGAGCTTAGTGCCCGTACGAACGCCCGTTAGCATTGTGATTACTACTTCCTTGTAATACGAAGAGATGTATCGGCAGCGTCGTGAGTGCGGTATCATAGGACTGGGGAACGCAGGCTGACCCGCGTCCCCCAGGGAGATATCCGTTGCCCCTCTGGCTGCGAACTGCTGAATGCTTCTAACGAGTAGTTGCGGTATGGAAACCGCCGTTTTGAGCGTGATTTCGCGCTAAAGTGCCGCAACATCAACCTGGAAGCATTTAGTAGTATGCGTTACACGTACAGGCCCGGCAGCTAGTGCCAGGTCCGTTGTAGCAATCGGTGCAGTAGCTCGTTCTGCCGTTGCACGGGCATGACCAGTAGCCGCTCGTCCAGCAGCAGTAGCCGTTACAGGTGCAGTGGGTGTTATAGGTGCATAAGCCCCAGCCACTTGGACAAGACTGCGCGCTATTCGGGCAACTTAGTCCGTAATTCCCGCACGGTGTCGCCGCAGAATTGCAGCACCCACACTGCCCCCAGCCGGCCAATGCGCTCTTGGTCCCGATACCACCGAGCGCGAGAGCCGCCATCGTGGCTGCGACGCCCTTGGCCGTCTTTTCCAAGAAGTGGTGCCGAGACGTGACATTCGAGAGTTGCTCCAACCCTCGGCGAGACAACTCATTGGGGTCCATCATCGTACTGTCCTCCCTCGTGAATGGGAATTAGTGGGTCGCGCCCCATTTGGGTGGATATTGGTAGGAGCGGCTTTGCGCTCGTTTAGCCGGTCGAGCATTCCCCTCTATTTGCGGTGCGATCCATTAGTGAGGCATCGTCGGTGCCTCTTGAGCCGTGAACGCTTTTAAGTGCGACTCACATGTGCGGTTGAGACGTCCTAACCTGCCGGTATCCGTCCGCCAATGGCCTCCTTTCACTACAAGCAGACATAGGTGCTCCAGATGGTTCAGAAGCCCCTTCTCCAGGACCTTGCCGTGTGCGTCTATCAACACGGCGTAGGGCATGACACGCACCCCTAAGGCAGTTGTCAAGCGCTCATCCGTCAACGCAACGACGGTGATGTTACTGTCCGCAGCGACGAGCTGCGCGATCCGCTCACTCGCCGACGTGCAGAAGACGACGACCTTGATGCCCTCCTCAGAGAAACGGACAAACTGCAGAAGACTCGGGATGAGGGTCTCGCACACCTGCTCGTCCCGCCCAAGATTGGCCAGAAAGACAAGCAGCGTCGGACGATCGGGGGTGAGGACGCGCTGAAGAGGCACTTGCAGCCCTTGATAGGTGAAGGGCGTTTCCATAATTCGTCGCCCCCGACGCGGCCCCAGACGTGATACCCCCGGCGCCGTGAACACATAGTCCCGCCCGACGGTGACGGCGCCAAGAGATAAGGTGGCGACACCCATCCAGATAACGACCACTCCGGCGAGGCCCAAGAGAAAGGTAATGAGCAAGCTACTGTTCATATCACTGACTCGCCCGATGTGCAGGAGACACATGTATCGGCGCCTGCGCGGAACTGTGATCGTGACGATGGGCCTGTTCGCATAGGCGCGCGAGATCCTGGAGGCCACCACCAACATCGCCGCGTGCAATGATAGTCCCACCCCGCGCCACGATATAGGCGAACGGCGTTTCATTGATGGCATAATTCTGAAAAGCCTTCTTATCGACTCCTAGCATCTCTAGGGACACATCGTCTGTGCTCATTTCAGAATGGTCGGTCAAGAAGTAACCAGCCATACCGCGCGCCGTGAGGAAGGGGCTCACCCCGTGATCCTGGAGGAGAGCACGGCAGCCGGAGCAACCCGGCGAGCCAAAAACGAGGAGATTGTAGTCCGCCTTGAGCAACTCCGGCAGCGTCACGCGCTGCCCCTGTGCAGCTTGCGCCAGGAGGGGCGGGGCAGGCAGATCAACCGCGAGGCCGCTCTCTTTGTGCCCGTACATGAGCCCTACATGCCGATAAAGCAGGAGCAGCAACACACCTTCCACCGCGATGACAATCCACAGCAGGATGAAGCCAGCCACTTGCAACGTCGTCATAGCACTCGATCCTCCCTAATCCCCCATAGGGTGTGGTCCTGGTGATGGTGATACGGAGAGTGGGGCTGGCCGAACGTGTTGCCCCGCCCTAGCGCACAGACAGCCCCTTGAGCGTTCGCTGTGCAACGGCAACGATGGCGGCAATGCCGGCGACGCAGAGAGGTACTCCCAGAAGGAGCACGGTGTCCGCCAACGAGCGGGAGCGGGGGATAGCCTCGTTCAGCAGGGCATCCATCGACACGGGCGCTGGCCGGTTGGCTAGAACCAGAGGGAGCAGGAGCAGGGCGAAGAAGGCATTTCTGACGACCGTTCGCATGGAGAGCGGCGCCTGGGAGGCCTTCCCAAAGCAAGAACATGGGACATCCATACCACGGGCGACGGCGCTGATGGCCACAAGACTGAAGGCGAGAAGAAGCGCCAGAGACAGCCACGCCGCATACAGCGCGAAGAACCCCATCAGCAGGGCACTGCCGAGCACGATTTCTACCCAGGGCAAGCCAGCGGCGACGAGGGCGACACCCCACGGCGGCACGAACGGCAGAGCCCGGAGGGAGGTCATGAAAGCCCTCCGCCCCATGAGCTTGCCCACGCCAGAAAAGATAAACAGAGCCCCCGCCGCGCGGGCAACGAAGAGAAGAAGAGTCAGCCACATCTTGCATACCGCCTCCCTACACCGTGCCGCTGATCGCGACACCCCGCACATCCTGAAGGGGACGCGTATCACGCGCTCCACCGTAGAATCGCATTCAGGCAGGTCCTACACCCGTCCATGTCATCGCCTCCCCAGCATGGCACACGCAACGGACGAGCGGGACCCGCAATTTGCCCGACTTTTCTGGATCATGCGCCAGCAAATTGCCCTACCGGCGGCTGCGGGCACCCGCAAAATACCCGACTTTTTGCCCCAGCCGCCCGCTACCAGGTGGCCGCCTATACCGTGTAGCCTTCGGTCATGCTAGAGTAGGCACAGGGGGAGACCTCGATGATGATGCTCCAGTCTGTAGAGCCAGATTCATAAGAATGGAATGGGAGGAAGGTACACTATGTCCGCGCTTGATTTACGTACGGTCGCGACACACGTCCAGGCGACGCTGACTGACCCGCAAGCCACCCCAACCACAGGCGACGCCGCCCTCGATGCAGCCCTCGTCCGCCTGGCCCACCGTAGCGGCGCGCAGCGCCCAATGGCCGAATCACACCAACTCGACCACGGGCATCGCGAGCGTGACGGGGGGCTCGGCTACTGGCATTGAAAGGCGCGCGGGTGCTGGCATGCGGGCAATCTCATCGTTGGGCACCCTCAGTCAGGTTGGACATCAGCAGCTGACTGCGGCCCATCTCTCTGGCCCTGTCTACACGGCATGCAGGGAGGCGTTGCTCAGACCGGGGCGGCTCTTCAGCGCCACCCCGGTCTGGGCGCGCCTGTTTCTCGCCTGGTGCGAGGCGCTGGATGCGCCGCCGCAGGAGGCGTTATTGCGCGCAGCCGTCGCCTGCGAGTTTCTGGCGACGGGCTTCGATTTGATCGACGATGTGTATGACCAGGCGGGAGGGCCGGCGCTGGATTGGGAACTAATGACCGCCCTGCCCGCTAGCGTCGCGCTGGTGCAACTCGCCCAGGAGACGGTGGTGCTGCTTGATCTCCCGGTTGAGCGTCGCCTGCGAGCCGGGGCGGCGCTGGCCCGCGCGAGCCGCCAGGTCTTCGCGGCGCAGGCCGAGGACTATGCCCTGCGTCATCAACCGACGGCGCCCGAGCAGCGCGTGCACGCCATCCTGCGCCGCCGGTCAGGGACGCTGGGAGCAACCCCGTGCCGATGCGCGGCCCTGCTATCCGGCGCGTCGTGGCGGCTCGTCGCGCTCGCGGGCCGCTTCGGGGCTGCCTTGGGCTGCGCCGCCCAGTTGGAGGACGACCTGGCCGACCGCGTCGACGATACGCGGAGCGGACGCAAGACGCTCCCGACCCTCCTCGCCCAGCAGTATCCCGATGCCCCCGCGTTGGTCGAGGCCACGGCGTGGGTCTTGATGCAACGTTTCCTCCAGAATGCCGCGCAGATCATTCAGCGCCTACCCGCCAACGTCCGAACGGAGCCCCTATGGGCCTTGCTACCCCCCGACGCGCACGCCACGTAGCCCTGCTCACCACCTATGGCGCCATCGGCACCGTCCTGGTCATTGCCGCCGCGGTGTATGCCGCTCTGTGGACGCCGGGGACGCTCGATCTGTCCATACGGGACAGGGCGCCTGGAGCACTCGTTGTCACATGGGTCGTCCCGGACGGGCCGGCCTGGAGCGCCGGCGTGCGGCCCGGTGCGACCATCGCGCGCAACGGGACACCGGGCCGCACCGCACCTGTCCTTGTCGTGCGTCAGAGCGGACAGCGCATCGTCCTCGGACCGGAGGCGACGCGCGTGGACCCGCTCGATCTGCTGGTCGCTGCGGTGGGCCTGGGGCTGGTGCTATTCGGCGCCGTCGTCCTGGTAAAGGCGCGCGATAGCCGCGCGGCCCGGGCGTTCTGGTGGATGAGCGCACTGATCGGACTTGCCTTGGGCGTCGTCCCGGCAGGGTTCCACGGCATATGGTGGGCCGTGGCGTTGACCTTTGTGGCCCTGGCATTATTCGGCCCTGCTCTCCTCACGCTGGCCCTGGTCTTCCCTAGCACCGAGGCGCCGCCACGGTATCACGCCGTGCTCTGGCTACCGGCCCTAGTCCTCCTGACGTTCTACGCCGTCTGTTGGTGGCGCCCCGCCCCGTTGTTCATCCTCGTGTCAGGCGCTAGCAACATCCTGCTCGCCGGCTACATCCTGGCGGCCTGCGCGCGTCTGGGCTGGGTGTTGCGCCATCACCCATCCAAGCTCCAGCAAGTCCAACTTCGCTGGCTGGCGCTCGGTCTGACGTGCGGGCTCCTGCCCCTGGTGGGATTCAACCTGCTGCCGTTCGTCGTGGTCGGGCGCGATGTGGTGCCGCCGCAAGCGAGCATCTTGGCGCTCGTACTGCTCCCCCTCAGCGTCGGCATAGCCATCGTGCGGACCGAGGTTTTCGGCATTACAGGCCTCCTGCATCGGCGTGCCTTACACGCGCTGTTGGATGGCCTCCTGCTCGCCAGCACGGCCCTCGTCGTTGGCTGGCTGGCGCGGATCGGGCCGCAAGGGTGGGGCTGGCAAGCCTCGACCACCGCGATGGGTGCGAGCGCCCTGATGGGGCTCGGCTTTCTCATCCTCCGACCCTGGCTGAGGCGCCGGGCTGAACTCCTCTTCCTGCGCGATGTGTACGACGCGGCAGAAACGATCCATCAGATCAATGCCGAGCTTGCCCAGGCCATGCCGCACACCATCGGTCCGCTCATAGTCACGCGTGTCTGCACCATGCTGAGTTTAGACTTTGCCCTCCTGCTCACCGCAGACGCGCCGCCATCCGTGCATACACATCCCCGTAGCCCGGTGTCTCCGGAGGTCTTGGAGGCTATCGTGTGCCGTGTGCAGGCGCTGCTCACAGCCTCCCCACCAGACGCGGCAGCAGTGACGGCCGTATCCGGGGTACCGGTCCTGCTCCTCCCTATTCAGGAGCACCACGAGGCGCGTGCCGTGTTGTGTTGCGGTCCGAAGCATAGCGCGGATTGCTACACAACCCAGGACGAGGCAGTGCTGCATGCCATTGCCCATTACCTGGCCATGCGGCTCCATGAACTGCACCTGCAAGCACAATTGGCGGAGCAAAGCGCCATCCTGCGTGCGCTCCAGGATGACGACGCGACGGAGGGTGAGCCGTTGACGCGGACCGAGTTGCGCGTTTTGGTCCATGTGGCTCAGGGGCTAAGCAATCGGGAAATCGCTCAACGGCTAGACCGAGACACGAGTACCATCGAGAAGCATACCAAGAGCATCCGCGGCAAGTTAGGGGCGCGCGACAGCATCGCCGCCGTGAAAGTTGCACGAAGGAACGGATTGCTCCCGCCAGCATAGGCCAGGCGACCGGGTGCTTCCCATTCCTGGAGGTCCAACAGTGAGCCGTCGCACGATGCTGTCATGGCTTATCGCCAGCGCCTCCGTGCTCGTCGCCTCGACGCTCGTCGCGTTGCTGGCGAGGGTGCCAACGTGGGGCTGGCACATCCTCTGCGGCGAGGCCGGGTACTCCCTATGGACGCCACATAATGTGACGCCGACGCCGCGCTCACAAGCGGTCATGGAAGCTGACGAGGACGAGGCCGGGAGTTGTCGAACTCCCGGTCACGCTGTTCTGGTAAGGGACGCTTGTCGCGAAGGCGATGCTAACGGCATTGCCTGCCTGATCGACGATGAGATTCGAGACATCCGACGCGGAGAAGCTCCCGTCGCTCGATCCTCTGAAGGTCGCGTTAGGGGCACCCATCGCCGCTCGCGTGGGCGTGCCCCCCTTTTCCTTCTCCCCCTGGGTGACGTGTGTCGGCCCTGAGAGCTATAGGTGTGTCATGGGGCTAGAGCTTGCGCCCGACCCCGGCAAGGACGGCCGCCCGCTCCGGTTCAGCGGTGAACGGGCTGGGGCTTCCATCGGGGTGCCAGGCCGACGTGAACACGATGCCGGGCGCGATGACCTCGAAGCCATCGAAGAAGGGGGCGAGCTGGGTGCGCGAGCGCAAGCCCAGCGGGTGCGTCGTCGCCGCGTACAGGCGCGCGAGTTGAGCCAGCGTTTCCGACGAGGCCCCGTCGTAGGTGCCGTGCGAGATGACCATGTAGCTACCCGCCGGTAGCGCTGCCGTGAGGTCCCGCACCGCGCCCAGCGCCGCGTCGTCGTCGGGGATGAAATGCAGCACCGCTGCCAGAATAAGCGCGACGGGCCGCGAGAGGTCGAGCAGCCGACGTGCGCGGGGATGCGCCAGGATCGCCGCCGGGTCGCGCAGGTCGGCCTCGATCGCCGCCGTGTGGGGCACCTTGTCCCTGTCGAGGAGCTGCCGGCTGTAGCGCACCGCGACGGGATCGTTATCCACGTAGACGACACGGGCCTCCGGGTTCATCGTCTGAGCCAACGTGTGGACGTTGCCGACGGTGGGCAGCCCCGCGCCAATGTCGAGGAACTGGTCAATGCCCGCCTGGGCCAGGAAGATGACGGCGCGGCGCAGGAAGGCGCGGTTGGCGCGCGCGGCGAGCGCGGTGTCTGGGTAGATGGCACGCAGCGCGTCGAAGGCGGCGCGGTCGGCCGTGAAGTTGGCGTCGCCGCCGAGCGCGTAGTCGTAGATCCGCGCCGGATTAGGCCGGTCGAGATCAGTGCCGCGCGGTGGCAGCGCGCGTGGGGTGTCATCCCCATCCCGGTGCAGCCCCATAACCTTC
>JAABUX010003497.1_pt1 | contig 20758 bp, 25 predicted proteins | sample 5561851 | NCBI WGS metagenome assembly JAABUX01 (sample SAMN10711883, study PRJNA513361) | rock metagenome | isolation source: Antarctica rocks | place: Antarctica: Victoria Land, Richard Nunatak red sandstone | collected 2016-01-03 | reverse complement strand
AAAAAAATGCACACCACAACTTAGCATACTCTACCTAGCCCATCTCCAAAATAAAACCCTAGTCCCATAATCCTTCCGTTTACTAAATCCAACCCCAAACCCACTCCCGACCTCTATAAACCTCTTCATCTGTTCGTTCATTCGATCATGTCACCCGTGTAAATACGGGCATTGGAGGTTGGAGGTTGTTGGGGGGGAAACCCCGTTTGTTGTTGGTTGTGTTACTCTATGGGAAGGGGAAGGGGAAGGAAGGGGAAGGAAGGAAGGGAGGGAGGGATAGTTGAGGGATTAAATATAGGTGGAAGAGAGTGCAGAGTATAAATTGTAAATTATAAATTATAAGTAAGATAGTAGTAAGATAGTAGTAGGATAGAGGTAGATGATTACCTAGATTGGATAGGTGCGTGCGATGGCGGTGGATGTTGGTGGAATTGCGTAGGTGTTGGCGTTTCCTATTGGTAGAAATAAAGGTATTGATGAATCGAAAGGTGGAGGGATTAGTGATGGTTTATATATGGGTAGGTTGATGGGTTGGGGGGATGGGGAATGGGTGGATGGATGAAGGGATAGATGAGGCGGTGGATGGATGAAGGGATAGATGAAGGGGATAGGTTGGTGGGGGGATAGATGAAGGGGATAGACGAAGGGATGGTTCAAATAGGGATGGATGAAGGGGATAGTGTTCATTGTTAACAGGGCAGACTTGGGATAGTTACCACATGGGCTGTGATGATGAGATTGCCGAGATGTTCGAGGATAGAATATCTATTCTATTCTATTATATTGGGTGGAGATCGGATGAATCGAAGATCCCTTCCTCACCACTGGGACAGCGCGGACATGTTCTAATCCGCCTCGGCACGAAACTCCGTGTCACAAGTGGGAACAGGTTTTCGTGATGGGATTTCACACTTCAAGTATGATCAAACGTGGGGCACGGATGTTAATGAGAGACTGGTTTGATTTTGGTATCTGGAGCTGCAATGATACATATATCCCATGTCAAGAAAACAACTGCAACTCGTGCCATAAAGAAAGTAGTAGAGAATCATCAAGCCACGAGTCGATCCATTCCTCGAGAGAACAGAGACGTCAGAACCGGCCGTCGAGAAAAGGAAACCCGCCAAGGTGCCACTGAGAGCAATGTCTGGCGGCAATGAATCAAAGAAACGACATATATAAAGGAAAAGCCCCCGTCACCCTCCCCTCTCCCATATTCCCTCGACCGACAACATCGTAGCCTAATTCCTACCAAAGCTCAGCTGCTGATCTCTTAATGGTGGTACCTCAACCCCAATGTACCATGAACATCGCGAATACACATACGCTTTCTCTTCTTCGATGGGGTCGATGATCGTTGTCATTCTCGGTGACCCATGCCCAGAGCGATGCCCTTCCAACGTTCCACCTCCGCCTCCAAGTCGTTGACCTGACTGACCAAAGCCTCTGTTCGCTCCATTCGCTTCTCTCGTGACTTCCGGGCCGCTAAGGTGTTTCGTGCGCGCTTGACTGCGATGGTGTCTGAAGGATCCTCGACTGTAATGGCTGGCAGGGGTTTGTCTCTCCGCCTTGGAGCGACGCCGGCGGTGAAAGAATGGCGGCCTTGGTGGGAAGACCTTGAGCTTGTCTGACCGGGCGAGGAATCATTGCGAGACATCTTTGGGGCGACATGAGATGTTGTCGGGCTAGTGATGGTGTTGGAGACTAGAACCTCGCGTTCTGGCTCTTGGATCTCGCCGAAGAGGGATGGCCACTTGTCTGGGTCGTCATCGGGCGATAGGTTGTCCATGAATAGCGGCGAGGTCTCGCAGCTATTGGCTGTATAAGGGGACTCCCAAGTAGAGGTGCCAGGTGTGGTCATTTCGGTGAAGGCTCCTGATGGAGGTGCAGACATGCTATCAACCATGATTTCTGTCGGGGAGACCGTCGATGCCTGCCCCGGCGCCGGTTCGTTGATGGCTTCGAAGTGGTTGGTAAAAATGTTCAAGGACTCGTCAAGATCATCACCGTGTGCATCCGACGTCGGAGTGAATTCACTTAGGTTGAACATAGTGTCTGAAGAGTCTGGAGATGGAGTTAGATTGGGAGATACACCTGGAACTTCCTCGAGGAAGGAGCTACCTTCAAAGTGATATGAGTGAGCCATGTTGCTATGAGGAATGTCGCCTGTGCTGTGGAAAAGAGGAACTGGAGGCCGAGATCGAGGAGATTGTTGGTGCAGGCCGACCGTTGAAGATGGTGCTGAATTTGCGTATAGGTGTGTTTGCTGACCGATAGGACTGTATTGCGTAGACGGAGACGTAGATGGAGACCTTTGGATGATGCCACTCACTCGTGGATTCTGAATGGGAGATGCAGAAGATGAGTATTGCTGAGTAGAGTTTCGTCGAAGTTGCTGACCGTTGTAGGTCGATCCAAGGAATTGATTAGGGGCTGTACGGGACGTCGCCTGCGCACGCTCGGAGTTCCCTGGAACTCGAGCTAGGTGCTGGTGAGGATTCGCTGTTGATGGGAACAGTACGAAGTCCGAGCCTTGGTCTGAGAAGTTGATTGTGTTCGATGCTGGCGTGGGAAGCCGCGGTGATTGGGGTGAGGTAAGCCATGGTGAGATATCCGTAGTGAACGACTGTAAGTCGTGTGGGGGAATGGTTGCTGTGAAGCGGGAACCTGGGCGATTGCTAGAAGCAAGTCGTTGGTTCAGAAGTCCCGGATGGGAATTCTGACGAGGAAGAGTTGAGAGGGTGGGTTGTTGGTTGTGTGAGTGTATTTTGAAGGTTGTTGAGTTGAAGTGTTATGTGGATACTTACAAGCCAGCCATATCAAATGGATGTCTTGTATGTATGTGTGGTGTGATTCAATGTGGAGTTGGAAGGAGGAAAGAGGAAAGAGGAAGTCAGGCAGACGTGGGGCATCGAGGCACTTTAAGTGAGATTGGGGGGAATAATTGGAATTTGTGTGCTATCGCGCTTGGAAGCTAGCGTGGAGCTAAGCCTCTTTTGGGGGGCTGTGACTCTTACGAAGGAGCCAATCAGACTGCAGTTCAGAAGACGCCATCTGGAATTGTGGGTACTGAGGGCGGCATGTAGGGCTGAGTGAGAGTGGCTTCACTTGCAGCCTGAAGTGCGCTTTCGCTGACCTCGCCGTTACGACTGTGCTGAGGAGCCAGGCACGCCAGGCATCAAGGCCATCTCCAAGGCCACGCAACCTCCTGCTACGACGAACATGATGCACGTATTCTGCCACCAGTCAACCACAGTAAGGTAGGTAGATGAAGTACGCAATGAAGCCAATCCTTCCAGAAGACTTGACCGTGGAGCCAATCCGTAGCCAATCCACGGTCTCTCCTCCGGCTTAGGCCCGCGTAGCCCGAACCAAGATCAAAGGATGGAGGCACCCCACTCGATCCTCAAGCGACTCCGCATATCAGCTTTACCGCTTCAGCATTGGAGTCGCAGCAATTGACTTTGACTTGTGACTCACCGTTCTGGCTTAGAAATCCAAAGTGCCCGAATCCTCAACGGCTCACCGCATCTACTTTACTTTATCCTGGCGCGCCCACGGGAGGCTTGATGCGCCAAGGATGGTAGGCATGGATGCTTGGTGGAAGCCACTGATCCTGCAAAATCCGGGCTTGGTCGATGCTTGTGTGGATACAAGGAGAGACATCACCGCTCATGGAGATCACAGGCAAAACAAAACGACTTTCATTGAGTATTAGATGCTATCTGCATGATGATTTGCCCTTACGGCCGAGCGTCCAGTCCCCCAATAAGACGACTGTCGCGGGTATCGGAACACAAGGAGCTGGGTATTGAACGAAATACAGGGAGCGCGGCATGGTATCTGGTATCAGTCTAGTCCACGCCCTCACATAACACACAAAAGGAAAGAACAGAACGGGGTATTGCCAATCTGGTAATGAGCGAGTGACCAATGCAATGAGCCTAGAATGCCGTGAATGAAAATGATGTTGTCCGAGGGGATTCGTAATGGAGAACGCAGTCTGATGGATCAACGGGGTCGGTCGAGGGCTTAGGCGGCAGCGGACACTGGGGTCTGCTCGTGCGGTTGATTGATGGCATTGGAACCAACTTCGCCCTCCGACAAAACGGGCTTCTCCTCGGCTGCGCTGGGAAGCGTTGAGGCAGCAGCAGGCGTTTCTTTGGGTAGAGGGATGTCTGCCGCCTCTCTAGGGGCCGAGCTGCTGCCCTTCTGGGCCCGGCTCGCCTTTCGAAGGAGACCACCAAGTCCGCCCGAAGCTTGCTTCTTGCCCTCGCTATCGGTCAATTCATCGCCGGATGTTGTGCCCGTTCTTCGCTCTTTCTTGTTGCCCAAGGTGTTGAAGAAGGAGGAGCGACGCCTGTCGGTCGTTCCAGTGCTTGCGGCACCAGGTCTGGTCGGCTCAGTCGCTGTGGCAGAAGTCCCGTTGGCCATGGTCCCTGTAACAGGCTCAATTGGAGGCTGTGTCATAGGCGTGTCGAGCTGTGTTGCAGTGGATGGAATCGTTGCAGACTCATCTTTAACTGGCACTGCAGGAGTAGTCTCCGTCGCGGCGGGGCTCGCTGCCTCCTTCTTGCCGAACAGACCGCCGAAGATTGAAGCACGCTTGTTTGGCTTCGGAAGGGTCTCACGAGCAGCTGGGGTGGTAGCGATCTCGGGGACAACAGCGCCAGTGGACTCGGCACCGGTAGCCACCGGTGAGATATCATCGACCGCAGTGGATTTCGCTCCAGCAGGAAGGACTGGCTCGCCAACGACACGAGCAGCTGCATATTTTAGCAATGTTTGTAAATGTAGGAAGCTAGGTCACTCACCGACAGCATGAGCGTTGAAACCTGGTGTCAACCCAGTGCTCAAGGGTTCACCGACTTTCTCGAGCATCTTCTCCTCTTTAGCTTCGTCTTTCATTTCCTTCTTCTCCGCCTTCAACACAGCCTTTTCCTCTTTATGTTCGAGTTTTTCCTCATTCTTGACCTCCTTCTTGATGGCCTTATCTTCAGCTTTCTCCTCTTTCTTCTCCTCTTTCTTCATCTCTTTCTTAGCATCATGGTCCTCCTTCTTGGCTAAAAGATTCCCGAAGAGACTACTACGCTTGTTACGAGACTGGGAGCGACTTTTCTTTGTCTTCTCATCCTCATCAGATGGAGATCCGAAGCGAGTTGCTGCAGCGCCAATAGCAGCTCCGCCAACGGCAGCCTCGCCCACATGGTTGCCAGTGCCGGTCCTAGAGGTATGGTCCACGGTCGTCTTGGGGGTGCTCTCGGCAACCACGCCAGTAGGTGTGGTCGTATTCGTGTCGGCCAATGCAGGATTGGTGCTGTCGGCCTTCGTGCCTACCTTGCGCTCACGAGACTTGCTAGCCTTCTTCCCTGGCCTAGACAGGGATCTCGATGTACCAGCGGTGGCGGCAGCTGCGGGGATGCCTAGAGTGATAACATGAGCATTCGTAGCATATGGGGAGAAAAGCGTCATAGATAAGACCCACCATAGCTTTCGAGAGCGCTCTTATAGCTCGGGCTACTGATAATGCCCTGATGCGAATTCTTGGCTTCAGCTGCCTTAGTCTCCAGGGCGACAATCCAGGCATCTTTCTCTGCTTTGGTCACGGCTTGGAAATTGTGCTTATGGCCATGTAGACTGAAGCCAAAGTCATTGAAGTTACCCTTCACCACGTCGGTTATATCACCCTATAATAGAGATAGTATGTCAGCATGTGTTTAGTGACGCGTGAAATGGTATAATATCTTACCAAGTTGAAGATTCCTTGCGGATGGTCCTTGTCCTCGGCACGCTTGGCGAAAAAGAGTAGACCCTTCCCTGTCTGTTGTGCGTGTGCGGCGTTGGGATGGGCAATCTCCTTGGACTTCTCGTTCCCGAGGTACGCAGCAAGGTGCTTGTGCTCTAGCGGGGCGTCACTGAACCAGAAGTACTTCTTTGTGAAGATGAGGCCCCTAGCAAGAGAGCTCTATATTAGCAAAGGTATTATCGATAAGCAAGAGCTAAGAACTCACTTAAGACCAGGTCCCTTATAATTCAAGACACCCTCGTTGATGGGGTGAGACTCAACCATCACCTCACCGTTGTCTAGTTTCTCCTCCTTTGTGACGTTTGTGATATTAGGACCTGTAGGTGCGGCAGCAAGTGTGCCATCAGTGATTCCGGACTGGCCGAGTTCTGGTCGGCTCTCAGGTGACAATTCTGAAGTCTCCTGAGCCCGGATGGGGTCGGCGGAAGCATCGGTGGCACTCGTCACAGCAGCATTGTGCTCAGAGGCTGGGACTACCGCAGGAGTGTGCTGCATAGGTTGCTCAACTGCAGACATAGTGCTGACAGGTTGATTTAATCGTGGAGGAATCAAAGTGACGGCTGCCCCTAAGATGTTCAGTGCGCGTCCTCTGTTTACAATGAACGGAGCTTGTGTAGGTGAGGAATAACAAGGTGAACAGCAGTACCTCTGGGATACGATGTCTGAGTAAAGAGAATGTGTGGTAGCAAAGCAGATGCACCTGTGATGTAGCTGAAAGGAATTGTTTACACAAGAGATGGATGGGAAACTTTCTTCACGAACTAATAGCGGGAATTGGCGCTAGGACGAAGTAAGGACTAGCAATATCAATTAGATTGTGAACAATCTCCGATTCCCCTTGCTGGTTGGCAGTCCCAATACTGGTTATCAGCTAACACTATTGATTTCTTGATACATTACAGTCGAAAAAGGCCAAAAGTACACTTGCTTTCGTCGCAATCAAATATGACAGCGCTTAGACTGACTGGGGTTAGAACAATATCAAGGGACTGCCGAGTCCCATGACCAGCTTATCGTGCATATACATAGTAGATTTCTGACATGCATGGACGCGGTGCGCATGTGCCATGTTCCTCCCGCCACACGATTTCCCAGTAATTATCTTCCTCGAGTCTAGTTTGTCGTATTCGGCAGACTACCTTAGCCATCGCATTGACTAGTGGGACGATGCAGATATCAGGTCATGCAGATATCCCGTACGTAAATCAACACGATCGCTGTTGCGTCTGTTGTTCCATGCTACACTAGCAACTTTGATCTTTTTGATACATCGCATTTCTCCTCGAGAGAAGCGCTGGCTATACGTAGCCATAGAGCACCTTATCTCTTACCAGACCCCAAGATCCTCATATCTGCGGCTACATAACGCAGACCCCAGCCAAACACTCATCCACATTGCTTTTCCATTTACTCCTAACTCCACCGCTATGTAATAACCAAAGTCTGGTCCTTACCAATACCCTATCAGTAAATTTGTACGGTGAAGATCGTTCTCAAACGGGTCGTCCTTCGTCTCTCACCCACTCGTCAGCAGCATATACCTGAAATCACGTTAGTGAAGATCTGTAACCAGGTCTCCGGACTTACTTTGTGACTGCATCCATTCTCTCACTGGTAAGCTTCAGACTTATCTTGAGCAATTCAGTTGCGACATCCGGCTGCTTGCTTTGCATGTCTTCCCAGTTTTGAGCATCCAACACCCACGTCACACAGTCTGCGTCTGCAGTTGTTGTCGCTGTCCTTTTCGTGTCGGAGAAAAAGGGAAGCTCCCCGCAAGTCGTGCCCGCGACAATAAGCTCCGAATATTTGCCTTGTGGGTACTCATATCTTGCCTTCAGCGTACCGGTTTCGAGTAGATAGAAGCCATCAGGGTCGTCTCCTGTTTCGTAAAGTATCGTGCCGGCGGCATATTGTTTGCGGATGAAGAAGGGCACTATCCGTTCCCAGTATCCATCAGGCTTTTCAGAGACAGAGGAAAATGTCTGTAGGATCAACCGAAGAGGTTGTACGTGATCTTGCCATCTTGAGGGTGGTGCGGGGTCCTGTTGGCTTAGTGTAGTGATGGCGACCTGGTGTAGATGATGCATTCGCGGAGAGTTGTACAGGGTCTTTGAAGCCAAGGACGTGTTTGCCTGCTCAGACTTTGGAACTTCTACAAAAATGTCAGCCAAGCCCTTGTTAAATCCCAGTCAAAAACAGGCATACCAAGGAAGGTAGGGCCTGATTCAGACTCGACCTTCGGGTTCTGTTCATGATAGAAAGGTTTCAGAAGCTGATTCTCACAAAACTCCAAAGCTATATTTAAGCTCTGGAAGTATTTGATACCATCATCCCTGTCGAACAACCCAGCGCTACATAAGGGTCTACCGACCTGGCTGTCCAAGGATGACACACCGCAAATGACAAGCTGGACATCGCGTTTGTTCAGCACCCTATGGACGCGGGCGAAGGTCTCGGATGCAGAGAAATCGACGCCATCGACATTGTATAGGTCTAACACCAGATACCGAATAGGTTTATCCTGCCGAAAAGATTCGTCCACTACCGCTCGTGTTTGTTTTTCGACGTCCACAATAGTACCAAAGAAAATGAATCCTGCTAGTTTCATAACATAGATCTGTTTCCCGGCTTCTTCCAAGAACCGATGCTGAATTGGATGCCTGCGAACAGTTGAATTGGCAATACCGCCGTAAAGTTTCCCTCGAACAGCAGAAATCCGCGCTGTTTGAACAACGAAGCTAACGCAAGCCAGAACAATTCCAGCTAATATTCCGTACACAAAGTCCCAAGCACCCATGATTACAATTATGATAATAACCTGCGAGCAATAAGCTTCAAATCTCATTGTGGAAAGTCGCATTCCAGCTTACAGTGAGAAATTCAAGGCCATTAGTCTTCCCCCAAGCCCCAAATAAAGCTTCTTTGAGTAGCTCGAAGCCCAGGAAATATATTAGGGATCCTACCACCATGATAGGAATAATGCCAAGAATACCCTGCGCAGCCGTCATGACAGTGAATGTAGCGGCTGCTAATAGTACCCCAGCCGCTCGACTATCGCCTCCACTCCGCATAAACAGAACAGTGTTTGCGAATACCAGGTAGTTCTGAATTCGCATCAGTACTAGCTTTTTCCCACAGTGACTATTCTCACTGACCTGGATACTCCCACAGAGACCCGAGAGGAGATTGGAGATACCGTGCGCCATAAGTTCCCGGTCAAGATTGAGATCATCGTCTCCAGTTTGCATGGCCAAAGCCGGAATATTGATGGGGACGTGTAAAATGGCAAAGAATGTCAAAGCAAGCATAGCAGGAACAGTAGCCCCAATGGCTTTCCAGTCCATGATCCCGAACTTATAAAGTGTGTAAAAGTGGTACCATGGGACGCCAGCTTCCGGTGGCTCGAAAACCCAGCCCTTCGCTCGAAGGTCCGGCACCTTGAGCTCTGGTATGGCGGCAATGAAGAACCAGAAAATGGCAATGATGGACAGAAAGTAAACCGAGTCTGTTAAAGAATGTTTCACCCGATATTTCACGACGAAGAGTAGAAGCGCCAGGACCAAGGGTATGAGCCACAAGGCAAGTGTATCGGCCCGTATCAGGTGTTGCAGAGTTGATAAGTCAAGATGTAGCTTGCCTGGTAGCCTTGCAGACACCTCTAAGCCAGTCGCTACGAGGAACCATCCAACACCACCAACACAGCCTACAAGAATATGTTGCGGAAAAAATCCGATTAACGATCCGAGTTTGCATCTGCCTAGGACTAGGAATGTGACCCCTGTGAAAACGGTGCTTATTGTATAGGCCATAATGACGGTGGCACGGATTATGTCCTTGTGATGTTCTTTGTCCCGACCTACATGATTAACGATGGTGTATGCAATCTTGTGGAAGAACGGAACAACTTCAATCTATACATTATTAGCAGCTACCTCGGGTCACTTTCCATAATGCTCACCATCTCGGATCCTACCGCGCCTTTGAAGCCACTACCGCCAAGCGAGTATGTCAGCTGCGACACGATACAACTGACATAGAACATGGCTATTCCATCGGGGCCAAGGTCTTCGAAGATTGAATCGCCAAGGGGGAACAGAATCATCCCTACATCTTGTCAGCCAGTCGGAGGTATATTCAGATTCCATATTACCGTAGGATAGGGCATCGAGGACGTTGAGCAATAGCCCAAGTATGACTGGAGGCAGAAGGTTAGCAGGCTGACGGATGCCATACTTCCATAAATCATGCCTATTCCAGCTCCTGGGAGACCTTAAGCCTCTCGCTGCATTGGAGATACCTCCCATGGCTTGCTGGACGATAACATTTCCTTTGCTCGTCTGCGCCTCATCGTATATTTTTTGACTTTCAATGTCTTTGATGGAGCCATAGGCTGTTCGCTTTACCAGCAGTCCCGTCAATTCACCTGGCTGAGAGATGATCCCTTTACGGACAGTGACAGGATGAGACGTCGCAGTAACATCAAGTTCTTCTGAACCATCGGTATCACAGCTCTCCTCTTCCGTTGGGAGATAATTCTTCATCAATTCAGTCAGAGCGGATTCGCGGTGGGATTGCTGAGACGAGTGTAAGCTATATGGGGTTAAAAGCTCTGAGACCTCCTCAATAGGATCAGGCCTGGATGATCCATTTGACCTGCGATGAGCGAGATTGGCTTGCTCTAGCTGGCCTTCGAAGTATCCGTCGCCCCTCCTACGTACGGTTGACGAGGTATGATGCCGTGCAGGCGAGTGCTCGCTCCGACTGGAAGCTAATTCGGATAACGCTAGCGAAGCAAGTTCAGCAGTGTCTTCTCGTACACTTTGAGAGGCACTACGCGATATATCGACGGGACCTATGGATCGTAAGCACATGGTGGTGGATGATGATCGGCCATATGACGGACCATGATGTGGCTCTTGAAGCGGGTGTTGGAAATAGGATCTGGCAGGTGTCTTCTGGTTCATCGACGAAGAAAACGACATTCTTGACAACGAAGCTTCCGTTCGGTGTCGAAGCCAGCCACTGTGACGATCTTCAGTCTCTTGCTGGCTCCAATCTTGCCCAACATCGATTTGTGACCGCACATGTTCCAGGCCACGAACTCGAGCCAATTGTGAACCGCTCCTAGCTTCCCCGTCAATGCTGGGCTGACTGCCTCCCATATCAATTCCCCTACAGGCTACCCAGCCTATCCTTGGGCCGAAGCAGCCCAGCAGATACGGTACGCTCAAGTATACATATTGAATGACGAGAAGAGCAGCTGCATGGCGTTACAGCGAGCGAGCCATTGGAATCAGGCAAAGCAAAACCTGTACAGAGGAAGTGATAGGTCCAGAAAGCCAAAGGAGTGTGAAGAGAAAATGAAAGTAGCAGACATTGGGGAACCGTACCATAATTTCTGCTTGGTGGGGCGTTTGACTCACCTGGATCAGGTTAGATCCGGATAGAAATGCATCGGCGAACGTTTGACACTGTTGACAGATGCGGGGGAGGCGCAACTTGGCTACCGACAGGTCCATACCAGGACTGAGATCTTGCGCACAATAGTTATACAATATCATTATAAAATCTGTGATCTATGCACATAGTGCGCCCATATACGCCATCACACGGTCAGTGACTAGAAAATACGGTCAGCAGTCATCGAATGTGATGTCTAAACGCCTATGGAGGATGTGGAAGTCCTGACTGTACACGTCCATGTTTGGGAAAGCCTCCACAACGCTGCGTTGACATCGAAGATGAATTTGTTCTGCAGACCGGATTGGTTGGACGAAATCACACTGTTCCTCTTTAATATACATAACCCTAAAGTCCCGTAAGGTGAACCCCGCACAACGTTGCACGAGAGGCCATGCTCGATTTATGAACCACTCCATCGACGGAGAGAAAAGCATCACGCGTCAGCTCGGCACTTCGATGAAGGTAGCCTGGGCGTAGGTATCTTCCAAGTTCGGCTCGACTATCAGCTTTTTCATCTTAAGCTTGGAAGTCTCCTTGCCCCGATGTCGGCCTTCAGATGGAGCTGTCGGATTCACACCCACTTGGGCTTTGTCACAGGACAATGCCTCCTATTGAATTTCTCACCCATTTCATCCTCCCGAACACGGACATTCCACTGGGATATCCGCAGATCGATGCCGAGTCGTCCATTGGGAGTAAGATCAACCTCATTGCTAGTGAGGAAGTTGGACAACATGTGCTCTGACGTGACTCCACTCTGGGTCTACTATGAGCGAGCTTAGGATGTGTATGCTGGTTTTTCGAATTTCGATCTGATGCTTCGACAAGAACTAGGGTACGCTGGCGTCGTACATGATAATGTTGGTGTTGTGGCGAACTTGTCAAGTACTCAGCTTCTGCAAATATCCCTGAGCGATCAACCGTTCCACATCCCCTTGCCTGACATAGAATTGGCTGTTTTTCGTCAATGTGATGGCCCTGCCGTAATGATTTAGCCGATTGTTCCACCAGAGAGGCCATATAATACATCCATACCCATACTCTGTTTGGATCTCCCCAGCATCTTTCAGCACCCTTACATCGATGAAAAGGTCTTTGGGCGGCTCCAGGCTTCCCGTCAGATCAATATCTGTCCATTGCCCCTTATACGCGGCCAGCATGTCTCCATACTGCCTCACATATTCCTCCTCTTCCGGGCTCAGTGAGCTTTGGTTCCCAGCCTCACTTGCCATGCCATATCCCTCTGCATTTCCCTGTCTGCCTCCCTCTTGCTGCTCTATGTCCAAGACGTCTTTCCCGCTCCAGCACATTGCTTCAAGCTTGCCTGAGCGCACACGGTGGTAAGCTAGTAGACAACGTTTATTTCGGCGCATGCAGAGGTGGTTGACGAGGATGGAGCATGCGGTGGCCGGTTCGGCAGAGGGGTTGAAGGATCCAGAAAAGGGGGCGAGGATATTCGAAACGTCTTTGTCTAGGTCGCGAACCTCTCGTGTCAAAGCGCGGATTATCTCAACCTGGTAGGGCGGGAGATGAGTGAGTGCTTGTGTCCTTTTCGCATGCTGGACCTAAGGATGGTAAACGTCGTTGTGAGGACTGTGTACTTGGTCATACGTTCCCAACTTACAAGCTTGTAGCCCAGATCACCATACATTGGGCGGGATACTGCCCTCTACACCTCTAGCCTCACCTAAATTTGTTCTAAAGGAATCCTGCTACACAAATCCCCAGACTATTAATTATTCTACCGGGGTGCCAAGACCTCGGGCCTTCCTTCCCCCGAAAGCGAAATTCACGTGTACCGAGGACACGATTCCATTTTATTGTAATTGGAATCGTTGTTCAAGTCCATGGTTGTGATCATCGATGACGGCAGCGAATAGCTTCATAAACCCTCAATGGACCATAGTCAGACGAATCGCATGACCACAGGGAAGTTGAAATCAGACAACAAGGGGAGCAACTGCATGCTCTTCCGTCTCAAGTTGACCTACGCAGTTGACGGCAAGATCTCGATGTGGTCATGCCTAGGTGAAAATAACGAGTCAGATAGATACCACCCAGGCGGTGGCGAGAGCAATTGACATCGTGACTTGCCCACAAATAAGCAAGAAGAAAAGAATTCTTGAGCACTAATTGCAACAAACAGGGCGCTTCTAGATGCAACAAAGTTATGAAAGACAGTTTGAGTCTGGACTCATGTTACCAACGATGCATCCTAAAAGCGGAAAAACAACAGGGTATCTCTCCCTCCCACCTATATATTTCACCCAAAGCAATTGATCCAAGACTCCCGTAGCAAACCACGCCCAATGTAAGTGACCTTTCTTTTACTATCGATCCTTATTCTGATCCCACCATTCATCAGAGCCCATGTCAGCACCTCCAAGTTCATCCTCAAAATCGTTCAATCCCAGTGAGTAGTGTTCAAGTGGGAACCCTGCTGAGTGGGGCGCAGATGACACTTCCTCGGCTTTTACGGGGTGGCCGTCATCAAGGGACACTTTGTGTTGGTCTTGGTCGTAGTTCGCTAACATCGGATCTAGTTGAGTAGGCATAGACACTGCACTCATGGGCAGCCCACCGTTTTCACCTTGAAGTTCGTGGTGATAGGCTCCCGGAATACCAATGACAGGTGCGCCTGGTTGGTGGTAACCAGCTGGCAGGTCTGGTGGCTGCACGAAAACATCCTCGACATAACCATGGCCAGCATATCTTTGACCTGCCGTCTGATAGTACTGAGCTCCACCTAGCTGATTCAGACCGGTGGGTAGTGGCTTTCCAGGATTCACCATCTGGTGCGATGACGGGTTGTACATTATTGGAGCGTCATACTCATCGAGTGATGTACCACTGGGCGTATAGCTGCTCTCACGATAAGATGACCTCGCTTTCTTGGACTTAAGTGGACGACTGGACGCCCTTGGGTTGTACGCATAGTCTGATTCAAGGTCACTTTCCTCTTCTTCTGAATCTTCGCCCCTTCCTTTACGTTTGCGAGCCGCAGATTTGTTTGTCTGCGGCTGAAATTTGTAGTCTGGAAATGCTTTCGCATGATTTTCTCTTTCAAGTTTGGCCCACGCATCATACTGTTTGCGGATCTCAGGGGGCTCCATTGCCCAGCTCTCGCCCGCGAGAGACGACACAATCTGGTGATTCGCAGACTTTTGAAAGTTTCTGGCTCTGTCAGCGTACGCGGACCGGTACAGTATAAATGAATTCGATGGACGTTTCACGAATTGATCTTTTTCTGCTTCTTCTCGTCTCACGTCCAAAGACCTATTCACCCAGGCTTCCGTGTCCTTGACTGGAATGTTCTCCATGTCTTTCGTTAGCTCGCTTAATGGTCCGCTAAGTGTCTTCGGCCTTGCACCCTTAGCAGCTTTCCTTTTGGGCTTCGGCGAACTGTGGCGAGAACTCGTGTCGGTTGCCAATCGACTTTGCCTTACCGCTCGCCTTGACGGTGTTTCTTGGTCGGATTTCATGGGAGGAGGAGTGGCACTGTAGAATGCGGGATTCGGATAAAACTATGCAGAGTCAATCGCCGTTTCAATGGATGTATGCGGTCAGAATTCACCTGCTGCTGCTGCGGCTGTGAAAGAGGATGGCCGTGGTATGGACCGCCATGGTAAGGATTCACGACTGGTTGACCATATCCATTCTCGTACCCGTCAGTACCAAAAGTTGATTGTGGGAAAGACAAGCTGACTCACGTATTGCACCTCCTCAAGTAGGTTACCGTGGTCATTATACACGAATCGTTTCTCGCCATATTGATCAAGGTACCATTGACCCTCCAACTCTGGCTCTGGAGTATTGTACAATGCCGTCGACCTAGACTGCGTGTATGGACTGTTCCCTAAAAGCTGTGATCCCGATAGGGGTTGGCTTCCAGCATTGTGTTGTAGCAATTGATGGAAGTCATCGTGCAGCTCGGTGCCATCGACGTCTGGAGGTGTAGGAGGCGCCATCTTCCCAAATGACATGATCGTCTTGTGCCAGCCTGGAAAAAAAGCTTTAATGCTGACGCTGCTATGACCGGTAAGGTCCGAAGATTGGTCGCCGAGGTGTGTGGCTTTGTTGACCGTATGTTGCTGACAGGCAGAATTGTCTGTTGGAGTGAGGTCAATGCGAGGACCTCAATGACCAGAGGTTCTGTCCTTTTGTCCCTTGGATCGTGGTCTTGTAGCCTTGGACTTTGTTGCTGATTAGTTGTGTATTTGGTCACCGCGCTTACCCACTGGCTTCTAGAAGACTACGAGGGTATGCCCATCTGACACGATTCCAGAGCCAGGCTTCCAAAAGAGAAAAAGGAGGGGCTGGCGAGGTAGCAGTCTCCTCATGAAGTGACCATGGAGCGACTGCGCCTAATGCAGCGACTTAGATTTGGTCTCACCTCCAACGATTTCCGATTGCGGAACCAGGAAGCTGCAGCTCCAGGCGCCAGCAAGACCTGCAAAAGGGATTCTGGAAGGTGTATTTTCCTAAAACGGCGATGTTTTCTATACACCAATCTCTTTGTCTGATGCACCGCTGCTGGATTGCAGCAGAGAGAACGCAGTTACCGTCCTTGCTGGCTTGAGTGGCATTTCTTTGTTCTTCAGCAAACTGTGCGTCGCAAAGATGGCGAAGGTCTGAGGTATACACTCAGTACGTTCAGATTGCATATTGCACTGCTGCCCAGAACACAGCCTTCCTGATCATCTACGACATTATCATGACCCAATCTGGGACCAATCATCCTTCACCTCAAGACATATAGAAAAGAGATCAGGAGCCAAAGTATGAAATCGACATCATCCAATCACCGCATTCAGCGGTGAGTGCTTTGGTACTTTCTTTGGGGTTGGGAGTGACCCAGAACGGAGTCCTACTCTACTAGTGCTGCGCTAGCCGCACAGAGAAGACTCACGCTGGGCTTCACCCCTACGACAAGCCCCATAGTGTGCAGAGGGAAGACGAGAAAGGCTAAGAAGCGCTTTCTCATGTCTCCTATACCAGAATGCAAACGCCTGTGATACTGTTGGGATTACATCCTGTGTGATTTTGACGCATCCACAGTCTATCAATCTGAAGTATATATGGATTGGTCCTGTGCTCGAAGGGTGCACATTCCTAGCGTCTTGATGCATATAACAGCGCTGCTCATCGACGCGGCTGTCACAGGAGATCTAAAGTCTGAAAGCAGGTAAGGAATATCTCCGATACGCTGAGCAAGCCGCCCTACGAGTGGGTATTGCCGCTAATGCAGATATGCGAACTAGGACAGGGTCCAAGGCGGATAACAGCAGATTAGGTCTAGACGTTCAAGGATGGTGCAGGTATATATGGACGTCCAATGCTCACTACGGACGTCCAATGTTCACTATGGACCACCATGACGGTCTCACGCGAGCTTCTGACTCGAGGCCAGGCTCGAATGTACGACGTCCTTACGCCAATGTGGTGTCGAGTTCGTCGATTCCAAATAAGAAGCTGGGATTGTCCCGGGCAGCTGATTGATCGGACAGGCAGATCATGTTAGCTTGATAGCCCACGAGAACCCGTTACCAGCTTTTGGACGTGGCTCGGGCCTCTAGATCCCCACCATTGGGCAAGGCGAATCCGGCAAAACTTTACCCTGCCAACGGGGATTCCGCCTGGAATGTGAGCAGCCACGCTAGGCCAAAGACGTTGACCTTGCCTTTGAAAGCCTTTTGCCTCGGATCATACCTTACGGCGTGACAATAAAATGCGTTCATGTAAAATTCGACTTGCTTGTTCGCAAGATCTTCCTGCCGCCCTTCGCTTCGACTTTTCCATATTATATTTTCTACGGACAAGGAGCTTGATTCGTACGGAGATCTTCAGCCACGACTCCCAGAACCATGGTTTCCTCCGCCTCAAAGTGAATTGCACGGATCATAACACTGGGAATTAGCGGATATGTTCCGTCTTCCTACTCAATGCTACATCCACGGCATACAGATTGTGGTTCTTGTTGATGGTAACCCAACAGCGTTGAATCAGAGCGAAAGACTGTCGCGGCTTGCTCGTATTCGACATGGCTCAATTGCAAGGCCTCTTGCTCTTTCGATGTGGCTGTAACGCAAAGCTCGTTGCATCAATTGGGAGTAGGAATAATCTGAGGCTGAATGGTCTTGGATGTGATACGAAATGGGAAGTCCCATGTTGCACAATATGAATCATTTCAGAAAGGGCATGTCGAGTCATCAACTATCACTGATCACAATCGCTTATGGTTGTAAGAATATAAAATGGAGTTGGTCAAGGGACTGGCATTAGGTACTTAGGTTATTTATCGATACCTTATTTGAACAATCAAGATGTAGTTGCAGCATCCTAGTCCTGCTCCCATGATCAAATTTAGCAACTATCACAGTGTAATTTCCGGACGGCCAGGCCGATAGTTCTAGTAAGTTAGCTATCAATATTCTATAGATGAGGAAGTGTTCTCATACATGAGAAATTATGAGCAAGGGAGGCTGATGTAGTTATACCCTAGGTAAATCTACTTATGAGAACAATACCTAAGGTAGATCTAGATGTCTTGGCGGTCTACTGATTAGAGTTGTAGTTGTAGTCAACCGTAGGATACACTTCAAGACTCAAACAATGTGGGCGCCCTTCCTACAGATTTGATTCCATTACCACTTTTCTCGTTCAACCGTTACAGAAGTGACATACTGGACTGCGAGCCAAATACCAGTCGACTACAAGTGCACGCCATAGCCAATCAGCACATACCAGAGTCAAGCTTCTCCAGGGCTGAATCTGTTGAAGTGCCATCCTGCACCTCCTTCGTCTACTCAGCCTTGATCCACCATTTCTTCACAACGCAATCCGAAGCTTGAGGCACACGAGCATCTTTCAAGGCGGTATTGGAGACCAACCATAAGAGTCCTACAAGAGGGTTCGGCCATCGTGCTTCAAGATGGCCGCTCAAGCTGCTTTGATCGCGGAGACCATCGCTAGCATGAACCAGGCTCTTGCCCGATATCAAGACGGTAAGTCTTTCCTACGACGGCATCATGACATACGCGAAACTCACCCTCTGCTCACCGCAGCCTCCGATTCAGACGAACAATATATGCAACCTTCGAACCGTGGGAACAAGCTCAAGCGCAAGGTGCATAATATAGAAGACAGGCACTCGGGCCGATCAAGAGGGCTCAAAAGACATAAAAGGGTGAGTTATCCAATCCTACCTATAACAGTGATGAACACACTGACGCAAACCTGCTAGGGCGTTGAGCACGCCGGCTATTACAGGGATATACTGCGACCCAACCCCAAGCGTTACGACCAGGATGGAGACGAACTTGCCGATAGCGATGTAGACGAGGACGCTGATGCACGAGCTGCAGAAGAGAACCCATATGCTGAGATCCAACTAGAAAGTGAGATTCATTGTCCATAGTCCACCTACCTTCCTACCTAACGGAGTCATCGTTAGATTTACTCATGCCCTTGACGTCTCCGGCAAGGCTTCCAAAGCACCCTTCATCATCTATCGCATATACCTCACCCATTTTGACCAATATGGCACAGCACGCCTGTGAGATGGTACAGCGTGAGAGGAAGACTTTGGCAGGTGCCAAGCGTTTGATGACGAAGCTACGAGGAGATGAGACATGGGTTCCTTGTGAGCTTATGTGTTCTCCAAAGGACGAGGCAATATTCGGTACAGAGAAGCTGTACAATAGTCTCGCTTCAAAGAGAACGGTCCCCGGGTCTAATGGAGTCGCAGCGCGGAGCCTCGTCAACGGGAGTGATGCTAGCTTGTCAGGCTCTCCTAAAAGTTCTCCAAGCAGAACGGAGCTTGGGTCTGCTAGTGAGACCATTACCGGAACTCACGAAGATTCTGCTATAGAGGTCACCGTTAATGTTTCGAAAGCAAATAACAATGAGACCGTGCGTTCGGAAGAGCCCTTAGTGATAAGACGGATGGGAACGGAAGATAGAGAGGCAATCGAAGCATCTGATATAGGAATGCTAGACGGCAATATATTAGGAAAGGTTCCCTCAGAAGAGATGTCAGAGATCCCAGAGCCCACAAACCAAGCTCTTGATGGCGAAGGAGAGATACTTAAACCCACGATTTCATTCATGACGGAACGTCGATCAATAGTTCATGTGGAACCAGACATCAAAGAGTTCGCAGTCAAGGGCGAGGACGTCAACGGCGATGCAGCTCTATCCCCAACACCGAATGATGGCAGTACTGGACATGGTCCTGAACTCGAAATAGCTGCTGACAGTGAAACGATGGACCGTATTGAGAATCTGGATGCAGAAGAACCTGCAGAAGAGGTAGCGATGGACGGCATCGAAGAGGAAAATGCAATCAAACCTGAACCCCGTCGTATGCGAACGCGAGCGCAAGCTCATGCAGCTTCGGAGCCAACAGCATCCTCACGTACCGAGTCTCCAGACTCAATTCCTCCCGAGGTCCACCCCCTTTTCAAGATACCAGAAAAAGCGACTCCAGATAAAGACTTTGGCCTTCCGCCCGACGAGGCCGAAGAGACACGTCGTCTACTCACCATGTACGTACAGAAGCAGGAGGAGGTCTGTCGTGGCGCAGGAAAGCTGTACGGAGATTTACTGCGGGCAGATCGGCAGAGGGGCACGGTCTTCAGATGGTGCAAGGCAGAAGGTCACGTGGGTGAGATGAGTGATGGTGAGGATTGGTATGACAAGGAAGAATGGGGTTTGGAAGAGGACCTCGAGAAGGGACACAACGATGAGGAAGGGGACAACAGCGCGATTCAAGGAAGAAAGCCGAGGAGACGGGCATGAGCAATGAACCCTAGAGGACATGTGCTATGCTATATGAGACTCTAAAAGACTCATGAGAACAGCAGTACCCGAGAAATGATCGTTGTATCAATGTATCGTATCATAATCTACGACCTTGGTGCCGCTTCAAAAAAACTGCACTCCGACGTCATCGCGCCAAGACGAAGCCTGAAAATCACAACGCGCGAATCGATAGACCACCAACTGCTGTACGCAACATCTTGTCCCAACTGGACTTTCCAGATTGCCCAAGATGTATCAAATAGCTGGCATTCCGATTGACTTTTCTCAAAAATCCCTACTCTGTAAGTCATCAATTGCCAATCACCCATACCAGACTGCTAAACCTCCCTCCCAGTTTCCGCCCTGGCCATCGCATTCAACCCCACATTCTGGAAGTAAGTCGACCGACCCCTTCCCCCATTGTATATCCCTTCCAATAACAACAACAACAAAAACCAATACCCTCCTACTAACATAATCCGCCCAGCATCGTCGCCCGCAGCGGTACCCGACCCCTTCGAACAACCCCCCCGCACCAAGAGGAAGACGCCCACTAACACCCACCGCCCAAACCGCAGAATACCACAACAAGACCCTCACCCGCCTCTTCAACGGCAACTCCCTCCGAGCCTGCTACGCCCTCGCCCTCACAATCTTCTCCCTCGGTCTCTTCCGCGATGCCCTGTC
>JAABUX010003496.1_pt1 | contig 20761 bp, 20 predicted proteins | sample 5561851 | NCBI WGS metagenome assembly JAABUX01 (sample SAMN10711883, study PRJNA513361) | rock metagenome | isolation source: Antarctica rocks | place: Antarctica: Victoria Land, Richard Nunatak red sandstone | collected 2016-01-03 | reverse complement strand
TAAGAACCGCTGATCATCGCAACAAGAAGGTGGAGAAACTTGAACGACGGCAATGTGTTTTCTACGGGCTTGGTCCTCCTGGAAGAATCCCGTCCTATGATCGACGTGTGCGATCGAGACCTTCCCTCGGTGATGAAAAAGGCATGGGAGGCGCTAGGCCGCATCAACCAGCCGCCCCAACTTTTCCGTCAGGGAAACCGTCTGGTACGGCTGGAAGGGCAGGACGAAATGGTCGGTCTCGCCGACTTAGACATGGATGGCTTCACCAGGCACTTGGCGGACGCCGCACTCTGGTGGGACGTCATGCGCGGACGATCCGAATATCCGCCCACGCGCGTCGTCCGCTGCATGCTTGCGGAGCCTAACCCGCCGCTCCCCCCATTACGGCGAATCGTGAGAACTCCCGTGTTTGCAGCGAGCGGAGCGCTTCAGACCCGGCCTGGATACGCTCCTGAAAGCCAGACCTATTTCTGTCCCTTTGGCCTTCACGTCGCTCTCAAGGTATCACCAAATCCTTCACAATCCGCGGTCGACCAAGCCCGTAAAATGCTTGTGGAAGACTTGCTGGGTGATTTCCCGTTTGTAACCCCCTCAGATCTAGCCCATGCGGTCGCCCTACTGGTGCTGGTGCCGGTACGCGACATGGTCGACGGCCCGACGCCGCTGCACCTAATCGAGAAGCCCTCGCCAGGCACCGGCGCCAGCCTACTTGTGGAAGTCATCACCACGATCGCAGTTGGCGCGCCAGCCGCGGCGATGACCGCTTCCGGCAATCTGGAAGAAATGCGAAAACGCGTCACCGCCGGCTTGCGCGGCGGCCCTGCCGTGCTGTTGTGGGATAATCTGAGGCCTCACCTGGACTCGGACGCTTTGGCTGCAGCACTCACCGCCGACGTTTGGGAAGACCGGCTGCTCGGCCATTCGACGGTGGTTCGGCTACCGGTTCGATGCGCGTGGGTGGCGACCGCCAACAATCCGACCTTGTCTCCCGAGATCGCCCGGCGCACCGTGCGCATCCGTCTCGACGCCCGGCGTGATCAGCCGTGGCTGCGGCCGGCGTCGGAGTTCCGTCACCCCGATCTCCGGAACTGGGTTCGGGAACACTGTACGGCGCTTAGCGAAGCCATTTTGACGCTCGTCCAAGCGTGGGTTGCTCAGGGACGGCCGATCCCGGCAGACATCCCTCCCATGGGCATGTACGAAGGCTGGCGCCGTACCATAGCCGGCATTCTGCACGTCGCTGATCTTCCAGGGTTTCTGGATACCGGGAAAGACGATGCCGCCGACACTGTGAGGCCTGCCCTAAGCGCCTTTCTGGCGGCCTGGATGGAGCGCTTTGGCGAAGACCGGGTCACGGTGAGCGACCTGTACGCCCTCATGGCTGAACGAGCCGTGCAGATTGACCTCGGCGGACAGAACGAACACGGTCAGAAAATACGGCTTGGACTGTTTCTCACAGCGCATCGCGACCAGGTGATCGGGGCGGTCAGACTGAGCCAAGACGGCACCAGGCGCCATGCGGTGTGCTGGCGACTGGTGGCCGTCAAGCCATGACATTCTTCCCTCTGCCATAAACTCGGCCCGAGAAACCTCACAGACCCGAGCCGGCTGTTCTTCGTCTAGGTGGTGAGTGTAGAGTTGATCCGCCGGACCAGTACGCCAAATCGTGAACAGACACAAAATCAGTTCACAAATTTTTCACAAAATAAGCATCACAAGATGAAAATACACCGTTTTATTTGGTGTTCCTATCTATTAAAGCGCGTTCGCAAGAATATTATTCGGGTATAGTAAGCGTTGATGGTGTCCAGACGAACACGATGTGAGGACCGACCTTAACAGGTAATGGCCCAGATCGCAGTGCGTTCTGGGCCATTGGATACTGGCTGCGTGACAGCGCTTGAAGCTGGGGGCGCAATCCAGGCAAAGGCAACGAAGAAGGTACAGGGTGCAATCTTTGCCGACTTCGTAGCTGTTTCTCTCTGCCTAAGGATTGTACCACATCTCCCCTTCATGTCAAGCCCCCTGCCACGTCGCCTCCTTCAACCGTCACTGACGGTTCTACCAGGAGAACACGACGTCATGTCCACCGACGAACCACCGTTAATCAACGTAGCAAGCCTCATGACTGGCGGCCACCGCAGCGCTACGTCGCTGCACCAGGTACACGAATATCTGGTGAGCCTCACGCAGCCTCATCCCGACCTTGGGCGTCCCGGCGCGATCTGTCCTTTTCTTCGCCGTGCGCTGGACGAAAGGCTGATATGGTTCCGGCTTTTCCCCGGCGCGGCTCCCCCCTTGTCTGAAGTCGCAGAGGTCATCCTGAACTGCCGAGACGTCTTGCTGGCGCTGGCACCACAGACCGGCAACGACGCTAAGCTCAAGACCGTCATCACGGTTTTTCCCGATGTCAGGGCTGTGGACGCGCCCCACATTGTCGACCGTGTCCAGAGGCAACTTAAGGCCGACTTCGTGCCGCTTGGCCTTATGGTGGGACAGTTCCACCCTTTGGAAGACACACCGGGCCTTCACAACGCGCAGTTCCGGCCGCTTCGCTCCTGTGTACCGATGCTCGCAATTCGTTCAATGGTTCCGAGTGACTTCAACTTCGTTCGGGACAGCCCCGACCTCGTGAAGGCATACATTAGCAACTTCGGCAACGCTATTCCGGAGAAGTTGCGCCCTGCGGTGCGGGAGGCAGCGCGGCGCTTTCATCTCGCGCTCCCCAAAGAGGCCGACCATGCATGAGAAAGTGGCAAGGGCCTTAGCGGCAACGAACACGCCATTTCAGGCGTGGCGGCACGATGCCTTCGCGGTTAGGATTGCTGGCCCAGCCGACTTCGCCGCCGCCTTAGGTTACTCGGTTGAGCGAGTCACCAAGTCGCTGTTCCTAAGCGACAGCGGGCGGCCCGAACAGTACGCGGTGGTTGTTCTGCCGATCACCAAGTCCCTGGACATGGTCGCGGTGGCCACTCAGCTAGGGTGGACGCGCGCACGCGTGGCGAGTCGGGAGGCCTTGACAGCACACTTAGGCTACCCGCCGTTTGGTGTCTCGCCGCTTGGCGTCCAGAACATCCCCGTCCTGATGGACACCAGTCTTCTCAAGCACCCGACAGTGCTCGTCGGCGGGGGTGAGGCCGGTGTCGAGATAGAGATAGCGCCCTTGCTTCTACGTGAAGTGACGTCAGCGATCGCGCTCGATCTCGCGGCGTGAGCCCCCAGCCGTCGCAGCGGCGTCGTGATAAGGAGACCGACATGATCAACCCGGCGAAGAGCAGGCGGTATTGGTGCGCGTCTTGCCGCACAATCTCCGGAGGCATCCCGGAACGTGACGGCCAGTGGCGGTGCCCGATTTGCCGAAGCGTTGCCTTGGTCGGGGTTGAGTTTTGTGTCCGCTGCCGGTTCGCAACCTCGCTTTCAGCCTGTCCCGTGTGTAAAACACTGGTGCATAGGTGAACCAAGACTAGAAGAAAGAACGTCATGAAACCCACTGACAAACCTATCGATGCTGGTAAAACACTGGCAGTCTCCGGAATCCGCCCCACGCAGCCGGCCCTTCACCTCGGCAACTATTTCGGCGCACTCCGACAGTTCCTGGATTTGCAAGAAGCATACTCTGGGCAGTGCTACTTCTTTGTAGCAGATTTACATTCTTTCGCTGACGTCACCGACCGGGAAACCCTTGCCCTCAATAGCCTGGGCGTCGCCACTGAGTTCCTCGCCGCCGGCCTTGACCCCGATCGTGCTACGCTTTTCATTCAGTCCGACGTGCCCGAGTTGATGGCCATAACTTGGCTTCTGACCGGAGTAGCACTGGACACGCAGCTCCTTAACCTGCCCCACTACCGGCTAAAGCGCGACCAGTTCGCAATGGGCCAAGAAGTCACCGGGGCCCCAGCCCTCTATCTTACCTACCCCATTCTTCAGGCCGCCGATATCCTCGCGCCCGCCGCCCACAATGACCGAATCCTGGTACCGGTGGGGGAGGATCAAAAGCCGCACATTGAATTCGCCCGCGAACTTGTTCGGCGCTTCAATCAGCGCTACGGGGCGATCCTCGGCTTACCGGACGCTTACACACGAGACGACATACACGTCCGTGTGAAGGGATTAGACGGGCAAGAGAAGATGGGCAAGAGCCAGAGAAACGCCGTTTATCTGGGTGACACCCCAGAAGAGATCAGGCGCTTAGTTCGGAGAGGAGTAACCGATCCCAAACGTCAGCGGCAGGGAGACGCCGGGGAGCCCGATGAATGTGTGGGCATCTACCCACTGCACCAACTCACGTCAACTCCCGCGCAACTGTCTCATACGATCCGACCTGGTTGTCGTAGCGGGGCGTTGCGCTGCGTCGAGTGTAAAGCGATATTGAGCGACAACCTCGTAAGCCAATTCTCCGAGTTCCGTGAGCGGAAGGAGGATTTCAGCGCGCATCCCGAAGTAGTTCGTGAGATAGTCGCGGAAGGAGGGAAGCGAGCACGCGCTCTGGCACAGGCTAAACTAAAGGAAATGTCCGACGCCATGGGGCTGAGCCTGTCAGCAGAGCCACGTCACCTCCGAAGTGGGTGAAGGGCTGATACCATCCGGGGCGTGTTCCTGGTGCTGGCGTTCTCCCTAATATGGTGCTACGCCTATATTGTACGCGCGATAATGCCATTCATTTACGCTGCAACCGGAAGCCTCCAGCTCATCTGCGACGGTTAAAGGCAAAACAACGTCGCGTAGACCTGACGATGGAACGGAGAAAATCTAAACTTGTCCGCAACGTATGTCAACACTTTCACGGCGACGCACACCGTCACGGTCACGTCTGCGGACGTGCGCGAGGTGATGCGCCTGATCGCGAGCGATGTCCGCGCCGTCTGCCAGGCGGCCGCGCAGGCGAGGCGCCTCTTCGACCTCGACGAAAGTTTAGTTGACGTTTCCATCATGGTTTTGAACGGCCTCGTCCAGAGCGTTCACCTCGTGATCGAACTCGATCGCATCGTCATCCGCGAGTATCAGTTCAAACTCGTAGATGGTCCGGCCGGGACGCCCGGCCCGCCTGCCGGGCAGCCTCCTCTCAGCCATGTCCCCGCCGGAGCCAGCCTCCGGCTGCAAGTCGTGCGCGATCCGCGCGTCCCCGAAGCGGAATACCAGGCCTGGATCAAGCAGCTCGGCTGGAGCGCGGGCGAACCGCTCACCTACGCAAGCGGCGTCCGCCAGTCAGTCTACGGTGCCTTCAAGTCGGGCGGCCTGGCTGTCGAGCGGAGCCTGAAATCGGACCCGGCTTACGACCGCCCCCGGTCTTGACCTTGAGCCTGCCGACACTCTGCTTTCGCCAGCTTCTTTGGAAGGAGAACACATGAACATCACTGTCACCCTCGTGAACCTCCTCGGCGACGAAATCGGCGACATCGGCCTGGACGCCTTGCGGGTCGCTTCCGCCGGCACGGAAACTGCGACCCCTAACCTTGCCGGCCAGATGTCGCAGCTGATCGACCGGTTGAACGGCGCCCTGGCAGACCTGTCGCTGGTCCCAGTTCTCGCGCCCATGGCAGTCCGGATCGCCGCGTCGCGCGCCCTGCTCGAACCGACTCCGCGCGGCATCGTCATCCCCCTACAGGTCCGGCCCGCTGACGGCGGGGAGGCACGGGATGTCATGCAAGATGGGCTGCGAGGCACGGCACCGCAGGGCATCACATCACAGGGCGTCACATCGGGCGCCGCTCCGGGAGCCGCCGTTACAAGCGGCCCGGCCGCCGGCGGCGAGTGGGCCGACCTGTTCGTCCTCGGCCCGGACGAGGAAGCCGGGCCTGCGGGCCGCGATGCGGTCCCGCCGTTCGGCAGGAACGGGGAGATCGCCCATGGCGGCAGGAACGCTGCCGGGGCCGACCCTGACCTGTGGGGAAACCCTGACGGCTGGGAAGCCCTGCCGGACGAGGGACTGATGGATGAAGGGCTTGCGGATGAAGGAGGTTGGAGATGACCGACGCGCTGAGAACGATTGATGCCGCCGCGCCTGGGGGGAACGTGTGGGAGATCGCCGTGCGCCCCGAAGGCAGGCAGGATGCCGCCTGGCGCGACCGCCTGCTGGGACAGGTGCGCGCCGCCCTGGAGAAGAAGCTGCGGGAGGAGCCGGCGGCGACCGACCTGATCTGGCGGACCCCGCTGGGCACCGTCGAGGTCCGCCCGCGCGGCGGCCTTCCCGTCCCCGGCGTGCCGCTGCGGCTCGCCTTCGCGCCCGGCGCCCGGAACCTCGCCCCGCCGCCTGCGGACGGCTCCGCGACGGAAGCGCCCAATGTCCTGACCGCCCTGCGCCTGCCGGACGGGCAGACCCGGCTGCTCGGGGAACGGCTGGTCGGGCTGGAGGAGACCCGGCGGGCCGTCCTCCTGCGCTGGGGCTGCGCCTGGGACGGCACGCTGGAAGCCTGGGCGCGCAAGGCGGCCTGCCCCGTGCCGGCCGCGCTGCGGGACCACCTGGGGGACGGCCACGCCGTGTCGCTGTTCCACGGCGCCCCTGGCACGGGCAAGAGCGCCTTGGCGAAGGTGGTGGCGGACGACTACGCCCGGCGGCAGGGCATCGGCGGCACGGCCGTGTGGCTGACCACCCAGGCGCGGGGCCAGGGGCTGGTGGGCGACTTCAGCCGTCGGCTGCGGGCGGCCTTCGCCCGGATCGCGGCGCTGCCGGACGACGAACTCAAGCTGCTGGTCGTGGACGAGGCCGACGCCCTGACGATGCGGCGCAGCGAGGCGAGCGGCCATCAAGAGGACCGCGCCGCGACGGCGACCCTGCTCCAGTGCCTGGACGAGATCGCCGGCCGGCGGCGCCTGGCCGTCATCCTGACCTCCAACGTGCCGGACGCCATCGACCCCGCCGTGCAGCGCCGCGCCAACCTGTTCGCCTTCGAGCGGCCCGGCGAGGCCGCCCGCCGCGCCCTGCTGGCCAGGTGGCTGCCCCACCTAGACCGGGCCGCGCTGGACCGGGCCGCGCGCGAGGCGGCGGGCATGACGCCGGCCGACCTGGACCGGGCGCTGGGGGCAGCCTGGCTGGCGGCGGTCGGCGCGGAGACGAGCCTGCTGCCTGAGGAGGCGATCTCGGCCCTACGTGGAGCCGCGCGGACCGGCAGCGTCTGAGAGACATCCGAGAGAAAACGGAACGGGAGAGGAGCGACACGATGGCACAAAAGCATACAGAACTCACGACCAGGGAACTTGCCGGCGGCCGGGGTTCGCAGGACGCCCGTTCGGGCGAAGGTCCCAGCCTGTTCGGGCTGATCCGCAAGAACTGGCAGGCGCATCTGGCCGAGGGCGCCACGGAGGCCGAACTGCGGATACTCGCCAGCCAGGTGCGCGTCATCGAGGGGCGCCGCGAGGTGGCCGAGGCCGAGCTGCGCGCCCGGATGGTCCTTGCGGAGATCGAGCGCGAAGCCGTGCTGAAGGACCTGTCCGGGCGGCGGCAGGCGGCGGAGCTGGCGCTGCAAGCCGAGGAAGCGGAAGCCGAGCGCCGGCTGATGTCCGCCGTCCGGCAGGCGTCCCCGGAGCAGGCGCGCCGCATCCTCGGGGCCGACCTGGAGACGCAGCAGCTGCTGAAGGAGCGCGACCAGCTGCGGCGGGAGCGGCTCGGGACGGGGACGCCCCTTCCGGCGCTACCCGCGCCGACCCTGCTCGCCCCGAGCGTGCCGGCGTGGAGCGGGCCGGAAGGGGCGTCCCTGCAAGTCCACGTCACCGACCGGCAGGTGGAAACCCTGGCCGTGCGGGCGCTGACCCGGTTCGCCGGCTTGCCGCCGGAGGAAGCGGACCGGCAATGGGACGCCTGGCGGCGCGAGCTGCACGTGCGCCTGCCGCCGTATGCCGCCGCCGAAGTGGAACGCCGGGCGGACGAACTGCGCGGCCTCAGCGGGTAAGGCGTCGGCATCGGAAGCAGCGGACAACCGGTTGCCCGCCGCTTCCTTTCCGGCCGTTCCGCTGTCTTATGGGTGTCCTATGGCCGTCCCGCCGACAGGACGGAGGCGGGACCGGTTTCCCGATGGGAACGGGCCGGAACCAGGATGGGAGTCGGTCGTGACTGACTTTACTTCTCACTCGATGTTGTCCATTATCCCTGTCCATCGTCTCGTTCGTCATTCAGTCCCCGCCGGGCGCGGGCAAAAAAGCAGGAAGAACGCAATAACCAACGCGCCACGGCTCAGGCACTATTCCAGGCTTGATGATGCTCAGTCTGCCGCTGTTCCCCGAACGATGGCAGTAAGCAGCCTCAATCCTCCAACAAACTCATCAAGATCAGGCCCATCAAGAAGGGGAGGAACGCCATGGACGAACAGGCAGGAACGCCAGAGCGGCCGCCGGGAAGCGAGGTGACGCTCGGCAGAGTCGTGCGGCCCGAAGGCGGCCGGATTACGGGGAACGGGTTTCCCGAAGTCCTCTGCCACGACCCGGTCTTGCAGCCGCACCTGGACAAGCCATGGCTGAGGGCCTGGATTGGCCGCGAACTCGGCCTGGCGCCGCCGCGCCGGGAGCGGCTGCCCGGAACGGCGGCCGTCAAGGAAACCGACCTCGCCCTCCAATGCGTGACTGCGGGCACGAGCGGTTCCGGCAAGTCGCGGATGTTCGAACTGATGGTCGGCCAGCTGCTTCGGCAGGGCGGCTCACTGATCGCCCTTGAGCCGAAGATGGCCACCATCCGACAGATGGCCGCCCAGGCGCAGGCCGCCGGACTTCCCCCCGAGCGGGTCACGATCGTCAGCCCCCGCGCCCCCGGCGGCGCTCCCGGATGGAACCCGTTTTTGGCCGGTCTGCCGGCGACGGAGGCCGCCACTGATTTCGTGGCCGTGATCGCCGGCGGCGCCACCTCCTGGGGTCCCCGGCTGGGCGACATCCTGGCCAATGCCGCCCTGGTGGTGGCGGCGCACCGCCTCTCCGCTTACGAGCTGATGCAGGCGCTGCGCCGCCCCGATTACTTGCAGGCCCTGCTGGACCGTCCCCCGGCGGGCCGCCCCTCCGCCGCGTACCTGGAAGCCGCCGACGCCCTGGCCCACGAGTTCCTGGCGGGCAGCAAGTCCGCGCGCGCCGAGTCCGTCGGCGCCGTGACCAACAAAATCCGCGAGCTCCTCAGGAACGACTTCATCCGGGGCCTCACGACCGCGCGTGCCAACACGCTGGACCTCTCCCGGCTCTGGAAGCGTCAGGGCGTGGTCCTCGTCCACCTCGACCGCGCCGGCCTCGGCGAGGAGGGCGCCAAGTTCCTGGCCGGCATGATCGCCGGCAGTCTGTTCCGGACCTCCCTGCGCGTGACCGGCCCGGTGCCGGTCACGCTGGCCTTGGACGAGATCTCGACGACCGCACGCTTCGTCGGGGAAATCCTGGAACAGATCGCCGTCTTCAGCCGCTCGGCGAACCTGCGCCTGCTTGCCGCCATGCAGAACCTTTCGCAGACGGACGGGCCGCTGCGCGAAGCCCTGCTGTCCGCGAACGTCCAGATCAGCTTCCGGCTCTCGCCGGCCGACGCCAGGCTCGTCGCGTCATCGCTCGCCGCCGGGACGGAGGCATCGGTCGCGCGGGTGCGCGCCGAGGCGCTTACGCCCGGCAGGCAGGGCGGGCAAGTGCCCCGCACAACCTGGCGGCACCCGCTGCGCGACGCGTCGGGCCGTCCGCTCCGGCTGGACCCGGCGGCGTGGGGGCGGATGCAGGCGGAGGAGCTGTTCCGCCTGCCGGAAACGCAGGGACCCCTGATCGGCGGCGACCCGCTGGGCGCGGTCAGCCGGCTGGCGGCCCGGCACGGCATCCCGCGCCTGTACGTCCGGTCCGCCGACACAGGCGAGCCGGTCGAGGCCCGCCGGTACGTCGCCGGCCTCCCCCCCGCCTCGTACTGGGTGGAGGGGCCGCAGCCGCTGGCGCTGGCCGTCTCCTTCCCCACCCCGCGCCTGACCGGGGCGGAGCGGCGCGGGGAGGCCGACGCGGTCCGCGCCTGGACGCGGGTTTTGCAGTCGCTTCCGGTGCAGCATGCGGTCCTGCGGGTCGGCGGCGGGGAACCTTTGATCATGCGTGTGGCCGACGTGCCGGAGACGTCCCAGGCCCATATCGCGCCGTACCTGGCGGCGGCGCTGCGGGCCAACGGGCAGACGGCGGAGGAGGTCGAGGCGTGCGCGGCGCAGCGGCGCGACGCCGTTCTATGGATCGCCCGAGGAGAGGGAGGTCCGGCGGCTGGAGGCGGCGCCCCCGAAACGCCCGAACCCCGCCCTGCGTTCCAGACGAAACCGCCACGGCAGGCGCGGCGCTCAACAACCGATAAGCACACGGACAACGGAGGACCTGATGGAAAACAATACGATGAACGCCAATCCAGCGGCAGCTTTGCCGAAGACGGCAGCCTTGGCTGAGGCAAGCACGACGGCCGGGAGAGGCCCGGCCCGGCGGCGCTCCCGCTACGTGCGCGACCCGCGTAACGCTGTCCTGACGCCAGCGTCGCTGCTGCTTTTGGAGACGGTGACCTCCTACCGCCTGGTCAGCCTGCCCCAGCTCGTGCGGATGGGCGGGGCATCCCCCAAAGCGATACAGCGGGCGATGCGCGCCCTCTTCGACGCGGGGCTGGTGGAGGTGGTCGCCGCCCCGCGCGCGGCGCTCGCCGAGCCGGGCGACGCGAACGACGCTTCGCTGCTGTTCGGCTCGGCCCCGAACATCTACGTCCCCGCCCGCGCCGGGATCAGGCTTCTGCACGCGCACGGCCTGACGGACGCGCTGGAGCCTCCACCCGGCTACGGTCCCAAGAACGCCCTGCTGCTGCGGCACGAGTTAGGAGTACGCGACGTTCGGATCTGGCTGGAACTGGCCGCGCGTCTCCATCCCGGCCAGGCGGTCAAAGAATGGCACGACGGGCCGGAGGCGGCCATCGACCTGGGCCGGGCGCTGGTGCCGAAGACCCTCCGCCCGGACGCCTGGTTCGTCTACCGGCTGGGCGAGGGAGAGGGGCGCGACCTGGTGCTCGCGGGGTTCGTCGAGTTCGACCGGGCGACGGAGCGCGGCGAGCGGCGCTGGTCGGAGAAGCTGGAGGCCTACCGGTCTCTGTTCGCTGGCTCCCGGTTGCGCGAGACCACGGGGTACGTCAAGGCGCGCGTCCTTGTCATCTGCACGACCGAGGCGCGGCGGGCCGGCCTCGCGGACCTGATCGCCAGGAAAGCCGAGCCGTCTGTCGCGGAGCGGTTCTGGCTGGCCGGGAGGTCGGCGCTCGGGCAATCCGATCTGTCCCTCGGCGTCTGGTATCGGCCGGGCAATCCAGCGCCTTATTCCCTTGTGCCCGCAGCCCTGTTGAAGTCCGGCAGGTGAAGAAGTCCGGCAGGTGAGCCGGAGGGCCGCCTCTGAAGGAAGGAATAAACCAGCAAAAAATAAAGAGTGATCAGAAAATTGCGCGACGGTATCGCAGTCGCGGTCTGGCTCATGGTGGTTTTTTTGGACGGGATGTGACGAGGCAAAGCATGCTGATAGACAATCGTTTCGCAACGGACGGCGAATACCCTCTCACCGAGGAGAAGAAGGGGCGCGGCTGGCTGGTCCAAAGGGCTTACGACCGGACGCTCCGGCGCGACGTGGTCCTCAAGTCCGTACCTGCGCGCGATCCACGGGAGGTCCGGGAGTTAGCGCAGGAGGAAGAGATGCTCCGCCGAACCCGATCGAAATACGTCGTCTCTTCGTTCGGCCTTCTCAGAACCCCAAATCCGGCCGCTGCGGCGAGGCTGCGGACCCATCTCGTCGTCGAACTCTTCTCCGAAGATACCGTGCAGAACCTCCTCGAACGCCACGGCGGGCGGCTGGACGAGGACCGGTCCTTACGCATCACGGTCCACCTGCTGGAAGCCTTCGAGGCGCTGAACCGGGCGGGCATCATCCATCGGGACCTGCACCCGAAGCACCTCTCGTACCGCGACCGCGACCACCTCAAGCTGTTCGACCTGGGTTCCTCGCTCAATGGTTCTTCGCCCAGCGCCTCACTGAGTTCGGGTCTTTTCTCCCGCTTGCTGGCTCAGCCTGCCGGTACGGCGACATCGGCTCTTGCTATACGCAATCCCCATCCGGTCGGCACCTGGGAGACGATGGCGCCCGAGGAGTTCACCGTCGGCGCCCGCATCACCCCGGCGGCGAACGTCTACTCTGCCGGGATGTTTCTGTACCGGCTGCTGACTGGGGGGTATCCGCTGGCCTACGGGAATTTCGACTGGGGTGGCAGACACCGGACATTGGATGACATGCGGGAAGCCCAGCGGGACCTCCACCTCCGTGAACCGGTGGAGTACCCCCGTTGGCTGAGACTGCGTATCAGGATCTGCCTGCAGCGAGCGCTAGAGAAAAAGCCCTCTGATCGGTACCCGTCGCCTCGGGAGTTTGGCAAGGCACTGGAGAAAGTGCTCCATCGCCTTTGAGGCACTCGCGCGCCTAGATACCGGATAGTCTAAGAATGTGACACGGGCAACTTCCTCTTGGAGTATTTCATCGTTTGGAGTATTTCGACCCGATTGGTGGCCGCACCTGATTAGAAAGCTGCTGCAATACAGGACACGCTAGACCAGAGGTGCCAATCTGCCTTTATGCGTTCAAGCCCGGATGTCTCAGAATCGTTCGATTTTGAGAGGCTTCACATGAAGTTGAAAAGGGCAAGTCTCAGATGGAGAATGTCTCAAAACAGGCGTTTTTGAGACAGGCTCGGATCAATCTGAAAATCGGACTTCATCAGAGACGGATTTCGCGGCAACCCCGTCGCTGTGCCGGATCACTGCTGTGCCGGATCACTTTGCCCGCGCCCGTTCCGCTTCCCGAACTGCTGCCAGTGCATTCTGCGTCTCCTGCTGGCAACTCTCCCAGATGAGCCGGTCGGCTGCTCTGCCGGTTTGGCTGAACCGCCGCTGCGCGTAGTAACAGGCCACGTCCGCCGCCCACAGGCGCTGACGAGCGGAACGGGCAACACCTTCTGGAGCCGTGAAAACTGAGGCGGATGAAGCAAGTGATGAACCCGGCAGTGCCGGCTCCGCTTCAGCCCCTGGCACACCTTCCGTTCTCTTGCTGACGTCTCGCAATCCAAACTTCATTCACGGTACCTCGCTCTTCTCCTCAATCTATCTTCTCAATCTGTTTTGCCGAGTTTATGGGTTATAGCCCCACTTGGGCGGCGGCGTTGTCGCGGAACAGGGACCCATCGCGGATGTAGCGCCGTGCCACCGTCACGCTCTTGTGCCCTGTTTGCGCCATGATCGAGCGCTCCGATACACCCGCCTGGGCCGCGCTCGTCGCCAGGCCCGCCCGCAGGCTGTGACCGGCGTACTTGTCTGGGTCCAGCCCCGCCGCCTCAGCCGCCCGCTTGACGATCAGCGCCACCGCCCGGTCCGAGAGCCGGCCGGCCTGGAGCTTCCCGTGCCGGTTGACCGACCTGAACAGCGGCCCCTCCATCAAGGCGCACTTCTCGATCCACGCCGCCAGCGCGCGCACTGGGCAGGTGTGTGGGTGCGAGCCGTAGGGGATGCCCACCTTCCGCCCCTGGCCTTCCTGGTCCGTCTTGCTCTTCCTTATATAGACAGTCAATCCGTCGTGGCCTGTATGCATGTCCCTTACGTCGAGTCCCACCAGCTCCGAGCGACGGAAGGCGCCGGCGAACCCGATCAGGAGCAGCGCCCGATCCCGAACGCCGATGAGCCGGTCGTCGAGGGTGTCCACCATGCGGCGCAGTTCGGGGGTGACGGCGGGTGCTTTGCCGTGCTGATCGGTCCCCTTGGCGCGCCGGATGCCAGCCCAGACGAGGCGGACCGGCGCGGCGGCGGTGGGGGTGTCGTGCCCGGCGGCTTGATGGACCTGGGAGATGGTGGCGAGGCGCCTGCCGAGGGTGCTCGGTTTGAGGGCGTCGGCGAGGGCGGTGAGGTAGAGGGCGATGGTCTCGGGCTGGGCGGGCAGCGGGACAAAACCATAGGGCTGACACCAGCGGGCGAAGTCGTCCCAATCGGAGGCGTAGGCGCGGCGTGTGTTTTTGGACTTGGCCTGGCGGGCATAGTCTGTAGCCTGGTCCCGATAGCCGGCGAGGCTGACCGGCAGGTTCAGGGGTTCGGCTCGCTGCTCCTGCTGCTCGCCCTTTTGCTGTTCATGTTGCTGATCCTGGCTCTCATTGTCAGCCTGCTGGTCGTCTGCATTCTCGCCAACTTGTGTGTTGCTGTTTGAAAGTGTGGAACGGGGCTGATCATCAGTCCGTGCCGGTAACAGGAAGTCGTACTGCTTAGATGCTAATTCGGATGCTAAACTAAGGCTCATTTTGCCTCATTCGCCGTCCCCTCCCCCGTCTCCTCCTGACTTCCGATAATGGGGACTTATCGGAAACCAGATTGGCGTCAGGAGGGGAGGCCAGAGTTGGTCAAGCGGCGCGGAAGGTGGTGATTGAATGATGCCAAGCTTGATTTGAACAGTGGCAACCATCCGAAGGAGAAGCCAGAGGCCATCCTGGCAAGAAGGCACACGACTGAAGGCCGTATCGTCTATTGACATGGTGCGCGGCCACGCGGGAGCGATCAGTATCTAAGCGTCTACATGTTGGGATGCTTCGGCGAAGGCAGCCTGCCATGCTTCATCTCGGCTTGAAGCTTCGCCCGTTGCGGCCTGGAAGGGGAAGCCGCTCCTTTGGGTGATCGTCCAAACCCATCTCTCGTTGACGACGGACTGACCTTGGTGCTGATTAAAGTGTGAAGATACCAATCTAATCGAACCAATCTTATTCCTGCCGTACAGAATGCTGGACTCCTTTTCAGATCTGAGTTGATGCAATTTAAGAGCTTTGAGCATAAGACTAATCCTCGGATATCTGCTATTCTGATTATCGTTTTCGATGGTGCCGACTGGTTAATCGGCTTCTATCACTGCTGCCAAAAGGGCTGTTTCACAGGGGCTTTGAGCGAACCGGGTATGGCTCAACAATGAGCCATTGATCCAAACGATCCGGCCTAACTCGGTTGAGTTAGTTTAAGATGCAGCAACAGAAGAGTTGCCACAACAAAAGAGTTGCCACTTCACTGACCGGAGGCTATGTAGGCGCTTGCAGGGATGAGAAGCCGTTGCCCATTAGAAAGTGTGACCGTGACGTTGCTGCGGAGCGTGCCAACGGGCACGTCGGGGCTGAGGGTGATGTCAAGCTCCCGAACAGCGGATGCGCGAGCACCGCCGGGGAAGACGTGGGTGTCCACCTTGAGCCGGGGCATGAGCCATGGGCTGTCGCTCGCTACCTTGAGGGCAGACAGTTCTACCGGGCTGCCGGTCAGCAGGACGGAGCGCGTGACCGCCGCACCGGGTTGCGTGTTGCCGAAGGCCAGCGATGAGGGCGAAGCCGAGACGTCTCCGGTGACTTCCCCGAGCAGCAAAGCGGAAGGTTCGGTGAGGGGGGCCTGCAAATCAACGCCAGGGACCGGGTGAGGTGCAGAATCCGAGGCCGTGGGCGCAAAGGATAGGCGGCCGGATAGGGGGCCGAGGGAGGCGCGCGGCGAGAGGGTGAGCTGATAGGAACGGGCCAGCAACGTGTGCCGGCTGGTTTGGGGACTTCGCGGCTTCTCCGTCGGGAGCGGCGTGATCTGGACGTCGGGATTCGAGGAAGTCAGCACAGGCCAGTGGCCGCCGGGGGCAAGTCGGGCGTCAAGGGAGACTGTCAGCCGTTGCGGATGCACCTGCGCTGAAGTAGCCTTGCCGAAGTCAATGAAGGCTGGAGTGAAAGCCACGACGGGTAGCAGCGTGCCGGTCATCTCCAGCGTGAACGCCGGATGTGTGTTCCCGCGCACGAAGATCGCAACGGACTTGAATATTGGGCCGGGAGCGAGGTGTGCCGTGTTGACCGAGACGCAGACGAAGAACTGCTGGTCCGGAGCGATAGACGGTAGGGTTTGCACGTTCTCTGCCCCTTGGCGGCTGTAGGCCGTGGCATTCCCAATGGTCACGACAGCGTCGGTGCAGGAGCAGGACGGCTGGAGATGCGCCAGTACCAGCAGATGGTCACTATTGTTGCGAAAGGCAAATAAGTGGGCGATCTCGGGCTGGTCGAGAAGGCTGACCTTCCCGAAGTCGTGACGGCTACTGTTTTCAGATAGAGCAATGGATGCGGCAGCAACATCGCTCAAAGTAGCAGAGCCTGACTGATGGACAGTCAATTTTTCCTGCGCTATGCCTACGGAGGCTCCGATGAACCAGAGGAAGACGGGCGGCAGTGCTAATCGTGCAGTTGTTAAAGTCTTGATCAAAATAGCATATTCCCTGAAGCGTCGGCTTACACCCATCCATGTACCTAGTCGCGTATTTAGACTGCACCCCTGAAGTGAGACAAACGGTTTTGACTACCGTACACTTTTAGTTTTGGGTCATTCGCACAACCGCGCTTGTAGCTTGACAGGAACAGGCCAGTTCTCGTTGAGGCAGTGTTTGAGCCAGGTCAAGCCGAGTTGAAACAGGCTAAGGTCACAACGCTCTTTTCGGTGGATGAGGGCTTGCCAGCCGCGTCGCACCACTTCTGCGCCGAGGCAGACCATCCAGTAGTAGGCCAGGCAGGTAGCGATCAGCAGCCGGCACAGCCGCGCTAGATCGCTCAAATGGCTGTGACACAAGTAGAAGCCCCGGCTCTTCTGGTCCGAGAAGAGCGTCTCAATGCCGAAGCGCTTCCTATACCAAAAGCGGGCCTGATGCAAGAAGTCCAGGTTCGTGACCAGAAGCAGCGGCTCCGTCTGGCTTACTTCCCAGACGGCCCCGATCAGCACCGGCCCTAGACCCTGTGCGGTGAACAAAAGGTCGGTCATCTCGACGCCGTCGCCGGGCTGCAAGCCCAGATCGGAAAGCGAGAAGGTTTCGTCGGGCCGATCGGCCTCAGCCAGAAGCACAATCTTGGCGTTGCGGCAAAAATAGTGCCACCCTACCGCCGCAATATCCTGGAGTAGGCCGCAGCCGTCGAACTCGCCGTCGCCGAGGAAGATGACTTCGCGCCCCGCCGGGATGAGGGGCTTGACTTGGGCCAGCAGCCCCTGATGACGCTCCTGCGTGAAGTGGCCTTTGGGTGCCTTGATGACCAGCCAGCACAGCGGCAACGCCCTCTTGAGCTTGTCCTGTTGTTAAAGAACACTGAGCCTCACTGCCATGCAGCCTTGCCCCACGACGCTGCCATCCATGGCAAGGACGAGCGGGCTAGGGGGCAGGCTCTCGACCAGTGTCTGTGCGTAAGGCAAGAAGAATGTTTCCGGCGTGACCTTCGGGTTTTGCAGGAACCGGGCGAAACGCTTGCTGCGACTCTCCCGTTTGCCGCCCTGTGGGCTACTGCCGTTGGGCAACTCGCTGGCAATGGCGGGCAGGTGCGTCTTCTTGCTGCCGATGATGCCGCTGACCAGAGCGGCTAAAGTGTTCAGATGCCGGGCCTGGTTGCCGGTCGGCTCGGTCGGATAGAGTTGTTTTAGCGCCAATTGTTTGGCACAATAACCAGAGCGTTTGAGGTTGTCGCTCATTTTGAGGTTCTGGGGGTTTCTTGATTTTGTGGTGAAACCAGAATACCCCAGCCAGAATACCCCAGGCGGCAACCTCAAACCAACCTCAACCAGACTTAGGCCAAAAGTGTACGGTAGTTAAGGACCATTATAGGAATTCACCCTGTTTGCCTGATAAGTTTAGCAATACTAAAAAAATCAACTTCATAGAACGTAGCCTCGGGAATGTCCAAAGCTTGAAAAACAGATCTGATAATTTGTTGTTGCTGTTCAGGCTGTAGATATTTCTCTGGAAGAGAAACACTCAAAAATGCTTTAGGCCATCCCTCGTCGTTTGCTGGATGATGCACATCAAGCCAACCTCGTTGAACAAATCCAACACGGTTGCGGCTATACTTACCCACAGCAAAAGAAGCACTTGTTTCTGTTTTGAAGCGAAGACAAGCCTCTAAGTCAAGCAGAGAAAAACAATTTCCACCTTCGAATTTGGATACATTCATGTCATTCACAACCTAACTCAAGATTAACAATCTATCCCAAAGGCGTGGACCCTGCGGCCCAGGCCCGACTGAGCCAGAGCAAGCTGTAGGCCAGCTTCAGGTTCGCCAGGTAGTTCTCCGGCTTCTTGTCCTAGCGCACCAGCAGGCCCGCACCACGACAGCCAGGAGAACGCGCGCTCCACCACCCAGCGCCGGGCCGGGTCGTCTTCTAGCTTACTGCATCCTTCTTCCCCTCGCCAATCCGGCGGATGTGCCCCTGGTAGCCGCGTTCTGTGAGAACCGCTCAGCTCGGCTCATTGTCGTAGCCTTTGTCCAGGCACAGGTGCTGCGGGGCCTCCTCCGTCGGAGCCGGGCGTTCCGCCACGATCGCATCCAGCGTCGCCGCCAGCAGCAGGTGGTCGTTCACGTTGGTGCCTGCGATGCACACAGAAAGCGGCCCGCCTCGCTCCTCGACCAGCAGGCTCTGTTTAATGCCCAGCTTGGCACGGTCGGTGGGGCTGATCCCTTTGCTTTCGGGCTTGCTCCGGGGACTGGCTTCTGGGTCACTTTATTCCCTTTTCGGTGCCTGGCTCTCCGGGATTTGGCCCCCTTTTTACCGATGAAGCGCGCCTTGTTCATGCAGCCGCCGTCGGCGGCCTGCCACTCCCAGTGGACCGCTTGCAGTTCCTCGCAGTGATAGATCAGTAACGCCCACAGACGGTCGAAGACGCCCCGCCCGTCCCGGCGGTACACCGTCCGATGCACCATCGAGTCGCTGCCGAAGCACTCGGGCAGGTGGTCCCACTGGCAGCAGGTGCGCGCCCGGTAGATCATGCCGTCCAGGCATCGGTGCTGGTCGGCGCGCGGGCGGCTCCTCTTGTTCGGCGGGTCGAATCCGGTCAGCAACGGCTGGAACAGGCGCTCCCACATCGAATTGCTACCTCCCAAATCAACGGGAGCGGCTCGCACTCATCGGCTGGCTTCTCGGGCGTGGTCTCAGGGTGGATCATGCTCCCATCGTCGGCAGATCACCACTTTTGGGATAGACTGTGAGCCTTGCAGAGTAGCTCAACTTCCTATCCTGATTTATCATTTTCCATCTTTATATCCTAAAGCACGCATTCTTACAGCGGCATCATCTTCAAGTTCCACATGAACCTTTTGATTATACTCTTCATAAGTAGGGTATTTAGACTTCCACCCTTTGCCGAGCACCCCTGCTTCCTGAGCTTGCTTAAAATGTATTAGTTCTTCGACAACAGCAGCAAGCTTGCCATTTGCACTGCCGTAGGGGGAGAGCTGAATTCTCACTTTTTCAGCATTGAACTTGCCAAAAGCGCTCCCCTCCGTTTCTGGAAGAAACTCAAAGGTGCCACCGGCAGATCTGAACTCAGCCGATGCTTGCTTAAGGAAATTGATAATGTCAGGTCGCCTCGCCGGGTCATATTCCGTTGCATTCGTTGAAGAAAATTGATCTTCAGATATGAAGTTTTCTTCATTGCCTCCTCCATAATGAGCTAGTCCTAGGCCACCAAAGAGGGCGGCTGAGTCAAAAGCGGCTTCACCGTAATCACCATTATTGATCTCGGAGCCGATGCCCCATCCAGCATATGCAGTTCCTCCGACTAAGACGATCGGCCCTATGTAAGGCGTAGCAGCCAATGCCCCAAATTCAAATCCTTTAACAAAGCCGCTTATCTCATCACTGACTAGATCGCCCACACTTTTCTCAGGATGAAAGATATAATCCCTTGCGCCAACTATAGCTGCATTAGACAATCCCCCAATCATAGCCCCGATGGCCATCCCTGTAAGTACTTCCCCAAAACTTTCTTTGCCACCTGGATCAACTCTATTTACAGCATCGTCATTGGCATACAAATAGCGGTGCAGACTGATAGGATCATCATTATCCCCATTGTAGGGGTCTTGGCTGAGAAACCGTCCATTGCTGGGATCATAGTATCTGGCGCGCAGGAAGTAGTCCCCGCTTGCACTGTCGAACTGCTGGGCGTTGAACAGGAACGGGTTGAGCGCCCCGCTGCTGGGGCCGTGGCTCAGGCCCTCCCCGAACGCATCGTAGGAGTAGGCGTCCGTCACCGCCCCGCCCGCGTTGACCAGTTGCCGCGTGGACCCCAGCCCATCGTACAGGTAGTAGTAGGTGCCCCCCGCCCGGTCCATCCGCACCAGGTCGTCGCCGTAGTCGTAGCGTGCCGCCAGCGTGGAGCCGGAATACTCCTCCACCACCGAGGCGTAGGGCAGGCTCACGTCCACGACGTAGCCCGTCGTTACCCCGCCCGCCGTCACCCCCACCCGGTTGCCGTCCGCGTCGTAGGCGTAGGACGTGCCGCCCGAAAGACCGATCAGGTGGTTCTCGAAGTCGTAGGCCGCCGCCTGACCGTTCACCTGCGCCTCGTTGCCGTCCGCGTCGTAGGAATGCCCGCCCGAGGTCAGCCGGTCGTTGGCGTCATACATATTGACGGTCTGCCCGTTGACTAAGGCCGCCGTGGTGGAGCCGCTGATCGTCTTGGTCAGACGGTTGCCCACGGCGTCGTAGCCGAACTGGGTGACGGCCCCGTCCGGGTGCGTGACCGTGACCAGGCGGTTGAGGGCATCGTAGCCATAGGCGATACTCTTACCCGAAGCCACCAGACTCGGCGGCTGCATCGCGACCTTGTTGCCGGCCATGTCGTAGTCGTAGTGATCGGCCTCACCATCAAAGGCACCGCTCACCGTCTAGGTTGTCTGAAACTGCCCCTGCTGCAAGCTAGGCGCGTAGTAGGCATAATCTGTGGTAATGGCCCCCCACTCAGAACGTCATGACAAACCCGT
>JAABUX010003493.1_pt1 | contig 20777 bp, 20 predicted proteins | sample 5561851 | NCBI WGS metagenome assembly JAABUX01 (sample SAMN10711883, study PRJNA513361) | rock metagenome | isolation source: Antarctica rocks | place: Antarctica: Victoria Land, Richard Nunatak red sandstone | collected 2016-01-03 | reverse complement strand
TGGCGCGCGCCCTGGCAAATGCCCCCGCCGTGGTGCTGGCCGATGAGCCCACCGGTTCGCTCGATAGCGCCACCGCGAGCGACGTGCTCGACGCCATGGTCGGCCTGCTGCGCGCGCAGGGCGCGGCCCTGGTCATGGTCACGCACGACCCCAGGGCGGCGGCGCGCGCCGATCGCGTGGTCCGGCTGCGCGACGGCCACATCGACGCCGCCCCGTCCGCGCGCCAGGATGTCTTACAGGAGGTCCGCTCATGACGCCCCAGACGCCCCAAATAACGCCCCGCGCGCTGCCCCCGCTTACCCTGCTCGCCCTTGCCTGGCGCTCCATCGCGCGGCTGCCGCGCCGGAGCGCCGGCGCCGTCGCCGGGACCGCGCTCTCCGTGGGCCTGCTCAGCGCCGTGCTGTTCTTCGTCGACGCCTCGGCGCACGCCATGACTGGCCGCGCCCTCTCCGGCGTTAGCGTCGACATGCAGGCCGCTATCATCGGGCCGGGCCTGCCCGTGGACACGGCGCGCGCGGCCATCGCCCGCTACCCGGATGTCCGCGTGGCCGAACGCTTCGCCCGCGCGCCCCTGCTGGGCAGTTCTCTCCAGCGCGGCGCCACGCTCGCCACCGGCGGGGCCGGCGCCTTCGTCGCCGTCGACCCCTCCTATCTGCGCACCTTCGATGCCCTGCGCATACGCGCCGGCGCGTTCCGGACCGACGGCGTATTGCTGAGTCAGGACATGGGGACCAACCTGGGGGCGCGCGTCGGCGACATCGTCACGCTGGCGCTGCCGGGCGCGGGCGGGGCCTACCAGGCCCGTGTCGCCGGCATCGTCAACATCACGCGCGCCGACGCGCTCTTCCAGCCGACGGACCTGGCCGCGCAGGCCGCCTCGTTCAAGCCCCCCGTCGATGTCGTGATCATGGACTACGCAACCTTCGCGCGCGCCCTGCGGGCGCGGTTGGCGGGCGCCGCGGCGCCCGCGTCCGCCGCGTCGGGAGGCGTGGTCCAGCAGTCCGACTCCGCCCTGGTCGAACAGGTCCACATCGCCCTTGACCGCGCCACGCTCCCGGACGATCCCGCCGCCGCTCAGGCGCGGACCCTGGCCCTGCGCCGCACCATGGAAAAGGCCTTCCCCGGCCAGCTCCAGGTGGTCAACAACGTGGGGAGCGCCCTCGACGCGCTCAAGGGCGACATCACCTGGGCCACGGTGCTCGTGATCTTCCTGGCGTTGCCCGGCGTGGCCGTGGCCGCGTACCTCACGCGCGAGGCGGCCGCGGCGCTTGCCCTGGCCCAGCGCCGCGAGTTTGCGCTGCTGCGGGCGCGCGGGTTGGGTCCGCGCGCGATCCTGACGCTCGCCGCCTTCTCCAGCGCGCTCCTGGCCCTGGGCGGGGCACTGCTGGGCCTGGCCCTGGGCTGGCTCGTGGCCCTCTGGGCGGCCGGGTCCTCGCTGCTCACGCCGCAGGTGACGGGGTTGGTGCTGCAATCGGCCGTGCTCGCCGTCCTGGGCGCGCTGCTCCTCTCCGCCGCCACGACCTACCTGCCGCTGCGCGCGATGCTCGCGCGCGAGGTCGCGGTCGAGCGCCGCGCCGGTCAGCGTGAGCGCCCGCCACTATGGCGCCGGCTCTACCTCGACATCCTTGCCCTGGTGAGCGCGGGCATTGTGTACCAGGTCACGCAGGTCAACGGCTTCCACCCCGTCCTGACCGGCGAGGGCAACACGGCGCTCTCGCTCTCGCTCTACACGTTCCTGGCGCCGCTGCTGTTCTGGCTCGGCGCGGTCGGGCTGATCCTGCGCGCGGGCACTGCCCTGCTCCGCCAGCGCGGCGGGCCGGCTGGCCTGCTCGAGCGCCTGTTCGGGCCAGCCGGCGATGTCGCGGGGCGCGCCGTGGCGCGGCGGGCCGCCGCGCTGGGCCGCACCGGGGCGCTGGCGGCGCTGGCGCTCTCCTTCGGCATTAGCCTTGCCGTTTTCGCGAACACCTACGACAGCCAGCAGCGCGTTGACGCCCAGCTCACCCTGGGCTCCGATATCAAGGTGACGCCGGGCTCGCGCGCTCCCCAGACGGCCGCGTTCGCGGCGCGCCTGGCCGCCGCGCCTGGCGTGACCGCGGTGACGCCGTTCAAGACGACCGTGGCCTACGTGGGGACGGAGATTCAGGACATCTTCGGCGTCGACGCGCCCAGCTTCCGCCGCGCGTCGTTCCTGGCCGACAGCTTCTTCCGCGGCCTCACTGCGCGCCAGGCCATCGACCGGCTCGCCGCCACGCCCGACGGCATCATCATCTCCGACGAGATGGCGCGCGACTTCAGCATCGCGCCCGGCGACCTGGTGCGGCTGCGCCTGTACAACACGCCGCGCCACGTCTACGTCACGACGCCCTTCCACGTCGTCGGCGTGGCCTCCGAGTTCGCCACGGCGCCCAAGGACGCCTTCCTGGTCGTCAACCAGTCCGCGTTAGTCGCCACTACCGGCGACCCGCGTATCGACTTCTTCCTGGCGCGCGCGTCGGGCGACGCCGCGTCCGCCGACCGGGGCATCCAGGCCGCCCTCGCGGGCGGTCCAGCGGTGACGACGCAGACGATCGACACCGTCGCCGCCGGCCTGTCCACCTCGCTCACGGCGCTCAACCTGCGCGGGCTGACCACGATCGAACTGGCCTACACCATCGCCATCCTGACCGCAGGCGTCCTGATTGCTCTCCTGGCGGGCCTGGCCGAGCGGCGCGGTGAGTTCGCCGCCCTGCGCGCCATCGGCGCCAGCGGGTGCCAGATGGGCGCCTTCGTGGCCTCGGAGGCCCTGCTCATAGCCGCGCTGGCGCTCGTGGCGGGGGCGGCGGTCGGCGCGGCGTTGGGCAGCATGCTTGTCACCATCCTGACGGGCATCTTCGACCCGCCGCCGGCAGGCCCGATCGCGCCGTGGGGTACGCTCGCCCTGCTGCTGCTCCTGGCGGCGGGAGGAATTGCCTTCGGCGCGGCCGTGGCGATGGCGCGCCTGCGCCGGCTGCCGGTGGCCCAGGAACTGCGCGGGCTGTAGCGCCATGGTCATAAACCATGTTCACGACGCTGCCCCCTGCCCCGTCACAATTCGCGCCCGGCCGGTGCTCCTGTTCATGGATACCGGGCGCGTCAACGAGAGCGCGATGCGCACATCATCAGAAAGGACGGACACGTGTTGAAACAAAGCGCCGCACAGGAGGCGCCGCCGGGCAAAAGACCTGGACCTGGACCTACGGAGTCCACACGACGACCGCGCCGCTACGTCCTCGTCGCCGTGGGTGCGCTGACGCTAGTGTGTGTCGTCCTGGTTCTCCAGGCGCTGGTGACCGGCGTCGAGATCGTCGACGTCGACGCCTCGCTTGGTTTCCTGCGTGGCGCGGCGCGCTGGGCCACGGGCCTCAACCTCACGCAGGTACTCGCCACCTACGGGTACCTGGCGGTCCTCGCGCTGGTCGCCGTCGAGAGCATGGGCATCCCCGTGCCCGGCGAGACCATGCTGCTCGTCGCCGCTATCTACGCCGGAACCACGCACCGCCTGTCGCTGCCCCTGGTGATCGCCGCGGCGGCGGCTGGCGCCATCCTGGGCGACAACATCGGCTACCTGATCGGGCGCGAGGGCGGCTTCCGGCTGCTGGTGCGCTACGGCCCCACCGTGGGCCTGACCGACCGCAAGCTCAAGCTGGGGCAGTATCTCTTCCTGCGCCACGGGGGCAAGGTCGTATTCTTCGGGCGCTTCGTGGCCGTGCTGCGCATCCTGGCCGCCTTCCTGGCCGGCACGACGCGCATGCCCTGGCGGAGCTTCCTGCTGTTCAACGCCGCGGGCGGCATCGTCTGGGCCACGGTCTTTGGGCTGGGCGGCTACCTGTTCGGCGACAGCATCCATCGCATCGGCGGTCCGCTGGCCATCGTCACCGCCGTGTTAGGCGTCATCGGCATGGCAGCGGGCGTCATCATCCTGCGGCGCAATGAGCGGCGGCTGGAGGACATTGCCGAGCGGGCGCTGCCCGGCCCCTTCGGCGCGCGGCCCGCATTGTCGTTGCGGCCCGAATCGGACGCCTGACGGTCTACTCGTTGTCGGGAGCAACCACGGCGTAGGGGACGCACAGCGGCGTGCCGGTGGCCGGATCGGTCAGGATATGGGCATGCACGCCAAAAACGGACTCTAGCAACCGGACCGTGAGCACGTCGCGCGGCTCGCCGTGCGCCGCGATGCGCCCGCGGTCGAGCACCACCATGGTGTCGGCGTAGCGCGCGGCCTGATTGAGGTCGTGCAGCACCAGCACGACGGTCAGGGCCCGCTCCCGATTGAGCCGCCGCACCAGGGTCAGGATCTCGAGCTGGCGCCCGATGTCCAGGAACGTCGTCGGCTCGTCGAGCAGCAGAATGGGCGTAGCCTGGGCCAGCGCCAGCGCCAGCGCGATCCAGGCGCGCTGGCGCTCACCGCCGGAGAGCGCGTCGAGGGAGCGGTCGGCGAAGGCCAGCATCCCGGTCAACTCCAGCGCCTCGGCGATGGCCGCATGGTCCTGGCGGCGCAGCATGCGCAGGGGGCCGGCGTGCGGGTAGCGGCCCTGCGCCGTGGGTAGGCGCGCGATGGCGGAGCCGTCCAGCAGCACCGCGCCGCCGCTCGGCCTCAGCAGCCGCGCCATCGCCTTGAGCAGCGTCGACTTGCCCGATCCGTTGGGGCCGACCAGCGCGGTGACCTGCCCGCGCGCCACGCCGAGCGAGAGTCCGTCGAGCACGAGCGCGTCGCCATAGCTGGCCCGCAAGGCCTCCACGGCCAGGGGCATGACGTCATCCGCGCCTGGCGCGGCGCCGGCCCCAACCGCGGGTAGGGCGTCGTCAGTAGCTTGTCAAGCGTGGATTGGGACGTTGAGCGGACTGGGAGCGCGGGCAAAACGCTCGCGCTCCCAGTGAACGTGTCAAAGATCGCTTGACGGACTACTAGTCTCTCGCTAGCGGTCCGTAACCAACAACTGCTGACTAATAACTAATGACTGGTTAGAACTCCCCATCCGTGCGGGTGCTGGTGGCGCGGGCGCCCCCCGAATCGTAGACGAGTTGGAGGTTGCGGGTCAGGACATCCGGCGTGGCCAGCCGCTGTAGCAGCAACTCGACATTGGCCTCCATCGTCGCGTTGAGGTTGGGCACCGGGGCGCCGTCGAGGTAGACCCCCGGCGTGGCGGAGGCCAGCGCCTGCAAGTACGCCCTCTGAAAGGCCTGCGCTCCGCTTGTACTGACGTTGTTACGCGCCGGGAGCAGGCCATGGGCCAGCAGCGTCTGTGCGGTCTGGGCGCCGAGCATCTGCGTGATGAACGCCTCGGCCAGGGCCGGCTGCTTGCCCTGCGCGGGGATGGCCCAGCCGGCATAGCCGCTCTGGGGCATCACTGGCGTCCCGCTGTTGCTGGGGAAGGCCGCGATGCCGATGGGCGTGCGCGTTTGCGCGGCGTCGGCCACGATCTGCCCGTTCTGGGTGCTGGACACGAGTTGCATCGCGGTGTGACCCCCGAAGAACGCCTCCACGCTGTCCTGGGCGTCCAGCCCGGCGAACTGGTTGGTGAAGTAGCCGGCCAGCGCCCATTGTTGCAGGGTCTGGCCCGCCTGGGTGAAGGCGGGGCGGGAGAAGCGGAAGTGGGGGTCGAGGTGTTGCTCCGGTTGCAGCGTCGCTGGATTGGTCAGGCTATTGACCAGGGTCAGGTACCAATCGTCGCCGACCCAGCCGTCGGCGTTGCCGAAGCCCAGGGGCGTCAAGCCAGCCCGCTTGATCGTGGCGAGGTCCTGCTCGAGTTGAGGTAGGGAGCGCGGCACGGCGATGTGCAGCCGGGTGAAGATGTTCTGATTGTAGAGCAGGCCGACCGCGGCAAGGACATAGGGCGCGGCAAAGACGTGGCCGTTGGCGTTGCCCGTGCGGGTGATGGAGTCGTTGTACTGCGCCAGCAGGCCGGGACGCAGGCTGGCGGCCCAGCCATTCTTCTGGGCAGCGGCGGTCAGGTCAAGCAGCTTGTGGGCGTGCACGTAGATGGGCAGGCCAGGGCCGCGCGGGGTGGTGTAGATGAGGTCGGGCGGATTGCCGGAGCCCAGGGCCAACTGGAGATTGGTGTTCATGTCGTCGAGACCGTAGGTTGAGACGAGCACGGTGACGCCGGGATGGGTCTGCTGGAACGAGCGGCCCAGGGCCTGCGCCAGGGGTGTCTCCGTCGGGTCGTCCGACGCATACCACACGCGCAGCGTCGTCTGCGCGTGTTGCGCCGCGGTGGCGGGGCGGGCGGGGAGCGCGGACAGGCCGGTGACCACGGCCGCCAGGACGGTTGAGATGAGGCCGGCGCGCGCCAGGCGCGCAAGGTGAGGACGTACTAAAGGCGAATAGGTCATGCGGAAACGCGCTCCTTCTGCTCGGCTTGGCAACGGGCGATGATGGGATCATATCGCTCCGTGTTCCATGGTCCTAATGGGTAAGGGGCCGGCGGTGGGGCGGTGATACCGTCGTGCGGTCTAAGGACGACGAGGCGGAAGAGGACAGCGGCAGTCGACTCGCCGCGGGATGCCCTCGCGCGCATCACTCCCGTAGCATAAGCGGCCTATGTTAAGAGAAGATCAAGAGAGTGTTAAAACGGTGTTAATTTGTCACTCGACGGCAGCCGCCCTGATGGTACCACAGCCTCTGTGGCCCGGCAACCGGCAGCCTACAGCGCGGCGAGGGGTGCCGTGATCGCGATGGACCGATCCTCGCGCACCCGCGCCGGGTAGCGTGCCCCGGCGAGGCCAAGGTTGTCGAGGACGCCGCGCCCGACGGAGAGGCGCGGTTCGCGCCGGCGCTGCACGCCGAGGACGGCGTACCGCTCACCGGCGGTCAGGCGCACCTCCGTCGGAGAGACGCGGGCAATGTCCATGCGTTGTGGTGAGCCCACAGCTTGCCACAGCCCGCGACCGATGGTGAGGTAGGGCGTGCCGACGCGCGCCAGGTGTACCTGGACCCGCGGGTTGTCCTGGGCGGGGCGACCGCGCCGCCGCTCCTCGTCGTCCCGCTCATCCAGCCTCGACCATGGGTCCACGGCCGTGTCACGCGCGCAGCGCCGGGGCCGCCGAATGGCGGCGCGCGCGGTGGACGCCTGGCCTGCCTCGTCGCAGTGCTCGCGCCGCGGTCGCGTCATCATCTACCCCTAAACCTTTACCCTGCTACCCCATCCCTGTCGCTCAGGATCGCTCGCGGCCCTCGTCCGACGCGTTGCGCTCGTAGATCTCTTGCGCGAACAGGTCCAGCACCACCGCGCACCCCTCGACGTCGGCCGCCGCCCGCGCGTAGCCTGCGGCGCCGAATGTGTCGCGCCCCTGCGCCTGCGCCAGGAAGCGGCGCAGGCGTTCCAGGTTGCCCTCTTTATCCTCCAGCTCGGCAAAGGTAAACTTACCCTTGCGGCGCTCGCGCGCGATCTCCTCGCGGAACCGCTCCGTCTCGTCCACCACCTCGTCGTACTCCTCATCGCGCGCCGCGTTGAAGCGGTACCGTCCGGGCGTGCCACTCTTGGTCGGGCGAGGAGATCTCCAGCAACGTGGCCTCGCCGCCGTACTCCTCGATCCGGCGCGACAGGCGGGCGTACCCCGCCCGGTTGTCCTCGGACAGGGGCAGCAGGCAGACGGCATGCTGCAGCGAGAGGGCGCCCAGCCGCTTCGTCTCGCGCCACACCGCCGTGCGCGCCGCCGACGGCTGCGCCGGCAGCCGGTAGATCAGGAGCAGCCAGCGGCCCGCCACTGCTGCCTTCTCTACCTCGGGAAGACCCTGCGAGTCTATCATTTCGTGTAGCATATGTCACATCATACCTTTGCTCATCAGATTATGCAAGCAGCGCGACACCGTTTACCGTCTGTTGTTCAACGCGGCGGGTGGCATCGTCTGGGCCACGGTCTTTGGTCTGGGCGGCTACCTGTTCGGCGATAGCATCCATCGCATCGGCGGGCCGCTGACTATCGTCACCGCTGGGTTGGGTATCATCGGCATGGCGGCGGGCATCATCATCCTGCGGCGCAACGAGCGGCGACTGGAGGATGTCGCGGAGCGGGCGCTGCCCGGACCCTTTGGCGTGCGGCCCGCGTCGCCCCCTGAATTAGCCCTTGACGCCGCCGGCACATCAATCCCGCGTGGCCCTATCCAAACGACGATGGCGCGCCTGGAAGAAATTGGCCCCCGCGATGATGTCCGCCGCCGGGATGACGGCCGCCTCGATGGTGGAGCGTCCGGCGTTGCGGAGATATGCCTGCGCCAGGTGGTAGCCGACCTCGAAGCCCGTGTAGGACGGGAGGCCAACCGTTGGGCGCCCGTGCATTCCCACCAAATACGTCCCTCCTATGTCCCGCGCGCCTCGTTCACCCTTTGGATGAAGGCGACGTCCTCGGGGGTTGGCGCGCCCTCGATATCGGCGTACCTGTTGTGCTGATAGTTGTCGGCGACGGTCGCGCCGATTTTGGGGTCGCCCTGGAACCCACGCATGGTGCGCTCCGTCAGCGCCGCCCAGCGATCGGCCAGCGCGCGGGCCTGTTCGCTGGCCGGGTCGAGGTCACGACTGGCCCTGACCTCGGCCAGCAGCGGCGGCCAGGCCTGTTCGACGGCCTGAATCTCCTCGGCCGGGATGTCCTTGCCGACCTCTTGCATACGTTGTGGCAGTTCCTCCGGGGAATAGTACTCGCTCATCCTGTCCTCTTTCTGTGCAAGCCCGTCGCGCGCGGCCGACGACGCCTTGGTCACAAGCTCCCAGTCCCAGGCGCCCGTCGCCCGGTGGTGGTCAAGCAACTCGCTCAGCGCCTGGCCGACACGTTGAAATGAGGAGATATGATCGTGGATCACCTGGCCCTGGATACGTATCGACGCCTCCAGGTCAAAGGTGGGACGATCCAGGATCTCGCCGATGGACGCCAGCGAGAACCCGAGATAGCGGAGCGTCAAGATCTGCTGCAGGCGCAGCAGGTCGGTCGCCGCGTAGTAGCGGTACCCCGCCTCCGAGCGCGACGACGGCCGCAACAGCCCTAGCCGATCGTAGTGGTGGAGCGTCCGGATCGAGACGCCCGTCAGCTCCGCGAACTCTCCAACTTTGTAGCAATGACCCATCTTCGATCTCCTATTAGAGAGCATAGACCCTGACGTAGCGTCAGAGTCAAGGGGTATTTTTGCCCGTCCTTCGTCCTGACGACAGCGGTATGGGGCTGCTGGTGTCGCTGGCCCTGCTGATCGGGCTCGTGTGCGGTTGGGGCGGCGGCGTGCTACTGGCCCTCGCCGACCTCGCGGCCGATCAGGGCAAGGGACGCCCGTCCCTATCCCAACGAGGGTTCTGGCGTTGGCGCGCCACGTTCAGAACAGGGATACGACGCGCCGCGCGTGGGGCTGGCCGCGCGCTGTCCGCGTTGATAGAGGTGGGGCAGGGCGTCCCTACCTTCTGGTTCGGCGGGCTACTGGTGGCCCTGTTCAGCCTGGCGCTGGGCGTGCTCCCGCCGGGCGGTGTCGTGGGCGCGCCTGCCTCGACAGCGTGACCGGCCTGGCCCTGAGCGTGGAGCGGCTGGACCGCGCGGGCCGGCCCGTGGCCGTGTTCGAGATGACCGGCATCCAGTACGGCCTCTACCTGGCGCCCACCTCCTTCGAGGACCCCATCCCCGACGGCCACGGGCCGTTGCTGGACCCGCTGACCCAGGCGCTGACCACCATCCAGGCGGCGGATAGCCTGGCGCTCTTCTACGTCCTGTACCCCGCCTATATTCCGCCCGGCCTGAGTCCTCAGACGGCCACCTTCGACAGCTTCATCGACGACACGCGCGGCTATGCGACGCAGCAGCGCGTGCGCCAGACCTACGTCAACCGCGCGGGGCGCGTGACGCCGGCGTTGATCGAGACGCTCGCGGGCAGCGCATGGGACGACACGCCGCCGCGCGCCCGAGCACGGCAGGTCACGGTGGGCGGCCACGGGGCGCTGGTGTGGGCGGGCCGAGGCGGCGCCCCGACGGTCGTGCGCGCCGCGTTCACCGGTACCGCGCTGCTGGTCTCCAGCCATATCCTGCCGCTATCCGTGCTGGAGCGCGTCGTGGCAGGACTGGAAGGGCTGCCTTGACACTCCCCTGGCTACAGCTGGAGGATTCTTGGCTCAGCGACCGTTGCACCGTGGATCTGTCAGAACTCAGAATATGTTGACAGCCGCATGCCGATAGCGTACACTGGCGGCAATGGAAAGCGTTCCTGGTCCGTTTGGAGGATTTGGATGGCAACGACGCTCCGCGATGTCGCGCAGATGGCCAGGGTGTCGATTTCCACGGCGTCGCGCGCCTTGAGCAACGACCGGACCCATCCCGTGGCGGTACGCACGCAGGAACGGGTCCTGGAGGCGGTCGACGCCTTGCAGTATCAGCCGAATGTGACGGCCCAGCAGTTGGTGCGCGGGAACACGGGCGCCGCGCCGCGTACCTACAACGTAGGGCTGATCCTCGGCAACGTCTCCTACAAATTCTCCGATCCGTTCTGGGCGCCCGTTCTCAACGGTGTGGACGACGAATTGACCCGGCAAGAGTATCATCTCCGCTTCGCCTTCCTGATCGACGATCTGAAGCGCCGCCAGAACCGTCGGCTGCTCAACCGCACGCACATCGACGGCCTCATCATGGTCGGTCTCCGTCCGTTCGGCGATGTCCTCGGCCCTGAACGCACCGTGGTGATCGAGGGCGGTAACGACCGCGTGCGGTGGGATGAGCGCCTGCGCGTCGATGTGATCTCGATCGAGAAACGCCGCGCCATGTACCGCCTGGTCGGCCACCTCGTGGCGCTCGGCAGGCGCCGCTTTGGGTTCCTGGGTCCGTCGCCGCTCACGGACGAGCGTGCCGAGGCGTTCGTCCAGGCGCTCACGCTCCATGACCTGCCGCTTGACCCCACCCTGTGTCTTGAAACCCCGTGGTCAACGGAAGGCGCGTACCCGTTCGCCAAGACGCTCCTGGCTCGGGACGCCCTCCCGGATGCCCTGGTCTGCGGCTGCGATACGATCGCCATCGGCGCCATGCGCGCCGCCAAAGAACGCGGCCTCCGCCTCCCGGATGACCTGGCCATTACCGGCTTCGATGACATACCGTTCGCCCGCGATTTGGACCCGCCCCTGACGACAATCCATGTGCCCAAGGAGCGGCTGGGGGCAGTCGCGGTGCAAACCCTGATCACCTCAATGGATCGGTCCACGCAGCTGCCTCTTATTCAGATAATCCCGACGACCCTGGTCGTGCGCGCCTCCTGTGGCGCGTCCCGCCCTGCGGATCGACCGTCCACGACAGAGGAAGAAAGGGGGTGAGGCCGCGTCACCGTCGCGTCGGATAGCGCATGGCGCACAGCGCCCTCTCGTCGTCCAACAGGCGTGGTTTTGACAGGAGAGGCGCTATCCGTCACAGAGGGCTGCAACGATGCACCGTCGGTTTGGAGGGCAACGCTATCCCCTTCCTCCGCATTTGCATCGTTGCGCCTACATCGTCATCAAAGGAGATATCACCATGGCGTACGAAGATTTGGATCGCACGAGGGACATCACCGCGGAAGACAGGACGCCGGACGCGATGGACCGTGGCCGTTTCCTGCGGCGCGTCGGGCTTGGGGCGACCAGTGTCGCCCTTGGAGCCGCTCTGCCCGAAATGCTTGCCCCGCGCCTCGCGCACGCGACGGTCACGAATGCTGCCGGGGCCACGCTGAACGTCGCGTACTGGAACCAACTTGTCAATACGAAGGCCTTCGTCGCGGTGCTCAACGGATTCGCCAAGCAGGCTGGCGGGACCGTCACCTATAGCCCCGAGCCCGTGGTCTTTGGCGACACCGTGTCGAAGTTCACAACCTACCTCTCGTCGGGGTACACTGGGCTAGACCTCTACTACCTCGATGAGTTCATGACGGCGACGTTCAGCACAGCGGGCTGGCTCGATCCCCTCGAGGGGCACATCGCGCCGGCGAATCTGTCGGCCATCGGTCCTGGCCCCATCAAGTTGAGCACCTACAATGGCCACCTCTACCGGGTGCCCGGCTACTCGGGGTGCGTCGTGTTCTTCTATCGCAAGGACCTGTTCGACAAGGCCGGCCTCGAGCCGCCGACCACCTGGAACGCCCTCGTCAGCGCGGGTAAGAAGCTGACCACGGGTGGCGTCTACGGCCTGGGGTTCGCGGGCAAGAACGGCAATACCGAGTTGTTCAACGAGTCGTGCTACTGGATGGGGCAGGCCGGGGCCAGCCCCCTTAATCTGAAGACGCCGGCCGCGCGCAGCACACTCCAGTTCATCTACGATATGCTGCACACCTACAAGATCATGCCTCCCAACACGGTCACTGCCGACTACACCAGCCTCCAGACCCAGTTCATCGACGGACGCCTGGCCATGTGGCCCGTGTGGGCCGGCTTCTACGGGCAGTTCGTGTCCAGTGCGTCGTTCATGAAGAAGTACAAGGTGGCGGTGGCCGAGCCGCCGAAAGGGCCGGTTAACAACAAGACCCTGGCCGACTCGTGGGGGTGGTCGGTTAGCAAGTACTCCAACAACAAGGAGATGGCCTACAAGTTCATCGACTACGTGACCTCGCCCGCGGTCGAGACCACTATCTCCACGGCGGAACTCTCGCTTCCCGCCAACCTCAAGGCCCTGAGCACGCCGACGGTCCAGAATGCGATCAACTATGCCCCGTTCGTCAACCGGTATAACCAGCAGCACCTGACCACCCCCCGTCCCATCGCGGCGCAGGCGCAGCGCATCTCCGATGCCTATGAGGCGGCGATCAACCAGTACCTGAACAATCAGCTCTCCCTCGACGCGGCGATCCAGCAGGCCCAGTCCAAGATCGACCAGATCCAGCAAAACTCGTAGCAGCCGCGCGGGCGATCGGACCGGGGACAGCACTGCCCCGATCCGATCGCCCGCGCGGCAGAGGCGCCAGACGGCTCATCGCGGCCCCACGGGTGGGCCTCTGTGCCATGCCGTGGCCGTCGCCCTTCGACGCCGCGCCTCTCGCGCGGCGGCCTAGCAGTGTGAGGCGAGACATGTCGACGACAGTGGTGCCAGCGACGACCGCAACGAGGGTGGCGACACGCCGGCGTCGCCGGTCGTCCAACCGCGTGCTCCTCGCCTATGCCCTGATCGCCCCGGCGATCCTGTGGCGTGGGGCCGTCTCGGTCTATCCGTTCCTGCACGCAATCCTGCAGAGCTTCACCAACGAAAGCCCGCTCAACGCCACCCTGCGCTGGGTCGGGTTGCGCAACTACATCAACATGTTCCAGGACTCGACGGTCACCGAGACGTTGGGCTTCACCTTCACGTTCACCGTGGCCTCGACGATCCTGCAGTTGATCTACGCGCTAGTCATCGCCAGTCTGCTCAATCGCAACTTCCGCGGGCGCACCCTCATCCGCGCCGTCAATCTGCTGCCCTGGGCGATGCCCACGATCGTCATCGCGACCGCGGCTACCTGGCTCTTCAACGACCAGTACGGGATGATCAACGACGTCCTCGCGCGCGTCGTCCCCGGCTTCCGCCCGGTGTGGCTGGCCTCGCCGACGGGCGCGCGCGTAGCCGTCATCCTGCTCGATGTCTGGAAGAACGCGCCGTGGGCCGCCATCTTCCTGCTCGCCGGCCTGCAGAACATCCCGGGCGAGCTCTATGAGGCTGCTAAGATGGATGGCGCCAGCCCCTGGCGCACCTATCGCTCGGTCGTACTCCCGCTGCTGGCGCCCATCCTCATCACGCTGACCATCTTCGTGGCCACGGCTCGTGTGTTGAGCTTCGACATCGTCTACGGCTTCACGCAGGGAGGGCCGGGCTTCTCCACCTCGCTCCTGTCCTACCAGGTCTACAAGCTGGCCTTTTCGGGGCTCTATTACGGCTATGGCTCGGCGATCGCGGTGTTCACCTTCCTCATCGTCCTGGCGCTGAGTCTGGTCAGCTTCGCGTTTCTGCGGCGTGCGAATCGCAACCTGTAACGTATAAGGAGAGTCGAGATGGCGATAACACGGGTTCACGCGGCGCCGCGCGCGCGTCAGTCTCGCGGTGTGGGCGTCATCCTGCGTCGGGTCGCGTTCTACGTCCCGATCGCGCTCTTCCTGGTGATCACCTTCGCCCCGGTCTACTGGATCCTGCTGTCGGCCTTCACTCCCATCGACGAGTTGTTCAGGATCCCCCTCAGCTACATCCCGGCGCATCCCTCGCTGATCAACTTCCAGAACGCCGCGTCGGTGGTGCCGATCGTGCAGCAGTTCTTCAACAGCAGCCTCCTGTCGCTGCTCTCGGCTACCTTCTCCGTCGTGGTTGCCTTGCTTGCGGGTTACGCCTTCGCGCGCATCCGCTTCCCGGGGAGCACCTTCTTCTTCCTGGCCATGCTGGTCTCCGGGTTCCTCCCGACCATCGCCACGATCATCCCCCTGTTTCAGACCTTCCAAAGCCTCAACTTGATCGACTCGCTGCACGGCATCCTGATCCTGCTGGTAAACATCCTGTTGCCGACCAGTGTGTGGATCATGACGTCGTTCATTCGACAGGTCCCGCTCGAGATGGAGGAGGCGGCGCAAGTCGATGGGGCCAACTTTCCGACGATCCTGCTGCGGGTCCTTGTGCCCGTGCTGCGTCCTGCCCTCGCCACGCTCTTCCTGATCAACCTGATCACGGCCTGGGATGAGTTCTTTCTGCCGCTCATCTTCAGCCGCTCGTCCGCGACGGCGACGCTGACGCTCGGGATTACCCAGGCGGCAGTGAATCCGCAGAACCAATCGGTGGCCTGGGGCAACGAGGCGGCGATGGGCCTGATCGTCATCGCGCCAGTCTTCATCCTGGCGATGATCTTCCAGAAGCAGATCGTCGAGGGCCTCATGGCCGGGGCGCTCAAGGGGTAGAGACAGGGCGCCGCCCCTCTCAACCGCTGCACCACCGTAGACCGGGAAGGAGATGTGCTTGGCATGCCAAAAGTGACCATCATCGGCGCGGGCAGCGTCGTGTTTACGCGCAACCTGATCAATGACCTGCTATCGTTTCCCGCGCTGCGCGCCAGCACGATCAGTCTGATGGACATCGACGCCACGCGCCTGGAATTGGCGCGTGGCCTGGTGCAGGCGATGATCGCGGCGCGCGACCTGCCAGCGCGCGTCGAGACCACGCTCGAGCGGGCCGAGGCGGTCCGCGGCGCCGACTATGTGATCGTGACGGCGCAGGTCGGCGGGCTCGATGCCTACGCGCACGACATCGAGATCCCCGCGCGCTACGGCGTCGGCCAGTGCGTCGGCGATACTCTGGGTCCCGGTGGCGTGTTCCGGGGACTGCGCACGATCCCGCTGCTCCTCGACCTGTGCCGCGAGATGGACGCGCTGTGCCGGCCCGAGGCCTTGCTGCTCAACTACTCCAACCCTATGGCCATCAATTGTTGGGCCATCTCAACCATGGGGAGGCCTCACGTGGGTCTATGTCATAGTGTACAGGGCACCTCGCGCATGCTGGCTCGCTGGATCGACGCCCCCTACGACGAGGTGTCGTATCGCGTGGCGGGGATTAACCACCAGGCCTGGTTTCTGGAGTTCCGTCACCGCGGCGAGGACGCCTACCCACGGTTGCGCGAACGCGTCCGACTCGCCGAAATCGTGGGACAGGAACCGGTGCGGATCGAGTTGATGGAGCAGTTTGGATACTTCGTCACCGAGAGCAGTGGGCACGCCTCCGAGTACGCGCCCTACTTCCGCAAGTCCCCCGCCATGATCGACGACCTCGTCGCGCGGTTCACCTCGCCGCACGACGCATGGTTCGACTGGGGCCGCACGGGCGGATACCTCAAGGAGTGCCGCGAACGCCTGCCGACCTACCTGGACGAGGTGCGGGCGCAATCCGCGGGGACGAAGCCGCTGCCCAAGGGACGCAGCGACGAGTACGGTGCGGGCATCATCAACGCCATGGAGACGAACGAGCCATTCAGATTCAACGGCAATGTGCCCAACAACGGCCTGATCACCAACCTGCCCCAGGGGACGTGTGTCGAGGTCCCGTGCCTGGTCGACGCGATGGGCGTACAGCCCACGGTCGTCGGTGACCTGCCGCCGCAGCTCGCCGCGCTCAACCGCACGATGATCAATGTGCAGGAGTTAGCGACGTACGGCGGCGTTCGCGGCGACCGCGACGCAGTCCGCCACGCGGTCATGCTGGACCCGCTCACCGCCGCCGTCTGTACCTTCGCCGACATGCGCCGCATGACCGACGACCTCTTCGCCGCGGAGGCGGCCTGGCTCCCTCAGTTTTGACAATGGTAAGGTGTCTCTGGGTCATATTTTCTCACCGACCGTCAATGGCCTGGTGGCCGCGATGCCCCCGGCCGGCTACAAAACTCTGTATTCCGAGGCGGAGTCCCCCTATGACGCCGATGTCGAATACCTGGGCCACGGCTACATCGGGCGCTGGCGCATCCACGCGCACTACAACGCTAGCGAGTTGTGCCCCGGCGCCCAGGACCTGACCGTCTACGCGGTACAGCGCCAGGCGAAGTGATGAGTGGCTAACGCCTCACTCGTCACTAGCCACCGCTCTCAGGTCGATAATTTATAGGCCGTAGCTCCACCTGGAGTGGTCGGCGAGCACGATCAGCTCGCGCGCGGCCGCGGTTCGCCCAGCATGATCAGTAGGTCGCTCGCCCGCCGCTGATGTCCAGGCACTGTCCGGTGGTGAAGCTGCACTCGTCGCCGCAGAGCCAGTGGATCAGCGCGGCAACCTCGCTTGGCTGCCCGATCCGCCCCATCGGGATGCGCTCGACCATATAGGACAGCACGGATGGCGGCAACTCGTCCGTGAGGCGCGTCGAGATCGCGGCCGGCGCGATCGCGTTGACCAGGATGTTTTGCCGGGCAACTTCCTTGGCCAGTGACTTGGTGAAGCCAATCACACCGGCTTTGGAGGCGGAGTACGCGCACAGGCGCGGGTTGCCCTCTTTACCGGCAATGGAGGCTACGTTGACGATGCGCCCGCGCCCTCTCGCCTGCATGCCCGGCAGCGCGAAGCGGCAACAGAGGAAGACCCCGCGCAGATTGATGGCCAGCGTGCGGTCCCAGGCGGCGATGTCAAAGTCCTGCACATCGCTCGTGTCGCCGACGATGCCCGCGTTGTTGACCAGGATCTTGGCGTCGCCCCACTCGTCCCTGACGCGCCGGACCATCTCCCGCACGGCCTGCTCGTCGGAGACATCCACGGCAACTCCCATGCCGACCTCGCCCCGCTGCTCCCGCGCGATAGCCTCCGCCGCCCGGCCCGCCGCTGCCCCATCGATGTCGGCGATCGCAACTCGCGCGCCCGCCGCCGCGAGCCGTTGCGCTGCGGCAAATCCGATGCCCTCGGCGGCGCCCGTCACGATGGCGACCCGTCCGGTCAGATTTCTTTCCACCACCTGTCCACCGCCCGTTCCTCCTCAGCGCCTCTGCTCGGCTTCAAGGATATCATTATAGGGATAGGGTAGGCCCGGATCGCCGGCCTTATCCAGCCGCTCCACGTGCGCGGCGTCCAGCGCCCAGCCGCTGGCGCCGAGGTTGGCCTCCAACTGCTCCAGGTTGCGCGCGCCAATGATCGGGGCGGTGACACCCGGCCGCCGCAACAGCCAGTTGATTGCAACCTGCGCTGGCTCCTTGCCGACCTCCCCGGCTACGGCGACGAGTTCGTCCAGCAGATGCCAGGTGTGCTCGTTGTTGTAGGCATCCCACGACTCGCCCCAGCCGCGCTCTCCCGCCGCGGCGATGCGGGTGTCGGCCAGCGGAGCGGTCATGCCGCGCCGGTACTTGCCGCTCAGCCACCCGCCGCGCAAGGGGCTCCAGGGAATGATGCCCAAGCCCTCGTTGAGGCACACGGGAACCAGCTCCCACTCCGTGGAGCGACAGAGCAGGTTGTATTGCGGCTGCAGGCAGGTGAAGGGCTCCCAACCGCTGTGCCGGCTGAGGTCGATCGCTTTCTGAAGCTGCCAGCCGTTGAAGTTGCTGGCGCCGATGTAGCGCACCTTGCCGCTCTGTACCAGCGTCTGCAGGGTGCTCAGGGTCTCCTCCAGGGGCGTCTTGTGGTCCCAGCAGTGGACCTGATACAGGTCGATGTAGTCCGTGCGCAGGCGACGCAGGCTGCTCTCCACGCTGGCCAGGAGGTGCTTGCGGCTCAACCCCACGTCGTTTGGCTCCCGACTCATCGGGAAGCGCGCCTTGGTGGCAATGACGAGCTCGTCGCGTTTTTGGCGCTCCAGCCAGCGCCCCAGGACCTCCTCGGAGCCGCCGAACGAGTAGGTGTCGGCCGTGTCGATGAAGTTGCCGCCCGCCTCGGCGAAGCGGTCGAGGATTTTGTAACTCAACTCCTCGCTGCTCTCGCGGCCGAACGTCAGCGCGCCCAGGCACAGCTCGCTCACCTTCAGGCCCGTGCGCCCCATGTACCGATGCTCCACTAGCGCGCTCCCTTCTTCTTATCCACTCTACCTCATACCGAGGCCGTTTCGTTGTTGATCGGGGGTAGGGGCGTACTGCGGGCGTATGCAATACGCCCCTACCCCAGCGTGACCATCCACATGACCTAATACTCCTGCTCTCGCAGCGCCTGGTTGAGTAGTTCCTGGCCAGCCAGGTAGCGCCGCAGGTTCTCCCCGAACAGGTCGAGTACTCGCTCGTGGTAGCCGGGGGTGAAACCGGCCACGTGCGGCGAAATAATGACGTTCTCCATCGTCCAGAGCGGGCTATCCCGCGGCAATGGCTCCTCGCCGAAGACATCCAGGGCCGCACCCCCGATGCGACCCTCTCGCAAGGCCCGGACCAGCGCGTCTTCGTCCACCACCCCTCCCCGCGCCATGTTGACCAGCACGGCTGTCGGCTTCATCGCGCCCAGCGCGGCCTGATCTATCAGGTGATGGGTGGCGTGGGTGTACGGCACGACCAGCACGACGTAGTCGCACCGCGGCAGCATCTCCAGGAGTCCGTCGGGGCCATACACCCCGTCGGGGTCGAAGCCGTCGCGGTCGGTCAGGGGGGGCAGGTGGTAGGAGGGCGGCTTTGCTGGCGTCCCGCGGCGCAGGGCCAGCACGCGCATGCCAAGGGCGCGGGACGCGCGGCCCACCTCGCGTCCGATGCTGCCGAAGCCGACGATGCCAATCGTGGCCCCGCGCAACTCTCGTGGCATGAAGCGCCGCCAGCGTTCCGGTGGGCTTGGCCACTCCGCGCGCGCCTGGTGCGCGAGCATCAGGGGCAGCCGGTGGGCGAAGGCCAGCATCATCATCAGCGTGTACTCGGCCATGGTGGGGGGAGCGACGCCGCCCAGCGTGGTGATGGCCACGTCGGAGCGCCACAGGGGAGTGTCCACCACGTGGTCGACCCCCGAGGTGTCCAGTTGCACCCAGCGCAGCCGCGGCGCCCGCCCAGGATCGGGGAACACCGCGCCGCTGTACAGGACCTCGACGCGCTCCAGGAGGGGAGGCGGCAACTCGGCGAGCGTCGCGGCGCCGTGCTGCTCGACGACGAGACGGGGCGAGATGGCGCGCACGCGGTCGAGCCACTCGTCGGGGAAGGACATGGTGCTCAGGATGTGGACGGGCTCATCGTTGTGTGCCGCCATTTTACGCACCCTCACCGTCGCCGGGGAAGAAGCGCGGCACGTAGCGACGCTGGGCCTGCAAGAGGTCCTCCGTCAGTTTGACCGCCACGGCGCGGTCGGTCACGGCGCCATCGGCCAGCAACGCCTCCGCCATCAGGGCACGGTCCGCGCCAAGCGCCGCCGCGACCGTCACCTCGATGGGGGTGAGCTTGCGGGCGATGACGCCGGCCGGCAGGTCCGGGAAGTCGGGCAGCCCGATCGGCTGCAGGCCGGTCGCGGTGGCCACCGCGGGCAACTCCAGGATGGCGCCGTCGGGCAGGTTGGGTACCGCGCCGTGGTTGGGGACGTTGACGCTGAAGATGCGGCGTTCGTCGCCGAAGATTGAGCGCAGGATGCTGACCAGTTGCTCGTGCTCGCCGACCTCGTGGTCGAAGATGTCCCCGTCCAGTTCCGTCTCGCCCATGGCCTGCGCACGCATCGCTTCGTAGCGCGCGTCGCCCCAGGCAATGATCTCCTTGATTGAAAAGGCGTCCACGCCCAGCGTCAGGCCGTGGTACGCCCCACGCGGAAACCGTTCGGGGAAGAACTCCACCACGTGCCGGTCGTTCGCGGACGGATAGGCGCCATAGGCCTCGAAGAGCGACCACGAGAACGGGTTATCGGCCGCGTAGCGCCCCCCGGCGAACGTCTGGCCAAGACCGTCGGTGTGCGGCGGCTGGCGGCGTTCCTCCGCGATCCTGGCGCGCACCAGCGGCCACGCGTCGCGTCCCTGCCAGCGGAAGTCGTAGATGAAAGTCAGGTGGTTCAATCCCGCGTACAGGCTCGTCACTTCCCCGTGCGGGGCTCCGATGTACGCCGCCAGCTCCCGCTCGACGTGGAACAGCCCGTGGCATAGCCCCACCACCGGCAGCCCCGTGGCCTTGCGTATGGCCAGGCAGTTAGCCGTCATGGGATTGCTGTAGTTGAAGAATAGCGCGTCGGGACACAGCTCCTTGACGTCGCGGGCGATGTCCACCAGCGCCGGGATCACGCGCATCGCGCGCGAGATGCCGCCGGGCAGGACCGAGTCGCCCACCGGCTGGTAGACCCCGTACGCGCGAGGGACCTCCACGTCGACTTCCCAGGCGGGGCGCCCGCCCACGCCGACCGTCAGCACCACGACATCCGCGCCGGGGAGCAGCGCGCGGCGATCCGTCGACGCCTGTACAGTGATCGGCGCGTCGCGGGCCGCGACCATCCGGCGG
>JAABUX010003492.1_pt1 | contig 20783 bp, 22 predicted proteins | sample 5561851 | NCBI WGS metagenome assembly JAABUX01 (sample SAMN10711883, study PRJNA513361) | rock metagenome | isolation source: Antarctica rocks | place: Antarctica: Victoria Land, Richard Nunatak red sandstone | collected 2016-01-03 | reverse complement strand
CCTTCCATCTGATACCTCATCCTTGTAACGAAGAGATTACATACACCAATTTCTTGGTGACGAGTATATCAGGGTGGCTCTCTCCAAGCAGACAAGCGGTCTGCACCAAAGTTGACGGAGTTCCAAGTTATGCGCCGGAAAAACCCCTCTTGACTCATCCATTCAAGCTCAACGTCTTGGCGGTTTTATGAGTCAGGAGTGGCGAAGTTATGATATTTCTGACACCCGTGTTTCTGAGCGGCAAGGTCTATCAACTGGGGGAGCAGCATCGTGCGTGGCAGGGTTCGCAGATGGTCACGATGGGCGATGAGAACCAGCTTGTGACGCGCGCGGGTGACGGCTACGTTGAGCAGGCGCATCGCCTCCGATCCCCATATGCCACGCAGAAATGGGGCAATCGCGAGGCCAGGTGCCTCCATCGTGTCGAAAATCACGCCATCAAACTTGTTGTCTGTCGAATATGGTTCATACACAACTTTGGTGAAACGGCGTTTGCTTACTTTTCATTGATAGAGATGTAATGATATGCTCTTTGTGAAAAACCCCTAGTGTTCGCGAGCACGCAAGTGCTCGCTTCCCGCGTTGCGGCCTCACCACAAAAAACACGGCTCCAGGCACCACCGCCATACCTTCCCTTGCCACGGATCGTTGCTAGCTCTTTACTCGACTGGCAAAGGCGGTCCCAGCAACTCCATACCATGAGCACGCCATATCCCCGGCTCTTGAGGTGGCATCGCGTTGGCCTTGGTCACTTCGCGGAAGAAGGCTTCCATTTTCCCAGCAGGGAAAAACGCCACTAAAATCCGACCCCGTCCCTCTCCGACAAAGGCCCAGACGTGGGGAACCTGCCGGGGAGCCAGCAGTGAATCACCTGGCTGGAGGCGAAAACGTTCTACCCCCACCTCGAATTGGAACTCGCCTTCGAGGGCATAGAACCATTCCTCCTGGTCGTAATGCAGATGACGGGCCGGACCACCTTTTGCCAGGAAGGTATTCTCAAGGATGAAAAAGTCACCTGGGTCCGACATGCTCATCTTGAAAGCAATGGTGCTAATGCCTAGTCCACGCTGTTGACCTTCGCGGTCAGTACCAGTTGCAACTCGCAATACAGCTGGTACGTTAGCTGAGATAGATTCGCTCATTACTCTCTCCTGCTTTTCTCTCGAACAAGTCATGGTCACGGCGCAACCTGCCTGTTCCGCGTCGCAGCAGTGAGGCTTGCTGCCGAACAGGCGCTCGTCGTTCATCATCCATTCGTTGTCCTGCGTGGTGAAGATACAAAACTCGAAGAAATCCTCGCTTCATCCGCAAGTATATATCCCAAGGTGTAAACATACAAGGTTTTGACGCATCGAGATCTTACACGGCTTTGGTGAAACAATGCTTGCTTGATCTTCTTCCTCCCTGTCGAAGCAGCGATAAAGATGTTAGAGAGCGTGAAGGACTCGTTGCCGAAGCAGTGGAAAACCAGCCCTGCCGTAGCCTTGCCTTTTGATCAGCTTCAGCTTATTGACCTGGCCGTTGGAATACATGACAGTCAGTCCAGCAAGAACGGTCTCTTTGTCGCTCTCAGCAACCAGCTCTTTCCAGTTTTCCAGCCGATGGCCTTCACGTTTGCGCACGATCTGCCCAAAGGCTTGAACGAGAGTATGCAGTGTCAATAGGTGGGGGCTTGCTTGACAGAGTTCCCCCAGGTCGGCGCGTTCGTCCTTATCAAGTTCGTCTGCTCGATGCGCGTGATCTCGTCGCGCTGCGCCTGGAGATGGGTACTCACAATCTGCTCGATGGTAATGGTGGCGTACTCCGGTCCGTCGAGTTCGACCATGCGTGGTGTGCCAAAGCGGATTAAGCGTTGCTCTTCGATGAACGTCTCCATGCCTTGCGCCTGCAAAAACTTCTTCAACCGAGTCATGGCATTGTCAACGGCAATGTTGGTATGGGAGACGATCAGGACGCGCTGGTGAGAGAGGAGAACATGGGGGTAATGTAGTAATGGACCTGAAACGTAGGCTAAGCGGGAAGTCCAGGCGCAACCGTTTCGTGGATCAAATCATACTGGAAGCTACCTACTACGTTGCTTGTGCCCTATACCACACGAGCGAGTAGGGCCAACTCGACGATCATTTAAAGATCAGCATGATGGACATGGCTCATGTTGAGTCATCAGCGCCAAGCGTCTCTCGTTGGCTGTACGTACTCGTCAGTGAAAATGGTTATGAATATGCAACAACTGCCTATGTCAATCATATCAAAGAAGGCTACATCATTGAGCCTGATTCAACACGCAACTATCGGATCAAGCAAGAGATCGAGGTGCGAGAGTCGGTATTGGATGTGGCACTGGAGGATACCGACTCAACGCATGTGTTCGTCACTGGTACGATTCATTTTTCCCTCTATTAGGGCTGTAATTGACACTTAGAATGTCTCATTTTGCTATATTGACAGCTTATGTGTCATTCAGATATACTGATACTATGTATGATATCACATCCATTCCAATAACCAGTACGCTAGAGCAGGCAACAGTTCATATTGGAACACTGGTACAGTCACTCGGTATATCTGGAGATGCGCCTGATGTACGTACCTTGCGTCTCTGGCGAACGAAGAAGCTTTTGACAATTGAGGGGCGTCGTTTTACCCGGCGAAACATTCTCGAAGTTGTCGTCATTCTCAAACTTCGCGCAGAAGGACTTATCCTTCAACATGCAGTCAAGCGAACGCTAGCTCTTGATGAGGATCGACTGCGCTTTCTGCTCAGCAATGGCGGAATTGTCGTGCCCTCATCAGTCGAATCAGAGCCGCTGATTACACTCCAATTGCTCGCGCGCGGAATTCTCGCCCTGTATCGCTCTGTTGAGAAGGGAGCTATCGTCGGACACACTGATCGCATGAAGCAGGGGATCGAAGGTACTCCACTCAGCCTTCTTCAAGCCATGGCCCACCTTGCTCGCTCTTATTTTATAGAAGGAATGGAAGATCAGGTTGCGAGTATTCATCAACTGCTTCAGCTGTGTCAGCGTCCTCTCAAGGATTGGGCACCACACACGGTTGGTATGCTGGAACACTATCGAGAGGCGATCTTAATCGATCCTATCTATCGTGTTCCCAGCGAAGACTGTGAAACCATTGCTGAGGAGGCGGAAGGGACACATCTGAGTGATCTCATTGAACATCATCTGCACGAACAGTTACGGGTGACCTTGAGTAAATTGGGACATGACGCGGACGTTTCCTATACCTGTATTCGCGAATTCATTGGACGCCACCCTCTGGCAACGGCTGTTGAACTCCAACATCTCTATTTACATCCAGAACTCAATGATGAGGCCATCGATTTTGTACGTGGTCTCTATCAGCCGATCCATGCTACGTATGCAGTTAATGGACACGTTCGCCGTTGTCAGCATTGTCGAGCATTCATTGGTGAAGAAAATGTTTGCATCCTGGCCGGGTGCCGTGATGATCATCCTACAGAAGACGCTTCCTTCATCCCCCTGGCTTCAGCATATGTGGCACGGCCAGAGGTGTTAAAATATTGGGTCGATCCTGCACGCGAAGAACTGCGAATATATGATGCTCTCCGCCTCGAGACGCGGCTACGTGATCGTGTCTTTTTGTATCCTCATAGCGACTGGTGTGATATTTCCATTGACGAAGCAGTCGGCGTAGATGTCAAGGATTATCACGATCCCGTACGCCTTGCCCAGCGGCTCAACCATTCCATTGGGCATCTCGGTCAGTATCCTGAGCGTATTCTGGCCATCGCCAAGCGTCGGTGGTCACTAATGTATCGTGATCGGCTCGTTGAGCAACTCACCCCAGAAAAACGCACGTTGCTGCATGTGATGAGCGTGGATCAAGCAATCAAGTATCTAAAACGGACTTATGGAGGTGGTTCTCATGCGTCAGAAGCCTGAACTGTGGCCTGGAACCGAGCGCATTCAATGGGGATGCATCTTTATGCACCTTTTGGGTGAAAAGAGTCTGGAACATCTCCATCTTGTACTCACCGGGCTGCGCTCTATTGATCGCTCGCTTCAGGTTGCGCCGTTTGCCCGTGAGGTAGAAACGGTTCGCAGCATTCTCGGCGATCTTCTGACCAAGAATGCTGTCCAAAATGCGGTCTACGACTTTCTGAGCGATGCGACCCACCGGAGCTTCTCTATTGATCCGAAGACCCTCCAATTTACTCCTGTTTACGCTGATCAGCTCGATCCTGCGCTCAGAGATGCTCAAGCCATTCTCCAGCGCGGTCTTCCTCGCAAGCCCTTGGCACGACCAGTCGCCGACTCGACAAAGGATCTGATTGCGTCTCCAGACCGTCTTAGCCAGATTCCTATTCGTCTGAATGGCATCCAATTTCCACCAATCCAGAAGCACTCCCGTGTGCAACGACCACGTCCAGTTATTCAGGTTCCTCTTGCTGAACTTATCGCGTTGGCCCAAGCCTTAGATGCTGAAGACAAGCAAGCGGGGCGGCGTTCCGAAGACTGGTCGGGCCGTCTCCAGAATATTATCTTTCGGAAGACATCAGGGAGAGGACTTGTGCCAACCGATATGCTGGATTTCACCGATCTCAAGCATCTTATCGGTCTGCCAGGTTCGGGCAAAACGACGCTGATCACGTTGCTATGCGTGCTCTTGAAGCGTCGCCAGCAACGCGTTGCCGTCTTTTTCACCTCAATTACTGTGGCTCGCGAGTATCTTGAAACACTCAGGCACTATGGGGTGAATGCGGCGATTCTCATGGGGCGGTCTGCGCAAACACACCGACGCCATGCTAATACGGTTGCTGAACTGATTGCAGGACAAGGAAATGGTGGCTTTGGGTATACACGGGAAGGGGTTGATCTCTTTGGCACCTCCTGCCCGTTACCCGCTTTTACCACGAGCTGGCCCGACCACTGGCAACCTGGCGATACAGCTTGTGAAGCCCTCTTTGAAGTTGGTTCGGATGAAGCACTGCTCTGTCCTGCGTGGGAATTGTGTGGCCGGATGAAGAATCAACGCGCCTTAGTCACTGCTGACGTGTGGCTTGGTCATGTCCTTTCCTCAGATACCGCTGTCGCTGCTCATACCATCACAGAACAGATGCATTTTTTCGAACTTCTCTCGGAAACATTTGATTTGCTCATTTTCGATGAAGGTGATGAAGCACAAAAGGTACTTGACGAGCATGGGGCATTAACGTTGCAATTGACAGGGAACGATGATAGTTTTCATACAGCACTGCAACGGATGACAAGCTTACTCGCCGCCAATCGTACACGAGTGAGCGACGGGCTGTTACGGTATATTCTGCAAGCTAACGAATTCGAGCGCCACATGTTGCGCTTCCTGAGCGAGGTCCGCCATTTGTTTAAACATAAGGGGACGCAGCACCTCGCGCAGGAATATGCAGACAAGCTGTTAACGGCGAACTTTCTCATTCGGGAAGCCTTAAGAACTGCTAGTACCTATAGTCAGTTTAGTAGCAAAGCACTCTCAGGTCTTTCGGACTTTTGGGAACGCGCTATGTATCGTGCTTTCTTTTTTCGGAGCGTGGAAGAAGAAGGATGGCCTAAAGCCGCGAAATTTGCATCGGATCTTGGCTTGACAGAGGACGATGCTCATCAAAGGTGGCGTCTTGTCAATCGTGCGCTCAAACGCTATCTGGCCTTAGATCATGCCGCTGAAGCTGATGAAATCGTTGATGAAATCGTCGACCTTCTCAGGCCATTGCTTCGGATTCACGATGCTCCCACCGAACAGATACGTGCTCATGTGCGACTCCTGATAGCCGTTGGATTTACCGTAGCGAGTTACCAACGACTCGCTACCTCTGCACGCCCTCTGGCACAACGAAACGAGATCGCGGACGATCTCGTATTTGCCAAGGCGTCAGCAGAAATGCGTGAGCAGATACCTCGCTCGCTTCTCGGCACCTTTTCAGCCGTTCGGTATCGTCGAGCCCCTGATATCGATGGATACGAGATTGATTATCTGGTGATGGATACAACACCGCGGATGCTGCTCCAGCACCTCCATGAGCGTGGACGTGCCAATGTGTTGTTAGCGAGCGCCACGTCATGGTTACCGACTTCAACAACCTATCATCTCGCGAAAAAACCCGATTACATCCTGTCCCCACGCCGTAATGAAATGGGGAGTGTCCGGTTGCATGTCTTGACGAAGGTACATCCAGTGACGAGGCAACCACTGCGCTTTTCTGGAGCAGGGCCTGAACGTGAGAATAATCTCCGCCATATCGTAACGGCCTTAACCCAAACAGACATTGATGATCTTTCCGAACTCGAGAAGGCGGTGCGTGCAGTAACGACGCCTTTAGGGAAATCGCGTAAGGCAGTCTTGGTGGTCAATTCATACGAGCAAGTGTCCCTCGTGGCGGATCAGATTCATCTCGTGAATCCTCGACTTGGGAGGCGTACTCGTGGGGTGCTTCACCAATACCCCGATAGAGTGCCACGCCAGCGGTATGTCTTGAAAGGCCAAGTAGAGGAACTGGGGAACGATGAGAATGTCGATGTGCTAATCTTCCCGATAGCTGCTCTCGGACGCGGAATTAATATTGTATTCCATACACAAGATACAGATGACGGCAAAGCTGCCGTTGGTTCTGTCTACTTTCTCACACGACCACATCCAGCGTCGGGAGATTTGAGCCTCCTGAACTCGTTACTCGCCTGCGCAACACAGGAGCTTGACCGCGCTGATTTCCACCATTTGACGCTCGCAGAGATCCAGCGCGTGTACGACCAGCAACGCTATCACGCCTATCGTCGCATTGCCAATGTCTTAGCGCGTCCGATGAGTGCGAGCCGATTGGATGAGGCGACGCTGATCAATTTCGCCGCGAATCTGCTGGTTCCTATTCTTCAAACGATTGGTCGTGGGATGCGCAAACAAATGCCCGTGTATGTGTATTTCGTCGATGCGGCATGGGCACCAAAGAGTGCCGAAGGAGGAAGAGAAACGGAGCGTTCAAGCCTCTTGGTTGTCATGCAACAAGTGCTCAAGCGCGCCCTCTCGGATCCTGATCCCGATTCACGTGATATTGCTTTGGCGCTCTATGGCACATTTTATGAAGCATTCGACAATATCGTCGGTCTGAACCCGTCACAAGCACCTGAGGCATCACAGGATGACTTCTTTGATCCGAGCGCATCAACTCATGAGACTGAGTTTAATGGGTATGATCCCGATGGCGATGCTCCGGCCTTCCACGATAACGTCGAATTTGATGAAGATGATGAGGTACACACATGACTCAACCCGAGAATGACCAGACAGCTGAGCAACAGACGACGGCGGAGAACCCATCGGTATCACCGCGTTGGGTAGACACACGGAAGCGGCATCCCCACAGTGAGCCAACGCCACTGGCGTTTACCATAGGTGACGATTGTCCATCGCCGGTGCATGTGCTCACGGTCGCCACATGGAGTGAGGCAGCTCATAACCACTTACGACAGATCGCGACAGCATTAGCACAAGCTCAACCACGACAAAGCCTTCCTCTTGTCAGTTTACGAGGACGCCTGAACGTAGCAGATCAACAGCTCCTACGGTTTGAGTACGATCTCGGCTTGAATCAGCGTATCCTTTTGTGGACACAAACTGATGTTCCAACAAGTCGCACCGATATGAATGATGCGGTGCTGCAATGGATTATCAATGACCTCACGACCCCAACCATCCTTGCTGTGGCGGAAACTGCGGTTGAGCAGTTGAAGCAGTTAGCTCGAAAAAAAGCAGCAGTTGAAACGTATCAGCGGCGGACGACGCCATTTCACTGGGGCACGAGTCTGAGCAAGACTGCCAAAGCCTTCCACTCGACAAGCTATGCCGAACTCGCCGACTATGTCGCATTGCATCTTGAAGGGCAATGCGTGTTTCCTGAGCTTCCTGGTCTACGGCGCATAATCGGCAACGAGTTAGAAAGTAATCAAGCAGAATTGATGACCGAACCCCTCTCTCCGGGAAGAAACACTTCTTTCAGCTTAGTGGTGCGTATCCGTGTTTTTAGTTATCCCGGGAGGAGTTTGCCCATTATTGCGATTGAATTTACGCGGCGGACATGGGCAAGGGAATTGAAGGAGCAGGGGGGAACAAGAACCATCAGTGGGTACGCTTTCCCTCACGGTTCAACGCATGTTCTTCGCTTTACCGTGAGGAAAGTGAAGCAGGACGATGGTGAGTGGAACTATACCCCTGATCGCGATTTTACTCCCATCGAGCGCCGCTATTTTGCGACGCAAAAATTGACCGTAGCAACAATACTACAGGAAGGTCTCGCACTGACTCAGTGTAAGCTCTTGATTGGACAGAAACATGGGACAGGAAAGCGGGGGGACGCACACAGCGGTGTTCCCGACCTCGACAAAATGGAGGGGTTTCAACAGATAACCAAACTCGCTGAACCTCTCGGCTTACGCCCCTGGCATGGGTTAACACCGATTGCAACATCGGTCAAGACAGTTCAAGATTACGGCCAATATTGGCGTGACCGCACGAGTACCAAGGCAGAGAAACTCGAACACTATACACGGTGGCTTCAGGAAGTCCAAGCTAGCATCCGTGCATGCTATCACGATACCCATCATCTTGTCATTGCAGTCCAGACAGGATTTGGGATTGAAGCTGATGCCCAAGAGGCCGAGGAACGGTTACAAGCAATTCTTCCTCAAAGCCTGCTCATCACACGTATTCCTCTTCCTCAAGACGTTCATGGCCCGCGGAGTCAACTCCCTGGAAGCCAATTGACCAAGTCTGCGGAGCGGGCAGCGTTACGGATTGCTGGATGGTCATCCTTTATCGAGAGTGTCAAGTACCATGAACAGCGGAGTGGACGGAAAGTTGATGGGATATTGGTTCTGGCATGTGAATGGTATCCTGACAATGCTCATGATGATCGCATCAATAAGCGTGCGGGACGTATTGCACTGGCAAGAGGAGTTGGTGTTCCTGTACAGTATGTACTCCCACGCGAAGAATTCCGCGAAGAAGCCGACCCAAAGGTGAAGTCTGGGAAGGTCAAATCGTCAGAGCAAATCGAGGCCGAGATCGCCCAGGAGTTTGAGACGCGCCTGATGGTAGCTTGGCTTGATTTAGCATTCAAGAGTTTGGGGCGCGTCCGTCCAGGAAAACTCCTCGATGAGATCCATACAATCTATGCAGACCCTACGCTGGGAATGGTTCCTGATCGCGTGCTTGCGCTTGGGGTAATTCGTCGCAATAGCACTCGTACGATAGCAAATGAGCCTGCTTTTCTCCCCTATGCTATTGAACTGGATATCGAACAGGGTACGTGCTCGGCAAGTATTGCGTATGAGGATCCAGCAACGCATCTCCTTACGTGGTTCGACACTCTTCCACTACCACAGGCATTGGTACGATTAGCAAGTCTGGGAACAGTACAACTAGCAAGTGCCAAGAAAGATCGACAAAAAATCTTGGCTGAGCGGACACAGGAGTTCTTTAAGAATCAGCTTGTTGACTTTAGCAAACGAAGCTTGCATCCTATTATCATCGTTGATGCAAACACAAGTAGGTCTGCATGGTCTTGGTTGCAAGATAAAGACATCGATCCCACTAACGTGCATCTTGCAGGAGGATTCAATGCTCAAGTGGCTTGGTCACATGCACGACTGGTACGCATTCGTACAGATAATAGCCCCAAAGTGTTATGGGATCAGGAGTACTCCGGCAACACGAGTGATACGGATGAAACGATCCGCTATCATGCACCAAGGTGGGCTGAAGCAGACCTCTTCAAGCTGAATGATACGGTGAATACGTCCGTCTATCTCTCGTTTGGGAGCGAAATTCGCACAGGACGTATCAAGGGCCGATCAAGTTATCGAGAAATCTGGGGAATGCAGCAGAAGAAGGACGGCGAGAAGAAAAGATTTGCGGCGACCATGATGCAGCGATTCGACCACAACTGGGCGACCCCTACCGGAGTAGAAATCGTGGTGGTACGCCCCGAACATGATCATCCCGATCAGATTGCTCGCTTAATTGAATGGCTCCGTCAGTGCTATGTCCATGTTGGACCCTGGACAAGCAAGCCTGCCCCTACGTTTTTTGCAACGGTATTGAAGGAGTATCTCCCAGATTATGCTATCGATGATGAGGAGAGCGAAAGAGAGTATGAAGAGGTCGAAAGTGGAGAAGAATGAATGGGTCCTTTGCTTCTTACTGTAGCATCGCTGCTGAGTAGAATGGCTTGTGGAGCGGTTCTCCCGTTTAGCGTACGTTTCAGGTCCATTACTACATTACCCCCAACATGCAAGAGGGCGATGGCAGCCAGCACATCAGTCTTGCCCGTTCCCGGTGGTCCCAGGATGAGTAAGAGGTCACTGGCAAGTGAGCGTAAGAGGGCCGTGCGCTGCGCCTCGTCTGGCACAAAGTTCTGCTGAATGGTCTTGACGAGTGTGTCGGGTGCTGCTGTATCGGCGCAGTCTTCGACCCCGAAGAGTGTGCGTCCGAGGTGTGTTGGAGTCGAGGGACCGGACAACCCGTCTTTCATTTTTCTCAGGAGATGAGCGCGTTCGACGACCAGGGTCGCCGAGGCCAACGCTCCCTCTGAAAGCTGGTGTGCTACGACGAACTCCACCTGCGTATCCGTCGAGTCGGCAAGTTCTACCGGCACTGGGGAATCCTGGTCGTCGCTCTTGAGCGTGAGATCGGTCCCGTCGGCGACATCCCACTCTCGGTCCAGCGTAAAGACATAGCGGTACGAGCGGTGAGACGAGGACAGCAGTCGGCCATCGGTGATCGGATAGTGCTTGGTGCCGGGGGACAGCTCAATGGCACGTTCAAGAGCCTGCTCCATCAGTACGACTGGATCTGAAGGCGGTGCCTGTTTCTGTGGTGAATGGTTCATGGATATCCTGCTTTCTATAGGGAGGTCGTGAGCGAAACGCTTCCTTCCTCGATACTACGTGATGATGGTGGAGGATGCTGGATCGGTGCTGATGGTCTCTGATGATGGAGGACCGTCGAAGGCGTTCCCGTATCATACAGGATCATGCTTGGTGGTGGTGGGACAGCGTGGGTCTGCAACGGATGCCGTGGATGTTCCTGTCGGTGCATTAGCGCAGGTAATTGCGAAGCACAATATCGATGCGGTTGTGCCCTAACGCCCGACTGACCTTGAGAACAGCGGGTTTGTCATACTCCGATGGTTTCAATCGTCCGTGTTTCGGGGGCAGCTCCCGACCAGACAACTGCTTATAGTACGCCTGGGCGTAGCCGCGACGGTGCTGTTGTGCATGTAAGCGCGAGGGGACGCGTGGAAACACCACGTCCTCTGGTGCCCGTCCGTCGCGCAGGGCCAGCACCTCGGCTTCATGGCCTGGTAAGATCGGCACCTGGCGTGGTCGGCCTCCCTTGCCATATCCACGTTTCACCGTCACTTCTGGCTCACCCGTTTCCGGCCCACTGGCACGAATATCCTCAATCTGCACCTGCTTGACCTCGGCATCGCGCAGTCCTGTAGCATCGACGAAGGCCAGGAGGTGCTGCCAGTTGGCGGGCTGAAACTCCTGTGATCGCTTCGAGGGCGTGCGGCCGCGTGTGATGTTCTTCTGTTCACGCTCCGGCAACAGAACGATCTCGGCAAGGTCGCGCCGCTCAAAGAAGTGGCGTAAGGCGGATCGTGCTGTTTTGAGGCTGTCAGGTGCCAAGCCTCGGTCCAGTTGCTCGTGGAGATACTCTGCCGCGAGGTCCTCGGCCTGCTGGTCGAGGACATCCAAACGACGCACCCCATGCGTTGCCCTGGCCCACTGGATGAATGCGAGGACCTGCTGCTGGTACGTGTTGCGACTGCCGTGTGAATGAAACACTTCGTCGGAATAGGCCCAGATATTCTCTCCAGCCTCTCGGCGTGCCTTTTTCGCGGCATAGCGACTCTCGCCGATCCGCATTTTCGCGTCCAGGCGTTCGAGTGCCTCATAGATGATGCCTTTGCGGTTGCCCGTGTGTGTCTCCCCTTCTTTATGGTATAGACATGTGCTGCTACAAGAACAGTAAGAAGGTTAAGTCATGTACGAAGCTACGCTCGGCCAGAAGGTCTCAGAACGCTCCGAGATCGCTGAACTTCCTTCTCTTTTGCTGTTTATCTGACGGAAAAACCGACCACACAGACAGAAAAGAGGCGGCCAACAGCACTCCACGGACGCTTTCCACTCCTGCCTTTGGACTCTCACCATCGGCAGGCACGCACTGCACGCGTACCATACTACAAAGAACGACGGTCACTTGGAACGGCATCTCAGAGACTGCTGAGGGAACCAGGCAGAAGCCAGGTGCTTTGCAAACCAGTTCGTTGCGGTGAACCAGACCACGCTCGTCAGGTGAGCCACACCCCTCATTCATATCCGCTTGTCTCGCCACAGTGAAGAAGCCGAGGAGGATTCCGTTCGTTGTGGTGAGTTCCAATCCGTTCCCGAATCAGCCCTACTTGATCCTCGCCGAAGTGAGAAGAGTTCTGCTCTTGGCAGCCCTGCTTAAACCACATACCCGAGTGAACGATTCCCGAAGATATTGTCAAGCCACAACATCCCAAGACACGCCGTTTGGTCCCAACGTTGGACGGTGCTTTCCTGGGGAAACCCACAGGTCCAGCGCACGAGTCTGGTGTTCACCGGAGTGAAGCATTGAGACAAAGGAAGTATAACACACGCATGATCTCTGTATCGGGGTAGAAGTGGAAATACGTCTCTCTTACTCTCTTTATCGGGCACATCATGACAAAAAAGGAGGTGGGAGAAGAGCAAGAGATAGGACAGACCATGACAGAGAGGTGACACGTGTAGTGCATGAATATGGACACCTCATGACATGCCTTTCTTTGGATGCGCCTCTGCTGAGTGGACAGATCATGACAGCGGGAGCAGGAAAATCGCTTGCTCGACAGGTCCCTCAGAAGAGGAGAGGCAGGCACATCATGATCCATGCACACCGCATGGAGAGCCACATGGGACGAACACCACGCCTGTTCACCTTCCCTGTCATGACCGTGTTGCTGGCACCGTACACCCTCGAGACGCGCATCTGATGGGGAGTACTTCCCTTATAGAGAGACAGATCATGTCAGAGGATGGAGAGCAGACGGAGCGACGCGAACGGCATGTCATGCCAGAAAACACCCGAGTACGTCTCTTGTAGAGAGACACATCATGTCGAAGGAATGAGGGAGGGAGGACTTGGAACACAGACACATCATGTCACTTTTTGGGTGGCAAAAAAATCGTTTTTTGCTGTATGGGACACTTTTCCTCATGCAGCATCGACTCTCAGGGCGAATTGACAGCGTGAGACCTCTCTACAAGCGGCTTCAAGGACTATGCCACTTGACAAATCGCCAAATATAGTGTATAATAGAGGGTGAGTAGAGAAAGAGAAAAACCTATTCAATGACCCAAACCGCCGGAGGAGCGTTTCCCTGAGAGGAAGCAGTCCCCGGTTTTCTTGCGTCTGCTGTGACTCATCCTCTGCCTACAGCGTTTTTTCTTACAGGAACACTTGGACCGAGCATTGCTATGGGCAGAGGTAGCGCAACAGACAACCCGGTAGGGTGAACTGATGAATGAAGGAGCAGACGAGAATCAGGGAGGACTCAATGGCACTACAGAAACTCGCACCAGCACCGGTAGCACGTTATGTTACTGTTCAGGATGCCGTGGAGCGGCTTGGGGTGGCAGAACGCACGTTGCGCCGCTGGATTGAAGAAACGGACGAGCGCAAAAAGAAGTTTCACCACATCATGCGTGATCCATCTGGTTTTGTGCGGCTGGACCTGGAAGAAGTTGAGCAGATTGTTCACGCACGAGGAGGCGTTGTTCCATCGGTCCATCAGCAGATTGAGCACCTGCTGGAATGCATCGAGGCTTTGGAAAGCGAGCAAGCAGTCCAGGCACAGCACTATCAGGAACTGCTGAACACGGTGGAGCATCTTCAGCAAACGATGATGACCCAGATGCAGCCTGTCACCTATCGGCATTCGGGGAGCCCAGGTACACCAGCAAAGAGACGTGGCTTGCCAGCAGGAACACTTCGTCTCGTAGATTTTGCACAGCAACATAGCTGCACCCTTTCAGAAGTGAAGAAACTGCATGAACATCATGAGATTGAGGTGACAACCTATCAACGCGAGGTACCAGCCATTCGCAATAAGCAGGAATGGTGGATTACGCCAACGCAGCATCACGTACTGGCCGACTACTACGAGGAACACCATCTTCCGTATACCCCCTGTCCACACTGCTTTCCATTGATGCAGAAGGAGCAGGAAGGGAGCGAACAGGGGTAAAAGAAGAATACATGCGGCATTTCCCTCTTCCCTCCAGAGGATATTTTTTTCTCGTGTGACCATCTGTGCGTGTGTATTGTTGGCACCGGCTCGCTGGGCTTGTGGTAATTTGCGTGAATGTTGAGCCAAAATCGGCGCGAAATGTGGGTCTGGCCCACTTTTGACACTGTTGGGAAACTCCTTTAAGCTGCGAGATAAAGCTTCTGAAAAGTCGAGACGCGTGTGGGAGCGAGATCATCCCCATCGAGCCATGCCACTACACGTACTACGTTGATCGCAGCAGCAATCCCAAGGTGTTGCAAATGTGTTTTGGCTTGGCCAATATAACGGGAGCGGCGCAGACCAAAGGCCCGCACGCCTTGAGAAATTGTTGCTTCAACGCCTTCTCGCAACGCATACTGGCTGGCAAAAGTGGGCGTTTTTTGCCGACGACGAGCGGCTTGAAGCGCTTCATGTTGAGCTTGCGGTCGAATGGTGAGGGTGCGCCGCTTGTACTTCTTTTCAGAACGGATACAGTCGCCCTGGCGCAGACAGCGGCCGCAATCGGTGGTGGAGAACTTGATCTTGATCACCTCATTTTTCCGGTCGTCGATGGCAGGAGTCCAATTGATACTGTGTTGCCCTGTGGGGCAAATGGCCTGCTGATGTTCCCAATCGATGTGGAACTGGCTGGCATCGATACCTCCCTCGGTATTGGCTTGCCACTTGACATCGGCACGAGCGGGACCAATCACTTCAATCCCATACTGGTGTTGACTGCTGACCAGGATAGGTGCTGTAATATAACCCGAATCGAGCAAATGCTGCTTCGGGGTGAGTTCACACTGCTGAAGCTCGGCATGGATCGTCTCCGTCATCGCCTCATCGGTCGTTGCCGCAGCAGTCGTGGTTACATGAATGATGAAGTGGGGGGTGTCTTCTTCGCACGTCTCGGTTAAGTGGACTTTGTAGCCAGTCCACCTTGTCTCGCGCTTTTTGCCATAGCGAGCGTCCAGATCATAGGGCGAGTTGATGAATTGGTTGCCTGGAGGAAGAGTGTCATTACTTCTCCAGTGGAGCTGACCATCGGCCCAGGCGTAGTTTTGGAGCCAAATACGCCGAAGGGTCACAACTGCTGGGATCTCACGCAAAAAGAGAGGGGCATCGGCAGCAAAGATATCTGCTAACAAATTCGAGCCATCTCGACCGATGAGTTCAGCCACTGCTTCGCGCTCCCCCTGGCTTTTGGGGAGGTGCATCTCCTCAATCCGATGTCCATAGCGATCAACCCATTCAAGCTCACTATGGGCTAGCAGCCAGTCACCCGCAACAACGGCGAGGCTATTGAGTGCAAAGCGCATAGCCTCACCAACGCACATGAGTCGATTGAGCGCACGCACTTTTGCGCCTCACATGGGTCGAGTCAGTTCGTTGGCGTTGGCGTTGTTTGAGCCAGCCCTGTTCTTTGAAGGTTGCCAACATGGCATCTAACAACACCTGTTCAGCTTCCCTTTCCACCAAACGCTTGCGAAAGTCGGACAAGATGGTAAAGTCAAAGCCAGCATCAGTCAGTTCCAAGCCGAGGGCATATTTCAGATCAATTCGCCCCCGAACGGCGTCAGCGGCTTGTCGATCGGGAAGTCCCTCGATGAACTGGACCACGGTAATGAACGCAAGCCGCCAGGGAGCCTCGGCAGGGCGTCCATTGTGAGGAAAGATATGGGCAAAAGACTCATCCTGGTACAAGATTCCCAGAGTATCGCGCATCTTCATGTACAGATTTCCTTTGGGGTAGGCTGCACGCGCCACACGGATCGTTTCTTCCGGAATTGAAAACTCGTTTTGACTGTGTAATGTCATCTTTCGTCTACCTTTCGCTCTTTGTTCTGACACCTTCTTTCATTTCTTATCCTAACATTTTCAGACAGGTGAGGCGAGATGGCTTTCCCAACAGTGTCAAAAGTGAGCCAGAACCGAATGTTCGACGATTTTTAGGGTGAAACCTGGGAAATCAGCGTGAAACATAGGAATCAGCCAAAAAGACGATAGAGAAACCGCTTCCTACCTCGATTCATTCATTACCATTTTGTAAATTGAGGCTACTGTCACTCTCGGCATAAAATGACCGCCAAAAACGGCATATCCTGGCCGACAAACTGTAGATTGTACCTAAGTTTTGCGCATCTCTTACCGTTTGTCAGAAGGCCAATGCTGCATGATCACTTTTTCAGTTTGTTGGAGGAAGTTCAATCCCCAACTCATGCCGAGCCTTGTGCCAAGCAGCCTGCATCTCTGGTTGGCGTATCGAACTTGGTTGAGAGAGAAGTGAGATTGTGAATCAGGAGGTCTTGAGTCGCGTGCTCGTAGCCCAGCCGACGAAAGTATGCTGGAAGTGCGACGCCATCGAGAGGCTTTGCCATGGTCTCTTTCTCCCTACAGTCAGCGCGATCAAAAGAATGGATTCTATGATGGAATGGAGACACCTTGTTTTTCAAGAAAGACGAGGCGCAACTGCGGCGAGACTGTTTCTTCCCGGAAGAGCCTGTAGCCAAGCTTCCGATACAAATGCAGATTCCCCTCGCTCCGATAGCCTGTGAAGAGTTCATAGCGAGTTGCGTTGCTAAAGTGTTCTTCCATGGCGTACATAAGCTTTGTTCCAAGGCCGCGACCTTGGAGCCGGGGATGAACAATGAGGCGTCCAATATGACAGGTAGCCTCACAAAGTTGTCCCCGTACCGAACCAACAATTTCTTCTCCAAGTCGAGCAACCAGGATAGAATGGGTGTCATACTCAGAGAGGAGATCGGTGAGAGATTGCGTTAATGGCGCAATGGTGTAATCCTCGTAGAGAGCAGCTTCCGTTTGATAGCAGAAGTACTGAAGTTTCAGAAGCGCTTCAGCGTCGCGCACACGCGCTTGCAGAATGATTGGTTCCATGTGTTCTCCCCATTGATACTAGATACATCGCTTCTCAGGATCTTCCTGGTAGATATTCCCGAAGCGTACCACAGTTTCCAGCACGAGGACAAACGTTTTCGCCTCTTGTAGTACTTGATAGCGCAAAACTTACGTACAATCTTCACAAACAGAAGTATTCAAGCTCGAAAGCGGCTGTCCAAAAACGGCATATCCTGGCCGAGAGTGCAAAAATTGAGCAGAACTTGGCCGGGAATCCTTTTTGTGTGATATGATTTGGGGTGACGGGAGATACAGGTGAAAAGATATTTTCAGAGCGAATCATCTTTCCTGCCCTCTTTAGGTAAAGGAGAACTGTTGTAATGAATGATTCTGTTCCTCTTCAAACGCTCGAAGAAATGAAGCGGTACTATCAGTCCAGAGCCAGCGAGTACGATGAAATCTTCAACCGCCAGGGGCGCTACGATCAGGGGCCAGAGCTGAATGCCCGCTGGTTCGCTGAATGGGATGAGGTGTTTGCCCAACTCCATGCCTTTCATCTGACAGGTGACGTGCTCGAACTGGCCGCTGGAACGGGAATCTGGACGCAGCAGTTGCTGCGCAGCGCATCGACGGTGACCGCCGTCGATGTTTCTCCCGAAATGCTGGCGATCAACCAGGCCAAAGTCGCCAGTCCTCGCGTTACCTATGTCCTGGCTGATCTCTTCTCCTGGCAGCCCGAACGTGTCTACGATGCCCTCTTTTTCGGCTTCTGGATTTCCCATGTCCCGCGTGAGCAGCTTGATGCCTTTTTGCGTTCCTGCTGGACCTGGCTGCGTCCTGGAGGCAAGATGTTCTTTGTGGATGAGATGAGTTGTCCCACGGCGGCTCCCGATCGGTCCGTGAGACGAGATCGCCAGATCGAGGCACGCACCTTAAGTGATGGACGCAGCTTCGAGATCGTCAAAAATTACTATGAGGCTACTGATCTCGTGGCTTCCTGTGTCCGTGCTGGATTTGACATCACGATACGCCAGGCCGCCACCTCTTTTCTCTATGGCTTCGGAACCCGTCTTCCCTCTGAGGGAGACAACGAAAACCTTTCACACAGATAAGGTGTTCGGGAGAGAAGCACGACTGAAAACTCATTGAGGAAATTCCCAAAAACGGCAATTCTTGGCCGAGGCGTTCTTTTGATAATCATTCCCTCTGAGAACAACGATAACAACGTTTCTTTTCAGAGGAATTTGGCAGCGTCAGTATCATATTCTTTAGAAGCTCCAGCAACAACGAAGAAACGAAAAGAGTGTGGGTGGAGGTGGTTACGTGGACAAGGCAAGCGAGACGCTCAGAATGATAGCAGCCGACGTGCCAGATCGGGAAGACACCTCGTCATATGATGCTTGAAAGGGGTGCGCACTCGAATTGGGCAAAAAAGAGGGATCAAAAAAGCCTCCAGTTTCAAATGAGGTACACTAAGAGAGGCATCGCGACGTATCACACCTCGCCACGGAGGGTTTACATATCCTGGCAATGACAATGACCAATAGGCTTCTGGGGCCATCTGAGAGGACAAAACCGGATCGGGTTCGCCAGTTCGCCGACTCATCCTTGACAGGATCATCTCTCTCCCTGTATAGTAGTGAAGTATTCACTCGTTCTTTGGGGAGGTTTTGACATCTATGCCAGTGTGCTGCTAACTCCATCCTGTTTCCTGTTCAAACAGTGAAACAGACGTGACCATTCTTGCTTCCATCTATCGCGTGTCTCTCATCAGGCATGAGCGCTCAGCCGTTTTACGCCTGGAATGCCGCAGGGCATGATTCCTGCTCGACGGCCTTCTGGCTTTGCCAAAGCGAGACGGCGAATAGTGAGAACGCAAGCAGCGAGATGGTGCGAGAGAGATATGGAGAAGCATGCGGCAAAGAGGTGTCAGGCCTGAAACTGCGGCGAACGCATCGCCAATGTTCCCCGATAGGCCACACCATTGGCAGATGGATGCCATCTTTTCCCCTGTCGCGGCATCGCATGTTCGATCATTGTGCAAGCGATGAGCCTTTTCTCTCTTCTCCCTCTTGTCTCTCCCATCGTTTCCTTGCGTGTGTTGATATGATCGTGTTGTTTATTCTCGAAGACAAAAAGCAAGGAATACCTATCATGACAGAACATCAGCTTTCACTCCTCCCTTTCTACGCGGGTTGGGGTATCTACAATCAGCGTCTTGTCGCGGCCATCGCGCCCCTTACAGGAGAGCAGCTTGCCTTGCGCAACACGCCGCAACACTGGTCGATTGGCATGTACGCGACGCATATTGTTGCAGATCGCGCCTGGTGGTTCCACGCACGGATGGGCGAGGGGAGCGACGATCTGACTTCCCTCGAATTATGGGCTTTGGGAGTCTGTGAGGCGGACGTGGATCCATGCCACCCGGCGGCAGAACTGGTTGCCGGACTTGAGAAGACCTGGCAGATGATCGAGCAGACGCTTGCCCGCCTGACCCCTGCTGATCTTTTCGAGGTTTTCCCGCCTCTAGATCAGGCGGAACGTGTGCGTCACGCGAAACTGGTCGAGCCTGCGCTCCAGCCATACGCCCAGATGTGGTTGGATGCGGCGCGTCTGGCTGGAGAAGTGAGACCCGCAGTTTCGCTCCAGTGGATCATCTGGCATATGATCGAACATGACATCCATCACGGCAGCGAAATCTCCACCATTCTCGGCGTACACGGCCTGCCAGTAGTTGAGTTGGATTAAGAACAGGATCGTCTTCAGTTCCCCTCTCTCATGGGTGGAGATGTTGCGCATGATGCGGTTGCCTCAGCGACAAGGTCGCCCCTGTCGCTGAGGCAACCGCATCATGCGCAACATGGACAGAGAAAGAAAAAGGGCTGGATAGAGAGATGCACAGCATACACCTGTTTTCTGACGCAGATATCCGCCAAGTTGAGGCGCTGACGCAGAAAAGCCCCTTTCGGCGATTCATTCAGCCAACCCACACAGATGTGCTCGATTCCTCTGGTGATTGCAGCATCACTCACTCCCGCTTCTTCTCTTGGGCGGCATCTGCCGTTGTGGTCTGATCATGCTGATCGATCTGATGCTCCAACAAGGATAATTGGATCGGCTTCAGCTCTTTTCGCCGCTTTTTGCGAGGAGCGTAGTCTGGAAGCCGTTTGGCAAGCTGCCAGAGGGTACCATCCAGTTCCCAGAATTGCCCCTGCAAGGAACGGTAGGGCGTTTCAAACCGTTTGGCTTCCGGAACGGCTTTCAAGTGGGTGTGGTCTGGTTGGTAGCGAACAGTATACTGAGCCAGGGGCGTCTCTCGGTATTCCACGGTGAGCGCATCCCCATGCAGCCAAATGACCGCAGGATGGCGAGCCAGCGTTCCCTCTCCATACAGCTTCCAGCGCCGAAAATGGGCGTAGCCCAGTCGATCTAAGCGCCGCAGGTGCCGGGTCGCGTAGAAAATGCGGTGCAACTGCTCTGGGGTGCGCAGTTTCCCGGTTTCTTCCCCCAACACTTCCGCAGGACTCAGGCGATTGTCGTCCCGCTTGCGGTGCGCCCAATGTGGCTGGAGATTGTAATCGGT
>JAABUX010003491.1_pt1 | contig 20785 bp, 17 predicted proteins | sample 5561851 | NCBI WGS metagenome assembly JAABUX01 (sample SAMN10711883, study PRJNA513361) | rock metagenome | isolation source: Antarctica rocks | place: Antarctica: Victoria Land, Richard Nunatak red sandstone | collected 2016-01-03 | reverse complement strand
GCGTTGCAGCACCGGGTTGAGGTCGGCGGCACCCTCGCGCACCAGGTCGGTGGCGACGATGTTGAAGCCGGCCTTGGCGTAGAACTCCTTGGCCCAGGGGAGTTGCTCGCGGCCGTAAGCGCCGTCGGAATAAACGATGGCGACCTTCTTGCCGGCGCCGGCGGCTTGGGCCACGGCGATGGCGGTGCCGTCGTGGTAGTTATAGGCCCAGGGGTAGGTGTGGAAGAACAGCTCTTCGCCCTTCATGGCCTCCTCGAGCTCGGTGGCGGAGGAGCCAGGGACGAGCCAGAGCGGCTTGTTCTGCCGCCAGGCGGGGACGGAGGCGGCGACGATGCCGGACGCGATCGGGCCGATCATGAAATCGACCTTCTGCTGCGAGGCGAGGTCGGTGACGGCGGTGACGGCCTCCTGGTTGTTGCTCTGCACGTCGCGGTAGAGGACCTCGATCTTCTTGCCGCGGATCATGCCGCCATAGGTGTCGACGGCCATGTCGATGCCGCGCTTGCACTGCGCACCATAGGCGACGAAGCGGCCGCTGAGTTCGAGCGGCGCGCCGATCCGGATCGTGTCCTGCGCCTGCGCCGGGGCGGCTGACAGGAGAGCGGCAACGGCGGCGACGGATAGGAGCAGCGAGGCTGGACGCATTCTGTTTCCCCGGTTTCTCGGCGGTGGCCGCCGTTGACTTTGCTTGGGCAGATTTCTACGGTACGGCAAGCGTCCCGTCTAGTGGAATGTGAGCGCGAGAGGAAACAGCATGGCCTACGAGGACATCACGTACGAGGCAGCGGGCGGGATCGCGACGGTCACGATCAACCGGCCGAAGGTCCGGAACGCCGTGCGGCCGCAGACCTATGAGGAGTTGACGCACGCGATGCATGTCGCGGCGGATGACCCGACGGTGGGCGTCGTGGTGCTGACGGGGGCGGGCGACAAGGCGTTCTGTTCCGGGGGCGATGTGGGGGACCAGAAGAAGCGCACGCCGGATGTGGGGCGGAAACACATGCGGCGGCTGTTCGCGTTGTCATCGGTGATGCGGATGATGGACAAGCCGATCATCGCCAAGGTGCGGGGCTACTGCGTTGGCGGCGGCAACGAGATCAACGTGTTCTGCGACCTCTCGGTGGCGTCGACGGATGCGAAGTTCGGCCAGACCGGGCCGCGGGTTGGCAGCATCCCCATCTGGGGCGCGTGCCAGTTGCTGGCGCGCTACGTGGGGGAGCGGAAGGCGCGCGAGATGGTGTACACCTGCCGGCTGTACACCGCGCAAGAGGCGGTCGACATGGGCCTGATCAACACCGCGGTGGCGCCCGAGGAGCTGGACGCGCATGTGGCGGCACTGTGCGAGGACATCTTGAGCAAAAGCCCGCAGAGCATCCGCATCGCCAAGATCGCGCTCAACACGGGGTCGGACCAGGAGTTCTATGGCTCGTATTTCCCAACGAGCGAGTTGCTGGCCTCGATCTACGGTAACACCGAGAACATGGAGGGGATCACCGCCTTCCTCGAGAAGCGCAAGCCCGAGTTCCGGAAATATCTGGGGCCGAAGTAGGCAGGCGGCGGTGGCGGAGTACGGCGGGGACGTCGCGCTGATCGTGGGCGGGGCGCGCGGGATCGGGTTCGCGACGGCGCAGGCGCTGGCGGCGGGGGGCGCCCGGGTGGCGCTGGCCGATATCGACGAGGCGGCGGTGACGCAGGCGGCGTCGCGGCTAAGTACCGAGGGCGGGGCCGTGACGATGGGGCACCGGGTGGATGTGACGGATGCGGCGGCGGTGACCGGATTGATCGGCGCGGTGGAGGCCAGGCTCGGCGCGCCGACGATCGTGGTGCAGTGCGCGGCGGTGCTGGACGACAAGCAGTTCGTCGAGTCCACGCCCGCGGATTGGAAGCGGATGATCGACGTGTGCCTGTATGGGCCGATGCACGTGCTGCACGCGGTGCTGCCGGGGATGATGGCCCGGCGGTATGGGCGCATCGTGTGCCTGGCCAGCGACGCGGCGCGGATCGGCCAGGCGCGGCTGTCGTACTACGCGGCGTCCAAGGCCGGGGTGATCGCGCTCGTGAAGTCCGTGGCGCAGGAGGTGGGGGGCAGCGGCGTCACGCTCAACGTGGTGTCGCCCGGGGCCACGAACACGGAACTGCGCCAGGCGCGCGAAGCCGGGTTGCTCGCGCAGATGGGGGAGGAAAAATACGCGCGGCGGGTGAAGAACGTGCTGCGCGGCTATCCCGTGGGGCGGATCGGCGAGCCGGCGGACATCGCGGCGGCAATCGCGTTCCTTGTCAGCCGCCAGGCGTCGTGGGTCACCGGGCAGGTGCTCAGCGTCAATGGCGGCTTCACCATGCCGTAGGGGGCACACCGATGGATTTCTCGCTCAGCACCGAGCAGCGGATGGTGCAGGAGTCCGGGCGGCAGATGGTCGCGCGGGTGATCCAGCCGATCCTGGACGCGAACCAGCCGGACCAGCCGCTGCCGAAGTCGGAGCTGCTGCGCATCTACGCCGTGATGGCCGAGCAGGGTCTCATGGCGCCCCGCCTGCCCGAGAGCGCCGGCGGTTCGGGCATGCCGATGCTGACCTACGGGCTGATCTTCGAGCAGTTGCCGCCGGTGATCGCCATCTCCCTGCTGTCGCATGAATGCACGATCGCGCGGATGTACGCGGAGAGCACGGAGGAGCAGCGGGAGCAGATTCTGCCGCCGCTGCTCGCGGGGACGCAGATTTGCTGCACGGGGACGACGGAGCCGGATGTGGGCTCGGATCCCAGGGGCGTGAAGACGCGCGTGGTCGAGGACGGGGACACGTTGGTGATCGACGGCAGCAAGCTCTGGATCACCAACGCGTCGGTCTCGGACGTGTGCAACGTGACCTGCGCCGAGCGGCAGGCGGACGGGCGGAGCAGCATGCGGCGGCTCGCGGTGCAGCGGGCGCACTCGCCCTATGCGACGCGGGAGGTGGAGACGCTCGGGCTGCGGCAGGGGCATCTGGGCGAGGTGGTGTTCGACGGCTGCCGGGTGCCGCGCGGGAATGCGTTGGGCGCGGCCGGGGATGCGGCCCGGCTGTTGACGCTGACGTGGAACGGCAACCGGCCGCTGGTCGGACTGTCGGCGGTGCACCTGGCACAGCGGGCGTTCGACGCGGCGCTGGCCTATAGCGGCGTGCGGCAGCAATTCGGACGGGCGATCGGCGGCCACCAGTTGATCCAGAAGCACCTGGCCGACATCGAGACGGCGATCACGACGAGCCGGCTGCTGTGCTACCACGCGCTGGATGCGATCGACCGGGGGGAGCGGGCGAACGGGACCTCGGCCATGGCCAAGCGGTATGCGATCGCGGCGTGCGAGCAGGCGATCTCGACGGCGATGCACGTGCATGGGGCGATGGGGATCAGCCGGGAGGCGAAGCTCGAGCAACTGTATCGCGACGTGCGGATGCTGCCGATACCGGACGGGACGAACGAGATATTGGCGCTGATCCAAGGCCGTGAGCTCACCGGCATCAGCACGTTCCGGAGCTGATGTCGTGGCCGGGGCATCGCCACTGGCCGGGTTGCGGGTGGCGGACGGCTCCGGCCGGCTGGCGGGGGCGGTGAGCGCGGGTCTGCTGGCCGAGCTTGGGGCGGAGACGGTGGAGGGTGAGGCGGATGTGGTGCTCGGCGCGCCAGGCGTGCGGGGCGGGACCATCCGGTGCGCGATCTCGCCGGCGGGGGCAGCGGGCGATGCCGGGTTGCCGGAGAATGCGTCGGAGTTGTGCCTGCAAGCCTGGGGCGGGCTGATGGCGACGACCGGTGAGGCGGATGGGCCCCCGCGAGCGGTAGATGCGGGGGTGATCGAGACGTTTGGCGGCGTGGTGGCGGCCACGGCCGTGCTGGCGGCACTGCGCATGGTGGATGCGGGCGGGCCGGCGCCGGAGATCGACATCGCGCTGGCGGATGTGAGCGTGGGGTTGCTCGGATCGTTCATCGCACAGGTGCTGGACGGCAAGCGCGACGGGTTCCGCGACGGGTGCCGGCATCCGATCTGCGCGCCGTGGAACGCGTATGCAACGGCGGATGGCAGCGTGATGCTGTGCTCGAGTTCGGACGCGCATTGGCGCCGGCTGCTGGAGGTGATCGGGGCGACGGAGGATCCGCGGCTGGCCGACATGGCGGGGCGGCATGCGCATATGGAGGTGGTGGATGCGCTGGTAGAGGGCTGGGCGTCCGGCGTTTCGACGGGGGCGGCGATCACCGCGCTGAGCCGGGCCGGGATACCGGCAGGGCCGATCCGCACGCCGGCAGCGGCGCTGGCCGAGTTCGCGGGGGGGCGCTGTCCTTCGCCGATCCGCTTTACGGGTGCGGCGGTGGCGGGCGCGCGAGATGCCACCCGGCGCGGGGTTCCTGCCCTGCCGTTATCGGGCGTGCGGGTGCTGGAAGTGGGGCCGTTCACGGCGGGGCCGCTGGCCGGGCGGTTGTTGAGCGACCTGGGGGCGGACGTGGTGAAGGTGGAGCCGCCGGGGGGCGAGGTGTCGCGGCGCTGGACACCGCGGTTTGGCGGGCTGAGCGGGTATTTCGCCACCTACAATGCGGGCAAGCGCAGCATTGCGCTCGATCTGGGGGAGGCCGGGGACCAGGCGGTGTTCCGGCGGTTGCTCGGTCGGGCGGATGTGCTGGTGCAGAACCTCAAGACCGGTGCGTTGGACCGGCTGGGCTTCGGAGCCGACGCCGTGCTGGCGGCGCATCCGCGGCTGATCTACTGCTCCATTTCCGGCTACGGCGCCGATGGGCCGCGCGACCCGGCGCTCGACACCGTCATCCAGGCGAGCAGCGGAATGATGGCGCGGGTCGAGCAGGGCGGGCCGCCGTGCAAGATCGGCTTCTCCGTCGGCGACCTGATGGCGGGGCATTTGGGGCCGCTCGCAGTGCTGGCGGCGCTGCGCCTGCGTGACCAGACGGGGGCCGGGCAGCATATTGATCTGTCGATGCAGCACGGCCTAGTGTGGGCGACGCAGGAGGGCGGGGCGGGGCGGCTGGGGCCATTCCGGCGGCAGCAGACCGCGGAAGGCTGGGCCGTGATGGAGCAGGGGCGGACGATCCGTGTCCGCGAGCTGGGCGATGTGTTCGACGATCCGCTGCTCAAACGCCACGGGGTGCTTCGTTCGGTTCCGTCCGACGATGGAACGCCGGTGAGGGTCCTCGGGGCGCCGTATGGGTTGCCCGCGCATCTGATCCGGCCTGGCCGTTTGATCGGCGAGGCCGATGCCGACCGGGACGCGGTGCTGCGGGACTGGGCGGAGGCGGCGTGATCCGGGTGGTGCAGCGCGCGCTCGGCGTGCTCGAGTGCTTCGACATGGCGCGGCCGCGGCTCTCGTTGCACGACATCTCGCGCCGGATCGCGCTGCCGAAGTCGACGACGTTTCGCATCCTTTCGACGCTGGTGGCAGAGGGCTACCTGGTTCAGCTCGAGAAGCAGGAATACGCGCTCTCGCACAAGCTGTTGCGGCTGGCGAGTGTGGCGCAGCACTCGATCGGGTTGCGCGACATCGTGCATCCCGTGCTCGAGCGGCTGGCGCGGGAGACGGGGGAGACGGCCGAGATCAGCATGCTGGACGGCGTGGCGCGAGTGTGCATCGACGTGGTGGAAAGCTCATCGAGCCTCAAGAGCATCGTTTCCGTCGGCAGCCGGCTCGGCCTGCTGTTCGGCGCGACCGGCAAAGTGTTCCTCGCGCACGACCCGTCCACGCTCGAGCAGGTGCTGGCGAGCGAGGGCGCGGTGGACCGGAATGCGCTGGCGCGGCAGTTGGCGCAGGTGCGGAAGCAGGGATACGCGCTGACCCGGGACGAGCGGGTGGTGGGGGCGACGGCGATCTCCGTGCCGCTGCGCGACCATCGCGACCTGGTGCTGCACTGCCTGACGGTGACCGGGCCGAGCAACCGGTTCACGGACCGGGAGGACGCGATCCGGAAGTTGGTGGCCGCGGCGGGGGCGGAGCTGTCGGTGTTGCTGGGCGCGCCGGGCCGGGTGGCGGCGTGACGGGGCCGCGGGCGCTCGATCATCTCCGGGTGCTCGATGTGACGCAGGAGCTTGGGTACGCGAGCAAGCTGTTCGCGGATATGGGCGCCGAGGTGATCATGGTCGAGCCGCCAGAGGGTGTCGCGGCCCGGCGGCGGGGGCCGTTTCTCGAAGGGGCCGGGGCGGATGCCAGCCTGCACTTCCAGTACCTCGCGGCGGGGAAGCGGAGCGTCGTGCTGGACCTGGAGCGGGCCGAGGATCAGGCGGCGTTCCGGGCGCTGGCCGAGAGCGCGGACATCGTGATCGACGACCAGTTGCAGAGCGTCTGGGAGGCGCGCGGGTTGGGCTATGCGACGCTCGCCCCGGGGCTGGTGTGGTGCGCGGTGACGTGGTTCGGGCAGACGGGGCCGCGGGCGGGGGAGCGCGCGGACGCGTTCACGGCAATGGCGGCAGGGGGGATGGCATGGCTGACGGGGTACGAGGATACCGGGCCGCTGGTGGTGGAGGGGGAGCTGGCGACCTACGCCGCGGCGCAATATGCCGCGGTGATGAGCCTGCTGGCGGCGTTGGGGCGGGATCGGGCGGGGGGACAGTTCATCGACGTCAGCGTGCAGGAGGTGGTGGCGCTAGGGACGGAAACCGCGCCGCAATTCTACGAACTGAAGGGCGTCATGCGCCGACGCGCGGGGGAGCGGGAGCGGCAGGCGGGCATCGGGCTGTATCCGTGCCGCGATGGCTTCGTGCTGCTGTATGCGGCGGATTCCGGGCTGGGAACGGGCTGGACGAACCTGGTTCGATGGCTGGTGGATGCCGGGGTGGGCGAGGCCGCGTGCCTGCACGATGCGCAGTGGCAGGACAACGCGTTCAAGGCGACGGAGGAGGCCCGGCGGGTGTTCCGCACCCTGTTCGCCCGGTTCGCGGCAACGCGCGGCAGGCAGGAGCTGTTCGAGGATGGCCAGCGGCGGCACATCGCGATTGCGCCGATCAACGACGCGGCGGCGGCGCTGGCCGATCCGCATCTGGCGGCCTGCGGGTTCTTCACCACGGTGGGCGAGATTTCCGGGCGCCCGGTGTGGGGGCCGGGGGCGCCTTACCGGCTCGGCGCCACGCCGTGGCAGGCGGGGGCGCGGGCTCCGTTTCTGGGCGAGCACAGGCTAGAGGAGATGGTCGGGACCGCGCGGGCGGCTGGCCCTGGGTCGGCGGGGCTGCCGCTCGCGGGCATTCGGGTGATCGACTTCACCTGGGTGGGCGCGGGGCCGTTCACGACGAAGATCCTGGCAGACTTCGGCGCCGAGGTGGTGAAGATCGAGTCGGCAACGCGGCCGGACCAGTTGCGGCGCGCGGAGCCGCTGGTGGGGGGGCGGGGCCTGAACGAGAGCGGGTACTTCGCCGTGCGCAACACCAACAAGAAGAGCATCACGATCGACATGAAGCGGCCCGGCGCCCGGGACCTGGTGCTCGCCTTGGCGAAGCGGGCGGACGTGGTCGCGAACTCGTTCTCGCCGCGGGCAATGGAGCGGTTTGGGCTCTCGTACGCGGAGATGGCGGCGGTCAATCCGGGGCTGGTGTATTTGTCGATGCCGATGGCGGGGGCGACGGGGCCATATCGCGACTATATCGGCTACGGCATGAGCATCGCCGCCATCGTGGGGATGCTCGCGAAGGGCGGCAGGCCGGGGCGGACGCCGGTTGGCACCGGGACGAACTATCCCGACCACCTGCCAAACCCGCTGCACGCCACCTTCGCGTCGTTGGCGGCGCTCGCCTACCGGGCGCGGACGGGGGTGGGGCAGGAGATCGTGGTGTCGCAGATCGAGTCAACGTTGGCCTCCTTCCCCGATGCGTTGCTGGACGCGGCAGCGAACGGCGCTGGTTCGCGGGACGCGCATGCCAGCGGGTTGCAGGGTGTTTTCCGATGCGCGGGGGAGGACCGGTGGTGCGCCGTCTCCGTGGAGCCCGAGGTGGCGGCGGCGGCGATCGGGTGGCCGGGCTCGGCGTGCCATTCGGAGGAGGCGCTCGCGGCGTGGATGGCCGGGCAGGTGGCGGAGGAAGCCTGCGCCCGGTTGCAGGCGGCGCGGGTGGCGGCGTGCGTGGTCGAGACGCCGCAGGACTTGCTCGAGCGGGATGCGCAGCTCGCGGCGCGCGGCTTTTGGCAGCGGCTTGAGCATCCGGTGATGGGGCGTTCGGTCTACCACGGCATCGCCGCCCGGTTTTCGGGAACGCCGACCACCTACCGCCACCCGGCGCCGCTGTTGGGGCAGCATAACGCCGAGTTGGCGGGCTTGGCCGGGCTGGACGCCGGTGCGGTCGACGCGCTGGCGGCCGCCGGCGTGATCCATTGAGGAGCGGAGGGATGGACTTCGACCTGCCCGAGGAAGTGCGCATGATCCGCGACGTGGTTGCGCGATTCGTGCGAGACGAACTGATGCCGCACGAGCGGACGGTGATCCGGCGCGAGGCGGAGCGGGGCTTTGGCGACGCGCCGCTGTTGCCGCCGGAGGTGGCCGACGCGTTGCAGGCGCGGGCGCGCGAGATCGGCCTATGGGGCATCGACGTGCCGGCGGAGTATGGCGGGCAGGAGCTGGGCGCCGTGACCAAGACCGTCGTCACCGAGGAGCTGCGATACTCCATCGTGCCGTTCGTGCTGCCGCCCGACAGCCCCAACCTGTATTACCTGCGGGATGCGTGCCGGGACGGCCAGGTGGACCGCTATTTGCTGCCCTATGCGCGGGGGGAGAAGAAGTCGTGCCTCGCCTTGACGGAGCCGGGCGCGGGGTCCGATGCCGGAGGGATCGCGATGATGGCGGCCCGCCGCAACGGGCGCTGGGTGCTGAACGGGACCAAGACGTTCATCAGCAATGCACGCTCGGCCGACTTCCTGATCGTGATCGCGCGCACGGACGCGTCCAAGGCCCGCGGGGGGATGACGGCGTTCCTGGTGGACCGGGACACGCCGGGGCTCACCATCCCGGCTTCGTACCCGATGATCGGCGAATACCACCCGTATGAGGTGCATTTCGCCGAGGTTGAGCTCGGGGACGACCAGGTGCTGGGCGAGGTGGGCGAGGCGTTCACGCCCCTGCAGCGGCGCTTGGGGATCCGCCGGGCGGAGATCGCGGCCCGGTGCCTGGGTCTCGCGCGCCGGTGCCTGGACATGATGATCGAGCAGGCGAACAACCGGGTGACGTTTGGGGCGAAGCTCGGGGATCGACAGGCGGTACAGTGGTGGATCGCCGATAGCTGGCAGGAGCTCGAGCTGGCCCGGCTCGGCGTCTATCGGCTCGCCAGCCGAATCGATCGTGGGGACCAAGACCTCCGGCGCGACGGCGCGATGATGAAGGTGCAGGGGCCGGAGATGATCGGGCGGGTGGTGGACCGCGCCATCCAACTGTTCGGGGCGATGGGGGTCAGCAAGGAGCTGCCGCTGGAATACATCTACCGGCTGGTGCGGGTGTACCGGATCGTCGAGGGGCCGAGCGAGGTGCATCGCTGGACGATCGCGCGGGACCTGTTGCGCAACGGCCTGCCGGAGGTGCGATGAGCGCACTGCTGACAGCCGTGACCGGCGCCGTCGCGGTGTTCACGCTGAACCGGCCGGAAGCGCGCAACGCGCTGTCGGTCGCATTGCGGGACGAGCTCGAGGCGGGGTTGCTGGCCTTCGATGCGGACCCGGCGCTGCGGGTGGCCATCGTGGCGGGGGCGGGGCAGCAGGCCTTCTGCGCCGGCGCGGATCTGAAGGCGGCGCCGGTTGCGCCCTCGATATACGGGCCGGGCAACCGGAGCCTGGTGTGTGATCTCGGCCTGTCCAAGCCGGTAATCGCGGCGGTGAACGGGGCGGCGTTCGGGGGCGGGCTGGAGCTGGCCTTGCTGTGCGACATCCGGATCGCGTCAACCGCCGCGTCGTTCGCACTCAGCGAGGTGCGGATCGGCAGCCTGGCGGGGAGCGGCGGGACGCAGCGGTTGCCGCGGCTGATCGGGCTCGGCGCCGCGCTGCATTTCGGCCTGACCGGGGACCGGATCGGGGCGGCGGAGGCGCTGGCCTTAGGGCTCGTGACACGGGTGGTGGAGCCGGACGCGTTGGCCGGGGCGGCGATGGAGGTTGCCGAGCGGATCGCGGCCAATGCGCCTCTCTCGGTGCAGGCGACGAAGAAGGCGATGCGGGAGGGGCTGGAGATGCCGCTGGCCGAGGGGCTGGCGCATGAGCGGCTGCTGTTCAGCCAGCTGCGGGACAGTGCGGACCGGGCCGAGGGACGCGCGGCGTTCCGCGAGAAGCGGCCCGCTGTGTTCACGGGCCAATAGGAGGGTGCGATGACGCTTGGGGACCGGACCGCCATCGTGGGCGTGGGTGCCACGGAGCAGGGGACGCTGCCCGGGCGGACACCGCTCGATCTGGGAATCGAGGCGTTCCGCCTGGCGCTGGCGGATGCCGGCCTGCGCAAGGATGCGGTGGATGGGCTGCTGACGATGCCGGGGACGACGTCGCCGGAGGGGAGCCTGCACTACCTGCGCTTCGGCGAGGCCGTGGGCATCAACCCGCGCTTCACCGCGAGCCTCACGATGGGGGGCGCCACGGGTGGCTGCCTGGTGCAGTTGGCGATGATGGCGATCACGGCGGGGCTGGCCACCACGGTCGCCTGCGTATTCGGCGACACGGCCAAGACCGGGGGGGTGACGTTCAACCGGGCGAGCGGGGGTGAGGCGAGCTGGGGGGTTTGGGGGATGCTGGGCGCCGCAGCCAACAGCGCGGTCGCCGCGGACCGGCACATGCACCAATATGGGACGACCAGCCGGCAGCTGGCCGAGGTGGCCGTCGCGTGCCGCACCCATGCCTGCCTCAACCCGGCGGCGGTGATGCGGACGCCGATCACCATCCAGGACCACCACGCCTCGCGCCTGATCGTGCGGCCGTTGCGGCTGCTGGACTGCTGCCTGATCTCGGATGGCGGGGTGTGCGTGATCGTCACCTCGGCGGAGCGGGCGCGCGACCTGGCTCGGCCGCCGGTGCTGATCGCCGGCGCGGGGCAGGCGCATACGACGATGAACATGGAGCACGAGGAGTGGTGGTACGTACCGCATCAGCGCCGGGCTTTGGCCGATGCGTTCGGGATGGCGGGCGTGGGGCCTGGCGACATCAAGGTGGCGCAGTTGTATGACAACTTCACCATCTCGGTGATCCTCTGGCTTGAGCATGCCGGGTTCTGCAAGGAGGGGGAGGGCGGCCGCTTCGTCGAGGGCGGGCGGCTGCTGCTGGGCGGGCCGATGCCGGTGAACACCGCGGGCGGCAACCATTCGGAGAGCTACATGGAGGGCTGGCTGCACATCGTGGAGGGCGTGCGCCAGGTGCGGGGGGAATGCGGCGTGCGGCAGGTTCCGGACGCCGATCTGTGCCTGGTGACCGGGCGCGGCATGTCGCTGAACTGCTCCAACGCCATGATCCTGAAACGCGGCTGACGGAGCGCCCCCGATGAGCGACAAGCCTGTCCCCGATGTGACTCCGCTGAGCCGGCCGTTCTGGGCCGCGGCGGCGCAAGGCGAGTTGCGGCTGCAGCGCTGCACCGCGTGCGGGCACGTGCGGTTCCCGATCGGGCCGGCCTGCACCGCGTGCCTCGCGCCGGGGACGGAGTGGGTGCGGCTATCCGGCCAGGGCCGCGTGCTGTCGCACTTGGTGTTCCATCGCGGGTACAACGCGGCGTGGAAGGGCCAGGTGCCCTATAGCGTGGTCATGGTGCAGTTGGACGAGGGGCCGCGGCTGTTCTCCGACGTGGTCGACCCCGGGCGGCAATTCATCGAGGCCGACCTGGTGGGCCGGCGGGTGGAGGTGCGGTTCGACGTGATGGCGCCGGAGATCGGCGTGCCGCGGTTTGCCGTGCTGCCGTGAAGGCGCCGCTGGTCCTCGAACTCGGCACGCGCATCGGCTGCGGCGCCTGCGGTTCGCTGCTCGCGCAGTCGGGGGCGATGGTGGCGTTCGTTGAGGCGGGGGCAGGGCGCGAGAACGAGGGCAAGTTCGCGCACCGGCCCCAGTTTGCGGCGGGGAAACTGAGTGTCGATGCGGCTGATCGGGGGTTGCCGGGCCGGCTGGTCGCGGCGGCGGATGCGGTGCTGGTGTCGTCGGACCGCGATCCGGCGTGGGTGGCCGCGTTGCTGCCGGCGAGCGGGGGGCCGCTGGTGTGCGACATCACGGCGTTCGGGGCGGAGGGGCCGCTGGCGGGGCGGGGCTTCAGCGACGTGCACGTGCAGGCGATGGCCGGACTTATGGAGACGACCGGGCACGCGGGGGGCATGCCCCGGGCGGTGAGTGCGCCGATCCTCGAGTTCTCGACGGGGTTGTATGCGGCGGCCGCCGTTCTCGCCGCGTGGCGGACCGGGGGTGCGGGGGAGCGGATCGACATGGCGCTGTACGACTGCGCCGTAAACGCCCTCGCGACGTTCCTGCCGGCGCATTTTGGCGGGGGCACGCCGGGGCGGCTCGGCAACGGGCACTCCATGGCCGCACCCTGGAACGCGTATCGGGCGATCGACGGTTGGGTGCTGATCTGCTCGACGGGCGAGCGGCATTGGCAGGGAGTTTGCACGGCGATGGGTCAGCCGGAATTGGCCGCCGAACCGCGATACTGCACGCTGGGCCTACGGGTGGAGCGCCGGGGGGAGGTCGACGCGATGCTCGGCCGCTGGACGGGAACGCTATCCGTCGCCGACTGTGTGGAGGCGTTGGGCCGGTTGGGCGTGGCGTGCGGGCCGATCGTGCCGGTGGCGGGCCTCGCGGACGAGCTCAACCTGCGGCATCGCCGGACGGTGCGTGTGGTGGAAGCGCCGGGGGTCGGGGCCGTGCTGCTGCCGGCGCCGCTAATCGGGGGTGCTCCGGACGTGACGGTGCCGACGCCGGGTGCGGGGCGGCCCGAGCTCGAGGCCGCGCTTGCTGGGCGTGGGGTGCCGTCGCCGAGCGGGGCGGGCGGGTTGCCGTTAAAGGGGCTACGGGTGATCGAGATCGGTCAGTTCACCACGGCGCCATTGTGCGGCCGGCATTTGGGGATGCTCGGCGCCGACGTGATCAAGCTCGAGCCGCCGGAGGGGGATGCCGCGCGGCTCTGGGCGCCGCACCGCGATGGCCTGAGCTACTTCTTCGTGCTGAGCAACAGCGGCAAGCGAAGCATCGCAGTCGATCTGCGGAGCGAGGCGGGTGCGGGCTTCCTGCACGATCTCGTGGCGAGTGCCGACGTGCTGCTGGAGAACATGAAGCCGGGATCGTTGGCACGGCTGGGCTTTCCGGCGAACCGGCTGGGCGCGATCAACCCGCGCCTGGTGTATTGCGCGGTATCGGGTTTCGGGGCGGACTCGGCCTATGCGGAGCGGCCGGCCTTCGACACCGTAGTGCAAGCGATGTCGGGGCTGATGGACCTGACGCAGGACGGTGGGGCGCCCCTTAAGTCCGGCATCTCGATCGCGGATATCTGCGGCGGAGAGCTGGCGCTGGTTGCGACGCTGGCCGCGTTGCAGCGGCGGGATGCCACAGGTCAGGGCTGCGCGCTCGACCTTTCGATGCAGGACGCTGCGACCTGGCTCACCCAGTTGTCGTGGTCAGGGCGCGCCGGGGAGAACACGGCGGAGACGCTGGCCTGCGCAGATGGCTATGTCGTGACCGACGGGACGACCACCCCGGCGCTGAGGGCCGAGGTAGCGGTCCTACCGCGGGCCGAGGCTGTCGCGTGCCTCGAAACGGCGGGCCTGGCTGCCGCGCCGGTGCAGAGCATCGCCGAGGTGGTCGACCACCCGCAGACCGTGGCCCGCCGCCTCATCCAGCGGGCGGGGCAGGCGCCGTGGCCGCTTCTGGCGTCGCCACTACGCTATGCCAAAACCCCGATCCGGCTTGGCATGCCGATCGGCGCTGCCCGGCCGTGGAGCCCGGCGCTCGCCTCGGAGATTCTGGGTGCCTGGTCGGGCGCGGACAGAGCTCCGGCGTTGGTGTCGTAGCCGTGTCGAGCGCGCTCTTCTCTCCCCTGGCGCTACGCGGGGTGACGCTGCCGAACCGGATCGTCGTGTCGCCGATGTGCCAGTATTCGGCAGAGGAGGGGGCAGCGGCCGATTGGCACCTGATGCATCTGGGGCAGTTCGCGGTGTCGGGCGCCGGGCTGGTGATCGTCGAGGCGACGCATGTGGAGCCGCGCGGACGCATCACGCATGGGTGCCTGGGCCTCTATTCGGACGCGACCGAGGCGGCGCTCGCCCGAGTGGTCCGCTTTTGCAGGCAGCATGGCGGGGCGAAGCTCGGCATCCAGCTCTCGCATTCCGGCCGCAAGGGGTCGGCGCGGTTGCCCTGGGTGGGGCGCGGCGCGCCGTTGAAGGAGGAGGAAGGGGCTTGGCGGACCGTTGGCGTATCCGGGCTGCCGTTCGGGGAGGGGTGGCCAGCGCCGGAAGTGCTCGACGAGGCCGGGCTGGTGACCGTGACTGAGGCCCATGTGCAGGCGGTTGGGCGCGCAGCCAGGCTCGGGTTCGACCTGGTCGAGGTGCATATCGCGCACGGCTACCTGCTGCACGAGTTCCTGTCGCCGCTCAGCAACCGGCGGACCGACCGGTATGGCGGCAGCCGCGAGAACCGGATGCGCTTCCCGCTCGAACTGTTCGAGGCGATGCGGGATGCCTGGCCGGCGGATCGGCCAATGGGGGTGCGGCACTCGGTGACCGACTGGGTGGCCGGGGGGTGGACTCCGGAGGACGCCTCGGTGTTCGCAACCGCGCTGCGGGAGCGGGGCTGCGACTACATGACGGCGTCGTCGGGCGGTCTGTCGCCGGTGCAAGACGTGCCGGTGGGGGAGGGCCACCAGGTTCCGTTCGCGCGGCTGTTGCGGGCGGCTGGAATGCCGAGCATGGCGGTGGGCATGATCTTCGATCCGCATCATGCGGAACGGCTGATCGCTGCGGAAGACGCCGACTGCGTGGCACTCGCCCGAGGCATCCTGTCGGACCCGCACTGGCCGTGGCGGGCCGCCGCTGCATTGGGCGCGGAGGTAAGCTATCCGCCGCAATATGTCCGAGGGTATCGTTCGAAGTGGCTCCGTGAGCGTCGGGGGTGACCGGAGCTTTGGTTGAGCTATGGCTGAGTCGACCGGCTCAGCCACCCGATCGCGGTCGTCGTGACCTCGGGGGCTGCTACTGGCGTCAAATTTCGCCAACGGGCTGGGGGAGCTATTGCGATTGAGTTCACACAGCGCCACCACCGACGAGCCCTGTGCGGAACGACACCTGAGGCGCGGCGGTGATCGTCGCATGTTCGGCTCATCAGCGGGGTCGCAGGACCCGGAGGGTGCCAAGGGCCTGGGCGACCAGCAGCCCGGATGCGTCCCGAGCGTGAGCCTGAGCGGTGACCACGCCGGCGCCGGCGCGGATAGCATGGCCTTCGGCGATGAGGGCGCCGCGGCCGGGCTCGAGGTCGTGGACGGTGAACTGGATCGTGGCGGTGTTGGCGCCCGGGGGTATGGCGGCGCGGGCGGCGTTGGAGAGGGCTGCGTCCAAAAGGGTGGCGATGGCGCTGTCGGACTGCACGAAATTCGGGTCTGATTTGATCTCGGTGCAGGTAGGCCGAGCGGACTTGGCAGCTGCCGGGCGGGGGCGCATGACGCGGCATGAGAACATCTTCGTCGTGGGCGCCGGCACCCAACCTGAACGTGCGTGCGGTCCAGGCGGGCGAAATGGGCTGGACGGTTGCGATCGATAGCCTTGCCCCTGCTCGATGTCCGATCTGCGGCACGACATCGCGGTCGCGTCATAGCTCCTACCAGCGAACTCTCCGAGATCTACCTGCTCAGGGGACACCGGTTACGGTTCAGGCCCGCGTCACCCGCTGGCGGTGCCGGAATGACCAGTGTGGACGTCAGATTTTTGCGGAGCGGCTTCCCGATCTTGCGGCGCCGTTTGAGCGCCGGACAACCCGGCTGGCCGGGATCGTCAGGCTGTTCGGGCATAGCGCAAGGGGCCGACCGTCCGAGCGACTGCTGACCAAGCTCGGCATGCCAGTGAGCGACACCACGATCCTTCGTCGCCTCGAGCAAAGCGCCGCCGTTCAAACGAAACGCATCGTGGTTCGGGTCGCTGGCATTGATGAGTGGGCGTGGCGAAAGGGTTTCAACAACTACGGGACCATCATCGTTGATCTGGAGCGGCGTCAGGTGGTGGATTTGCTTCCCGATCGCTTGGCCGCCACCTCGGCGGAGTGGTTGAGGGCCTATCCAGAGATCGAAGCGGTCAACCGTGATCGGGCTGGCCTCTATGCCGATGCGGTGCGTCAGGGCGCGCCGCAGGCGCGGCAAATTGCTGATCGTTTCCATATTCTGAAAAACTTCCGGGAGACCATCGAGCGTCAGCTTGGTCGCTTCGAGGCTCCCATCCGCGGAGCGGCTGCGCCGATCGAGGATGATCCGGAGAGCCCGCCTATCGAAAAACACGATCGACCCTTCGACATCGCGACGAAGGAACGGTCGCCGCGCCCGGGATGTGACACAGCGCATCAGGCGATGTTCGATCAGGTCCGGACCCTCTACGAAGCTGGGAGCACTGTCAGTGACATTGCCCGCAAGCTGGGTCTTGGTTACCGCCGCGTTGGGAGATGGGTGTGTCGCATCGACTTCCCCGAGCGTAACGTTATGGCACCGAAGCCGAGCACCCCCGCTTACTTTGGCACGTTCCTGGCCCGAAGTTGGGCTGCAGGGACGACCAAAGTGAGACATTTGTTCTCGGATATCCGCCGCCGTGGCTACACCGGCTCTTATAGCCACTTGGCACGCTTCGTGGCTCCGTGGCGGATCGGTGCGCCATCGGGCAACAAGGCTGACCAGTGCCGTTCTGACGAGGAAGCCCTTGAACCGCGGCGGGTACGAACGTTGGATCCGACGAGCGGCCGACAGATCTCACCAGTGACCGCAGCGGCCCTGTGCGTGAAGCCTCGGGGCCAAATGACGCCTCGCCAGATTGCCAACGTCGATGCGTTGAAGGCGGCATCAACGGACTTCGTCGTCATGCGCCAACTTGCCATGCGCCTGCGCGGCCTTCTTCGGGGTGGAACCGCAGAGAAGCTGGACATTTGGCTGAGCGACGCGCGCCAGTCCGACATTCACGGGATGCGGCGTTTCGCCAGAACGGTGAAGCAGGACCTTGAGGCCGTTCGCAACGCCGTCCTGGAGCCATGGAGCAACGGACAGACTGAGGGGCAGATCAACAGATTGAAGACGCTCAAGCGAGCCATGTATGGCCGTGCCGGTGTTGATCTGCTTCGTGCCAGAATGCTTCCCCTGCCGGAGATCGCCTAGGGCGTGTCGTCAATTGAGCCAAATGGCGACGGCTGCGAGATGAACGCCAGCGAGGAAGTTGCGCGCCGTCTTGTCGTAGCGGGTGGCGATTGCCCGGAATAGCTTGAGTTTGGCGAAGAAGTTCTCGATCAGATGCCTTGCCTTGTAGAGGTCGCGGTCGAAGTCGCGGGGGATGAGGCGGTTGGCCTTCGACGGTATGACCGACCGCTTGCCAGCAGCGGCCAAGAGTTCAAGGACCCGCGCGTCGGCGTCGAAGGCTTTGTCGGCGATCAGTGTGTCGGCCTGCATGGTCGGGATGAGATGATCCGCGCCGATCAAGTCGTGTGCCTGTCCGCCGGTCAGAAAGAAGCCCACCGGGTTGCCGAGCGCATCGACCAGCGTATGGATTTTCGTGCTCAGTCCGCCGCGGGATCGTCCGATGGCTTGATCTCCGTCTTTTTTTGGGCGCCGGCGCTATGCTGATGAGCGCGCACGATCGTGCTGTCGATCATGGCGTATTCGTTGTCGGCATCGGCTGCGAGGTGCTGGAACACACGCTCCCACACACCGGATTTCGCCCAGCGGCTGAATCGCCGATGTACGGCCACGCTTTCGCCGAACCGCTCAGGCAGGTCTCGCCACGGCGCACCAGCGCGAAACCGGTAGAGCACGGCTTCAACGAACAGACGATTGTCTTGCGCAGTCACGCCAACATGGCCCAACCGCCCGGGAAGAAGGTCCTTTATGCGGTCCCATTGATCGTCACGCAGGCCGTAGCGCCGCATCGGTCAGCTCCATATCAGCTGACCCCCTATGAATCGAAGTTCCGCCCGCGCCGGAAGCCCCTAAATGACGACACGCCCTAGGTGTTGTACGACGCGATTTGCATGGCCCACACTGTAGCCGGGTGATGGGGATAGGTGGCGACATGGACGACCGGGCGTTTGCAGCAATTCTGGGTCAGGTCGGTGTCATGAGCCGCGCTCAGCGGGCGATGCTGCTCGGGCTGCTATCGGGACCGGAGCGGCAGGCGACGGTGCGGGAGTTGCTGGACGGTCGTGATGCGGGGCATCCTCGATGCGGCCATTGCGGCAGCGACCAGGTGGCCCGATGGGGCTCGGCGCATGGGCTGGCCCGGCATCGGTGCCGGGCCTGCCGCCGAACGTCCAATGTCTTGACCGGCACGTCGTTGGCCCAGCTGCGCCACCGGCCGCAATGGCTGAACTTCGGCGCGGCGCTTCAGGATGGATCGAGCGTGCGCCAATCGGCCAAGGCCTGCGGCGTGGCGGTCAGCACCGCGTTCCAGTGGCGCCATCGCTTTCTGGTGGCGCCCACGGCAAACAAGCCCACCCAGCTATCTGGCATCGTCGAAGCCGACGAGACTTCCGCCGTTCCTACAAAGGTTCGCGCCGCTGGACCCAGCCGTCGCCTGCGCTTGACCCGCCGCGCCGTACAGCGCGGCGGCGCGGCGTGCGCACCGGTCAGCGGGGCACCTCGCTCGAAGAACGGGTGGCGGTGCTGATCGTGCGTGGTCGCCAGCACGCCACCAGCGACGCCGTCCTGCCCGACCTCAGGGTGGCAACGACCGGCCGCCAATTGTTGCCGTTGCTCGCGCCGGATGCGCTGCTTTGTACCGACGCCAACCGCGCCTATGCCCAGCTCGCCCGCACGGCCGGCATCCATCATGAGCCGATCAATCGCGCGGCCGGCGAACATGTCCGCAACCGCATCTTCCACATCCAGAACGTCAACGCCTACGACAGCAGGCTGAAGGGCTGGATGGGCCGCTTCCATGGCGTCGCCACCAAATACCTCGCCAATTATCTCGGCTGGAGGCGCCTCATCGAGGGCATGGCCCGCTCCATCAATCCAGCCGCCCTTGTCATGCAATGCCGCTAGGAAACCCCACAACACCTAATGAGAACAGCGCCTTTACAATCCGTCGTTCCTTCCCCAGCGCTTGACCCCCAGTCTATCAGTGTTATCATTCTATTATACTACTATCCAAAATATGTCGCCATACGACCGGCGAAGGTGGAAGGTGGAAGGGACGTGACTCCTGGAGGATGCTTGCGAATCGGCTTCGATATCGGTGGAACGTTCACTGATCTTGTGCTGTTGGATCCCCGGACTGAGGCGCTGTCCGTACATAAGGCCTTAACCACGCCGCTCGATCCGGCCGCAGGCGCCATCGCCGGCCTGGACGCGCTGATGCGCCAGGCGAATGCCCGCTGGGAGGAAGTCGGCGTCGTTGTCCATGGCACGACGATTGTCACCAATGCAATCATCGAGCGGAAGGGCGCTTCGACCGCGCTACTCACCACACGCGGCTTCCGAGACGTGATCGAGAGCGGCACCGAACAGCGCTACGATATCCATGACATCTTTCTGAAATTCCCGGCTCCGTTGGTGCCACGCGTCCTGCGTTTCGAAATTTCCGAGCGCCTGGCCCAGGACGGCACAGTGGTGACGCCGATCGACCCGGACGAGGTGCGCCGCGCACTCGCGGCGGCGGTGCGTGCCGGCGCGCGCGCGGTGGCGGTCTCCTTCCTGCATGCCTACCGCAACGACGCCCATGAGCAGATCGTCGCTGGCATCGCCGCGCGGGAGTTCCCGTGCCTCGCGGTCTCCCTGTCGGGCGAGGTCTGCGGTGAGATTCGGGAGTACGAGCGAACCACCACGACGACGGCGAACGCCTATGTACAACCGCTCGTCCGGCCGTATCTCCAGGATGTCGAGCGGGCCCTCGCGGCGCGCGGCTTCACCGGTCGTTTTGCGCTGATGCAGTCCTCGGGCGGGCTCGCCTCCCCTGAGATGGCGCGGCGCTTCCCGGTGCGGCTGCTGGAATCCGGGCCCGCCGGTGGCGCGATCGCCGCAGGTTGGTTCGGCGCGGCGGCCGGGCACGATGACGTAATCGCCTTCGATATGGGTGGCACCACGGCCAAGGTCTGTTTGATCCAGGACGGCCAGGCCGAGGTCGCACCGATGATGGAGGCGGCGCGCGAGCATAGGTTCAAGCGTGGCAGCGGCCTGCCGATCCGAGCTCCCGTGGTCGACATGATCGAGATCGGTGCCGGCGGGGGCAGCATCGCGCATTTAGATGAGCTCGGCTTGCTGAAGGTCGGGCCGGAGAGCAGTGGCGCCTCCCCCGGGCCCGCTTGCTACGGACTGGGCGGAACCGCCCCGACCGTCACCGACGCCAACCTTCTGCTTGGCTACCTGGCCGCAGGCTCGTTTCTGGGCGGCCGGCTGCGCCTCGACCCGGCGGCCGCGCGAGCGGCGCTGGAACAACTGGGCGAGCAGCTTGGCTGTACCTCGATCGCCGCCGCCGCCGGGGTCTTCGCGGTCGTGTGCGAAGCGATGGCGGGGGCCGCGCGCGTGCATATCGTCGAGAAGGGCCGCGACCCGCGCGGCTATGCGATGATCGCATTCGGCGGCGCCGGTCCCGCGCATGCGGTCCGCGTCGCCCGCGCGCTCGGCGTCGGCTTGGTGATCGTGCCGCCAGCCTCCGGGGCCGCCTCGGCGC
>JAABUX010003489.1_pt1 | contig 20789 bp, 20 predicted proteins | sample 5561851 | NCBI WGS metagenome assembly JAABUX01 (sample SAMN10711883, study PRJNA513361) | rock metagenome | isolation source: Antarctica rocks | place: Antarctica: Victoria Land, Richard Nunatak red sandstone | collected 2016-01-03 | reverse complement strand
AGGAGGTCGTCGCCGCGGTGCGCGCCGCCCTCGCCAACCTCGCCCCCCGCGAGCGCGCCATCCTCGCCGCCCGCCACGGCCTCGACGGGCAGCCCCCGCGCACTCTGCAGGAGATCGCCCACACCCTCGGGCTCACCCGCCAGGCCGTGCACCAGGCCGAGGCCCGTGCCCTCGCCCGCCTGCGCACCGCCGCCCTCCGGCGCTGGCTCGCCGACGATCCCGCCTCCTGACGCCGCGCCCCCTGGCAGACGTGGGATACTGTGGCTGTCTCACCCCGGCAGGACGTGCGTTGATCAACGCGGCCCCCGTGGGGACCAAGACGTCCCCCTCGCTGCGGCGGTGCCGATAGACCGCTTCCACTCTGATCCCATCTATGACCATGGCGTCATGTGTGGCACAATAGGCCAAGAGAGGAGTTGACCCATGAACACACCGACGCAGACACCGCCTGTCGATCAAGCAGCCCGCGCGGAGCTGGCCCCGTCGCACTTCATCCAGTGCCGCGTCCCAACGGCGTTGTACGAGTGGATCCGGCTGCAGGGGTTCCTGACGCGGCGCAGCATGAACAGCATCGCCCTGGCAGCCGTCGCGGCGTACCGCGCCGAGGTGGAGGCCGCCCGGATCGCGCCGGAGCGCGGCGCGCCCGAGCGCGCGGAGATAGTGACGTACAACGTGCGCGTCGACGACGACCTGCACGAGTGGCTACGCACGACCGCGTTCTACGCGCGCACGTCGATCAACGCCCTGGCCGTCGCCGCGCTGGCGCGCGCCCACGCGGCGACGGCCGAGCGGGAGGGCGCGCCGTGATCGCGCAGCCACCGCCCTCCTGGCCGCCCCTCTCCCTCTCTCATCTCTCCCGTGTTGCCGCGCTCCTCGACAGCCTCTGGGAGGTGGCGGAGCAGCAACGCGCGCTGCTAGAGGAGGTTCGGCGGCAGCCCGACGCGCTCCCCGCCGACACGGTGGAGGGCGTGGTCGCGGACGTCACGGCGCTGCACGAGCGTGTGCGGATGGTCGCACATCAACTGCGGCGGTGGGACGCGCAGAACCCGACCGCTGCGGAGCGGCGGGAGATCGCACGCACCACGGCGCAGGTGGAGCGGTTGCGGCAGGTCGGCGACGCGATCCTGACGCTGGCCGACGACCTCAAGGCCAGCTCCGGCCCTCACGAACGGCAGCAGTAAGCGCCAGCCTATCCTTATGGGATCGGGAGGCCTTATCGCGCCCGCGCGCGTCTGCACACCGTCGTCCTACGCCGCCGGTTCGCCAACGACCCCGCCTCCTGACACGCCCCACGCTAAGCGTCGGTGGTCACGGCTCCGCGCCGATCTCGGCGCGTCCTGCCTGTCGGCCAGCCCTGCCTGTGGCCCGTTCTCCGTCGCCCGCCCCAGGAGCGCCACGGCGCTCTCATCAGGTGGTGCAGCGGCGCCGTCTAGCCCCTCCACGCGCCCCTCCAGAAGCCTCCCACGTGCTAGCATCGCTGCGATCATCGGTGCTAGCACGAGCACCCCCCGCCGCTCTCGTGCTAGCACATGTCACACGGGGAAATGCCCCTCTGCTACCACCCTTTATCCTGGGCGAGTCGCCCCTCTGCGAGGGCTAGCACTACCACGCCTGCTAGCATCATCCCGCGTGAGGGCGCGCCGCCGCGCGGATAGGGGCCACAGAAGGGGACAGGCCCTGTCTGTCAGGCCGGGGCGAAGCGCCGGCGGGGGGGGCATTGTGCCATGCGGCCGACGACGATCTGTCCTCTTTGCTCGATGCGGTCATCGGGGACCGCTTCGCCGTCGCCATTGAGGAATTAGTCCTGCGTGTGGCCAGTGTCGTGACGAGCGCACCCCCCGATGAGCGGCAGCAACTCCAGGACCTCGCCGGCGAGTACAAAACGGCGCTGCTGCTCATCGTCGATATGTATCTCAGGCCCTGAGTACTGCCGCGCCACCGTGCCCCGCATCCCGGATGCGGAGCACGCATGGCTCAAGGGGTTTCGTTGGGGCCTGCTGAGATCGGTGAAAAATCTTCGGAATGAGCCTTGTCGATCAGCCACGACACGGGCCGCATGCGATTTTCTGCAGCGTACGGACGGTCGAGCGGGGCTCATGCGCCCGCCTCATCCGATGGCCTTTCGGCAAAAGCACGCCTTCTCAGCAGGCCCCAACGAAACCGCCCGCACCACTCACCCGCACTCCGACGCTCTCCCGCAGCGCGTGGTCGCCCGCGCTCGTCAAGATCGTCTTCGCTGTCGCCACCGTCTCACCCCGTCACGAGTCCTCCCATCGCGGGTTCGAGATCAGCATCGCGCCGGCACACGCCGTTGGAGGACGATCGACGGCCTCTCTCACCGAGAGTTAACAGGGTCTTAACCGGCCCTTAACCGGCCCTTAACCGGCCCTTAACCGGCCCTTAACCCTCCATTGCTACGGTGAAGGTGTGCCCCCGAGTGACCGAGCTTGGTCGGTCCAGCACCGCTCTCATTCATCGCATGACATGTATGTTACTGGTGTCATAGCGTGGTGAGATACATGAGATAGACAAGGAGAAACAACCGTGCGTCGCTCTATCTACTCCACCCTTCTGACCCTCGCCATCATGGCGCTGCCCCTGATCCATATCACCCCGCATGCGGCTGCCGCGGGAGGGCAAACCCTGCACGTCCTCGCCGGCGTCGTCGGGGGCAAAACCCCTGCTGAGATGACGCTGTTCAACCAGTATCTCTCCAAGCAACTGGGCTTTCCGGTGCAGATGGAGAACCCGCCACAGGCGAGCACCAAGCTGGCCGCGGTCATTGCCTCGGGTAGCTACGACGTGGTCTACATGAACCTCAACGATGTCCTGAACATCTATCCTCAGCACCTCCTGACGCCGTTGGACAGTGACATTGCGCACTCGACGCTCCTGTCGGACAAGAGCCTCATCACGCCGGCGGACTGGCAGCAGGTGCGCGCGCCCGACGGGAAACTCTACGGCGCCTGGATGACGACGCCTGGCGGCCGGTTGCCGATCGTCCGCCAGGACTGGATGCAGGCCCTCCACCTGAGCACGCCCACGACCCTCTCCCAATTCGAAGGTGTGTTCACGCAGTTCAAGCAGCACTATCATGCGTATGGCCTGGACCTCAACGGCATCTACGACATCCAGCCGTTCATGAGCGCCGCCGGCGTCCGTGACGGCTATCAGCAGGTCAATGGGAAGTGGATCATCCCCTACGCCACGAGCGCGGCGCTGCCCGTCTACGCGTGGCTGAACAAGCTCTACAGGGAAAACCTGCTCGATCCCAACTTCGTCACCGATACTACGGCCGACGAGCGGTCGAAATTCCTGACCGGGCATGTCGGCTCGTTTGTGTACTGGGATGCCTGGGTCGGCATGCTCAACAACATCGCCCACACCAATGACCACACCGTCTCCTTCGATGCCGAAGGCATCCCGCCAGCGGTTGGCCCGCACGGGGTCCAGTACCTCAATACCGGTGAGCCGGCCCTCTGGACGATCCCGGTCACCTCGCATAACCAGACCGAGGCGCTACAGTTCATGGAGTACTGGCTGACGCCGGCCGGCCATCTCCTCGGCTCCCTGGGCTTGCCGGGGCACGACTACGTCGTGACGAACGGCACGTACCACCTCACCGCGACCGGGCAACTCGACAACATGGATCACGGCATGCCCTACCCTCTGGGCGACTGGAAGAACCCCGTCGGCTACCTACCGGGCTTCCTCCACGCGCGGGCCATCGTGAACAAGGACGGCTCCCTGGCCATCACCCGCTCGACGTCAGACGCCGCCCTGACACTCGAGCAGGACTACATCACCAAGGCTATCCTCGGCCAGCTCAGCCCGTCGGCCGCGGTGAGCCAGTTGCACCAGGCGCTGCTGTCCCAGCACCTCATCGATCAGTAATATGACGCGGATCCAGGCAGGCGCCGCGGCCCACGGCCGCGGCGCCTGCCTGGATCCGCGCTACCCGTGAAAGAAAGGCTGCCGTGAGCAGACAGGCCGTCGCCCGTCCGCAGAGAGCGCGTGCGCCGTCCGTGCGCGCGAACAGGGGGCTCGTGCTCAGCGTCTGGAGAGCGCGCACGCTGTATCTCATGGTCGCTCCCGCCGTGATCTACTTCGCGGTCTTCACCTACTATCCGCTCATCAAGGCGCTGGTCATGAGCTTCCAGGACTATCGCCTGATCGGGTTCAGCCCGCCGGCCGGGTTCGCCAACTATCAGGCCGTGCTCGCCGACCCGGTCTTCTGGCAGGTGCTCGTCAACACGTGCGTCATCGGCGGCGGCCTGTTGGTCGTCGGATTTGTCCTGCCGTTGCTGATCGCCGTTTCGCTGCGCGAGGTCAAACAACGCTTCTTCGCCCGCGCGGCGCAATCGGTCATCTACCTGCCGCACCTCTTCTCCTGGGTCGTGGTGGGCGGCATCTGGATCTACCTGCTGCAGCCGAACGGCGGCCTGGTCAACGCGATCATCGAGTGGCTCGGCGGGCGTCCCATCCCCTTCTTACAGTTGCCGGACGTGGCGCGCGCGTCCCTCGTCGGCATCGGCGTCTGGAAGGATATGGGCTTTAACGCCATCATCTTTATCGCTGGCCTCGCCGGCGTCGAGCGCGCGCTCTACGAGGCGGCGCGCGTCGACGGCGCCGGCCGCTGGGACCAGTTCATCCACGTCACCCTGCCCGGCCTGACCAACACCATGAAAGTGGTGCTGATCTTCAACCTGCTGGGATTCTTCGGCGTGTTTCAGGAAATCTACATCATGGACAACCCGGCCATCGACCAGAACGTCAACGTGCTCATGACCTATCTCTACCACCAGGGCATCGGCAACTTCCAGTTCGGCTATGTGGCCGCCGCGTCCTTCATCGTCGCCGCGGCCACGCTGCTGGTGGTGGCGCCGCTGGCCGTTCTGTTCCGTTTCGACCTCCCTCGCCTATAGCGGAAGGACAGCGTGCTATGTCCCGCTCGAGACTCAGCGCCTTCACACTCCTCAACATGCTGTTCCTGCTTGTCCTGAGTGTGACCATGATCGTCCCGTTCCTCAACGTGCTCTCCATCTCCTTCTCCAGCGACGCGGCCAGTATGGAGCAGGGCATCCACCTGTTCCCCGCATCGTTCTCCCTGCAGGGCTACACGGTGCTCTTCGAGAAGCTCTCCCTCTGGCAACCCATTGGCATTAGCCTGTACGTCGCCGGCGTCGGCACGTTCCTGCACATCGCGCTCGCGGCGCTCGCGGCCTATGCCCTCACCCAATCGCGCCTACCGGGTCGAAGGCTGATCCTCGCGTTCATCCTGCTGACAGCCCTGGCGCCGAGCGAAGCGATGCTCATCCCGCTCTACGTGCTGATGCAACAGCTGGGGCTGATCAATTCGCTCACCTCGTTGATCCTCTCCGGCCTCGTCTCCGCGTTTTCTATCCTGATCATCCGCGGCTTCGCCTTCAGCGTGCCGTCCGAGCTGTACGAAGCGGCCCGGCTCGACGGCGCGGGGGATTGGCGGATCTTCGCGCGGATCTTCCTGCCTCTCGTGCGGCCCGCGCTCATTGTCGTGGTCGTCTTTGAGTTCGTGGGCAAGTGGAATATGTTCACGGAACCGCTGCTGTACATCAATAGCAGCGCGCTCTACCCGCTCCAACTGGCCTTGCAGTCGCTGGTCTCCAACAGCACCGCGACAAGTGCGGGGACGTACCTGGCCGAGAACGCGCAGATGGCCGGCGTCGTCATCGGCGTGCTGCCGTTAGTGCTGTTGTACCCGTTCGTCCAGCGCTACCTCTTCGAGGGCCTCACGTTTGGCGGAGTGAAACAGTAGGAGGGATCGATGCCACGGCAACCGCGGCGACACACGGTGAGGCTGTCCCCGGACGACCAGCTCTCGTACCCCATCATCCCCTGCGCCGTCCCCCTGGAGACGGCGCGTATCGAGGTCGCCTACACCGTCCACGCGCATGGTCCGGGCGCGTGTGTGGTGGACATCGGGCTGCGCGACCCGTCTGGTTTCCGTGGCTGGAGCGGATCCGCCCGCGCGTCGTTCTTCGTCACCGCGCACCACGCCACGCCCGGCTACCTGCTGGGACCCCTCGCTCCGGGCCGCTGGGAGGTTGTCCTGGGCGCCTACAAGATTCCAGCCGAGGGGTGTACGGTCGACGTGACGATCGCGGTGGAGGAGACGAAGGCGGAGTGGCTCGTCGGCGATCTGCACGCCCACAGTGTGCATAGCGACGGACATCTCACGCTCGATCAGCTCTGCGGCCTGGCCATGGAGTCGGGTCTGGAGTTTCTGGCCCTGACCGACCACAACACGGTGAGCCAGGACATGCAGGCGCCACGCAACCTCCCCTTGCTCCTGATACCAGGGATGGAGCTGACCACGTACGCCGGCCACGCCAACCTGTATGGGCGCATCGACCGACCGCCGGACTTTCGGGCCTCTGGCGACGAGGGCATGGGCCGCCTCATCGGCGCAGCCCGCGCGCAGGGCCTCGTCGTCTCCTTGAACCATCCCTACGACCCAAGCTGCGGCTGGCGCCACAGCTTCGCGCTGCCCTACGACGCAATCGAGATCTGGAACGGACCGTGGCGCCCGCACAACGCCGCGGCGCTGCGGTACTGGCACGACCAGCTCGTGCGCGGCCGTCGCCTCATCGCCCTGGGAGGAACCGACTTTCACCGTCTCCCCACGGGGGGGGCCCGACCACCCGTTGCCAACCGCGTGTTCGCCGCCGAGCGCAGCGTTGCCGCCCTCCTGGCAGGCATACGCCAGGGCCACGTCGTCGTGACCAACAGCGTGCTGGCGCCCACGGTCCACTTCGCGCTAGACGGCCACATGATCGGGGACACGGCGCCAGTGGCGGCCGCGGTCGATCTGCCGATGCGGCTGCGTGTCGATGCCGCCGAGCCGTGCCGGGCACGGCTCATCTCCGATCGGGGGGTCGAGAGCGAGCACCAGATCGAGCATCCTGACCAGCCGCTCGACCGGCGCGTTCCGACCGACCGGCAGTTCTACCGCGTCGAAGTCTGGAGCGGTGAGGGACCGCGGGCCCAGCCGCTAGCCGTGACAAACCCCATCTTTCTCGCGCCGTCGCTGTAGAGGAAACGCCTGACGATGGACCGCTCCCGAGACAACCGTCCCTCCGGCGCTGGCTCACCGACGACCCCGCCTCCTGACGCCGTTGACGCCGCGCCCTGTGGGACCAGAGAAGCCCCGTCGTCACATCACCCGCGCGATAGACGACCGTCCACGATCCCGTCCAGGAGGCTCTCCCGTGCTAGCAGCGCTGCTAGCATCCCTGCTAGCAGGCGCCCCCCACGCCGCTCTCCTGCTAGCACGTGTCACACGGGAAAAAGGCCCGTTGCTACCACCCTTTATCCTGGGCGACTCCCACAACTGCGCAGGCTAGCGCCACCACGCGTGCTAGCATCATCTCGAGTGAGGCCGTGCGCAGCGGCGCGCTCATCGTCTCCCTTCCGCGCCGGCTCGCGTCGTCAGGAGGAGCGCGACGGGGATGGCCAATACCAATGTGGCCTTTATGCCAAGGTTGAGCAGTGGACGCGGGCGGAAGCCAGGCTACGGTGGTGGTAGCACACCTGTTCGCCGTGCAATGGCGACCAGATCGGTGATGGCGTGGGCGCCCAACTTGCGGCGCATGTTCTTGAGATGTTTCTCTATTGTGCTCGTATCCCGCTCCAACCGCTCGGCGATGTCCTTGTTGCTCAATCCTTCCGCGAGGAGGATCAAGATGCGCAACTCGCTCCGGGTTAGCGACTCCTTGACCGGAGCAGCGACCTCCGCAGCGGCTATGGCTGTGGTGCTGACCGGGGTCACCGCGGAGGCCAAGGCATCAGCCTCTCGTAGGTCATGGAGGCGCGTAGTCTGCTCATCCAATTGTGTTTGGAGACGGAACCGAACGGCCAGATAGTGGCCCAGGGCGTGCAGTAGGGCGTGATCCGCGCGAGTGTAGCGGTCGCCACAATGTTTGGGTCCGCAGCAGAGCACTGCGCATACCCGCTGACCGTCCCCGAGGGGCAGCAACAGGACCGACATGTTCGCCACGACGTCCATCATCGGCTGGACCACGGAGGGTGCTCCGAGGAGGGTCTGCGCACGGCGCGTAACACTTTCCAATGCGGTCGCGGGCACAAAGTTCCGAGTATGCATGTGCATGTGCGGGTGCGGATCGCGGTCGGTCAGCAGCAGCGCGAACTCCAGGTCTAAGATCGCGACCAGATGCGTTACGGCAAGTGGCCCCAGGGTGTGCGGCGCGGCTTGAGCGAGGGAGACGCTGACCCGGAGCGTCACGTCTGCCGGGTCGTACGCATCCGCCAGCAGCAGGCGCTCGGCGCGCTGGGTGAGCCCCGGCTGGAGGAGGAGGGCGCCAAAAGCCGTGATTGCCCCGGCACCCACGGCCGTGTCCAGCACCGGCCAGCCCCACCAGCACGCCCCGGTCAGTGCGCCCACCACGGCGACCGCGACCACGGTCGCCAACGCCCCACAAATCACCACGTGCAGCGAACGGCGATGGATGAGAGCAGTGATGCCCAGGAACTCGGTGCGGACGATGGCGGCGCCGATAGACAGGGGCAGGAGGCCCAGTGCAAGGATACTGGCCTGAGGAGGAGCCAGTTCACTACCGGTCAGGAGATGAGGCACAAGGTTAAAACTCGCCAAAGGCAGGAACCCGCAGACGAGGCCAACTGTTAGCCAGCACAGTTGCGCTCGTTGGGTTGGGGAGCGGGCGTGACGCAGCACCCAGACGAGACGCGCGCAGGCGGCGAGGATGTAGCCGGCGAGCAGGGTATCGTTGGCGGCCGAGACGAGAGCGAACAGCGGGAAGGGCTGCCACCAGCAGGGGAGATAAAACAGCAGGACGGCCGCGGACGGGGTCCAGACCAGCGGCCAGCGCTGCGGTGGAATCGGGAGACTGGGGAAGACCAGAGTGAGGGCCAGTAGAGCGGGACCGAACAGAGTGAGGCCCACGAAGACGAGCGCGAGCGCCCAGGGCGTGCCATGGAAGCCCGCAGGGACGCCTTCCAAGGCCAAGCCGATAGGCGTCGTCATGCGCCAGAACGCTGCGGCGGCGCGGCGCTCCTGGCCTGTGGCGAGGACGAAGGCTCCGCACAGCAGAACCATGAGCCCCAGGCCCGCGACGGGCAGATCGAGCAGGGCGACCCGCGTTGCCTCCTGTCTCAGGATGATGCGCTGGTGTCCATGCGCGATGACCAGACGCATTGGGCGCAGTGGGCTGTTGCGCGGCAGACTCGCGCCGACGATATCACCGGGAACAACACCAGCACTCCAGGCTGGTCCATCGGGCGCGACCCAGGTGATGAGCCCCGAGCGCGGGCTACCACGCCCGATAGTGAGATCGAGCGTCCCCGGCACGCACAGGGCCGCATAGAGCGATGCAACAAAGATAGCGAGAGCAACGCCGACGGTTAGGAGGGCTAGGCGGCGCGCGCGTCGGCGGGCAGGAGTGTCCATAGGGGGTCCAGTCGCACGTGGGCCGGGAGGCGCTGAAGCGCCGCCGCAGCCTCTTCGATGAAGTGCTGCATCAACACCCAGGTCGTCGCCTCGACCAGTTCCGGCCCGTCCGGTTGACGACGCGAGAGGAGCGTCGGGATAGTCTGCCGGCCCGTGCGTTGGTCGTCCGCGCGGTCAGCCAAGTCGTCCTCCAACTGCGCCGCGCAGCCGAGCGCCTGCCCAAAGCGCCCGGCAAGGCCAACAATGCGCCAGGAGGCGCCGGCGAGCAAGGCGGCGCACTGACAGGGCACGGCGACGAGGCTTCCAGAGCGGCGCCGCATAACCGCCTGCACCTCGTCGTAGGTCGCGGTGGAACTGTCGCGCAAGCGATAGTCCTGGACTTGGCCGGCACAAAAGCCTCGATGTCCACGGGCGAGGGCGGCCCCAGCCCGGCCTCGATGGGCCGGCGACCCATCGAGGCCGGTTAGCGCCTGCTGCGCCAGCAGCAATAGAGTTGTCCCCGCTGGGAGGGAACGCGTCAGCGTAGACATATCGCCGACGTGATCGTACACATCGTCGAGCAGGTCGTAGCCTGCTGCCATGAACTCGCAGGCGACGGCCGCCGTTAAGACGGGCTCGTAGGGCGGCTCGGCCAACGCGGCAGTCCAGGCCAGAAACAAGCGCGACCAGGCGGGGTTGGCACTCCACAGTCGTCCGGGACGTTCAAGCGCAGCCACGCATGCAGCATACAACTCCGGCGCGAGATGGGCCTCTCGCAGGAGTTGGTGACCGCACGTGCTAACAGGGGACATCGGTGCGCGTCGGGTGAGCATACCAGAAGCCGAGGGTATGCGGCGTGGCCAGCGGTCGCCTGGCGCGGCGCTGGCCACGTAACAGGGCGAGAGCGGCGTCCAACGAGGGCGTGCCGGTAGTGGCGACCTTCGCGTGAGGATCGTCGAGGACGGTCTGAACCTGGCGGGTGAGTGCGCCGACATCAACGAGAGGCATGTGTAGCTCCTTCTTCTAGTAGCGTTGTCGGTTCCTATTCGGTGCATCAGCAGCACAGCCCGACAACGCGCCCATTGTATAGCACTCTTAGCTTTATAGCTACCCTAACGCGGCTTCGAGGGCAAAAGGTCAGGTTTTTTGCGGGTGTGCGGAGCGAAAAGTCCGGTTTTTGCCCCTATTGTCTTCGATAGCAGTCCTGTCTGGGTACCGATGGTCCTGTCTTTTGCGGGCGGCTACAGTCCGAAGATCGGGTGCTTTGCGGGTGACAAGGGCCGGTGCGTCTGCCATGCTAGAAGTGCATCCACGCACCGCCGACCGGCCGGCAGCGATGTAGCTGATGTAACGGGACGAGCAGCATATCCACAGGATAATGTGTTCTAGAGATTCGGAGGGAGGATTGTCATGCACAGTGCCAACAAGGTGGCAAGATCGCTTACCGTTGCGGTTGCGCTAGCCGCTTGCAGCATCGCTACGGCATCGCCAGCCCACCAAGCGGCGGCCAGCGGTGGGGCCAGCCCCGTCAACGTCCAACAGTACGACTGCCTTCAAGGGGACAGCATTCCCGCGCCGGCGGGATTAGCCCCCGACGCGCCCGCGCCGCCGGACTTGCTCAACAAGCTTCTCGCGGAGCCCCTACACAAGAATGGGCAGATGTGCGCCACGTTCACAGGCGGGACCCCGGCGCAACAGCAGAGCGCGATAGTCGCGTTCCGCGCCAGCCAGCCCCAGCAGCAAGCAGCTATGAGCCCACTCAACTCACAATGCAGTGGGACCGACGCGAAGTATACGCCCCTTCTGGAGAACGTCAACGGGGATAACATCAGCGTCGTCACTCACTGGCGACTCAACGCCGACTGCACCCACACCTTCTACAACAACCAATACTCTTTCAACAGCAGCCCCAATCAATTGTGGCTGCAGGGCTCGTCGGTCTGCGATGCGAGCAATGCGCACTGCACGAACTTCGTCGGCGCTGGTTTGGGGTGCTGGAACATACCGTATACCATCCAGTTCAACAGCGTTGGACTGGGCGACCAGGACTCGCGGTTCTGGCAGAGCAACGATCAATACGATACCACCAACCCTGGCGGGGGTTGCTACGGGCTGACCAGCACGAACGCGGCGTTCGCCGTGGATACCTCTGGTTAATCCGTCACCTCGCATCCACGTCCTCGGCACGCTCACGCGCCCGTCCGCTGGTTGGATGCGTAAACCGGGATCGAGTTCCCGCACACTGCCCACATGCAAAATGCGTGTGGGCGGTGTACGGTTTGGTTGTGTGTAGAGTCATATTTCATGCTGCTAATAGCGATAGGTGATGCTTCTATGCGGAGAAACAGGCGGGCGAAGTGGGTCCCCCTGGTCGTCGTTGCTCTCGTCGCCGTTGTGTTCTTATTCGGCTACGTCGGCCACGTCGGTCCTTGGGGAAGTCCAACCGGAGCAGCCTTCACGGTGGGCCATGACCCCAGCGCGATCACGGTCGACCCGATGACGCATCACGTCTTCGTGCTGAACTATGGCGACGGCACCATTAGCATGATCGACACGCGTCATGACCCGACCGTCCGGTCGCTCACCGTCGGCGGCAGCACGGCTGCGGTCGCGTACGATCTCGCCGTGGCGAGCGCGGCCGGGCGCGTCTTTGTCTCTGACGGCGGGGACGCAGTGCGCGTGCTCGACGCGGCCAGCGGTAGGCTGGTGCGGACGATCCACTTGTCTCCTCTAATACCGTCCTTCCTGGCCGTGGATGAGCGCACCGCGCGCGTGTTTGTGAGCGAGACCGGCGCCGCGAACATCGCCACGGGCCACACCGTCAGCGTGCTCGACGCTCGTACAGGGGCATGGGTGCGTCGGGTGAGCGCAGGCCAGGGCGCCGGCCCGCTGGTCGTGGATGAGGGGACTGACCACGTCTTCGTGCAGGACCTCGGGGCTAGTACCGTCGTCATGCTCAACGCGCGCACCGGCGCCCCGCTGCGCACCATTGCCCTCGGCGGCCACAGCATCCTCTCTCAGGCCCACCTGATCGGTGGCCCGTTGCCCGCCCTCATCGCCGTCGACGCCGCAATCAGCCGTGTGTTCGTCGCCCGCTACGGTGCTGTGGCCGTGCTCGATACGCACACGGGAGCGCTCCTACGGACGACGAGGGTGGGTCACAGCCCTACCGCCATGGCCATCGACGCGCGGACCAACCGCGTCTTCGTCGCCAATGTAGACGACAACACAGTGAGCGTACTGGACGCACAGACAGGTGCCCCCGTCCGAACCGTGCATGTGGGCCATCGCCCGTGGGCGCTCACCGTGGTGACCACCGCCGGCCGCGTGTGCGTCGCCAATGTAGACGACAACACGGTGAGCATACTGGACGCGCGCAGCGGCGCTGTCCTGCGCACCCTGTCGACCGGTACGAGCCCCACTGGGCTGGCCGTGGATGAGTCACTGGCCCAGGTCTATGTTGTGCATACACTGGCCTACAGCCTGCCACCGCCTGCCGTGCGCCGGGGGGTATTGGGGCAGTTGCTCCAGATGATTCCCTTCGTTTCCCATTGGGCCACGCAGGGGTCAGGCTCAATCCCGGGAAGCGTAAGCATCCTCCCGGTCGTGCGCTGATAGCCGACTGTGCGGGGTGCAGGCCGAAGCGATTATAGCTCTGTTGAGCGCGTTCCATGCGTTCGCTCCTCACGTGCGACATATGCACGATTTCTCCGAATTGTATGGCAGATTGTCATGTCCCTGCGGGACGCCCCCACGGATGAAAATCTGCGATTTACACGGCAGAGGTAAGATGAACAGCGGACCATGGATTGCACGCGATGACGAGGAGTTCGAGCGTCGGATCGCGCAGGAGCGTGCCTCAGCGCGCGACCTTTGCTTAGCGTTGCACTGGCACCACGTTAGCATTATGGAGATATTGACAGTGGTGGACGACGACGGCAACGCGGAGCGCATGACCGACGTGCGACGGGTCCTCGTGGCGCTGGATCGAGCGCGTGAGGTACTCGCCACGTACTATCACTTACCGCCCACCACCGCGATCGCGGATGTTCTCTACGCACAGGGAGAGCCCCCTCGCCTGCATACACGCGCGGTGGCCCCCCTCCAAACCGTCGCCCGCGAGCCGCGTGACACAAGCCAGGAGCGGCAACGGGAGGCACCGCAGCAGACCATGGTGCTGCTCAATAGCGATGACCGCGCAGCCCACGCGCAGCCCACGCGGCAGCCACAGTTAAGTCTCATAGCGCGGTTGTTCGAGCACGGCAGGCGCCTGCGCACCGCCGCCCTGCGCCGCTGGCTCGCCGACGATCCCGCCTCCTGACGCTCCCCCCTTGTGGGTCCAGCGGAGCCCCGTCGTCACATCACCCGCGCGATAGACGACCGTCCACGCACCCGTCCCGGAGGCTCCCCCGTGCTAGCATCGTTGCTAGCATCCCTGCTAGCAGGCGCACCCCACGCCGCTCTCCTGCTAGCACGTGTCACACGGGAAAAAGGCCCGTTGCTACCACCCTTTATCTTGGGTGAGTCGCCCCGCTGCGAGTGCTAGCATGCGCACGCGTGCTAGCATCATCCCGCGTGAGGGCGCGCCGCCGCGTGGATCGTGGCCCCGGAACGTGATCGCCCTGCCTGCGTGCACGGCCCCCGTGGCCCCCTCTCGCCTAGCATGCATCGCTGCCCCACTCCGTGCATGCGCATGCACGTTTCACACAGAGAATCCCGCGTGTGCATGCACTCTTTATCTTGGGTGAGTCGGTCCCCTGCATGCACCCGCACCCACCTGCTGCGGCCAAGGCAGTCGGCGCCGGGGCGAAGCGCCGGCCGGTGGGGAGGGACGATAGGGCAAGGGAGAGGGAGCCGGCTAGACGGGCCAGAGCGGCACCGGTCATGACGAGAACCTACCCTCTCCATCCCAGCCTGATAGAATACCCCTCAATGGCACCGACACGCCGGCACATCGAGAGGAGACCGTTCATGCGTCCACGCCGTCTGTTGCTCACCTGTCTGTTCCCCCTGCTTGGCCTGCTGCTGGCCGGCTGCGGTGATCCCGCCGCCGCCCCGGCGCCGCCCACGGCCACGCCCGTCCCCGCGACCGTCACGGCCGCGGCCGTCCCCCCGACCGTCACGGCCGCTCCTGTGCCCACGGTCGTGCCCACGAACACGACACCGCCGCAACCACCCACGGACACACCCGTCCCCGCGCCCACGAACACCCCCACGCCCATCCCCACCGCCACCCCCGTCCCACTCGATGTCATGACTCACACCGTTCCCTTCATCGACGAAGGGAGCGGCAGCGGCGGCCTCACCGTGGCCAGTGCCGTCCATCATCATGTCGCCACGCTCGTGGGGAGCACCATGCGTCTCGTCGATACAACGAGAGGCACGGTCCAGGGGCCGATCACGGTCACAACCGACACCCTCAATACCAATAACCAGGGCTCGACCAACGTCGCGCTGCTCGCTGATGACACCCACGCGCGCGCGGACGTGCTGATCGACGGCGAGAACGTCACCACCGCGACGCTGACCACCATCGACTTGGACAGCGGCCGCCTCCTGCGCCGCCGCATCCTGCGCCAACTCCCCTTGGCGAACATTTACACGGCGGTCACTGTCCCTGCCACGGGAGACCTCGTCGTTGAGTTGAACGACGTGTACAGCATCTCCGGCGAGACCCCTGCCCGGTTGATCCACCTCTCGTCCGATGGATCCGTGCGCCGCACGCGCCTACTCGGCGATATAAGCACCGAAGGCGCCCTCACCCTCGACGCGCCGGCCGGCCTCGTCCTGCTCTCGGTCACGGGGATCGACACGGCCACCGTCACGGCGTACAACCTGCGCACGCTGACCCCGACCTGGAGCACTAGCCTCCCCTACAAACCGGCCACCACGGTGGTCGATCCGGCGCGCGGCCGCCTCTGGCTCCTGGCCCCGGGCGGCCGCGTGACCATCGCCGACATCCGCTCCGGTCAGACCGTGGCCACGTGCGATCCCAACTACAGCAAGCCCGCCGTGTGGGACGGGACTAACGACCTGGTGGTGGACCCGCGCACTGGGCTGGGGTACACCTCGTGGACGGGCGGCGCCGATTACTCCAGCACCCATACCGCCATCGACGTCATCGACCCGGCGCGCCACACCCGCACGATCCTCACCCCCGATGGGGGAGTCCTCGCCCTGGCCACGGTCACCACGGATCGGCTCATCGGCCTGGACTCCGCCAACGATCTGGTCCTGCGCTCCACCCGCGACGGCCACGCGTTCGCCGTCGTCGCGCCGGGCGCGAGCTTCACCGACAACATCAGCCCCCTGTCCGGGTCCACCGTGAAATACCTCACTCTCGCCCAGGACGGCCCGACGATCACGATCGCCCGCGCGCAGAACGTGCCGTATCAGAACACCATCACCGGAGCCTCCACCGCGTCGGGTGTCGTCATGCTCACGCTCCATGATCGACCGTAAACGGCCATGGAGAAAGCCATGAACGCATCCGATATCCGACGCATCGCGATTGTGGGAGCCGGTGCCATGGGGCAGGGCATCGCGCAAGACTTCGCCACCCACGGCTATGACGTATCCATGTACGCGCGGACCGAGGAGCGTCTCCGTCATGCGCTAGGGGCCATCGAGTCCAATCTGTCCCTGTTGCTACAAGTGGGGCAGACGACTCCAGAGGACACTCGGACGACCCTGTTGCACCTCCATACCACCACTATTCTAGATACCGCCGTCGCGGATGCCGATGTGGTCGTCGAGGCGGTGCCCGAAGACATGGCCCTCAAGCAGCGTATCTTTCGGGACCTCGACACCGCGTGCCCAGGGAGTACCATCCTGGCGAGTACCACGTCCGCCATATTGCCGAGCCAACTAGCGGCCGTGACGCAACGCCCGGACAAAGTGCTCGTCGCCCACTACTTCAATCCTCCCTATCTGATCCCTCTAGTCGAAATCGTCCGCGCGGAGCAGACCAGTGACGACACGGTGACGACGTTGTGCGCACTGCTGTCACTGATTGGGAAGCGTCCGGCCGTGGTGCGGAAGGAGGTCCCCGGATTTGTCGCGGCCCGACTCCAGGCGGCGCTGGGGCGCGAGGCGCTCTCCCTTGTCGAGCAGGGGGTGGCCAGCCCGCAGGACATCGATACGATCGTCCGGTACAGCTTCGGGCGGCGCTTCTCCGTTGCCGGCCTCTTCGAGATGCTCGATCTGAATGGATTGGATGTGGGGCTGGCGGTCGGGGAACAATTGGCCCCAGAGATCGCCTCTTCCGACGAAGGATTGCCCGTGCTACGGAACCTCGTCGCGCGAGGGGAGGTGGGCGTTAAGGCTGGCAAGGGATTCTATGCGTGGACTCCAGAATCCGTCGCCGATTTGAGGAGGAGATTGGGTCACGCCTTGACCGAAATCGCGCGGTGGACGTAACCGGCCGAGATCGTCTTGAAAGGGTTTCACATGGAACAACATCAACGCGTCGCCCTCGTCACGGGAGCATCGCGCGGGATCGGCCGCGCGGTGGCTACGCACCTCGCTCACTCAGGGCACCGGGTTGTTGTCAACTACCATACGCGGGCCGATGCGGCGGTCGAGGTCGTGCATCAGATCGAGCAGGACGGTGGCCAGGCCATGGCTGTCCAGGCCGACGTTAGCAAGGCCGCCGACGTCGAGCGCCTCTTTGCCATCGTTTCCGAGCGGTTTGGCCCCGTCGCCGTGCTCGTCAACAATGCCGGCATCGAGCGCAGCACCCTGCTGGTGCGCTTCGACGAGGAGGATTGGGACGCGGTCATGGCGACGAACGTGCGCTCGGTCTATCTCTGCACGAAGGCGGCCGTGCGAGGGATGATGAAGGCGCGCTGGGGGAGAGTTATCAGCATGTCATCGGTGATCGGACGTATGGGCGCACCGGGTCACACCAACTACGGCGCATCCAAAGCGGCGATCATCGGGTTTACCCAATCCCTGGCGCGGGAGGTGGCATCGCGCAACATCACGGCCAACGTGGTCGCACCCGGCTATATCCCGACCGATATCAACGAGCGCGCACCCCAGGAGTTGCGCGCGCAGATGGTTAGAGACACGCCGCTCGGGCGGCCAGGCACCACCGACGACGTCGCAGCCGCAGTCGCGTTCTTCGCATCGGACGCAGCCGGATTCATCACCGGGCAGGTCCTCTCGGTGGACGGCGGCATGTTCATGGGCTAGACGGCATGGCCGGCCCCGACTGGCCCTTCAGTCGGTTGCAGCGCCTCGACAAGTTCGCGGGGGAGGCGTCGCGGCCGCTGGTTGGCATCGACCCACACCCACAGGACACGGGCTGCGATAAGAAGTTGGTCCGTCGTCGCGCGGTGAATCTCCGTGCGACGCACAACGCGCACCCCGCCGGCGGACTCGACCCAGGTCGTGATCGCCAGGTCGTCGCCGGCCCGCGCCAAGCCTTGGTAGTCGATCTCTAGGTGGCGTACGACGAGCACGCCGTGGTAGTCCTCCATGAGCTTGGGGAGAGCAAACCCGAGCGCGGCGAGATGATCGTTCGCGGCTTCCTCCAGGTAATGGAGATACACGGAATAGTGTACGTGCCAGTCCCCGACGACTTCATCGGCTCGCACGCGCAACGATAGTCTATGCCGCTTCATGTTCATGAGTGTCTCCATGCTTTGCTCTCAGGACCGGTCGCGTCGCTGGCGAGCGTCTCTCACCATCAACTGGCGCGTTGGCGCCCAACCATCGCCACGTCCCCCTGCAATTGCTTCTTTTCCTCGGCATGTCGCAGCAGATCCTCCAGGTACGCCTCTCGGTAGCGCACCGGCTGGTCGTAGCGGTCGAGCACCCCTCTCAGCAACGCCGCCAGGCGACGATGACGCTCCTGAGGCTTGCGCCGCAGATCGATCCCCAACTCCTCCGATCCGCAGCCCAACGCGGCGATCACATAGCCATCAGAGAAGAAGAACACGTCCATCGCCGACAACTCGGCGAGATGATTCACGCCCTCTCGCTCCAGTTCACGCATGTCTAGCCGTTGTTCGCCCTTGGCGCGCCGACGGTCTTGGTTGAGGGGATGGAGGGTCACGATCGTGGCGGCGGCGAGCACGAGCAGACGGTCATCGTAGCTGATATCTTGTTCCGCGCAGGCCTCTTTCGTCATGCGTATGATGTCCGGATCCGCGTACGAAATCATCAAGACGAGCTTATCGTCGATGTGGCTATTGACCTCAAGCGCATGTCCCGTCGCGACCTCAATCTCCCTCAGACGCTGGGGCGCTCTAATGATCGCTGTCAGCCAGTGTGCAAGCGGGACGATGATCGAGCCACGCAGATAGACGACCGCGAACATGAGCATGCTGACGACGAACGTCAGCACGTAGATGAGTTGCAGCCAGGCAGGGACCACGAACGTCGCCTGGACGGAGGCATGGTCGATCGCGGCCTCGGCGATGATGGCCACACCGTTGCCAGCACTGATGACGAACGCCACGACCAGCACGAAGGCGGAACTGAAGAACACTTTGCGGCCCAGGGTGCGATAGGTTTGCAGCGCCACCAGCGTATAGACATAGGTGCCGAATAGGCAGTACCAGGAGCTGGTGACGCCGCGGGCGACGCTCATAGCGAAGAAGATGTCGGGACGCCCATGGTAGGACCCGTCGTAGAAGAGATGCTCCGCCTGCGGCAGGGTGCGTGCCATCAGCCAAAAGACGACATAACAGGCAGTGACGGTGATGATGCCCGGCAGCAGCATGAACTGGCGCTTCCGGTCCCAACGATGGATGCCCAGGCACACAGCAATGGTATGAAGTGACACGCCGAGAGTGAGGGACAGGCGGACGAGTGCGGCGCCGAGTCCTATGGTGTGACTCCAGCGGTCAATCATCATGCCGTTCGCATCAGGCCAGAAGACGAGCGCAACGGCCACACAAATCGCGGCGGCGCCATTTAAGATCGTGATTGCCGTCCTCTCGCGTAGGACAACCAGGAGGCCGATGCACACGATCATGAGACCAATGACAGGCAAGGCGGCATTTATCAGGAGATCGCTCAATCGACACCCCCCATGCGCTCCGTGAATCGCTCTAAGAAAACCTTCCTGCGACCGCGCGCGCCGACCGCGCGCAGGACGCGTGCAATCTCCTCGGCCTCGATGTCTTGGGGACTCGTCGGCTCGAAGTATCTGAACTGCCCCTCCACGACCAGCTCATGGCCGCGCAGGATGTGGGCGAGCTCGTGGTAGATCGTCTTGGCGCGCTGGCGCGTGCTGAGATCATGGCGCAGTGCGATGACAAATTGCCGGGAACCTGTTTCGACGCACGCGCCGTACAGTTGCGAGCCCTCCCAGTCCCGCAAGAGGAGCCGTATTGTGCAACCTAAGTATTGCTCAACGCGCGCGATCACCTCTTCCGGAGTGAACGGCCGCGTCAGCTTGAGACGCTTGCACAGCTCCTCAACCCACTGGTCGTAGTCCGTAATACGCGCCGTATCCTGTGTGCACCGCGGTGGCTCTGCCTGTCGATGACCATGCGCCAGAGGCGCTACGATATCCGGCGCGCCCTTCCCGATCTGGGACAACAGCCAGATGTAGAGTATCCGGAACATAAGTATCGCCCCCCGGTTAGACGCCTTCTGGAGGGCTTGCCCCCTCCTGCTTGTTTTTTCTACCTATTGCCTTATCGACGGAATCCATCAAGTCTAGCAGCATCTCTCTCTCGACCTCGGTGTAGCCGCCCGCGCGCAAAAGGATACGCCCCATCGCCGGTTTCGCGAACGCTTCCTGGATAGCCGCCTCAATCGACCGCGCGCTCTGCGGCAGCGGCCCGAAGAAGAATGCGGGGGGAACCTCAAAAAAAGCCGCCAGTTCTTCGATGAACTCCTTGGGCGGATTCTCCTTGTGCCCGTGTCGCGCCTCGCTCAAAAACGCGATGGAAATACCCGTCCCATCCGCGACCTCGCGCAGTGTGTAGCGTTTCCCTCCGGGCTTGACCTTGGTGGTAAAGAGGTAGTTGAGCAGATCACCGAACGAGGCTGAGCCCGGTGGCCTTGACACATTTTTCTCCTTCGTGATAAGTTGTGGGGAATAGTTTCACGTGGATGAATTAAGCGGCGTTCACACGGGCGAACAGCTGGCCCTTATTGTTACCGATGGTGAAGTGAGCGTCAATAGTCATCTCGACGCCGGCGGAAACCCATAGCAAAGGACCTTCCATATGCTCTCACTCAGGCCGCTCCAACTCCAGTGCCCCCGCCGCCGTCTGCAGAGAGGCGGCGCGGCCGGCGTACACCTCGGCCAACGTGCGCAGGACCTCGGCTGCCGTCACGCGCGGCGCGTCTGGCCCCGTTGGCAGCGCGTTGCCGATTGCGGTGA